>Ga0194132_10004062_pt1 | contig 25294 bp, 28 predicted proteins | sample TA2KigOf80mmetaG_FD_148612 | JGI IMG/M metagenome (GOLD analysis project Ga0194132, IMG submission 148612) | Freshwater microbial communities from Lake Tanganyika, Tanzania - TA2015054 Kigoma Offshore 80m | ecosystem: Environmental > Aquatic > Freshwater > Lake | place: Tanzania: Lake... | reverse complement strand
AAACGCCCCTCAATTGGAGCCATTTCCTGTCTTTACGCGTCAGAGACACGCGAGACCGGACATGGCCCATAAAGGCCCGCCGCCCACGCATCCCTTCCAATCTGATCTACTTGTCAAAGAGCGAACGACCAAGCCCCGGCGACTAACCCGCGCCTTCAGCACAAGCCCGTCCATGGGGATGCCTCGGTCACGGCTCGCCGCAACCGAGGCTGCATAACCTAATCATCGACCTTCGATCATGCAAGTGCAAAATTCACCGAAAACGGCCCGGCGGAAGTCGACACCAAATAGGCGCATGGTAGGTTGCCGAAGCACAAGAAGACGGTTGGATGAACCGTAATCCGTTCCTCGCCATCGCCCTGGTCTGCTCGACCGTCCTGTTGGAGGGCTGCGAGAGGGCGCAAAGCATTGCGGCGACCCAGCTGACCCCCTCGACCATGAGTTCCGGCCCGCCCTCCGCGGTGATCCCGCCGGACGTCGTACGGATCCCCGACATCCCGATCCCGCCCAATGGCCGGGTCGTCCGCGAGGACACGGCGATCATCGGCCCCGACGAGAACTGGAACGGCCAGGTCGTGGTCACGACTTCCTATTCCGCCGCCCAGATGACCGAATATTACCGGGTCGAGATGCCGAAGCTCGGATGGCAGGAAACCGCGGTGGTCCGCGCCCGGCGCACCGCGATCACCTTCACCCGCGGCGACCGCATCGCCATGGTCAGGATCGCACCGACGGGCGAGGTCGACATCGTCGTGGCGCCGTCGGCACGCCGCCGATAGCGAACGGCGTCTCTCAGAGGATCCCCAGCGACCTGAGTTCGGCGATCAGCTTCGGCGGCATGTCGCCGAGATCGTCGCCCTTCCTCAGGTCGCGCGGCGCGTCCTTGACCTCGAGATAGCGCCAGCCCTGCATCGGCCGCATCGCGCGGAGATCGGTCAGCACCAGCTTCGGATCGAGGATGAGGCCGCAGGCGGGCTTGCCGTCCTCCTTGACCCGATCCTCGAGCCCGATCACGCGCTGGCGCACGCGGATCTGGCCCTTGATGATCCAGTAGAGCGAACCGCCGTCGAGGAGTTCCTCCTCGCGCTTCGGGCGGTGGCGCGTCACATGCTGCAGCTTACTGTCGGGCGCGCTCTTGAGCCGCTTCGCCTGCCAGTGGCGAAGCTCGTCGATCTCGTCCACGCCGACGCACATCTTCACCAGGTTGACGGTCATGCCGCGACCTTGCCGGCCAGCGCGCGCGCCACTTTCGACCCGCTCTCGCGCCCGAGATGGCCCGAGATGAAGCGCCCGACCTCCGCCAGCTTAGGAAGATCGACGCCGGTCGAGATGCCGAGCCCGTTCAGCAGATAAAGCACGTCCTCGCTCGCGACGTTCCCGGATGCGCCCTTCGCATAAGGACAGCCGCCGAGCCCGGCGACCGAGGAGTCGATCACGGCGACGCCGAGTTCCAGCGACGCCAGGATGTTCGCGAGCGCCTGGCCGTAGGTATCGTGGAAATGCACCGCAGTATTCGCAACCGGCACCGACTCGCCCACTGCCTTCAGCATCGCCTGAGCCTTGGCCGGCGTGCCGACGCCGATCGTATCGCCAAGCGAGATCTCGTAGGCGCCCATCTCGAGCAGCCGGCGCGACACGGAGGCCACCGCCGTCGGCGCGATCTCCCCCTCATAGGGGCAGCCCAGCACGCAGCTGACATAGCCGCGCACCCGCATCCCCTCCGCCCGGGCGGCCGCCATCACCGGCGCGAAACGCTGGAAGCTCTCCTCGATCGAGCAGTTGATGTTGCGCTTCGAGAAGCTCTCGGAGGCGGCGCCGAACACGGCGATCTCGCGCACCCCGGCCGCGGCCGCGGCCTCGAAGCCGGTCATGTTCGGCACCAGCACCGGGAAGGAGACGCCCGAGCGCGGCGCAAGGCCGGCCAGCACCTTGGCGGTGTCCGCCATCTGCGGAACCCATTTGGGCGAGACGAAGGCCCCCGCCTCGATCGTCTTGAGGCCGGCATCGGCCAGGAGTCCGATCAGCTGGATCTTGATCTCGGCCGAGACCGGCTTCGCCTCGTTCTGGAGGCCGTCCCGGGGGCCGACCTCGACCATCTTCACGCGCTTAGGAACCGTCATCGCTCTACCTGCGTATCCTTCTCGATCATGGGCGAGTCCGGGGCTCGCCGCCAACCACCTTGCGTCCGGGCTTGCGCTGAGGCCGACCTGCCGCGCATAAACTTGGGCTCAGGAGCGTAGAGGAAACAATGCCGAGCCACGGCGCCGGTCGAATCATTGCGTGGTCGGTGCATGTCCTGACCGCCAGCGGCGTCGTCATCGGGCTCCTTGCCACCCTGGCGGTGCTCAAGGGCGACGCGCGCGAGACCCTGCTCTGGCTGGGAGTCGCGCTCGCGATCGACGGGCTCGACGGGCCGCTGGCGCGGCGCTTCGAGGTCCGCCGCCTGCTGCCGCGCTTCGACGGTGCCGCGCTCGACCTCGTCGTCGACTATTTCACCTATGTGGTGGTGCCGGCGCTGTTTCTCTACCAGCTCGGCTACTTCCCAGAGGCCTGGGCGGTGCCGGCGACGGCGTTCATCCTGGCGACCTCGCTCTACATCTTCGCCAATGTCGACATGAAGACCGAGGACAACTACTTCGTCGGCTTCCCGGCGATCTGGAACGTCGTGGCGCTCTATGTTTATGTCATCGATCCGCCGAAGATGGCGACCCTGATCGTGGTGATCGCCCTCGGCCTCGCCAGCTTCTCCACCGCGAAGTTCCTTCACCCGCTCCGCGTCCGCGAAGGAAGACCGATCACGATCGCGGCCACCGCGATCTGGGCTGTCTCCTCCCTTGTCCTGGTTCTCACGATCCCCGACCGGCCTGTCTGGGCGCTCGGAGCATGGGCGCTCGCTTCCGCCTGGCTCGTGATCCAGTCGCTTCGGCGCACTTTCCGCACACCGACGCAGCCGATGCCGGCCGAATAGTTGACAGCCTCCAAGGGGGTCCCTATACCCCCGGGCAGGCGGGGCCGTAGCTCAGCTGGGAGAGCGTCGCGTTCGCAATGCGAAGGTCGGGAGTTCGATCCTCCTCGGCTCCACCAAACTTCCCAGCCGTCGATTTTCCTGAACCTGCATCCTTGAACGGATAGCGCGCTCGGGCTTTCGCGAATCCCTGTCCGCGCGACTCGTGAATGGCCTGTCGCGGCAGTCGCCACCCCGACTGACCCTACCTCACCTTCAGGACCTCTGAACGGATCTCCTCGGTCAGCCGCGCCTTGTAGGCCGAGAACTCGGGCGAAGTCTTGAGCGTGTAAGGCCGCGGATGCGGAAGGTCGATCGCGACGTCCGCCTTGATCCGGCCGGGCCGCGCCGACATCACCACCACGCGGCTGGCCATGAAGATCGCCTCCTCGATATCGTGCGTGACGAAGAGCACGGTCTTGCGGTCGTTCTCCCAGATGCCGAGCAGCAGCTCCTGCATCAGCCCGCGCGTCTGGTTGTCGAGGGCGCCGAACGGCTCGTCGAGCAGCAGGATCTTGGGGTCGTTGGCAAGCGCACGCGCGATGGCGGTCCGCTGCTGCATGCCGCCGGACAGCATCTTCGGAAAGTGGTTCTCGAATCCTTCCAGGCCGACCCGCGCGATGAAGGAGGCGGCGATCTCGCGCTGACGGGCCTCCGGCACACCCTTCTCGCGCAGGCCGAAGCGGATGTTCCGCTCGACCGTGAGCCAGGGAAAGAGCGTGTAGGACTGGAACACCATGCCGCGGTCGGGGCCAGGCCCCGCCACCGGCTGACCGTCGAGAAGGACGCGGCCAGTGCTCGGCGCATCCAGGCCGGCGACGATGCGGAGCAGCGTCGACTTCCCGCAGCCGGACGGCCCGAGGATGGTGATGAAGTCGTTATCGGCGACCGCGAGGTCGATCGGCTCCAGCGCCCGCGTCGGCGCGCCGCCGCGCACGCCCGGAAAGTCGCGGCCGACGCCCTCGATGCGGAGCTTGCTCATTGCAGGCTCCAGGGGAAGAGGCGCCGGTTCAGGGCCTTGAACAGGAAGTCCGAGATCAGGCCGATCAGCCCGATGACGATGATGCCGAAGATGATCTGGCCGGTGTTCAGGAGCGCCTGGCTGTCGACGATCATGTGGCCGATGCCGGACGAGGAGCCGATGAGCTCGGCGACGATGACGTAGGTCCAGGCCCAGCCCAGCACGAGCCGGAGGATCTCGGCGATGCCGGGCGCGCTGGAGGGAAGCAGCACGCGGCCGATGATGCCGCGATCGCCGGCGCCCAGCGTGTAGGCGGCCTCGACCAGATCGCGACGGGTCGAGCCGACGGTCACGGCGACCATCAGGATGATCTGGAAGACCGAGCCGATGAAGATGACGAGGAGCTTCTGGGTCTCGCCGATTCCGGCCCAGAGGATCAGGAGCGGAATGAACGCGGAGGCCGGTAGGTAGCGTGCGAACGACACGAAGGGTTCGAAGAAGGCCTCGACCGGCTTGTAGGCCCCCATCATCACGCCGATCGGCACGGCGACCGCCGCGGCCAGGAAGAAGCCGCCGAGCACGCGCCAGATGGTCATGCCGATGTCGTAGGCGAAATTGTGGCGGACCAGCAGCAGCCAGCCTTCGCGCAGCATGGTCAGGGGATCGGCGAGGAAGATCCGGTCGACGAAGCCGCCGCGCGTGTAGATTTCCCAGGCCGCGAAGAAGACGACGAAGAAGGCGACGCCGAGCGCCCATCGGGCGCTCGGCGAGATTTCCCGAAGGGGCCTCAAACGTCCCTACTGGATGAAGCTGGTATTCGCGAGCTTGTCGAGGTCGGGCACCGACCTGATGACGCCGATCTCCATCAGGAGGTCGGCGGCCTCCTTGTTGAACGTCTTGAACTCGCCGGCGAAGAACGCCTTGTTGGCGTCCCTGTCCTGCCAGCGGAGGTAGGAGGCCGACTTAGCGAACGCCTCGCCCGACTGCTTCACCGGCGCGCCCATGATCTCGTGGGACCTGGCCGGCTCCTTCTTGATCATCTCCAGCGCGGCGAAATAGCTGGCCGCCATCGCCTTCGCCGCGGCGGCGTTGTCGGCGAGGAATTTCGGCGTGCAGCCGAAGGTGTCCATGATCATCGGATAGTCGAGGGTGGTGGCGATGATCTTTCCGGCCTCGGGCTTGTCGCGGACGCTCGAGAGATAGGGCTCGTAGGTCATCGCCGCGTCGTTCTGCCCGGCGATGAACGCCTGCGCCGCAGGACCAGGCTCCATGTTCACCACGGTCACGTCCTTGATCCCGAGGCCGTTCTTCTTGAGGAACCAGGCCAGCGTGAAATAGGGCGCCGTGCCCGGTGCCGAGGCCGCGATCGTCTTGCCTTTGAGGTCGGAGATCTTCTGGAAAGAGTTCCGCGTCACCATGCCGTCGGCGCCGTAGGACTTGTCCATCTGGAAGATCTGCGTGGTGGCGACGCCGTTGGCGTTCCACGCAATCCAGGTCTCGACCGTCGTCGCTGCGCACTGGATGTCGCCGGAGGCGATGGCCAGGTGCCGATCCTTTTGCGGGATGAACTTGTACTCGGCGGCGACCCCGTGGGCGGCGAAAATGCCGGCGTCCTTGGCCAGCACGATCGGGGCGAATCCGGTCCAGCCGCTGATGCCGATAGCGACCTTGGTCTGGGCGGAAGCAGGCGCGGCGGCCAGGAGGCCGGCGGCGACGAACGCTGAGATAGCCATCTTCATGACGGTGACCTCCGCATGACTGCAAAAGCCGTCCTCGCGGGACGATTGCTGCACATGCTAACGGATCGCCGCGCGGCCGACGAGCCCGTCATGGCGGAACCACGGTGAGCCAGGGCCAGCGGCTGCGATAGCTCTCCGCCTTCTCGATGAAGCGCTCGGGCTGCGGATTGACCGGATTCATCCGCAGCGTCCCCGTCCACAGCTCTTCGAGGCCATAGGGCGCGTAGAGGTCCCGCCCCGCCGTCAGCCCGACGCAGGTGCAGGGGATGAGGTAGCGGTCGATGCCGTCGCGCGCCGAGACCAGCTGCGGGTAGTCACCGCCGAAGCGCTGGCGATACCAGAGATGAACGCGCGCCTGGTTCCTGACCTCGACCACGACGCCGAGATCGCGGAAGAGCGCGGCGGCACGCTTGATCGCGCGGTCCTCGGCTTCCCAGGAGAGATCGCCGTCGTCGAAATAGAAGACGTCGTAGTCTTTCACATGCGCGTCCGGCGTCCAGCCGGAGATCCGGTTCCACACCGCCTGGTAAAGGCAACCGGCAACGAGATGCGCCTGCGGGATCTTCAGCTCCGGCAGGCGCCGGAGGATCTCGGCATTGGCGGGATTGGCGAGCGCGGCGTCGACGAGCTCGCCGGCGCGGCTCACGGCTCTACGGGGGTCGGTGCCGGGAGCGGCTTGCCCAGTTCCGCCAGAACCTTTCGCAGGCGATCCGGATAGTCGCTGATCAGGCCGTCGACGCCCATCTCGACGAGGCGGCGCATCGCCGGCTCGTCATTGACCGTCCACGGCACGACCAGCAGGCCGAGATCCTTCGCTTGGCGGAGGGAGGCCGCGTCGAGATCCATGAAGAAGGGCGACCAGACGTGCCCGCCCGCCGCCTTCACCGTCGCCGGCGCCGAGCCGCCGTGATCGTCTACATCGAAGCCGGCGAGCCAGGGCGAGGCGCCTGGCTTGCCCACCTGGACATTGTCGCCGCCGCCGCGCGCGATCGTCAGATAGACGGTGGCGATCTCCGGCGCCTCCTTCTGCACGACCTGCAGCGTCCGCCAGTCGAAGGACTGCACGGTCGTGCGTCCCTGCATGCCGGCCTTGCGGATCTCGGCGATCAGCGCGCGAGCGAAGGGCTCCGGCGCCAAGGTCTCGGCCGGTGCCGCCGGCGACAGCTTGGTCTCGATGTTGAAGCGCACGCTGGCATTGCCGGACTTGGCGACCAGCGCGAAGACGTCGGCGAGACGCGGCGCACGCGTGCCATCGACCGGCGCCTGATCGGGGAACTGCCTGGCATAGGGGCTTTCCGGCCTGAGGCGCCCGATGTCGTAGCGGCGAAGCTCCTCGAAGGTCAGGTCGATGATCGCCGGCCCTGGCCCCGCCAGCCACTTGCCGTCGGCATCGCGGGTCACGTCCGGGTTCAGCCGGCGGTCATGCATGACGACGACGACGCCGTCCTTGGTGACGCCGGTGTCGAGCTCGAGCGTGGTGACGCCGAGGCCGAGCGCGCGGGCGAAGGCCGGCAGCGTGTTCTCCGGCGCGAGGCCGCGGGCGCCGCGATGGCCCTGGAGATCGAAGGCGCCGGCCGCGGCCGGGACGAGAAGCGTCATGGCGAGGATCGTTGCACGCATCATCATGCGGATGGCAGCGGAAGCTGTCCCTGCTCGGTTTGTCCCACGTCCACCTCCTCGATGCGCGCGGCGCGCTTGGTGATCTTGTCGGTCGATACCCGGATCTGGCGCAGATCCTCCATCGACTGGTCGAAGTGACGATGCAGCCGGCCGACGCGGTCGTCCAGCCGGCCGATATCGTCGAGCAGGATGCGGACCTCGTTCTGGATCAGATGCGCCTGCTCGCGCATCTTCGCATCCCGGAGCACCGCGCGCACCGTGTTGAGGGTCGCCATCAAGGTCGTCGGCGACACGATCCATACGCGCTCGCGATAGGATTGCTGCACGACCTCCGGCAGGTTGGCGTGGAGCTCGGCATAGACCGCCTCGCTCGGCAGGAACATCAGCGCCGATTCCGCCGTCTCGCCCGGGATGATGTACTTTTCGCGAATGGCGCGCACGTGGACGAGCACGTCGCTTCCGAGCTGCTTTCGCGCCAGCGCCCGCTGCACCTCGTCCGGCGCAGCAATCAGCGCGCGATAGGCCTCCAGCGGAAACTTGGCGTCGATGGCGATCGGTCCCGGCGGGTTCGGCAGCTTCAAAAGGCAGTCGACCCATTTGTCGGCGAGCTTGCACTGGAACTCATAGGCATCCGGCGGCAGCGCCGCGGTAACCAGGTTCTCGAGCTGGATCTCGCCGAAGGCGCCGCGCGCCTGCTTGTTGGCGAGGATGTCCTGCAGCGCGACTACCTGGGTCGAGAGCTGGTTCATGTTGGCCTGGGCGGCATCGATGACCGCCAGCCGCTCGCGCAGCTCGGTCAGCGTCTTCGCAGTATCGGAAGCACTCTTGGACAAGCTCTCGCCGACGGTTCCGCCGAGCCTGGACAGGCGCTCGTCGAGCGCCTTGGCCAGCGCACGCTCCTGGGTCTGCAGCTGCTCGGAAAGCTGCGCCTGCACCGCCGCCTGGGATGAGGCCATCTGGTCGAGCCGGCCGGCGAGCGCCGCCAGCGCCCGCGCTTCGCCCCGGCCCTTCTCCTGGCGCAGGTAGAAGAGAACGGCGACGAGCACCGTGACGGCGGCGAAGCCGATCCAGGGCAGAAGCTCCAGCATGCCTCCTCCTAGCATGAGTCGGCTCGGAGAGTCGGCCATGGCGACTTGACGTAGGCGAAAGAGGCACTTACCTACCCTCTGCCATGGCGATTCGCGAAATCATCGTTGCTCCGGACCCTCGCCTGAAGATCACGGCGAAGCCGGTCAAGAAAGTCGACGGCGAGGTCCGCCGTCTGATGGACGACATGCTGGAGACGATGTACCGGGCCAACGGCATCGGTCTCGCCGCGCCGCAGATCGGCAGCGATCTGCGCGTGGTCGTGTGCGACGTCGCCCGTCAGAACGAGGAAGCGCAGCCGATCCATCTCGCCAATCCGGAGGTCGTCTGGGCCTCGGACGAGCTGCTGCTGCGCGAGGAAGGCTGCCTCTCGGTTCCCGACCACTACGCCGAGGTCGAGCGGCCGTCCGAGGTCAAGATCCGCTACCTCGATCGCGACGGCAAGGAGCAGGAGCTGCACGCCAAGGGGCTGCTCTCCGTCTGCCTGCAGCACGAGCTCGAGCACCTCGACGGCACGCTGTTCATCGACCACCTGTCGCGCATGAAGCGCGACATCATCCTGCGCAAGCTCAAGAAGACCGCGAAGCTGGCGGAACCGGCCTAGGCCCGATGGCGCGCGAGCGGCTTCGCCTCGCGATGATGGGCACACCGGATTTCGCCGTGCCGATCCTGGATGCGCTGGTCAATGACGGCCACGAGATCGCCTGCGTCTATGCGCAGCCGCCGCGGCCGGCCGGACGCGGACAGAAGCCCCGCCCCTCGCCGATGGAAGCCTGGGCGCGCGATCACAGCCTCGATGTCCGCACGCCCGTCAATCTGAAGGATCCAGCAGAGCATCAGGCCTTCCGCGACCTCAATCTCGATGTCGCGGTAGTCGCCGCCTACGGGCTGATCCTGCCGAGGCCGATCCTGGAGGCACCGAGGCTTGGCTGCCTCAACGTCCATGCCTCGCTGCTGCCGCGCTGGCGCGGCGCCGCGCCGATCCAGCGCGCCATCCTCGAAGGCGACGAGGAGACGGGCGTCACCATCATGCAGATGGATGCCGGCCTCGACACCGGCCCGATGCTGCTGACCGAGGACACGCCGATCCGCGCCGAGGATACCGGGCGCACGCTGCACGATCGTCTCGCCGAGATGGGCGCCTGGCTGATCCTGCGCGCGCTCGACGGCGTTTCCCGTGGAACGTTGAAAGCGACGCCGCAGCCGAACGAGGGCGTCACCTATGCCAAGAAGCTGGACCGCGACGAAGCGAAGCTCGACTGGAGCCAACCGGCGTCGTGCCTCGCCCGCCTGGTGCGTGCCTTCGATCCCTGGCCCGGTGCGTTCTTCGACATCAAGGGCGAGCGCACCAAGGTGTGGGGCGCGGAAGCGATCTCCGGCACCGGCGTGCCTGGCACCGCCCTCGACGACCGCCTGACCATCGCCTGCGGCGAAGGCGCGCTGCGCCTGACCCGGCTCCAGCGCGCCGGCGGCAAGGCGATGGACGCCAGGGCCTTCCTCAGGGGCTATCCCATCTCCAAAGGGACGTCTCTATCCTGAGGCGATGCCGCGCTATCGCCTCACCCTCGAATATGACGGCACCGGACTCGCCGGCTGGCAGCGCCAAGCGAACGCCATGTCCGTGCAGGAGCTGCTGGAGACGGCGTTCCTCAAATTCTGCCAGGAGACGGTGACGCTGACGGCGGCCGGGCGCACCGACGCCGGCGTCCATGCGCTGGCGCAGGTGGCGCATGTCGATCTCGAACGCCCGCTCGACCCCGATGAGATCCGCGACGCGGTCAACTATCACCTGAAGCCCGCCAGGGTCGCGGTGCTGGAGGCGGCGGAAGCGCCCGATGATTTCCACGCGCGCTTCTCGGCGACCGGGCGGCGCTACCTCTATCGCATCGTCAACCGCCGCGCGCCGATGGCGCTCGACCGCGATCGCGTCTGGGCGGTCAGCCGCCCGCTCGACGCGGAGGCGATGCATAGGGCAGCACAGGTGCTGGTCGGCTCGCACGACTTCTCCAGCTTCCGCGATGCCCAATGTCAGGCCAAGTCGCCGCTCAAGACGCTCGACCGGCTGTACATCGCCCGCGCCGGCGAGGAAATCTCCATTCGCGCCGAGGCGCGCTCCTTCCTGCATCACCAGGTCCGCAACATGGTCGGCACCTTGAAGCTCGTCGGCGAAGGCAAATGGACGGAGGCAGATGTCGCGACCGCGCTCGCTGCGCGCGACCGCTCCGCCGCCGGGCCGACCGCGCCGGCGGAAGGCCTCTATCTCACCGGGGTCAGCTATGACCCGCGATAGCGACACGCTTTCGCTGGCCGAAGCACGGCGCATCGCGCTCGCCGCGCAGGGCTTTGCCGACGGGCGGCCGGCGGCGCGCGCCGACAAGCGCCACATCCAGCGTGTCCTCGACCGCATCGCGCTGCTGCAGATCGATTCCGTAAACGTGCTCGTGCGCTCGCATTACCTGCCGCTGTTTTCCCGGCTCGGCCCATACCCGATGGACTATCTCGACCGCCTGGCCTGGGGCCGGAAGCCGCGTGCGCTTTTCGAGTACTGGGGTCATGCGGCCTCTCTGCTGCCGGTGAAGCTGCATCCGCTGCTCCGCTGGCGCATGAAATGGGCGGAGCGCGGCGACCGCATCTACGGCGCCATGGCCCGCTTCGGTGCGGAGAAGGCGAAGTACATCGACCGTGTATTGGCGCATGTCCGCGACCGCGGGCCGACTGCGGTTTCCGATCTTGCCGAGGGCGCCAAGAACCAGGGCCAGTGGTGGGGCTGGGGCGACGGCAAGATGGCGCTCGAGTGGCTGTTCTATACGGGCAGGGTCACGACCGCGTCCCGCCAGGCATTCGAACGCATCTACGATCTGCCGGAGCGCGTGCTGCCGCCGGAGATCCTGAATCTCCCGACGCCGCCGGATGCCGACGCCCAGCGCGAGCTCCTGGAGATCGGTGCGCGTGCGCATGGCATCGGCACCGCCTTCGATCTTCGCGACTACTTCCGCCTTCCGCCCGAAGACACCAAGCTCCGCCTCAAGGAGCTGCTCGAGTCCGGCCGCATCCGGCAGGTGAAGGTGGAGGGCTGGAAAGAACCAGGCTATCTGCATGTCGACGCGGCGATTCCGCGCCGGCTCACCGCCCAGGCGCTGCTCTCACCCTTCGATCCGATCGTGTGGCGGCGCGAGCGCGGCGAAGCCCTGTTCGACTTCCACTACCGCATCGGCCTCTACACGCCGAAGGACAAACGCACGCATGGCTACTACGTGCTGCCCTTCCTGCTCGGCAACCGCCTGGTGGCGCGTGTCGACCTCAAGGCCGATAGGCAGAACGAGCGCCTCCAGGTTCTGGGCGCGCATCTCGAAGGCCATGCGAGGCCCGGCGACATCGCGGAACCGCTGAAGGAAGAGCTGCAGCGGATGGCGGGCTGGCTCGGGCTCCCCCGCGTTCAGATCACCGCGAAGGGCGCGCTCGCTCAGTTCTTGAGGTAGTCGGCGAGCCCGCCGATCATCAGGCTCAGGCTCATGTCGGATAGCACGATCAGGAAGGCGATGCGGCCGCTCACGGCGAGGCCTTCGCGGGCCAGGAACCATTGCAGATGCAGCACGGCGGCGATCGCCACCAGCATCAGCACCGATCCCAGGAATCCCGGCATCGTCAGCCGGATCGCGGCCGCCACCGTGAACAGGGCGAGCTGGACCAGTGCCGCCCAGTTGTAAGGCACCATGTAGTCGAAGAAGCGGTCCTCGCGATCGAGCCGCTTGACGATCTGCGTCATCAGCAGCGGATAGGCGACCCAGGTCGTCATGTAGGTGATCGCCTCGATCGCCGCGTCATGCGCCGAGGCGAGCGGGCCGGTCGTCTCCTCGCGGCTCAGGATCAGCAGCAGCGCGTGGATCGGCGCGCCGATCACCGCGGCGGTGTAGCTGCGCCAGAAGCCCGGAAGGGAGCGGTCGAAGGCGAGGAAGCCCGACGTGGCGCCGCCCCAGAGCCGGATCACGCCGGCGATCGCCGCCCCGATCTCGGCGCCGGGCGCCATCACGCGCGGAAATACCCGTCGAGCACCTGGCCGTAGATGTCGGTCAGCGCGTGGATATCGTCGACGCGGGCGCGCTCGTCGACCTTGTGCATGGTCTCGCCGACCAGCCCGAACTCGACGACCGGGCAGATATGGCGGATGAAGCGCGCATCCGAAGTGCCGCCGGTGGTCGAGCGGTCGGGATCGATGCCGGTGACGCGCTTCGCCGCCTCGCCGATCAGGTCGCTCAAGGGCCCCGGCTGGGTGATGAAGCTCTCGCCCGAGATCTGGATGTCGAGCTCATACGCGCCGCCGACCGCATCGAAGGTCTCGCGCAGCCATTGCGAGAGCCTGGCGCCCGAATGCATGTCGTTGAAGCGGATGTTGAAGCCGGCCGTCGCCTTGGCCGGGATCACGTTGGTCGCCTTGTTGCCGACGTCGATGGTGACGACCTCGAGGTTCGAGGGCTGGAACCAGTCATTGCCCTTGTCGAGCTTGTGCTCGGTGATCGCGCCCAGCATCTTCAGCAGGCGCGGCATCGGGTTGTCTGCGAGATGCGGATAGGCGACATGCCCCTGCGCGCCGATCACCGTCAGCCGCCCGTTGAGGCTGCCGCGGCGGCCGACCTTCATCATCTCGCCGAGCTTCTTCGGATTGGTCGGCTCGCCGACGATGCAGGCGTCGACCTTTTCATTCCTCGCCTTGAGCCAGTCGACGACTTTCTTGGTGCCGTTGATCGACGGCCCCTCCTCGTCCCCGGTGATCAGCAGGCTGATCGAGCCGAAGCCGTTCCTGCCCTTGGCGAAGCGCTCGGCGGCGACGACGAAGGCGGCGATCGCCGACTTCATGTCGGAGGCACCGCGTCCGTAGAGCACGCCGTCGACGATCTCGGCGGCGAAGGGATCGATCGACCAGCCTTTGAGGTCGCCGGTCGGCACGACGTCGGTGTGGCCGGCGAAGCAGAAGTTCCGGCCGCTGTCGCCGAGGCGCGCATACAGGTTATCGACATCGGGCGTGCCGCTCTCGCTGAACGGCAGCCGCTCGCAGCTGAAGCCAAGGCCTTCCAGCACGCGCTGCAGATGGTCGAGCGCGCCGGCATCCACCGGCGTCACGCTCGGGCAGCGGATGAGGTCCTGGGCGAGGCGGACCGGATCGAGCGCCATCAGTCGCGCAACAGCTCGTTGATCGAGGTCTTGGCGCGCACGCGCTCGTCGACGCGCTTGACGATCACCGCGCAGTAGAGCGACGGCGTCGGCGTGCCGTCGGGCAGCGGCTTGCCCGGCAGGTTGCCGGAGACCACCACCGAATAGGCCGGCACGCGGCCGACGAAGATCTCGCCGGTGTTGCGGTCGATGATCTTGGTCGACTGGGTGATGAACACGCCCATGGCGATCACCGAGCCGGTCTCGACGACGACGCCCTCGACCACCTCGGAGCGGGCGCCGATGAAGCAATTGTCCTCGATGATGACCGGGTTCGCCTGCAGCGGCTCGAGCACGCCGCCGATGCCGACACCGCCCGAGAGATGGCAGTTCTTCCCGATCTGCGCGCAGGAGCCGACCGTGGCCCAGGTATCGACCATGGTGCCGGAATCGACATAGGCGCCGACATTGACGAAGCTCGGCATCAGCACGACGCCGGGCGCGACATAGGCCGACTTGCGCACCACGCAGTTCGGCACGGCGCGGAAGCCCGCCTTCTTGAAGCGCGCTTCGTCCCAGCCCTTGAACTTGGACGGCACCTTGTCGAACCACGGGCCCTCCGGCCCGCCCGGGATGATCACGTTGTCGTTAAGCCGGAAGGAGAGCAGGACCGCCTTCTTCAGCCACTGATTGACGACCCAGCCGCCGGGCCCCTTCTCGGCGACGCGCATGTTGCCGGTATCAAGACCGTCGAGCGCGGTCTCGACGGCGTCGCGGACCGCGCCTTTCGTCTGACTGTTGAGCGTGTCGCGGGCGTCCCAGGCAGCATCGATGGTCTTGGCGAGATCGGCGGTCATGTCGGAATCCGGTCGGGGGAAGGAGAAAGGCGCCGGAGGATGACGGCGGCCGGACCCGGCTGTCAACGCGCCGCTTGCGCCGCCCCCTTGCCTCCAGTAACCAGCCGTCATCGGAGGGTTTTCTCGCGTGAGCGTCTGGCCGTTCCGCAGCGAGGGCCGCGAGGTTGCGGCGGTGGCTCGCCTGATCGATGCCGGCGGCGCCTTTGCCCAATCGGGCGGGCCGGCGCTGCTGGCGACGGGTCCGCGCGCCGTAAAGACGGTTAACGCGGCCGGCCGCCCGCTCGCCAATGCGCTGATCGCGGGCCGTGTGCCGGAACTCGAAGGGTTGATCACGGCAGCTCTCGGCGGCAGGACGCCGGCGGCGACGCCGCTTACCATGGGCGAAGGCGAGAGCCGCCAGCAGGTCGAGGTAACCGTTCTCGGCCTCGATGGCGGCACCGGCGCGCTGGTGCTTGGGCGCGATGCGACGCTGGAGCGCAACCTGCAGAGCGCGCTGATCGAATCGCGGCAGCGCTTCCGCGACCTGGTCGAGATCTCCAGCGACTTCGCCTGGGAAGTCGGCCCCGATGGTCGCTTCGTCTTCGTCTCGCCCAAGGGCGCGCTGGGATATGCCGCCGAACAGCTCGTCGGCCGCAGGCCCGAGGAACTCGGCGTCGATGCCGCGAGCCAGGGTGAGCTTCCCTTCCTCGCGCATGCCCGCGTCGAGGCCTCCGAAATCTGGCTCAAGCACGCGGACGGCCGCGACGTGTGCCTTCGTGTCTCGGCCGCGCCGATGACCGACACGGCGGGCACCTGGCGCGGCGTGCGCGGCGTCTGCCGCGACATCACCGCCGAGCGCGAGCGCGATGCCGAGCTCGCGGCGGCGCAGAACCGCCGGCTGCTGCTGACCCGCATCATCCGCGCGATCCGTGACGAGGTGGATCCGGAAGCGATGCTGGGCGCGGCAGCGACCGCGGTGATCCGCGCGCTCGGTGCCGGCGCTTGCGTCCTTTATCGGGGCGAGGTCGGGCAGCTCAAGCCTGCGGCGCATCGGGGTGCGATGCCGCATGGCGCGGCGGTGGCGCAGGTGATCCAGGCCCTGGCGAGCGCCGATGGCCTGATCGAGGTCGATCTCCAAAGCTATGGCGGCGAAGGCAAGGTGCTTGCCGCCGCGACTTCCTACCGCGGCAAGATCAACGGCGCGATGCTGCTCTGGCGGAACGCGCGCGACCGCGCCTTCACCGCGGAGGAGAGCGAGCTCGCCGGCGAGGTCGCGGCCCAGCTCGCCGTCGCCTATCAGCAGCTCTCCAATCACGAGGAGCTGACACGCCTCTCCTCGACCGACACGCTGACGGGCTTGAAGAACCGCCGCATGTTCTTCGCCGAGGTCGGCAAGCGCCTGGCCCAGGGCGCGGTCGGCGGCACCGGCGGCGCGCTCATCTATGTCGACCTCGACAACTTCAAGATCGTCAACGACATCAAGGGCCATCAGGGCGGCGACGAGGCGTTGAAGGCGGTCGCACGACTGCTGGCGGACGCGACGCGCGGCGAAGACGTGGTGGCGCGCCTCGGCGGCGACGAGTTCGCGCTCTGGCTCGACAAGGTCGACCAGGCGGCGGCGATCCGGCTCGCCGAGCGCCTCCTGGCCTCGGTCAAGCTGCTCTCCGACTATTCCGGCGACCCCGCGAGGCCGCTGGGCTTCTCGATCGGCATGGCGGCCTACGAGCCGGGCAGCGGCGAAGATCTGGACGCGCTCGTCGCCCGCGGCGATGAGGCTATGTATGTGAGCAAGAGGGGCGGCAAGGGGCGCTATCACCTGGCGCCGCCGGCCAAGGCGAGGTAATGGGACTGATCGATCGTCTTCTCGGGCGCAAGCCCGGCAGCAAGCTCGCCTATGACGAGGCGAAGCAGCTCGTGCGTCACGAGAATCCCGAAGTAAGGCGCGAGCTCGCGCAGCGCGACGACATAAGGCCCGAGCTTCTCTACTTCCTCGCCGAGGACAAGGACGCCGTGGTCCGCCGTGCCATCGCCGACAACCAGGCGACGCCGCGCCAGGCCGATCTGGTGCTCGCGCGCGACGCCGATCTCGCGGTCCGCACCGGCGTGGTCGAGAAGATCGCCAGCGTCATGCCGACGATCGGCGCCGACGAGAAGGGCCGCGCCGCGGAGGCGACGGCCGAGGTGCTGGCGGTGCTGGCGCAGGATCAGGTCGTGCGCGTGCGCGAGATCCTTGCCGACACGCTGAAAGACCTCGCGATCGCGCCGCCCGATGTCGTGCGCCGGCTGGCATCCGACCAGTCGCTGACCGTGTCGCTGCCGGTCCTGCAGCACTCGCCGGTGCTCACCGACGACGATCTCGTCAGTCTCGTCGCTTCGAGCGCGGCCGAGGAAAGGTTGCAGGCAATCGCGCGCCGTCCCGCCGTCTCCGCGCGCGTCGCCGATGCCGTCGCCGCCACCGGCAACGAAGGCGCGGTCGCGGCGCTGCTCGGCAACAACTCGGCGCAGATCCGCGAGGAGACGCTGGACCGCCTGATCGAGCAGGCCCCGGCACGGCCGAGCTGGCACGCGCCCCTGGTGCATCGCCCGAGGCTTCCGGCGCGCGCCATGGTGCGCCTCGCGACCTTCGTTGCACGCTCGCTGGTAGAGGAGCTGAAGCGCCGCTCCGATCTCGATCCGGCGACGGCGAGCGCGGTCAGCGAGGTGGTCGAGAAGCGCATCGCCAGCGACCCGGCCTGGGCTTCCGACCAGAAGGAGAAGTCCAAGCACGAGAATGAGGAGATCGGCGAGTCGCTCATCGAGCGCGAGCATCGCCGCGCGACGACGCTGAAAGAGCAGGGCGAGCTTCGCGACGAGCTCGTCGCGCGCGCCATCGCCGCCGGCCAGCGGCCTTTCGTCGTCGCCTCGCTCTCCGCCGCGAGCGGTCTCTCGGTACGTCAGGTTGAGGACATCATCGCATCCAAGAATGCGAAGGCCGTGGTCGCTCTCGTCTGGAAAGGCGGCTTCGGCATGGAGCTCGCCTACCAGGCACAGCTCAGGCTCGCAGCCATCCTGCCCAGGGTCGCGGTGGATCCAGCCGATGACGGCGGCTATCCGATGAGCGAGGACGAATTATCGTGGCAGCTCGAGGGCTTCGCGGAAAAGTGAGCGCCACGCGCACCGTGGCAAATAGGGCGAACCCCGCCCTTTTTTCGCCGTCTTTGCGGGCAGAATACGTATCGAAGCGGACATCCTCCCGTCCGGTTCAGCGTCGACGGCCCGATGAACCTCCCCCGGCATCGCGCCGTCCGACCCCGACGCGGCGCCACCCCCTGGCGCCGCGTCTTTCTTTGGGGGTCTCGTGAATCGCCTTCTTGAAGCAGAGGGTCTGGTCGGCGGCCGCAGCGGTCACACGCTTTTCGGCCCTCTCGATCTCGCGCTCGCTGCCGGTGGCGCGCTTCGCGTCACGGGCGGCAACGGCTCGGGCAAATCGACTCTTCTGCGGCTTCTTGCCGGCCTCCTCGACCCGATGAGCGGTGTCGTGCGCGCAAATGCCGCACTGCGCTATCTCGGCCATCACGATGCGGTGAAGCCGTCATTTACCGTCGCGGAGAACCTCATCTTCTGGCGCCGCTTCAACGGCTCGGGCAGTTCTGCGTCGGCACTCGCCGCGGTCGGGCTCGATCGGCTTGCCGCAACCCCGGCGCGCTATCTCTCGGCCGGGCAGCGCCGCCGCCTCGCGCTCGCCCGCACGCTCGATCCCGCCGCGCCGATCTGGCTGTTGGACGAGCCGACAAACGGGCTAGACGCGGCATCGATAGCGATGCTGGAGGCAGCGCTCGCGCGCCATCGCGGTGCCGGTGGCATCGCCGTCGTCGCCACCCATGCCGCGATCTTGCTGCCGGAAGCGCAGACGCTGGAGCTGGGATTGACGTGACCGCCTTCTTCGTTCTCATCCGAAGAGACCTCGCGCTCTCCGCCCGGCAGGCGGCCGATGCGCTGGTCGCGGTCATGTTCGCGGTGCTGGTGGTGGTCCTGTTTCCTTTCGGTATCGGCCCCGAGGCCGACATCCTCTCGCGCATCTCGGCCGGCGTCGTCTGGGTGGCGGCGCTGCTCGCGGCGATGCTATCGCTCGACCGGCTTTTCCAGGCCGATCACGACGATGGCTCGCTCGAGCAGCTGGCGCTCGGCCCCCTGCCGCTCTGGGCGCTGGCCCTGGCCAAAGCGACGGCGCATTGGCTCGTCACCGGCCTGCCGCTGATCGTGGCATCTCCGATCCTCGCAATCATGCTGCAGATGCCCACGGCCGGTCTCGCGACCCTCGTCCTGGCGATGGCGCTCGGCACGCCCTGCTTCAGCCTGCTCGGCGCGATCGGCGCGGCGCTCGTCCTCGGCGCGCGGCGCGGCGGCGTCCTCGTCGCCTTTCTGATCCTGCCGCTGGCTATACCCGTATTGATCTTCGGCGCCGCGGCGACGGAGGCGGCGCTGACGGCGCAGGAAGCCGCCCCGCACCTGATGCTGCTGGGCGCCTGCCTGCTCGCCAGCCTCGCCCTGGCCCCGGCAGCTGCCGCAGCTGGTCTCCGTCAGGCGCTGGGCTGAAATGGTATAGTCAGGCCGATGACCGGAAGCCTCCATCGCTTCGCCAATCCCGCCCGGTTCCAGCGGCTGTCCCAAGCCGTGCTGCCCTGGTTCGCGGGCGGCACCGTCATCGCCTTCGTCATCGGTCTCTATCTCGCGCTTTTCGGCTCGCCGCCCGACTACCAGCAGGGCGAGACCGTCCGCATCATGTACGTTCATGTCCCAGCCGCCTGGATGGCGCTCGGCGCCTATACGACCATGGCGCTGGCCTCCGCCGTCGCGCTGATCTGGCGCCATCGCCTCGCCGACCTGGTGGCGCAGTCCGCGGCGCCGATCGGTGCCGGCTTCACCGTGATCGCGCTCGCAACCGGCATGCTCTGGGGCCAGCCAATGTGGGGCACCTTCTGGGTCTGGGACGCGCGGCTGACCTCGGTGCTGGTGCTGCTGTTCCTCTATCTGGGCTACATCGCGCTCATCAACGCCTTCGACGATCCCGAGCGCGGTGCGCGCGCCGGCGCGATCCTGGCGCTGGTCGGCTGGATCAACGTGCCGATCGTCAAGTTCTCGGTCGACTGGTGGAACACGCTGCACCAGCCGGCCTCGATCAGCCGCTTCGCCAAGCCTGCGCTGCATCCGAGCATCATGACGCCGCTGCTGGTCATGGCGATCGCCTTCATGCTATTGTTCGCAACGCTGCTTCTGCTGCGCGTGCGTACGGCGACGGTCGAGCAGCGCCTGCGCACGCTCGCGATGGCGCGCGCGCGGAGCTGACGATGCGCGAGTTCCTCGACATGGGTGGATACGGCGTCTTCATCTGGCCGGCCTATGGCGTGACGGCGCTGGTGCTGACGCTGCTGGTGGTCGACTCCGTCATCCGCCTCAAGCGCCGACTGGCCGAGCTCGCAAGGCTCGAAGGGGGCGAGACGTGACGCGCAAGCGACGCCGCCTCTATGCCGTCACCGCCGGCATGCTGCTGCTCGCCGCGGCGGTGGGCCTTGTGCTCAACGCCTTCCGCGACAGCCTCGTCTTCTTCTACGGCCCGAGCGAGGCGCTGGCGAAGTCGCTGAGCCCCGACCAGCGCTTCCGCCTGGGCGGGCTGGTCGAGCCCGGCAGCCTGGGCAAGGCCGGCGACGGCGTCACCGTCACCTTCAAGGTGACCGACGGCGCCGCGGCGATCCCGGTACGCTATGCCGGCATCCTTCCCGACCTCTTCCGCGAGGGCCAGGGCGTGATCGCCGAAGGGCGCCTGCTGCAGGGCACCTTCGAGGCGCGCAACGTGCTCGCCAAGCATGACGAGAAATACATGCCGCCCGAGGTGGTCGAGGCCCTGAAGAAATCGGGGCAATGGCAGGCGGAGTCGAAGCCGTGATCGCCGAGCTCGGCCAGTTCGCGCTCGCGCTCGCCCTGGTTGTCGCCGTCGCCCAGTCGACGGTGCCGCTGATCGGCGCCGCGCGCGGCGATGCCGCCCTGACCGCTTTCGCGCGTCCCGCCGCCTATGTGCAGCTCGCCTGCATCGTCGTCGCCTTCGCGGCGCTGACCCATGCCTACGTCACCCACGACTTCTCGGTCGTGAACGTCGCGCGCAATTCGCATTCGACCATGCCCTTCCTCTACCGCCTGACCGGCGTGTGGGGGAACCACGAGGGCTCGATGCTGCTGTGGATCCTGATCCTGGCGCTGATGAGCGCCGCGGTCGCTGGGTTCGGCGCCAACCTTCCCGAGGCTCTTCGCGCCCGCGTGCTCGCGGTGCAGGGCATGATCGGTACCGCCTTCCTCCTCTTCACCCTCTTCACCTCGAACCCCTTCGCGCGCCAATTCCCGCCGCCGATGGATGGGCGCGAGCTCAACCCGCTGCTGCAGGACCCCGGCCTGGCCTTCCATCCGCCCTGGCTCTATCTCGGCTATGTCGGCTTCTCGGTCGCCTTCTCCTTCGCCGTCGCCGCGCTGATCGAAGGCAAGGTCGATCCCGCCTGGGCGCGCTGGGTGCGGCCCTGGACCCTGTTCGCCTGGGTCGCGCTGACAATCGGCATCGCGCTCGGCAGCTGGTGGGCCTATTACGAGCTGGGCTGGGGCGGCTGGTGGTTCTGGGACCCGGTCGAGAACGCCTCCTTCATGCCGTGGATCATCGGCGCCGCGCTCCTGCATTCAGCGGTCGTGGTCGAGAAGCGCGACGCGCTCAAGAGCTGGACCATCCTGCTCGCGCTGGTCGCCTTCTCCTTCAGCCTGATCGGCACCTTCCTTGTGCGCTCGGGCGTGCTGACCTCGGTGCATGCGTTCGCCGTCGATCCGGCGCGCGGCGTCTTCATCCTGATGATCCTGCTGGTCGCCATCGGCGGCTCGCTCGCGCTCTACGCCTGGCGGGCGCCGATGCTCAAATCCGGCGGGCTGTTCCAGCCGCTGAGCCGCGAAGGCGCGCTGGTGCTGAATAACCTGCTGCTGGCGACGGGGGCCGCGACCGTGCTGCTCGGCACGCTCTATCCGCTCTTCATGGACGTGCTTGGCGCCGGCAAGGTTTCGGTCGGTCCGCCCTATTTCAACGCGACCTTCGTGCCGCTGATGGTGCCGCTGGTGATCGCGATGGGCGTCGGGCCCCTGCTCTCCTGGAAGCGCGCCGATCTCGGCGGCGCGCTTTCCCGCCTCACCGTCGCGGCAAGCGCGACGGTCGTCGTCATCGTCCTCGTGCTCTACGCCTCCGGCGGCTCCGGCTTCTTCGCCGCGGCCGGGCTCGGGCTTGCCGCCTGGCTGTTCGTCGCGACCGTGATCGAGCTGGTCGGGCGGCTTCGCCTGTTCCGCGCGCCGCTCTCGGAATCGCTGGATCGCTGGCGGGCGCTGCCGCGCTCGGCGCTCGGCATGACTGTCGCGCATGCCGGCCTCGCCGTCGCCATCGCCGGCATGACCGCGTCCACCCTGTTCCAGGAAGAGAAGATCCTGGCGATGCGCTCGGGCGACACGGTGGCGATCCGCGGCTACGAGCTGCGCTTCCAGGGCGTCACCGCCGTGCCCGGCCCCAACTACCAGGCCGACCGCGCGCGCTTCGTGGTGACCTCGGGCGGCGCGCCGGTGACCGTGCTCTCGCCGGAGCGGCGCTTCTATCCGGTGCAGCGCCAGCAGACGACCGAGGCCGCGATCCACACCACGGGTCTCGCCGATCTCTACGTCGTCGTCGGCGATTCCGATGGCCGCGGCGCCTGGACCGTGCGCGTCTACCACAACCCGCTGGTGCCGTGGATCTGGGCCGGCTGCATGATCATGGCGCTCGGCGGCGGGTTGTCGCTGACCGACCGGCGCCTTCGCGTCGGCGCGCCGAAGCGGCGACTGCAGCCCGCCGAATAGATGCGCTGGCTCTATCTCGCTCCGGTCGCGATCTTCGCGGTGGTCGCCGGCTACTTCGCCGTCGGGCTGACGCGCGATCCCGGTACGCTGCCCTCGGCGCTGCTCAATAAGCCGGCGCCCGAATTCGCCCTGCCGCCCTTGAACCCCGACAAGCCCGGCCTCGCCACCGCCGATCTCAAGGGCGCGCCTGTACTCGTCAATGTCTGGGCCTCATGGTGCGTGCCTTGTCGCGCCGAGCATCCGATCCTGATCCGGCTCGCCCGCGAGGTGCCGGTGCTCGGCTTCAACTACAAGGACAAGACCGAGGATGCGCGGCGCTTCCTCGCCGAACTCGGCGATCCCTACGCCAAGATCGGCACCGACCCCACCGGCCGCGCGGCGATCGACTGGGGCGTCTATGGCGTGCCCGAGACCTTCGTCGTCGATGCCGAGGGCCGCATCCGCCATCGCCATGTCGGGCCGCTGACCGACCGAGTGGTCGCCGAGACGATCCGGCCGCTGCTGAAGAGCCTGGCGCGATGAAACGCCTCCTCCTCGCTCTCCTGCTCGCGCTCGCCGCGCTGCCGGCCTCGGCGATCCGTCCCGACGAGATCCTTTCCGATCCGGCGCTGGAGACACGGGCGCGCCATCTCGGCAAGGAGCTGCGCTGCCTCGTCTGCCAGAACCAATCGATCGACGATTCCGAGGCAGACCTTGCCCGCGATCTTCGCAAGATCGTGCGCGAGCGGCTGGTCGCCGGTGATTCCGATCCCGAGATCCGCCGCTTCCTGGTGGCGCGCTACGGCGACTTCGTCCGCCTCGATCCGCCGCTCAGGCTGGCGACCGCGGTCCTCTGGTTCGGTCCAGCGGTCATGCTGGCGCTCGGCCTTCTTGGCATCGTGCTCTTCCTCCGCCGCAGGCCGGCATCGGATGTACCGGCATTGGATGAAGCCGACCGCGCCCGCATCGAGCGCGTTCTCGCCGAGGACGACAAGCGATGACCTTCTGGCTGCTGGTCGCGCTTGGCCTCGTCGTGACCGGCATCGCGCTGGGTCGGCCGCTGCTGCGCCGGCGCGAGGCGGCGCCGGAGGCGACGCGCGGGCTCGCCATCTATCGCGACCAGCTCGCCGAGGTAGCGCGCGACCATGAGGCGGGCCTCGTCTCCGATACCGAGGCAGAGGCGGCACGCACCGAGATCGAACGCCGCATCCTCCGCGCCAGCGAGGAGCCGGCGAAGCTGCCGGCAGCCGACAGCACCATGCGCGTCTTCATCGCCGGCTTCGTTCTCGGCGTGGTGCCGGCCAGCGCGCTCGCTCTCTATCTCGCGGTCGGCATGCCGAGCGCGCCCAGTCTGGCGCCTGCCTTCGTCGACATGGCCGATGACGGCGCCACCGCCGACCAGCTCGCCGAGATGGCGCGCGCCCAGCTCGGCCAGGATCGCGTCGCCGAAGCCGTCCAGAGCCTGACGCAGGCGACCGCCAAGGCGCCGCATCGCTCCGATCTCCGCTCGCTCCTCGGCGAGGCGCAGGTTGCCCTGGCCGACGGCAAGGTCTCCGATGCGGCGCGCCAGACTTTCCGCGCCGCGGTGAACCTCGATGCGCGCGATCCGCGCGCGCGCTTCTATCTCGGCCTCGCCCGCGTCCAGGACGGCGATCTCAAGGGCGGGATCGAGGACTGGCTGGCGCTCGAGGCGGATTCTCCGCCGGATGCGCCGTGGCGCCCGCTGCTTGCGGAGCGCCTGCAGCAGGCGGCAACGGAGGCCGGCGTCGATCTGAGTCAGCGGCGCGTCGCTGCCATGCCCAGCGCCCCACCTGCGCCGGGCGCACCGCGCGGACCCAGCGCTGCCGACATGGCCGCGGCCCAGCAGATGTCGCCCGCCGACCGCCAGCAGATGATCCGCGGCATGGTCGAGGGCCTCGCGCAGCGGCTGGAAGACAATCCCAACGACGTCGAGGGCTGGCAGCGGCTCGCCCGTGCCCGCCGCGTGCTGGGCGAGGAAGCGTCGGCGACCGAGGCGCTGCGCCGCGCCACCGTGGCCGCGCCCGAGCGGCTCGACGTGCTGCTCGACTACGCCCGCGCCATGCATCCGCCGGGCAGCCCGCCGGAAGCAGTCACGCCCGAGCTCGTCGCGCTGATGCGCCGCATCCTCGCCCTCGATCCGAACAACCCGGAAGGTCTGTTCTTCGTCGGCGAGGCGGAAGCCCGCGCCGGCAATGCCGCCGAGGCACGCGCGCTCTGGGGCCGGCTGCTCGCCCGCGTCGATCCCAAGGAACCGCTCTACAAGATGATCGACGAGCGTCTGCGGAAGCTCGACTAGCACGTCCCGGATGATCCTGATCGCCACCTGCCGGGCCTGGCCCGAGCCGACGCCGAGCATTCGCCTGCTCATCGACGCTCTCGAGGCGCGCGGTGCGAAGGCCGAGCTCCGGATCTGGACGGACACGCCGGCCGGTGTATTCGCTGCCGCCGATCTCGTGCTGCCCCTCTGCACCTGGGACTATCACGCGGATCCGCAGCGCTTCGCGGGCTGGATCGACGAGCTGGAGCAGCGCGAAGCCCGGCTTCTCAATGCACCGCAGGTGCTGCGCTGGAACTTCCGCAAGACCTACCTGCTGGAGATGGCGGCGCACGGGCTCGCCGTTCCCCGCACGCTGCATCTCTTAGGCGCGACCCGCGAGACCGTCGCCGCCGCGATGGAGCAGGAGGGATGGCGCACCGCCATTCTCAAACCGGTCTCCAGCCAGAGCGGCCATGGTGTCCGCAAGCTCGACATCGAGGATGAGGCCGCATGGCGGCTCGATGGAAATGAGCGGCTGCTGCAGGCCTTCCAGCCCGACATCGGCATTCATAGCGAAAGCACGCTGACCTTCATCGACGGCGCGTTCTCGCACGCCGTCCGGCGCCGCCGGTCCTGTCCAGAATCTTTCGCACATTTGATCAGGCGGCGGCTCCGGATTGTGGGACCTGCGGCTGATAGAGTGGCCGCATGTTCATGTAGCACCTGGCTGACCACGCCGATCCTGCGATATAGCGC
>Ga0194132_10004061_pt1 | contig 25299 bp, 20 predicted proteins | sample TA2KigOf80mmetaG_FD_148612 | JGI IMG/M metagenome (GOLD analysis project Ga0194132, IMG submission 148612) | Freshwater microbial communities from Lake Tanganyika, Tanzania - TA2015054 Kigoma Offshore 80m | ecosystem: Environmental > Aquatic > Freshwater > Lake | place: Tanzania: Lake... | reverse complement strand
GCACCATATACCAATTATCGCAATCAGCGCATTGTTATAGAAGGCACTGAAGTACTTAACACGTCAACCGGGAGAGGTTGCGGTCTTTCTAGGCTTCGTTGGAACGGCACAAAATGGGAATTTCTAGGATTTACTCAGTACGATACTTTTGCAAGCTCTGCAAATGCAACTTCCTTTAGTAACGCCCTACTTGCTATGGCACATGGAGACCTAGCTGTAATTACAACTTTTGACGAACCCTCCGCAAATTCTGGTATTTTTATACCAACTATCTCATCTGTTTTTGGAGTTAATCTACCCACTCCTCTCTATAGAGGAGCTTTTCTACTGATTGGATTTGCTTATGCAAGAGAGGGTAAGCTAGGAGAGTCCCTACTTAGTGGACCTATAGTTAGTGCATTTCATAATTTTGAAGATGTCACTTTAGCTAACCTATACGCTACAGTTTATAGTTTAAGATAGTAAGGAAACACACTTGTCTGATACAACAACAATCTTTTTAGGAGCAACCCCAGATCAAGCACCCAATGGAAGTACGCTAGGTAGTACTACTTTTAAAGCAAACCTTGAAGAAGAGCGTTCGGTTACATTTAAAGCTCCAACGTATGGATATGGCATAGTACCAATTGGAGCAGTTATTGCAATTGCAAATACGGGAGCGTGGTATCCTCCAGCAGCAGGAGTGATTCAAGAAGGTTTTGCTCTCTGCAATGGGCAAGCCTTTCCTGCTGGAAGCCATCCTTCTCTTACTGGCAATATGCCAAACCTAACAGACAATAGATTTTTACAAGGTTCAACACTTCCTGGTTCCACTGGAGGATCGAATTCTAAAGCATTATCTTCAAGCGAACTACCAGTTCATAGTCATAGCATAACTCAGACAGACCACTCTCACGGAGCCTCCTCTGGAACTTACACTCACTCTCATTCAGTGACAATGCCTAAACGAGACGATGTGAATAACAAAATTCCAATCTACTTGAACCAAGGAGGCAACAACGGATATCCTCCTACTGCACCATATTATAATGCAACTTTTGGATTGACTCCTCCTGATCCTACAGACGACGATTCTCGTGTTAGGCTTGGAACTGAAGACAATACACATAGCCACACCATAAGCACCAATAATGCTAGCGCTTCTATTACAATAAACACCGCCGGCTCTGGAACCTCATTTGATTTACGTCCACAGTACTATAACGTTACATATGTAATGCGCGTAAAATAGAAAGAATATCATTATGACTTATGTAGTTAAATACAGATCAACTGGTAGTTTTTTTTGGAAAACAATAACTAACGTCAAGGCAGATTTGAATTTAATGAGAGAAAATCTTCCCGTGCGCGTCTTTATTTTAGAGGACGAATCTAGGTTAGAGATTCCAGCATTAACTCATGAGTTTTATTTCTCAAAAGAAAGATTTGTACAAATCCTAAAAGCTCAAGAGAAAGAAATAGGGCAAAAGATAGCAGTTGACACAAAACTATTTTAATTTGTTAATTTAGCAACATCATTGCATATAATTAGTCTATAGACCTCCTATTGATTCTAGAGATAATACAGAATCACTCTATGTCTTCTTCTAGAGAAAGGTCTCTTTAATCCCTCAATGGTACAAGAAATAACAACCCCAGTAGTTCTTGCTCATAAAAACATTGTTCCAGGGACAGAAGTAGTCACCGTTCCAGGTTCGGATGCTAAATTAGTTCGTAACGCGGACTACATCATGGATTACACTAACGGCGAACTTCGCTTCCTTTCTAGTGGTGTAGCAGTAGCTCTTGGATCTCTCATTGAAGAAAATGGAATTAATGTAAATTATAGCTATGCTATTGACTTCAAAGGAACTCCTAATCTTTTTGAATCTCAAATCGAAGTATATAGCGAGGTAGCATCACGAGCGTCTGAGTTTGTAGTTAGTGTTAAAAATACTCCTATTGTTGAAGTAAGTAGAATTATCAACCTAACTACTCAAGAAGAATACACACCCACAGCAATCAACAACAGTGAGATTACTTTTTCTGGTGCAAGTGCGCCAAGGCTCTTAACACTACCAAAACTAACCACTACACAAACTAGCATAGCGTATAATCCAGATCGCAACACATACGTTAAAAAATATTCTATCAATTATCCTAGCACATTAACTCCTAAACTCAATCCAATTACCAGTATTCTCGATCTTCAGAGTAATTCTCAATACCCAAGAGTTTTAATTATTGGAGGATTAGATGCGCTTAGTAATACATTAGAAATTTTAGTTTCGCTAGAGACCTCTGACATAGCCCTAATTACGGGCGGCCGTTCTCTCAGGACTAGTACCACAACTCTTATCCAAAATGTCGACTACTCTTTCATATTAACGTCGGTTCCAGGTATTTTAAATACTCAAAAAATGAAGATTACCTTTAATCCTTCTGGTACTCTTAAAATTAGAACCAATAATCTTTATGCTTCTTTTATTTTTAATGAGCAGTTTAGCGAGAAGGACGCAGAGCTCACAGTTACCTGCCATCCAGTAAACGATGCAATTTATTTTAACTCCAACAATACTCAAGTACTAGCAAGTTTATTTCAGCAATCTACTGTCGCTACTGATGCATTCGACAAGGCCGTTTGGCCTGATATACAAGTCATTAATCCCTCAACCGGTGAAGTATTTGTCTCTGGTAGAGACTATGAAATTAATTTAACACAAAAAACAATAACAAAATTACCCTATGGCTCTATACAAAACAAGGCTCTAGTTAGCTATCTAGAGCAAAGATCTCTCTCTGTAGGAGCTGTAGTTATGAGAGACGTCGTGCTAGTCGACTATGTTTGGGGAAGCAACTCAATTAATTGGTCAGCTCTTCAAAAAACTGTACCTATAACCATAGAGCAAAAACTATATCGCAACCAACAGTTTATAACTTTAACTAGACCTCCTATAGATGAAAGTCAAATACTCATATATCTACAAACAGATTCATATAAAAAATCTCAAGCTACTAGTGTGTATTATGACAGAACTAATCAGAGACTTCAAATAACACCTATTGCAACAAGTGCTAAGTATGTTATTGAATATAATACGGTTGATCAACCCATCCCTGAAAATACACCATATTATGTTTCTTATAGTTTTGGTGCTACAAGAAATCGAATTAGTAATCTTTTTGCTCCTCTTTTTGGTTTAACTAACGCTCAAACTGAAAGAGAAGAAGTTTTCTCAATGCGCGCTGGCCAGTCGAGTATCCAACTCTCACGTGCGCCCACCTCTCTAGAAACTATAGAAATATACAACGCCGACGACAGTCAAAAAACAGTAATAGCATCTGCTAATAGGTTTGACAATATCACTGGAACATTGCATTTTACACCTATTGCTGTTTCTGGTCGAAAAATAGTAAAGTATCTTACACTAGGTTTTGATACCAACAGTCTAAGGAATGTAATAGCGCGTCTTTTTAGTAACTTCACAATAGGTCCAACAGAACTCGGTTATAGAAACCTAATCGCTGGCTTTGTTGATACTCCTGCAGTGATTAGTTCAGGACTCAACAGTCGCTTCGTTCTACCCGACAAAAAACATTCACAAGGCAGCTCTCTAAAAGCCAAGGAATTTGAAACATCTCCTTCCTTAGAAGATGGCACACCTTCAATTACATACTTGCCAGCTCGCTTTAATTTAGGAGCCGTTCTAGAAAGCAGTCGAGGAAGCTACGTAAAGGTTCCAGTTGCTAGCAACTTAGGACTACAAGAAGGTACGCTAGAATTCCTTACAGGAATTTTATTTAATCCTAATGATCGCCAACTCCATTATTTTGTCGATGTTATGGGTTCCCATCCAAGAAAAAATCGCTTCTCTCTTTATAAAAATATCAACAATCAGCTAAACTTCGATATATGGGATAATAAAGAAAATCTTTACCGCATGAGTATTGACGTAAGTCAAATTTATTATACTGAAATTATTAATTTAAAAGCAGGAGACGATACAGCTACATTGAAATTTGCTGCGACTCCTGCTCAACTAACTACAGACGGAACAACTCCAGACTTATATTTAGGCTTAGAAACTAAATTTATTATAATGCCAGACACCAATACATATCCATCGACCTTCAAGAAAGCCTCAATCCCGGTGATTTCGTTTGATCCTCCTACTAAAACTATCAAATTCAAACCCGTTCAATTTAGTGGTAGATATGTATTTAGCTATGTGACTGGTTTAGTTAAATATGAAGAGACAGACAACTTTGTAGCAATTACCTGGAAGCTCCACACAAAAGATGGAAAACCACCTTTTTACAAGCTATACCTTAATGGAGTAGATGCAAGCATTCTCGGAGGCCCTTCGGTGCAAACACTTGAGCAACTTGCAACTCAGCTCGCTGCTGAAATTTCAACAGAAGCTAACACCTACGACAATAGTCAATATGACGAAGCTATTTATAAACCTAAGCAGGACTAGTAGATGGTATCATTCATAATAACACCTTCTGATAAGAGTGTACAAGTTGATCTCGACAAGATCATTACTATAGATCTTGTAGGTGGCAACATACCTCAAACCAATGTAACCAAACTAACCGTTCAAGGCATTACACTAATAGATGGTGGTGCACCTTTAAGTAATCCTAATTTTACCACTACAGTACAGCTCTCCGGCGGTATGGTAACTAGGATACAAATTCAACCTACTATCAACTATGCTTCATATACAATTATTAATATTTATCTCAAGGTACTAGAACTTAGTAACGAATCTACTGAAAAATCATTTAGTTTTACCACCAAAGACACTCAAGGCCCTGTATTTATTAACCGTATTCCAGAGGCTAACTCACTAAATAATGTTACTAATACACCCATAGTTTTTCGCATAGTAGATGCCAACAGTGGCGCCAGTTTTAAGGCAACTGGCTCACTTGAATCAGGTAGCAATATAATAAATAATATCGCCGCCGTTGATAACATGACTGACGCAGTTATCCTTGGAGAAGGAATTCCTTCTGACACTTCTGTACTCTCCTCTCATCCAGAACGCTTCGATGGGTATACCACCACTGATGGCTATATTAAAATTTCTAAATCAGCCACAATCACGTCATCCAGTACAGAGCTGACTTTTTTAAATTTTAATGCTACGATCAACAATGTACCAGCAGTGTATGGAGGCTCTTTTCAGGAGCCCTTTAGAGGTTCTATTACAGTTGTTGATAGTGCTCTTGATGTTTACATTGCACGCGATAATCCCTTCATGTTTGAAGAGTCAGTTACTGTAGCGATTCGAGCCTTCGATCAAGATGGCTACGGCACCACAGAATGGTCATTTAATATTATCGAGGGACAAGAGCCTAACCTAATACCCGTTTCACCTCTTAATAATGCTATTAATGTAGAGCGAGATGCGTCAATTATTCTCAATCTTCAACATCCTGGAGAAATTGCCTTAAATACTCTAAATATGTGGATAAATGGAGTGCGAGTTTTTACAGACGGTACATTCAATTTAGGAGGTCTTCTTGGATGGACTCGCAATTTTGAGACCTTACTGGATGCAGATGGATACGACGACGGCTATATTCTCACAGTACAACCTCCTAATACCTTCTTCACCTCATCTCAATTGGTAAAAATAATTGCCTACGTTGAGGATATTCGAGCAAATTTAGGTGCAATAAATTATCAATTTAGAATTGAAAACTTTTTAGGTCCACAGATTGAGAATCAATTACCTTCTGTAGATGCTCTTAATATACTACCATCTACCGACATTCGTTTTACTCTTACTGAATCACAAGATGGATATAGCTTAGATAATTTTGCATTGTACGATATAGACTTTGCAAGCTTATCCATTAGTATCGACGGATACGACGTCTACAAGCAAGGATTTGAAAGCTATTACGATGGTTATGATACCTTTAGTCAATCTTTAGAGGAGGATGGTGATGGTTATATTACAACTTATCCATTTATAACTAAAATCATTCATACTGACATATATAAGTATGATTTCATTATATCTCCTCAAATAGATTTCGGCTTCAATCAAGCAGTATCTGTTAATATTGCAGTTTCAGATAAGCAGGGTGAACTAAATAATATCAACTATTCCTTTACAACAGCCCCATTTAATGCATTAATTACTACCGCAAGCCCCTCGACCGCTACTTTTAAGAATCTACTAGACGGTTATGGTCTTCAATTAGGACGTGAGTTCTTAACACAGGTTGGTGTCGTCCTTACTCCTAATTTTGTAGGAAATGGATACGGACAACATACTATTACTTATTACACCTTAGATGGTAGCATTCCCAATGTTGATCGTTATGGTCGTGTTCTTGGATCAACTCAAGTCTATTCAGGACCAATTAAGCTTCAACGAGAAGGTTTAAATGTTCTTAAATTTAGAAGCGGAGATAAGGCTGGTAATCTTGAAGATGTAAAACAAGAAGTTTACATGCTCGAACCATTTCCTCCTCGACTAACCAGCTCTATTTTTAATATCAGCCAATTCTCAAGGCAGCTAACCACCACAGATCCAGTACCTATAGAGTTAAGATTTTACGACAACGCTACTGATCCTTCTAGTTTGCTTGGGCCCGTATTGAGCTTTACTACTCCCCCTCCAGGTGAAAAAACTACTCAGACTACTACTTTGTCTAATTCAGTTTGTATTATTACTTGGGCTCAAGTTTCTAGCAACGTCTGGAATTTCACAGTAGATCTAGACCTCTCTAGTAGCGACTTACACGCTATCTTTGCTGATGGAACTCGCAATGTGTTTATTTCAGTTCGAGCCAATAATTCTACTCTTTCGCCAAGACAACATATTCTACCTACAGCATCTATCTCAGGCTTAAAAGCAGCAAAAATATTCTCCAACATTACTAATCCTACAACAGTAATTCCTATAGAAAAAATTATGACAGGATATAGTGTTCCTACAGATATCTCTCGAGCAGATCCTGCTGCAGCTGGAGCTTATACTTTACTATTCAAGCCTGGAGATCTTGTAAGGATACTAGACGATGTTAGACCACCAATTACGACCAAAGTTCTTCTAGTTAGTGCCTCCGCAAATCCACCATTTATTATAGTACAAGACGCAGTTCAAAAACTAAGAACTTCACGAAATGCTCGTGTTGAATTAATTACAACTCCCTTACAATCTTCTTCCGCTGTTGACTTCGATACCCGCGCCTTACCGGAGACTTTCTACATTGGAAGTGATGGCGAAGGTAGAAACCAAGCAGATGCAGTTTTTGAATCTTTTAGGATTCTAAATAAAGCAAGCACTTCCGAAGAAATACTAGCAGACTTTACTCTACTCCAAAAAGGTGGTTCGTTTACTAATCAAGCTGAGACACCAACATTATCTAATACTTTTTCTTCTCTAGAAAGAGAAAGAAGCAATCTTCCTGACAATACATTAGTTCTACTAGATTTTAATGGTAATATTTCTAATAAGGCGAGACAAGGTCTTCTCGCAACAAGAGAGGCACCGATTGTAGACACAACTCGCGCAAGTAATAGAGTTGATTTTACGATCACAGTGCCTTCTAATACTTTTGTAGACAGACAGCTACTAGAAACAGTTTTAAGGAACTTTACACCTGTAGATTTAGAGATAAAGGTCGATTATATCGAGGTAGATTGATTAAATCTATGATAGCAGACAATTTTTTCTTCAAACGGAATTTCCATGAATCCAACTAATTTAAACAATAAAAGAAATAATTATGTCGACGGTCAATATGTAGATATCGACGATTTTCAAACTGAACAAAATTACTTTCTTCAGAAGACTCGGGATATTGCACATCGTCTAGGGCTTACGGGAGTATCCGATCTCACAGGCTTAAAAGTTGTCCCAGATCCAGTTGTTGCAGAGCCTATCTCGTTTTCTGCTGTTGCTGTTGCAATTCCACCTACTCCAAACCCCGCAGTTCCAAATCCTAATAACTACACTGAATTTCCTCTGACCGCTAGTACTACTAATTTTAGTGCATATACCGTTTTTAAAACAACAACTAAAAATATTCAAAGAATAGATCTTCGAATCACTTTAGCACAAGCAATCGGCACAGAAAATCTTAATTTTAATATCTATATTAAGAGTCTTGTAGATCCTACCAACCCCAAGAGCCCCTTAGCTAATGTTGCTCCTCTTGCTCAAATTAAATTATCTCAACCTGAAATTCCTAGTCTAGATAGTGATTCTGTTTTGCAGCTAGATTTTTCAAATGAAAATTCGGGACAAGGCATCGCGGTTTTGTTGGATTCTTATTACGCTATTTCCTTAGAGCTTGTAAGACCTCAAAACTCTACAGCAAAAGTACGTGTTTTTCATAATCCTATTAAGGATAAGCTTTCCTTGGATCCTACCTTATATAGCTGGGTAGTAACGAGTGGTGGTCTTTACTCTCAAGATATTAATATAAATTCATTATTAACAAATCTGCAAATTTATCATAAGGTTTATACTTCAGCAGTAAAAATTACTGCTGGCACTGCTCAGATCAACGGCGCTCAAATTGATGTCGAAGAAGATCAATTTAGATTTTTAGAGATTCCCGATCGTCGCAACGTAGATCAACTTGGTAGGCCCGTAGCTAATTATGTATTACTTCGTTACAATGAGGTCGGAACAGATCCAGACCTTATTCCTGCAACCAAAAATACTGTTAACACCAGAATTAAAGATTCAGCCACTACTCAAGTTTTAACACAACCTCAATGGGACGCGCTTCTAACAGACTCAACACAAAATAATAATTTTATTCTCTTAGCAACCGTTACCGATAGCAACATAGTCTCTATCTCTTCCCAACAAACTTTTGCAATTCCTGGTAACAATACACGTCTTGCATTTCACGACTGGTTAAATCCTTCAAATACTATTCCTAATACTGAAGCCGACGCTATTAAGCAAGCTAGACCCAACGATTTTGTGTTTTACGTTTCTAATGTCCCTTCTAAGGTTCCACTTACTGATGCAAATGGTATAATTCAGCGCCAACCAAACAATATCAAAGACCAATTTGGAAATCTAATAGTTCGTGCTGGTGATCCAATTTATGACGATATCGTAAGGGTTGCAGTGGCTCTAAGTTTAGATAACGGCAAAAATGTTAGAATTTTTGAGTTAGCTATTCAAAGTGAAATTGGAGTCGGCAAAGAATTTAGAAACTACGCAGCAACGATTTCTGATCTCTCAGACAATCCACTAGATAATGTGTTTAGCTTTAAATTTGGCACAGATCAAATAGCACCTAATGCAACTTACAATTTTATTGCCTACACCACTAGAGGTCTTCCTGTTTATATCCAAGATTATAATGCTGTACTAAAAACTCGAGACCGCAGTGGACAGATTGCCTCATTAAGACAAGATGCATTTACTGTATTTTTGGATCAAAATACTAAAACAGCTACAATTAATGCTGACCTACAGCTAGGAGCATTTGACCCCACCTCCGATGGTACACAATCAGGAGTTGTGCAATATGTTCCTACCCTCATAAAAGGTGAGGTCGTGACTCCTGTAGGAACAGCTGGCTCCGAACAAATTCAACTTAATCGAATAGATTATCTCTCCTCAGATAGTTTTGCTTTTGGCTCTGTTCCTATGGTTAGAGCCAATGGCACCACTAAAATACTTAACAATCAGGACGATATTAACGCAGCTCTTGCTGCTAATGATATAGAAATTTTTGTTGATGGTTATAATATTACTCACTCTGGTAGATCGGGAGATAAAGACCGCGGTGGTGATCTTAACGACACTCGCATAGTAGTAGCGTATGTTGCAAATACCTCTCCTATTCTCTCCATGTCAGACTTAAACCTCTCTGATGCTAACATTAAAACTAGAAATAGTATTGGTAGAGATAACACTAAGCCAAATACACCTCATACTTATATATCAAATGAACGCCGTATTGAAATTATATGTTGTGCAAAAAGTACTACAAGTAATGCTGGTTTTCAAGCTAACGAAAAGGGATTTTTATACATTAACAACCAACCAGCTTTAGATGTAAATCGACATCCAATTGATTTCACCTTTACAGGTAATACTACTATAACTATAGAACAAGAGATAATGTTTCTAGGAGATGCAGAATACTTTGGTGAAAAAATCATTAAAGCTGGCCTAACAACCGTTGCACAAAGTGGTGAAGTTCTTATAGATACAGGGCTAGACTCTTTAAATAGTAAGCCAAGACTAGTCGGACGTTTAATCTTTAATGCAAAAGAAATTCCGACGGACATTAGGCCTAATGCAGAAGTTACAATTAAATTTAACGCTACTTACATTCAAAAAAGCAATATCCTCTACTATAGAACTAAATTTACACCCATAGGCACAAGAAATGGCTACAAAATAGTAAATTCTGATACAATTAGCTCCGCTGACGAATTTATTTCGGTACCCGAAGCGTTTGCTCAAACCTCTAGTGTTGACTTAGACAATCTAGCACCAAGTACGTTCCAGTCGGTTGCTATTTTCGTAGACGGACTGAATATTAATTCACCCCGCTCTCCTATAGGACAAAAGACAATTGTCCCTGATGATGGTCGCTCACTAGCTCCTGGTCAAGTAGCGTTTAATCCAGATCTTGGGTACATTAAATTTGCTCCTATAATGGACTCTACTGGTACCTTAACTACAGAGGCTCCCGAGGATTTTACTAGTATTACTATAGCCTATTTTAGACTAGATACTAAGTTTATTTTTAATTCTATGCAAGGTGCAGTCTACGATAGTCAATTTGATTTGAATAATGACGGTCGCATTGATGAGGCAGACTTATCAATCTTCATGCAACATTACAATACTACCTCTGGAGTAGATGCTAATTTCCGTTCTAGCTGCGACTTCAATGGGGATGGAAAAGTTGACAGCGCCGATTTGAATTTGTTTAGAACGCGCTTTGGCACGGTACAAATTGGCGAGCCCAACTTTGTAGACGCCACAACAGCAAGACTCAACTCACTCCTAGTAGTGCGCTCTAATAATCACCTCAGACGCATTAAGGTAGTTAAAGCTGTAAGTCGCGCTCCAGATGCTCTAACTAAAACCGGTAAAACTATTTTATTTTTTGACGACAGCACACCTGTGACAGAATCTGGCGAATATACTATTTCGTTTGGTTTTCAAGCTCTTCTCTCTCTTGGTTATGCACAAACCGTTGAACCTATAAAGACGGTGAGACCACTTCTTGGTAAATTTAATCTCAATAACATCACAATGTTTGAGACAAGTAATCCGACCAATAGAAGACAAATAACAACTGCTACCGCTTCGCAAATTGCCGGTTCTGATAATCTGTATGAAAATATTTTTACATTTGCACCAGCAATTCCAACAACTTCAACTTGGACTGTTAGCTCTATCTGGAATCCTTCTGGTCTTGCTATTTTTGATAGAACAGATCTTACTGTTCCTCAAAAATATGAACAACTAGATCGCAAGCTTTATGGTCCATTTAAGTTAGATTACTCTCCTTCTGACTATCAGGATGATGGCACCCAAATTTCATTTAAGTTAAAAGCTACCGATGCAACCATGTCGGATGGTCGCCCTGACCCGACTGGCACTCATATTCAGGGTATACCACTCTCGGAGCTAACTTTTACTGTTCACCTCACAGTTCCTAATACTGATGGCACAAGCACCATATGGACCTGGCATCAACTACAACCTTTTGGTTTAGATAATAAGATCACTATAGGCTATAATCAATTTCTCTTTATAGACCATCGTAGTCAAGGCTTGAATGGTGCTTCTGTATTGTCTCCTTTTGGTTTAGGATCTTCTCAAGTTGCGTTAAAGCCTCAATTTGCTGGTGGAACACTACGCAATGATCTTAGCAACATATCAGTGGTGCGAAACAACGAGTCCCGTTATCCTATCATTCACGACCACACCAGCGAAAGACAAGGTGGGTTACTAACCTCTCGATCTGTTCGCTTTACAGACGAACTTGCTCGTCTCTCTACCGGCAACCTAACAGATGTTATTTATAAGCTTCTAGATCTAATTCAAGAACAAAACCAGCAAATTCAATTATTAAGAGCTATAGAAGGCATTGTCCGCTGGGATGCCGGATTCTATTGGGATGATCCTAATCTATTTTACGATCAGGGCTAATCTTTATAATGACAGTAGGTTTAGCTAGACTATAAATTGTTTTATTTGTTGTAGGAAGTTTGCAATGACTATTCAATATTACGGGATGCTAAGTTTACCACACAGCTGGGCCGTCGTTGCCACATCAATTCTTGTAGAATTACAAAAACAAAATATTAAAATTAATGCTGTAAGCACCAATTCCAACGATACTATTCATCCTCTACTACGAGATTCTCTTACACCACCAGTTGTCGAACAAATAGGTAATAGACCAGTTCTTGTGCAAAAACCGCTACCTACTGAAGTATCACTTAGCTATACTATTCCTCCTAACCTTTCAAAGGTTCCAGCCAAGCATCGTATTCATATCTATAATTATGAAACCACTAAAATGCCTCCTGGATGGGCATCCATAATGAACAATCACGCTCATCTAATTTTACCTTCAAGTAATTTTAGTAAACAAATTTTTAAAATGAATGGCATTGCAGAAAATCGAATGGCAGTCGTTCCTCACGGCTATGATCCTGAGATATATAACCCCAATATAGCTCCAGCTAATCTAGACAACATAAGTGAGGATAAATTTAAGTTTCTTACAGTAGCAATTGGACACTGGAGAAAGGGCTACGATCTTCTCTTAAAAGCCTACCTTGAAGAGTTTAAGGGAGATGACTCAGTAGTTTTAATTATTAAATGTTCTACTGATCCTAGAGAAGGAAATAGTCCTTGCAAGGTCGATCTAAATAAGTTATTAGAGCAGTTTAAAAAATCTCACAAATATCAATGGCCAGAGATTAGAATTATTACTCAACGGTTTGAAAACTTAGCCAGCCTATATCGTGCCGCTGATGCAGTAGTTCTACCTTCAAGAGCCGAATGTTTTAGTCTCACTGTTCTAGAAGCTGCAGCTTGCAAGGTTCCTGTAATTACGACTGATTACGGTGGCCACCTAGACTTTCTTAATTACGAAAACAGCTATCTCATAGATTATAAGCTAAGACAAGCTCCTCGTGAAGCTCAATACTGGCACTACGACAAAGACGCCCTAATTGCAGAACCTGACGTTGAACATCTCAAGCAACTAATGCGAGAGATTAAAAATAATCAACAAGCTGCAAAGCAAAAAGCAGAGCTAGCCTACTCTAGTGTTCAACATCTTCACTGGTCCAAGGTAGCTAATCAAGTACTTGAGTTAATCAAAGAAAGAAATTGGAAAGTTTAAGTTTAATGAAGCCTGATCAAGTATATTGCATTATTCCTCCTCAGCTCGATACTGAGTCTCAAGAATATATAGTTAACTATATTAAACGGTTTTACACCAGCTCTTTAAATCTTATTTTTTTAGAGAAAGCCGATATAATACAACAGCTCAATCTTGTTTATCGGTGCTACGTTACCTCTACTCAAGATCTTCAAAAGCTCTTCACAAATAATAATACGTCAAAAATAGTATTTTTTTCAAATGATCAACTCCGCAATTTACTGACTACACTCAAAACCACTCCAAACAACATCCACCTAACCGAAGTACTTCTGCCTACTATTTTAAAAACTACTACACGGCTAAATAGTAATTTAATTAACAAAACAATTGCGCCTTCAAGGCAAGTCGCTGAAAATCTCAACATCCACGTTTACACTTTAGATTCAGAAGAGATCCCCAATAGTGCCGTAACTTTTTCAACAATCAAGTCACTTGATTTTAGCGTTTTATTTTCACGTCCTAAGCAGAATAATAAGCTCTGTCTTTTTGCTAGTTTCGACACCAATAACCTAATTACAACATATACAATAGCTTACCTGGAAGAACTAAGAAACAACGGCTTCGATATAGTGTTTGTATCCACTAGTGATAGTGTTGAGATTGATAGCATTAAGGCTTTGTGTCGCACTATTATTCATCGACCAAACATCGGAACAGACTTCGGTTCCTGGCATGTTGGCATGCACAGCTGCGACATTAACGAATATGATAGTTTACTTTTAGCAAACGATAGTGTTTTCGGTCCCTTTAGCGCTCTTTCTTCTATTTTTAAAAAGTTTGATAGCGTCTCTAACAACTTCTGCGGCCTCATCGATTCCTACGAGCGTCGCTATCATTGTCAATCGTATTTTTTATACTTTAAAAAACCTTTGTTTAGCTGCGAGTTTTTTCAAAATTTTTGGAAAAGAGAGATACCCGCTTCAAAACAAGCAGCTATTGATAACTGCGAAATTTTATTGACTCAGATACTAGTAGCTAATAAAGAGATACCATTTATCTATGCTTCCTATCTAGATTTAACTAGGTTGTTTAGTATGGAGGCTATCGATAGTGAGTGTAGTTTGATATCTAAAATTAAATGGTGCATCAAAAATTGCATAGCTCTTAACCCTTCTCTAGTGTTGTGGAAATTTCTTCACGAAAAAAAATCTTTTCCTTTTATTAAGAAGTCTTTACAGCGCACATCGAGTAATGCAACTCTTGTTGCTTCATTGCAAAGTTCCAAGTTATTTTTAACTAATCCATTTACTATTAAGTATCTTACCTCTAGTGAAAAAACTACTACTCTATCATTAACTAATGAATCAAGCTCTCATGTTAACATACACCAGATATACTACTTACCGACTCAAGCGCAATATTTAACTAAAACCGAGAGCATTGCGCCTTACGACAACAGCACAGGGATTTCTAAATTATGCGAGTATGGTGTTTTTATGGATAATTTTACTAAGATACAGCAATCTCCTACAGATTACACAGGCTACATATCTTGGAAATTTACTCAAAAAACTAAAAGATCAATTAAAGATTTTGATTCTTTCATAAGATCCAATCCGGGCTACGATCTTTATGCTATCCAACCATTTCCTATACAATTCTTTCCTAAAGGAGTATGGGAACAAGGGTCTCGACATCATCCAGAGATCTTAGAAACCATATCTTGGGCAATTTCGCAACTCAATTTAGATCCTAATATTTTACATTTCACCTTAGATCCTAGTAAACTCATAACCTGCAACTACTGGGTTGCTACAAAACAATTTTGGCAAGCCTATCAAAATTATACTCTACCAATAGCTGAGTTTTTGATCAAGCAAGCTGAGTTAGACCCTCAATTAAATCACAAGCTATTTGTACGTACCACCGATAATTCAGATACGTGGGGTGCAATCTTTCCGTATATTATGGAAAGACTTGTCGTTTCCCTTTTACATCAACGTCTAGATTTTAAAACCAAAATTTGGCATGTAGCGAATAATATTATTTTATGAAAATTGATTTATTTCAAATTTATTTTAAACCTGAACATAAAACTCATCTAGCAAAGGTTTGCACACCTTACGATAACAGTGCTGGAGATTCCACATTGTGCGAGTACGGTGTTTTTATGAAGGAATTTGACAATATACAAGCCTCCACCGCAGACTATACAGGATTTATATCTTGGAAATTTAGGCAAAAAACTCGAAAAACACCTCAAGATTTTTTTTCTTTTATCAAGCTTAATCCTGGACATGATATTTACGCATTCCAACCCTTTCCTCTTCATTATTTTCCTCAGGGTTCGTGGGTTCAAGGTGATAGGTTTCACCCTAATCTATTAAAAATTATGCACCTTACAATTAAGGAGCTCAATTTAGATCCTAATATTTTACATTTCACCTTAGATCCTAGTAAACTCATAACCTGCAACTACTGGGTTGCTACAAAACAATTTTGGCAAGCCTATCAAAATTATACTCTACCAATAGCTGAGTTTTTGATTGACCAGAAGCATTTAAATACAGATATCGCTCATCTTCTCTCTACTCCAACTGTAGGAGATATATCCCACGTTGGTAACCTATTTCCATATATTATGGAAAGATTGGTTGTTTCTTTCCTTCTGTCTCGTCCAGATTTTAAAACCAAAATTTGGCACACAGCAGATAACATCGCTTTATAATCTAGTAAGCTCTACCTATGGATTTTTTATATAAGCGTACTAAAAATGAAGTATTACTCTTAGTACAACAGCAGCAAAGGTAATCATATAAAATACACAATAAGGAAATCATAATATGTGGTCTATCCCGCCACTGGTCGAATTCGAATCATATAAAAAAAACCATCCTGACCTCAAACATCTATCTGATGCTGAATTACTAAGCTATTACAACACAATAGGAGTTGTGCTAGGACACACACCTAATCAACTTCGATCACGACAAGATTTTGTTAATATTATTCCTGCTGCGGCAACTATTTTAGGACCCTTCACATCTCCCTTGATGAGGCATCGCCAAAATATAAAATATTGCGATACACTATCCACCAATCAACTCAAGCAACGCGCCCAAAAGCTAGGACTTTCAAATACCTTAATTACTTCTATACCGTCTATAGACTATGTACTAGATGGATCAGATCTTTCTAGTATCCCTGACGTCTTTGATGCAATCATTAGTAGCCATAATCTTGAACATCAACCCAATTTAATATTACATCTCCAACAGATCAAGACCAAATTAAATCCAAGCGGTAAATACATGGTTTTGATTCCAGATAAAAGATATTGTTTTGATGCACAACTTCCAACTTCTTCGGTCGCAGAAATTCTAGATGCTTTTTTTCGGAAAGCTACACATCATTCGCTTAGTAGTATTATTGAACATAGAGCCTTAACAACTCATAATGATGCTATTAAGCATTGGCAAAATATTGACTCTTCAATTGAAATCGATACTTCAGTAGTTAACAAAGCAATCGAAGAGTACCTAGAGTCAATAAATTTAAATACTTATATCGACGTTCACGCTTGGCAATTTACTCCAGAAACTTTTCAAGAAATCATCAATACCCTTAATAAGTTGAATCTCATAGATTTAAAAATCGAAATGCTCTATCCGACTAGGCGCCACCAAAATGAATTTTGGGCGATATTAAGTTAATTCTAAAAAGTGAGATAGCATGTTTATAAATATTATTACTCCTTGCACGCGCATCGAGAATCTTCACGAAATTAGCCGTAGCATTACTGCTACAATACCGAGTCAAAATTATCGGTGGCTTGTTATTTTTGATGCTCTAACTCCTCCTGATCTGACGCATATTCCCCCCAATTGTGAATATTACTGCCACCAAGACATAGGTAGTATTGTTGGTAACGCGCAAAGAAATTTTGCTCTTGATTTGATTAAAGTAGGATATGTCTATTTCAATGATGACGATACCACTATTCACCCTCAGTTGTGGAATAATATTAAGGATACCACTGCCGATTTTATCAGCTTCGATCAAGTAGACAAAGCAGGAAAGCCTAGACTTTTTGGCTCCAACGTTGCAGTAGGAACCATTGATAGTCATAACTTTATCGTGAGCCACGAAGTGGTAGGTGATAGTCGATTTATGCTCGAGATTTATGAAGCTGATGGTCATTTTGCTGTAGAATGCTTTAGTAAAAGCACTGAGCATTTATATTTAAATAAAGTGCTATCAACTTATAACAAGTTAAAATCATAATCCACTTTAAGGTAAGGTATGTTATCTTTCAATTCATTAGGAAACCTAAACTGCCTTAGCAGTCAAAGCGACACTAATGTCCCTTAAAGAGTGCTTACCGAGTTCATATTAATTTTAGCTTTGAAAAAGATGACATTAAAATGAAAACACTTATAATATATTCTTATAGAGATTATCCCGATTCTGCCAGTAATTTTAAATATTTTATTAATAAAACATTACCGATCTTATCGCACAATACGCTCTTAGTTGCCTATAACGACAATAAATTTATTGATACCTCAAGCTCAAATAGCTCAGTTAAGTATTTTAAGACTCATGCAACTATTGATGCCGACGACTTCAGCTACCTTCTAACTAGAGTTAATATAAATGATTATACTCATTTTATTTTCTTAAATTCAAGTTGCGTAGGTCCAATATTGCCGTCATACTCTGATAAGGATTGGATAAGTATTATAAACAGCAATATAACAACAAAAATAAAGCTAGTATCTCCAGTAGTGGAGGTTCCTCCTGATAGTTTAGGAGCAAAGTGTCTACCTAAACATATGTACATACGAAAATACGATGGATCAATTCCATTCGCTCATACTTATTTTTTTGCTACCGATCTAATAGGCTTAAAAATACTCTTTCAGTATGACGCACTATCTGAAAATCAAATAGACAAAGATCAAGCTATTCATCATTTTGAGAGATTAGTATCGTCCTGTATCCTTAATGAAGAGTATGAAATTAGATCGCTACTAAAAATTCATGAATACATTTCTTGGCTCGATAAAAACAATTGGCATTACAATCTTTGGTCTTCTTCAGGAATAACCTGCCCCGAAGTTCCAGGAAATTATATGGGAACCGATATTAGCCCCTACGAAGTTATGTTTTTTAAAAACATAAGACATCCTCACAAACATAGATCTCCTGAAAACTCTGGGATTTCAATTAATAATGAAACATATTTACAAAACATTATAAAAGCTACAATGTCTACGTAGAAGCCCAATGGTTGAGATCTTTATAATGAAACTAAAATACTAGGTAACGGTTTATATGGAAAATAATCTAAATTGGAATAATATAAACAAGGCTTTCGAAACCTTTCACAATCAACACCCTTTTAATCACACAATCGTCGAAGATTTTTTTATACAAGAGTTTGCTAAACAACTAGAATTTGAATTTATAAGCTATGAATCACCAAAATGGTTTGTTTACAAAAATCAAATAGAAGACAAAAAAGCACTCAATGATTGGAATATTTTTCCAAAAAATACTTATCAAATATTTTCATATCTAAACTCACCCTCTTTCTTAGAAAAATTCTCTAAACTTGTCGGCGTTAAGTTATATCCAGATCCAGGGCTAAACGGCGGCGGCTGGCACATACATGGAACGGGCGGAAATTTAAATCCTCATCTAGACTATTCAATTCATCCAAAATTACAACTACAACGCAAAGTTAACATCATCATCTACCTAAGTGAAAATCTCAAAGAAGAACATGGAGGTCATTTAGGTTTGTGGACAAACAAAGAACAAGAGTTAGAGCCTGAAATACTAGCAAAAGAAATAACTCCAAAATTCAATAGAGCAGTTATTTTTGACACAACTCAGAACAGTTGGCACGGTATGTCAAGGCCCTTAATTCAACCTCATAATATATATAGAAAAAGCTTAGCAATTTATTACTTATGCGTCCCTCCAGAAGAAGAGGATATAAATACAAGAGGTCGAGCACTATTTGCTGCAAGAGACGAACAAAAAAGCGATCCTAAACTTAAAGAATTAATTAAGGCTAGAGCTGATGTGGAGCTCTCTAAAAATACTTATAAAAACTCACAAGATTAATCCAAAAGAGATTCGAGGAAATGTCTATACCGAACAGTCCATTACCGTCATCTCTGCTTGGTACAACGAAGAATTAATGGCTCCATTTTTTTTGGCACACTACGAGGATTGGGTTGATAATATTATCATACTACTAGATTCTGATACTAATGATAATACTAAGGATATTCTCTTACGACATCCTAAAGTCTCAATACAACCCCTCACATTTCCTAATAAATTTGACGATCTTATTAAGATTAATGCCTTAAATCAATTATATTCTTCTATTCAAGCTGGATACGTAATCTGTGTAGATTGTGACGAACTCGTCTGCCCAGTGGATTTTAGATTGTATCCTCGCGCTAATGCTTTTAAGGTTAAGTTATTACATCCTTGGCGAAATGTTTTAGATACCGACTTAGACCCTACAAAAAAACCTATTATAGATCAGCGCCGCTACGGTACAGTTGGTAATTTTTTTGATCCAGCCGATCGCTGGACTAAACCTTGCATTGCTCAAGCAGGTCTTTCTATCCAATGGGGTGTTGGACAACACAGCCTAACAGGAAACTTTCGCATGCATCCCACCCCACTAATTGGACTTCACTGGCAATGTGCCGATGAAAGTATAATACTGGCTCGTCATGCTCGAAATCGTTTGGGGCGTAACAGTCCTCAAAATATCCAAAATGGATTTAGCCATCACTATAATGATCCTAAAACTTACCTAGAAGAGCGTATTTTAGAGGAATGCAAAGCACACTTACACGATAAGAGACTATTTTAACGCTAATTTAAGAGTATAGGACTCTGTACGAAGCAGATCATCATCAGATAGAAGGAACTTACCATTGGTGACCATAAAACTAATAATACTAGACTTAGATGGAGTTCTAGTAAACACAAAAGATATCCATTATCAAACCTTAAACAAAGCTTTAAGCGAAATAGACACACAGTACGAGATAACCCAGCAAGAGCATCTACATAAGTACGATGGTCTTAAGACTAATCAAAAACTAGAACTCTTAACGGAACAAAAAAATCTTCCGCTTCATTATCATTCTCAGATATGGGAAAGAAAACAAAATCTAACCATATCTGCTCTAAAAAATTTAACAATAAACGCGGAGTTGATTGAGATGCTTCGCAATTTAAAGCGTGAAGGCTATAGGATTGCATGTTGCTCCAACTCCATTCGTAATACAATTTACGTTACTCTTTATAAGTTACAAATTCTTGAATATTTTGACCTGATTTTATCGAATCAAGATGTTACTTCTCCAAAACCACACCCAGAAATATATTGGGAAGCAATGAGTCGAACAGAGGTCCTACCTCAAGAGACACTCATCGTAGAAGACTCCCCCCCCAGGCCTACTCGCTGCGCATAGAAGTGGAGCCTATATTTTAAGAGTTCGAAGTACTAGCGAGGTAAATTACGAAAATATTTCACATGCAATAAGAAATATACCCTTACCTCCCCCACCCAAATGGCAGGACAAAAAATTAAATATACTAATTCCTATGGCCGGTAATGGCTCTCGTTTTCAACAAGCAGGGTACAAACTACCAAAGCCCCTCATAGACGTAAATGGAAAGCCAATGATTCAAACTGTTGTTGAAAATCTAAATATGGAAGCTCATTTTATTTTTGTTGTTCAAAAAAATCATAGAGACCAGCACTCATTAGATATTTTGCTTAAAACTATAGCCTCCAATTGTTCAATAGTAGAAGCTGACGGACTTACCGAAGGAGCTGCTTGCACTGCGCTGTTAGCTAAGGATCTTATTAATAATGAAGATCCATTATTTTTTGCAAATTCAGATCAAAATGTTGACTGGGATCCAATAAATTTTATGTACAAGATGCAAGAGTCAGAAGCAGATGGTGGCATCGTAACTTTTAAAGATTCTCATCCAAAATGGTCCTTTGCAAAAGTCGACGAATCGACAGGTCTAGTTATAGAGGTTGCCGAAAAAAATCCAATTTCAGATAATGCTACAGTTGGCTACTATTTTTGGAAAAAAGGTAGCGACTTTGTAAAGTATGCTGAATTAATGATTCAAAAAAATATAAGAGTCAATAATGAATTCTATGTATGTCCAGTTTTCAACGAAGCAATTCGAGATAGCAAGAACATAATTGTTTTTGAAGCAAAAACAATGTGGGGACTAGGAACACCAGAGGATTTAGAGAATTTTTTAAAAACTACAAAGGATAGGATATGAAAACAATAGAAGACTATTTAAACATGCAAAAATCTCAATACGAATACGACGCAGCGCAATGGTCGCTAGATAATCGAAACCCTGTCGTCGGTAGCTACGACCAACACAACAGTTGGGAAGACTATGATGTTGTTTTATTTAGAAACATAGATACCAAGCAGATGACGGCGCTCGAATATGGTTGCGGCCCAGCAAGAAACATTATTAAGTTTTCAAATAGGTTTAAGAAAATAGATGGTGTAGATATCGCTGCGGGCAACCTAGAAAAAGCAAAAATTAATCTACAAAAACATAATATAGCAAATTATGATCTTTTCCAATGCGATGGGAAGAGTATACCAGCAAAAGACGAAATATATGACTTAGTTTTCAGTGTGATTTGTCTACAGCACATAGCTAGTTATAGTATTAGGTATTCGATTTTTAACGAAGTCTTTAGGGTTCTCAACAAAGGTGGTTATTTTTGCTTTCAGATGGGTTTCGGTGGAAAGAAGAACATCCCCACAACGGATTATTATAGCAATGATTATCATGCTCAAGCTACAAATGGGGCGCACGATGTCTCAGTCACAGATCCGTCTCAATTACAAAAAGACTTGATGGAAATAGGTTTTTCGGTCTTCGAACATGAAATAAGAGAAGTTGGCCCTGGAGATAACCACAAAAATTGGATTTGGGTTCGAGTAAAAAAATGAAACTAATATCCCACCGCGGAAATCTACACGGCCCAGATCCAAGAGAAAACGAGCCATCTTTTATCCTTGAAGCTCTTAGTAAGGGCTTTGATGTAGAAATTGATCTTCGCCTTGTCTCTGGCTGCTGCTATCTCGGCCACGACTATCCTCAATATGAAATACAACTAGAGTTTTTAAAGATACAAGGACTTTGGATTCATTGTAAAAATATAGAAGCCCTTGAGCTTTGTAGAGATTTGAATATAGTTAATGATTATTTTTGGCATCAAGACGACGACGTGACTTTAACTTCTAATAATTTTCTATGGACTTTTCCAGGTAAAGAGCTGACAAGACACTCGATCGCTGTAATGCCTGAAATGGTCTCCTTTTCAAATCTTAAAGTGGCCTACGGGATATGTTCCGATTTCATAGAGACATACATATAAATATTATAAACTGCTCTACTTCGCTGCTGCTGCCGAATTTTTCTTTTGCTTTCAGATTCTTAGAGTCCTTTGAGGCAGTGTTTATAGGTTAAGGAAATTCGGGAACTTAGAAGAAATAGGAACTAACTAGCAACACTATTGTAGATCAGTTTGTAAATATTAAGGAATACTACACACAATGCGTATTGCAATTTGCTTTTCTGGATTTGCTAGAACATACAAAAAATGTATGGAAGCTCAGTTCCGATATCTTCTTCATAGTCCATCTATCTATAATTACGACATATTTATTTCCACTTGGAATAAATTAGGGCATGCGAGCAATTGGCAGCACTCCATTGATTTGAAAGATGACCTAGATATCGAAAATATAACTACAATCTACTCTCCAAAGAGTATTAAAATAGATAACGTAGAAGAAAAACTAGGAATAAAAACCACTTTACCTTTAGAAAGTCAAGTGGTTCCTGGAATAGTTCCTTCACGTTCTTTAAGTATGTTTTACAAAATAAAGCAGTGTAATGAACTGAGATTGGCTTACGAAAAATCTGAAGGCATTCAATATGATTTAGTTGTAAGAATACGATTGGATGTAATTTTACACGAGAAACTAGATTGGTCTTCGTTTTGTAAAAATACATTACACGTAAGTCACTCCGATTGGCTAGGAGTAGGCGATCAAGGCTCGCATGTTATCAATGATACCTTTGGCTTTGGTACTCCCCACGTAATGAACGTATATGCAAGCACTTATGATAATGTAGAAGTTTTATGTCTCGCAGGATATTCCTATCATCCAGAAACTATTTTAAAAGCCAACATGGATTATCATAATATTCCAGTGAAAAAACAAAACTTTATATCAACAATAATAAGATAATCGCTGAGCTAGTAATTGGCATTAAAGGAAAGATTTGCAAGGCCTTTTAATACAGGACACATAAATGACCACTCCAACTAAAGGCATAATTCTTCTAGGAGGAACAGGTACTCGCCTACACCCTTCAACTAAAGCTGTTTCCAAGCAGCTACTACCTATCTACGACAAGCCAATGTGTTACTATTCTTTATCTATACTACTCTTAGCAGGTATTCGCGATATTTTAATTATCTCTACTCCTCATGATATGCCATTGTACCAATCTTTACTTAAGGATGGATCGCAATGGGGTGTTAATTTTAGTTATGTAGTTCAAGCAACTCCCGCAGGTCTTCCTCAGGCCTTTACATTAGGAGCAGATTTTATAGGAAGCGATAGCGCCATGCTCGTACTCGGTGACAACATCTTCTACGGCAGCGGACTAACCGGACAATTAACTAAGGCAGTTAATGACAATCAAGGAGCTACTGTTTTTGCATACAAGGTTCCAGATCCGGAGAGATTTGGTGTTGTAGAAGTAGATCAAAATGGAATAGCTATTTCTCTTGAAGAAAAGCCTCAATCACCTAAGTCTGACTTGGCTGTTGTAGGACTTTACATTTGCAATAATGATGTTGTCAAGTATGCTCAACAACTAACCCCTTCAGCAAGAGGGGAATATGAAATTGTAGATATCTTGCGAAAATATATGGAGCAGAAAACACTTAAGGTTGAAAAATTAGCCAGAGGTATCACGTGGCTAGATACTGGTACTCACGATTCTCTTTTGCAAGCGTCTAATTTTGTTTATACTATTCAAAATAGGCAAGGTAAGGGAATAGCTTTTCCTGAAGAGATAGCTTTCAATAAGGGTTGGATTTCTCTAGAGCAACTAGATATGTTGGCCTCACAACACAAAGGCCCCTACGGACAATATTTAAAAGATATTCTCGAGATTCATTCTTAAGGTACACTACAATGAAAAGACAAGAAACATTACTCCCAGGCGTTCTACTACTCGAACATACAAAGTATGCAGACTCGCGTGGCTTTTTTACTGAAAGTTATAGTGAGCGTACCTTTACCGAATTAGGTATTCGCACTAAATTTGTTCAAGATAATCACTCTCTATCACAAAAAGGTGTTGTTCGTGGATTACATTTCCAAAGCGCTCCAGGGCAGGTTAAGTTAGTAAGATGCACTAGAGGTGAGATATTGGATATCGTAGCAGATATAAACCCACACTCCCTCACGTATAAGAAATGGATAGCAATAAAGCTTAGCCCTAAATTAAGTAATATGCTTTATATTCCAGGTTGCTATGCTCACGGTTTCGCGGTATTGAAAGGGCCAGCTGAGGTTCAATACAAATGCTCAACCTTCTACAATGCAAGTATTGAGAAAACTATTAAGTATGACGACCCCGAACTCAATATCAACTGGAGAGTTAAGAATCCAATAGTCTCTGATAGAGATAGTAATGCACCATCATTGCAACAATATTTAGATTCTTTACCAAAAATCTGGAGATAGCCACATTAAATGAATCTTTGGCATGATTTTAAAACTAATAATCAAAACTTAATTTATAAGTGGACTCACTATTTTCCTATCTACGAGAGAC
>Ga0194132_10004060_pt1 | contig 25300 bp, 27 predicted proteins | sample TA2KigOf80mmetaG_FD_148612 | JGI IMG/M metagenome (GOLD analysis project Ga0194132, IMG submission 148612) | Freshwater microbial communities from Lake Tanganyika, Tanzania - TA2015054 Kigoma Offshore 80m | ecosystem: Environmental > Aquatic > Freshwater > Lake | place: Tanzania: Lake... | reverse complement strand
CGGATTGGGCTTCACCCGCCAGATGCTCCATCTGCGACCCCGGTCCAATGAGACAAGACGTTGCGTCCTATGGCTCAAATGGATTCGACGCCGCCCAGTTCAATGGTTCATCTGGGAAATGCGGGCTAAATCTGATGGGCAGAAACGTGTCGGAGCCAGTCCGACCTCAGGCAGGGGGCCGTATCGTGAACAATTCACCCGGCGTGGTGGAGCGGTATGTCGCCGATCTTCGGCACTACGCGCGTGTTCTCTCCGCGGGTCGCGGAGATGCGGACGATCTCGTTCAGGAATGTCTGGCGCGCGCGCTGGCCCGGCCGAACTTCCCGGCCGACATCCGTAACGTTCGTGCCTATCTCTTCAGTGTTCTCCATAACGTTCATGTCGACCAGGTGAGCCGGCGGGCCGAGACAACCGACACGGTCGATTTCGAGGAAGTCGCGGGCTCGATCCCGCAACCGGCCGCGCAGCCGGCCGCTATCGAGCTGAGAGATCTCGCACGTGCGCTCGATGCCTTGCCCGAGGAGCAGCACCGCGTCGTGCTGCTCGTTGGCCTCGAGGGCCTGACCTACGAGGAGACGGCGCAGGTTCTCGACCTGCCGATCGGCACCGTGATGTCCCGCTTGTCGCGCGGGCGCGAAGCGCTTCGGCGCATGACGGAAGGACGCAACGCGCCCAAGCGGAGAGCCGAGGCGCGCGCTTAAGCCCTGGCGCGAACCCGGTTCGGCTTTGACGGCGGCGGGATGTCGGCGCCTTCTTCTGTGTCGGCGTGCGGGTGCGCATAGCGCTCGATCATCGCCGCGGTTCCAGGTCCGAGGTCGGTGCGGCCGAGCGCGAAGGCGAGGTTGGCCTCGAGAAACCCGAGCTTGTCGCCGCAGTCGAAGCGCCTTCCGTCGAACTGGAATCCGTGTAGCGCGTGGTCCGAGATCATGTGTGCGATCGCGTCGGTGAGCTGGATCTCGCCGCCCGCGCCCGGCTCGACAGCCTCCAGATGCTGGAAGATGTCAGGCTGCAGAATGTAGCGGCCGATCACTGCCAGATTGGAGGGCGCCAGCTCCGGCGCCGGCTTCTCCACCATGCCGCTCGCCTCGACCAGCCGATCCTGATGCATGACCGGATCGATGACGCCGTAGCGGCTGACCTGCGCACGCGGCACGGGCATGACGGCGACGAGATTGCCGCCGACCTCGGCGTGGACTCGAACCATCTGGCGAAGGCAGGGCGTGACGGCGAGGATCAAGTCGTCCGGCAGTAGCACAGCAAAGGGCTCGTTGCCGATCAGCGAGCGGGCGCACCACACGGCATGCCCGAGGCCGCGCGGCTCCGGCTGCCGGATGAAGGTGGCTTGGCCCGGCTCCGGCAGCCAGCTATGAAGGGCTGCCGCTTCGTTGATCTTGCCGCGCGCCTCGAGGTGCGCGTGCAGCTCCTGGCTCTGATCGAGATGATCCTCGATCGCGTTTTTGCCGCGGCTGGTGACGAAGATGAACTCCTCGACACCTGCCGCCTTCGCTTCTTCGACGGCGTACTGGATCAGTGGCTTGTCGACCACGGGAAGCATCTCCTTGGGAATCGCCTTGGTCGCGGGCAGGAACCGTGTGCCGAGGCCGCCGACGGGGAAGATCGCCTTGCGGATGCGTTGCGGAGCGGGCCGCAGACGCGGCGCAAGTACTTGGAATCCCGGTCGTGCGAGCATCGAGAGCTCCTGCTTTTCGTTTAGGCGACCGCCGCTTTTCGGCTCCCGCACTTTATAGACTGTGCACCGCAACATTTATTCCGTCGCCTGCGATGTTCAATCCTTGCAGGGGATATCGGGAATAGATGTCTGTTCATCACGTCTGTGAGGCAAGAAGCCATCGGCCTTGGGACGAAATCTTGGCGACGCTTGTTCTCTCTCGAGCCAACCAGGATCTTCGCGACGCGGATCCTGGCGGCGTTCAGATCGTCGATCTCACCTGCGTGGGAGGCGGCGACCGCCTACAGCACGATCAACGAGAACCCCCGGCGGCTCTTCGATGCCGAACTGCCGCCGGTGCCGACGACGCTCGAATGCCTGTCGCAAGAGCTCCAGCGCCGAATCGATCGGGCCGCGCGTCGCGCGCAAATTCGTTCCTGGACGAAGCGAGTGCTTGGGCTGTTCTGCTCCCCGACAAGGGAAGAGGCCCAAGAGATCGACCATGCACCCCACCCGGTACCTCGACGCCTGCGCTGAGTCGAAGACGGACGCCGCCATCCGTTGGCTCGGCGGGGCTGTCGACCGGGCACCGCTCGCCTCGATCGCCGTCATGGCCCTGGCGATCGTCCTTGGCGGCATGGCGTTTCCGGTGCTTCTCAGCCCCCAACCTTCCTGCGCGGCGCGGGTCGACGCTGCGGCGAAGTCGGTGGCCCGGGTCCGCGGCGCCCCCGAGCTGGGGCAACGCTTGGCGGCGGCGAGCCTTCTCTGCGAGGCCGGGGATGCCGCCCGGGCGGAGGGGCTGCTGGCCGAGCTCGGCGAGAAGACCCGCCAGCCCGGCTACTGATCCTGTGATCTTGTTGAACCCAAAGCGCCCTCCGCCGTTGTAGGCGGGAGCGGCCCCCGTCCGTCCCCCGACGGGTAGCGGCCGTAGGTGATCGAGGGTGCCCATGATGACTATCCTGCAGAAGGTCGTCGCCGCCTCCGGGGCCGAACCGGAGCCGGCACAGGCGGCGAACCTGCCGAAACGCGTCACCGACAAGATTCGCGTCGTCCTCGTCGATGACGACGACGGTTTTCGGGAGGTCGTCCGGATCGGGCTGATGGACAACGGCTTCGAAGTATCGGCCTTTTCCGACGGGCATGCGCTCCTGCGCCACCTCGCCGAGGGTGCGACCGCCGATATCGCCGTCCTCGATTGGAAGATGCCGTTCATCAACGGCCTTGAGCTGCTCGGCCGCATGCGCAACCAGGGCGCGGCCATGCCGACCATTTTCCTGACCGGCATGCGGGATACCGACTACGAGGCAAAGGCGCTCGACCAGGGCGCGGTCGACTTCGTCGACAAGACGCGCGGCACCGACATCCTGACCAAACGCATCAAGCTCGCAGTGGAGGGCGACGGCGTTCGCGTCAAGCCGAACGAGGCCGAGGATATCAAGCGCGGCCGCCTGCTGATGCGGGCCAAGGTCGGCCGGGCCTATTGGGACGGCGTCGACGTCAACCTGACCGTGACCGAGTACAACATCGTCCGCATGCTGGCGTCCAAGGCCGGCGAGCACGCGACATATCGCGCTCTCTACGACTGTGTGCATCGCGAGGGCTTCATCGCCGGCGCCGGCGAGAACGGTTATCGCACCAATGTGCGATCGGCGATGCGCCGGATCCGAGACAAGTTCCGCGCCATCGATCCGACCTTCAGCGAGATCAAGAACTATCCGTCCTTCGGCTACTGCTGGAAGCCCGAACCGACGGCCGACTAACCGGTAGTCGCGTCGAGGCCGAGCCGGGCGGCGAGCGATACCATGTCGCCGACGCCTTCGGCCTCGCTGCTCGACGCGTTGCCGTCGATGCGCCGCTTTTTCACGCCTTGGGTGATCGCGGCGAAGCGGAAGGCGTGAAACGCGATCCAGAACGGCCAGTCGACCGGGCCTCCGATGCCGCTGTGCGAGAGGAAGTCGGCAAGGAACGCTTCCTCGCTCGGGATGCCGAGGCCGTCCCGGTCGAGGCCGGCGAGGCCTTTCACCCGAGCGATGCGCGGCAGCCTGAGCATCGTGCAGAGATAGGTGATATCGACCAACGGCGTGCCTAGCGTAGACAGCTCCCAGTCGAGCATGCCGATGATCCGCGGCTCCGAGGCGTGGAAGACGACGTTGTCGAAGCGCACGTCGCCATGCACCAGCGACACGCCGTCATCGGCGATCGTCCGGCTGGTAAGCCAGGCGATCAGCGCCTCCATGTCCTTGACCTTCTCGGTCTCGGAGGCCCGGTACTGCTGGACCCATCGCGAGATCTGGCGCTCGACATAGCCGCCATGCCGGCCGTAGTCGCCGAGCTCCGCCTCATCGACATCGAGCCTGGCGAGTTCGCCCAGCACGCGCGCCATCTCGGCGTAGTAGTCCCTGCGCTCGTTCGACTGAAGCTCGGGCAGCGCCGGATCCCAGAATATCCGTCCGTCGAGAAACTCCATGACGAAGAAGGCGGTGCCGACGACCGACGTGTCCTCGCAGAGGTGGAAGACCTTCGGCACCGGGACCGGCGTGCCCGCCAGCGCCTTCATCACCCGGTATTCGCGCTCGACCGCATGCGCGGATTTGAGCAGCGTCCCCGACGGCTTACGTCGCAGCACGTAGCGTCCCGAGGCAGCCTCGACCAGGAAGGTTGGGTTCGACTGGCCCTTGGAGAACTTTCGGGCGGTGGCCGGGCTGCGGAAGCCGTCGAGATTCGCCTCGAGATAGGGAACCAGGCGATCGAGGTCGACGAGGCTCGACCCGGTCATCAGGCCTTCGCTCCGTAGCGCGCGATCACCTGCTTGCCAAGGCTCGACAGGTGCACGGCATCCGGCCCGTCGGCGATGCGGATGGTGCGGGCATATTTCCACGCATCGGCGAGGAAGGTATCCTGGCTCACGCCTATGGCGCCGTGGATCTGGATCGCGCGGTCGATGACGGTCTGCGCCATTATCGGTGCCACGATCTTGATCATCGCGATCAGGTCACGGGCGGATTTATTGCCTTCGCGGTCCATCTTGTCGGCGGCGGAGAGCGTGAGCAGGCGAGCCTGCTCGATCTCGCAAGCCGAGCGCGCGATGTCCTCGCGGACCGGGCCGTGATCTGAGAGCACGCGGCCGAAGGCGACGCGCTGCCCCGCGCGCACGCACATCAGCTCGAGCGCGCGCTGCGCGCAGCCGATGAGCCGCATGCAGTGATGGATGCGGCCCGGGCCGAGACGGCCTTGCGCGATCTCGAAGCCGCGCCCCTCGCCCAGCAGCATGTTCTCGGCCGGCACCCTGACATTCTCGAAGATGATCTCGGCATGGCCATGCGGGGCATCGTCATTGCCGAAGACCTGCATCGGGCGGACGATCTTGATACCCGGCGTCGAGCGCGGCACCAGGATCATCGACTGCTGCTGATGCCTGGGCGCGTTCGGGTCGGTCTTGCCCATGACGATGAAGATCTCGCAGCGCGGATCGAGCGCGCCGCTCGCCCACCATTTGCGGCCGTTGATGACGTAGCCGCTGTTGCCTTCCCGCTCGATCGAGCAGCGGATATTGGTTGCATCCGAAGAGGCGACGTCGGGCTCGGTCATGCAGAAGGCGGAGCGGATCTTTCCGTCGAGCAGCGGCTTAAGCCATTGCTCCTTCTGCTCGGGCGTGCCGTAGCGGACCAGGACCTCCATGTTGCCGGTGTCCGGCGCGCTGCAGTTGAAGGACTCGGCGCCGATCAGCGAGCGTCCCATGATTTCCGATAGAGGCGCGTATTCAAGATTGGAAAGTCCGGCGCCGAGCTCGGAATCCGGCAGGAACAGGTTCCACAGGCCCTCGGATCTGGCCTTGGACTTGAGCTCGTCCATCACCGGCGGCACGGTCCAGCGATCGGCGGCCGTGGCGATGTGATCCTTGTACGGCTTCTCAGCCTGGTAGACGTGCTTGTCCATGAAGGCTGAGACCCGGGTTGCCAGGGCCTTGGAACGCTCCGACTGGTCGAGGGACATTGGAGATCCTGAGGAAAGTGTCGCGGCAGGATTGTCTACATGCTTCGCCGGGGCGGCAAGCGGTGATCCGAGGGAGATATCTTCCGTATAGAGGCGTGGCGACCGGGAAGTCCCAGCTCGGCGGGGGATGTGTTGCTGCCGTTCGACTCTGCGAATGTCTTTTGGAACAGCTTAGATATTCGGCGCATTCTGAAATGCGTTCTAGTTAGCATCTTCGCCTACGCCTATCCTCCGAGGCGGGTGGAGATTGAGGAGGCAGCAATGGTGCGGAACCGAGCCCTGATTCTTGGCCTGGCGGCTGCTGCGTGGTTGGCCAGTCCGACGCCGGCCGGCGCCGATGGCGCCCGGCACAGCCATGGCGATCTCTCGTCTCCGCAAACCACGAGCTATACGACCCTGAAGGCGGCGCGGGCGACCGGCACGGCCGCAGTCGACGGCGTCTCGATGACCGCGGCGGCGCAGAACACGCTCTATCACTGCCGATTCACCTCCGCGACCACGGGTTTCGGATACTCTTGGGTCAGCTCCAGCAACGTCATTTCTTTCGCCAATAAGGTTATGGTCGAGGGCGAGGTCGCCTGGACCTCGCAGTATCGGGAGGTCACCAGCGGCAGCAACCTGCAAGTCGGCAGCAACGGCCTCCCCAACCACTATACGGGCACCTACCCGACCGACTCTTCCACAGAGGCCGGCCAAGCCCGATACGCCCCGAACCCGTCCTCGATCGGCACCAGCCGCATCTTCGCGAACCTGCCGCTCAACCCGACCACCAGCACGACTCCAACCTGTGTCAACGGCGTCGTCGGCATCCTCTCCACCGGCGCCATGCTGTTCGACGCGCTCGATGCCGATGGCCGCGACGCGGTGGCGAACGAGATCTTCGATCTGTGCGAGGGCCATCCGGAGACGACCACCACCTACCACTACCACCACATCACCAATTGCTTCACGGACTCGACCTCTGGCCATTCCGTCCAGGTCGGGTGGGCGCTCGACGGGTTCGGGATCTACGGGCCGAAGGGTGAGAGCGGCACGACGATCACCAATGCCGAGCTCGACGAGTGCCATGGCCACACGCACAGCGTGACCCAGGCCGACGGACAGACCAAGACGATCTACCACTATCACGGCAACCGCGAGTTCCCTTATGTCGTCGGCTGCTTCCGCGGATCGAGCGTGGTGTCGGATCGCAATCTCTACGCGCTGACGAATCCGACGACGGGCCTCTGGTACACCTCCACGGCGGGCGGCCGCGGCTATGCGATCGAGTCCAATGCCTCGCAGCTGTTCATCGGCATCTAGACCTATGACAGCATAGGCGCCGATATCTGGTACGTGGTCTCCTGCATGCTTGCCTCGACCACCTGCTCAGGCACGCTGCAGGCCTTTTCGGGGGGCACCACGCTCGCCAATCTCGGCGGTACCAACACGTCGCCGAGCAGTGCGACCTCGCCAGGATCGTTTGCGGTCACCTTCTCCTCGTCGAGCGCGGCGACCGTGACGATCACGCCGACCAGCGGCCCGCGGACGCAGTACAGCCTGATCCGTTATCCGCTCAGCGGTTCTACGGTCCAGACCACACAGAGCTGGGCGCCGGAAACCGGCTGGTGGTGGTCGCCTTCCTATGCCGGCACGGGCTGGCTGATCGAAAGCCAGGGCAGCTCGACCAGTGAAGGCGTTACGAGCTCAAGCTTCTTCACCGTCGGCTATGCCTATGGCAGCACCGGTACCACCGGCCAGGCCAACTGGTATGTCGGCACAGGCGACCTGATGCAGCTTTCGAGCTCGAGTTCGATCTGGAGCGGCGAGCTCTACGAGTACGTCAATGGTCCGACCCTGACCGGATCGACCGGCACCGCGAGTGCGCTGTCGAGCCAGGGTTCCGCTACGATGCGGTTCACCTCGTCAACGACGGGAACGATCACCCTGCCGAACGGTCAGCAGATCTCGATCCAGCGCTACACCTACTGAGCCGGAACCGATACTCCGTGCGCGCCGCCCGAGGCTCGGGGGCGATCACCGCACGTCACGGCCGGAGGTGACGTACGAGCAGGCGGTCGAGCGAGAGCGCGCCGGGTCCTCTGGCGAGCAGCGGGAGCAGGAATGCAAGCCACTGCACATGGCTCGGCCAGGATTCCGGGTAGACGAAAATCTGGATGACGGCGGTCAGCCCGAGGAGGGCGAGGGCCGAGAGACGGGTGAGCAGACCGATCAGGAGGAGGAGCGCACAAGCGAGCTCGACCGAGGTCGCGAGGTAGGCGGCGACCTCGGGCGGCAACAGCGGCACCTTGTACTCCTCGCGGAACAGCAGGATTGTCGTCGGCCAGCTGTCGAGCTTGGCCATGCCGGCGCGCCAGAAGACGGCGAAGCCGGCAAGACGCATCGGCAGCGCCAGCACCGTCCAGGGCAAAGCCTCGAGCCGTCTGATCGCCGACGAAAGGATGTGGCGGAGGCTGTCGGGACGGATTGCGGCAAGGCCTGTCATGAATTCCTCGAGGAATGACCCAGGTCTATGCGAATGAAGGGGGCGGAAAGGATCTCGCACGCGAGCGCTGCTTCGTCGAGATGGTCCGCGTCCAGCGCCGCGACCGAGGCGGCGAGATCCTGACCATCGAGAAGGGCGGAAAGAACCGTCCATGCCGGGAGCGAGAGCGCGGTGACGACGACCTCGCCGTCCCTGCAAGAGATCGCCAGATGCTCCGGACCTGTACGCCATTCGAGGGAGGCGAGCCCGTCCTCTTCTCCCGCGGCGACCGCCGTCCAGATTGCGCGAACCGCCGTCGCCGACACGATCAGGCCGAGCGATGGATCGAGGCTGACCTGCGCGTCGGCGTCGCCCACGGCAAGCGTGAACCGGCGGCTGTCGCATCGGTGGTCCAAGGGGGCCTGGTCGACAGCCCATTCGAGCCGCGCGAGATCTGCGACATAGGGGAGCTCAACAAGCGCCGGAAGCATCGACAGAAAATCCGGAAAGCCTGCGCCGTAGCGAGCCAGGACGGGCTCGGTCGGCGGCCGCTCGCGGACGAAGGCGAGTGCCGTCTGCTCGAAGAACGCAGACCCCAGGACGCGCTCTGTCACCGGATAGCTCGCCCGCAGGGCCTCGCAGAGGCCGCTGAGCGCGGTGTTGCGATACACGGCTACAAGGAGCGCAGCCGAGGCCGGGGCGGCATCGATGGCCACGATCGCGGACTCTCGATCCGATCCGAGCAGGGCGCGAACGAAATCCGACTGCAGGGTCGCGAGATCAGGCAACGCGCCGCACTCCGCCGGAGGTGATGGCGAGGAACCGCTGCGCCTTGAGCGCCTCGGCTCTGAGCACGCCGAGCGCGGGCAGATCGCGGTCCCACTCGATCAGGGTCGGCACCGGTCCGGTTCGATGGATGAGGCGGGTGTAGAGGTCCCATACCTCCGCCGACACGGCCGATCCGTGGTCGTCGATGCGGATCTCGGATCCGTCGTCGAGCCGCTTGCGCGCATGGCCTGCCAGATGGATCTCGCCGATCGCTTCCAGCGGAACACCGAACAGCGAGGCGAGCGGATCCTGGCCGAGGTTCGTCGCGCTAACGAAGAGATTGTTCAGGTCGTAGAGAAGGCGGCAGCCGGTTTGCGCGACCAGCGTGCTTAGGAATTCGGCTTCCGTCATCGTCGCATGCCGGAATTGAAGATAGCGTGACGGGTTCTCGATCAGCAGCGGACGGCCCAGCACGCTCTGCGCCATCTCGACGTTGCGCGCGACGAGCGCGAGCGCTTCCTCGGTGTAGGGAAGGGGCAGAAGGTCAGGGAGATAGACGCCGCCGGCAACGCTCCACGAGAGATGGTCGGAGACCAGGCCGGGGTCGATCCGGTCGACCATCGCCTTCAATGCCGCGAGATGATCGCGGTCGATGCCGGCGGCGCTCCCCAGCGACAAGCCGACGCCGTGAAGCGACACCGGCAAGTCGCGACGGATGGTTTCGAGCTGAGCGAGCGCCGCGCCGCCCGCCATGTAGTTCTCGGGATGAACCTCGACCCAGGCGACGCCTTTCGGCGACGCCGCGACCTCGCGGTGATGGGGGAAGCGGAGGCCGATTCCCGCCGAGGCGGGGATGGTCGAGGATGTCGAGCTTCTCATGGCGGGCGGCGCGAGGCGTCGAGTTACATCGCCTTCATGCTGCCGCCGGCGATCTTCCCGCAGAGACCGGCCGGCAGGTAGACATAGGCGGCCTTGTCCATGTCCTTGGTCGCCTGGCCGGCGCAGGAATTGTTGCCGGTCGCGGCACAGTCGTTCTTTCCGGCCTTGGCAATGCCAAAGCACTTCTCCGACCCGGCCGGCTGGGCGACGGGGGCCGCACTGGCCGAGGCGACCGCGATGGCGGCGACGGCAAAGGCGCCGAGCAGCGTCGATCCGGCGATGGTCTTGAACGAAGGCTTCTGCATGGTACGAACTCCTCTTATGCTTCGATGGATGGGACACGTCCGGCGTCCCATGCCCAAGGGTTCGTCCGAGAGCCGTCGAGGTTACAGGGCCGGTCTCCGGTCACGCATGTGTGAGCGCGCAGGAGCGGATGGCGCCAGAAGCGAAACCTAGCCGTGGCGAGGATGGGGCCCGATGGGCCGGGCTGATGGCGTCCGCCCAGGACGGCCGCCAAGCCGAATATGCGCGGCTTCTCCGCGAGATCGTGCCGATGATCCGGGCGGTCGCCGCGCATCATCACCGCACGCCGGATCGTGTCGACGATGTGGTCCAGGACGTGCTCCTGACCCTCCATCGCGTCCGCCACACCTATGATCCGGCCCGGCCGTTCATTCCCTGGCTGGTCGCCGTCGCGCGGCGGCGCTCGATCGACGCGCTCCGCCGTCGGATCCGCATGGATGCCATGGAGATCCGGGACGATACTTCTTATGAAACCTTTGCCGATCCTCTGGCGAACAGGGAGCGGGAGGGGCGTGAAGCCGCCGACGCCCTGGCGGTGGCGCTCGCGGCTCTGCCGCGCGGCCAGCGCGAAGCGCTGGAACTGGTGAAGGTCAAGGAGATGTCATTGGTCGAGGCGTCGGCGGTCAGCGGTCAGTCCGTCGGGGGCCTCAAGGTGAACGTGCACCGGGCGATCAAGGCGCTGCGCGCCAAGCTGAAGGGCGGATAGCATGTCCGAGCCTCTCGACGATCTGATCGACAAACTCGCCGCCGAGGGTGGACGGGTGCGCCGTCTGGCGCCGCCGATGACCAGGGCGCTGATCTGGCTGCTCGTAGTTGCCGCGGTCTCGGCACTGGCGGTCTTCGCCTTCGCCGACCTGCCGTTGTTCATGAGCCGGATGGGCGATGCCAAGCTCAAGCTCGAGCTCGCCGGCATCTTCCTGACCGGCATCGCCGCCGTCGTCGCCGCTTTCCATCTGAGCCTGCCGGATCGCTCGTCTTCCTGGGCGCTGCTGCCGCTGCCCCCGCTGGCGCTGTGGATCGGCAGCAGCGGCTATAGCTGCTGGCGGCATTGGATCGAGTACGGGCCGGAGGGGTGGAGCCTCGGCGAGAGTGCCGATTGTTTCCGCATGATCGTCGGCGCCAGCGTGCCGCTGGGGGCGGCCCTGCTTCTGGCGCTCTCGCGTGCGCGGCCGCTCAACCCCGTTCCCGTCACGGCGGTAGGAGGCCTCGGCGTCGCGGCCATCGGTGCCTTGCTGTTGCAGTTCTTTCATCCGTTCGACGTGACTTTCATGGATCTCGGTGTCCATGCGGTCGCGGTCGGGCTGGTGGTCGCCGGATCGGCGATCTCTGGCCGCTTCATCCGTCCGCCCGAGCCTCAGGCGTCGCGCGGATAGATGATGATCGAGAGGAAGCGGCTCGGCAGCTTGGTGAGGTTCGCCGGGCCGTGCGGGGCGCCAGCGTCGAAGAAGAGCGCGTCGCCGGGAGCGAGGTCGTAGAGTTTGTCGGCGTGCCGGTATGAGATCCCGCCGGACAGCATGTAGATGAACTCGACGCCGGCATGGCGGAAGTTCGCGTAGGGCTGCGCTTCCTTCGACAGCGTGATCAGGTAGGGCTCGACCACGACCTCGCCGCGCAGCGAGTGGCCGAGCAGCTCGTACTGATGCCCGGCCTTGGTGCCGCGCCGGTCGATGGTGACGCCGCGCCCGCGCGGCACGTAGGAGCAGTCGCGCGCTTCCTCAAGCTCGGCGAAGAGGGAGGAGATCGGCACGTTGCACGCATCGGCCAAAGCCTGCAGCGTCGAGAGCGAGGGCGAAGTGGCGCCGTTCTCGATCTTCGAGAGCATGCCGACCGAGAGGCCGGCCTGCTTCGCCAGCTCCGAGACGGTCATGTCGAGGCCCTTGCGCAGCGCGCGGACACGGGTGCCCACGGCCTCCTCGACGGTGCGCCGGCTCTCGGAGGAGGGGGCGTTCGATCCGGTCTCGAGCGGGACCGGATCGTCGCGCTTTTTCCGCGCCCGCATCAGCAGTCGAGCGTGGTCTGGCGCTCCCACTCGGTCAGGTGCCGGCTGTACTCGTTCCAGTCGGCATGGCGAAGCTTGAGGTAGGCGCCGAGGAAAGCCTCGCCGAGCCCGGCCTTGAGCACCGCCGACTTCTCGAGGTTGCGGAGCGCATCGAGCATGTTGAGCGGAAGGCGCTTGGCGCCCTTCACCGTATGGCCGTCAGTGTACATGTTGATGTCGAGGCGCTTGCCGGGATCGCGCTTGTTGGCGATGCCGTCGAGACCGGCGACCAGGATGGCGGCCTGCATCAGATAGGGATTGGCGGCGCCGTCCGGCAGCCGGAACTCGAAGCGGTTCGGTTCCGGGATACGGATCATGTGGGTGCGGTTGTTGCCGGTGTAGGTGACGGTGTTCGGCGACCAGGTCGCGCCCGACAGCGTCACCGGCGCGTTGATGCGTTTGTAGGAGTTGACCGTGGGATTGGTCAGCGCGCAGAGCGCCTCGGCGCTGTGCACGATGCCGCCGATGAACTGATAGGCGAGGGCGGAGAGGCCGAGCTCGCCTTTCGGGTCCTCGAACAGGTTCTTCTTGCCCTTCCACACCGACACATGCGCGTGGCAGCCGCTGCCGGTAAGATTGACGAAGGGCTTCGGCATGAAGGTAGCGCGGAGCCCGTGCTTCTCCGCGATCGTCTTGACCATGTATTTGAAGAAGGCGTGGCGGTCGGCGGTAACCAGTGCGTGGTCGTACTCCCAGTTCATCTCGAACTGGCCGTTCGCGTCCTCATGGTCGTTCTGGTAGGGCTTCCAGCCCAGCGCCAGCATCGCATCGCAGATTTCGGTGACGACGTCGTAGCGCCGAGTCAGCGCAGCCTGATCGTAGCAGGGCTTCGCCTGGCGATCGGACGGATCCGAGACGGCGGTACCGTCAGGCGTAATGAGGAAGTATTCGCACTCGACGCCGGTCTTGAGCTCGTAACCCTGCTTCGCGGCATCGGCGATGACGCGCTTGAGGGTGTTGCGCGGCGCCTGCTCGACCAGCTTGCCGTCCATGACGAGATCGGAAGCGAGCCAGCCGACCTCCGGCTTCCACGGAAGCTGGATCAGGCTGTCAGGATCAGGGACGGCGAAGAGGTCAGGATCGGCCGGCGTCATGTCGAGCCAGGTCGCGAAGCCTGCGAAGCCTGCCCCGGACTTCTGCATCGCACCGATCGCCGCCGCCGGCACCAGCTTGGCGCGCTGGGTGCCGAAGAGGTCGGTGTAGGAGATCATGAAATACTTGATCCCCTTGTCCTTCGCGACCTTCGCCAGATCCGTCATGTCCCCCTCCTGTTGGTCGCCTAGAAGCTGCCGCCTCCGGGAATCCAGTTCGTTCCGGCGAGCGGCACGCGGGCCATCGCCGCCGCCTCGATGGTCAGCGCCACGAGGTCTTCAGGCTCCAGATTGTGCACATGGCTCTTGCCGCAGGCACGCGCGATCGTCTGGGCCTCGAGCGTCATCACCGCGAGGTAGTTGGCGAGCCGCCGTCCGGCCTTGACCGGGTCGAGCCGCTTGAACAGCTCGGGATCCTGGGTCGTGATGCCGGCGGGATCGCGGCCTTCGTGCCAGTCGTCATAGGCGCCGGCGGTGGTGCCGAGCTTCCGGTATTCGGCCTCCAGCGCCGGATCGTTGTCACCGAGCGCGGCCAGTGCGGCGGTGCCGATCGCGACGGCATCGGCGCCGAGCGCCAGCGCCTTCGCCACATCGGCGCCGTTGCGAATGCCACCGGAGACGATGAGCTGCACCTTGCGGTGCATGCCGAGGTCGATCAACGCCTGCACCGCCGGGCGGATCGAAGCGAGGATGGGCAGGCCGACATTCTCGATGAAGACCTCTTGAGTGGCCGCGGTGCCGCCCTGCATGCCATCGAGCACGACGACGTCGGCGCCGGCCTTCACCGCCAGCGCCGTGTCGTAGTAGGGGCGGGACGCGCCGACCTTGACGTAAATCGGCTTTTCCCAGTCGGTGATCTCGCGGATCTCCTCGATCTTGATCTGCATGTCGTCCGGGCCGGTCCAGTCCGGATGGCGGCAGGCCGAACGCTGATCGATGCCGACAGGAAGCACGCGCATGCCGGCGACGCGCTCGGTGATCTTCTGCCCCAGCAGCATGCCGCCGCCGCCGGGCTTGGCGCCCTGGCCGACGACGATCTCGACAGCGTCGGCGCGGCGCAGATCATCCGGGTTCATGCCGTAGCGCGAGGGCAGGATCTGGTAGACGAGAAGCGAGGAGTGGCCGCGCTCCTCCTGCGTCATGCCGCCATCGCCGGTCGTGGTCGATGTCCCCATGGTCGAAGCGCCGCGGCCGAGCGCCTCCTTGGCATTGGCCGAGAGCGAGCCGAAGCTCATGCCGGCGATGGTGACCGGGATCTTGAGCTCAATCGGCTTCTTGGCGTAGCGCGAGCCCAGCACGACATTGGTGCCGCAGCGCTCGCGGTAGCCTTCCAGCGGGTATCGCGAGATCGAGGCGCCGAGGAAGAGCAGGTCGTCGAAATGCGGGATCTTGCGCTTGGCGCCGGCACCGCGGATGTCGTAGATGCCGGTCGCCGCGGCGCGGCGGATCTCCGAGAGCGTATAGTCGTCGAAGGTGGCCGATTTGCGGGGCGTGGTCGGAGGGATCATCGCTCAGTACACGTTGTCGACATGGAAGTGATAGAGGCGGCGGGCCGAGCCGTAGCGCTTGAACTGGCCGATATCGGCGCCGGTGACACCGGCCGATGCCAGCTTCTTCGCCAGCTTCGCCTTGTGATGATCGGTCATCGGCTTCTCGATGCAGTCGGCGCCGAGGCTCTGGACCTTGCCGCGCACGTAGAGGCGCGCCTCGTAGATCGAGTCGCCGAGGCTCTCGCCGGCATCACCGAGCACGACCAGCGATCCAGCCTGCGCCATGAAGGCCGACATATGGCCGACGCTGCCCTTCACGACGATGTCGACGCCCTTCATCGAGATGCCGCAGCGCGCCGAGGCGTTGCCGTCGATGATCAGCGTGCCGCCGCAGCCGGTGGCGCCGGCCGACTGGCTCGCATCGCCCCTCACATGTACCGTGCCCGACATGATGTTCTCGGCGACGCCGACGCCGGCATTGCCGTTGACGATCACGGTCGCCTGCTTGTTCATGCCGGCACAGTAATAGCCGACATGCCCGTCGATCTCGATGGTGACCGGCACGTCGACGCCGACCGCGACCGAGTGCCGGCCGCGCGGATTGGCAATGCGCCAGAGCGTCTGATTGGTGTCGGGGCGGAGCTTGTGCAGAGCGGAATTGAGCTGGCGAAGTTCCGTGGCGGCGAGATCGACGATCTCGGCCTTTTCCGAGGCGCTCAATTCGGGCGCTCCCAGAAATAGACGGTTGCCGGCTCCGGCTCCCAGATCTTCGCCTTGTCGATGCCCGGGAGGTTGACGAGTGCGCGATACTCCGAGCCGAAGGCGACATAGCGATCGGTCTCGGCCATCACCGCGGGTTTGCAGGCGATCGGATCGCGCAGCACGCCGAAGCCGGATTCCGTGCCGACGACGAAGGTGTAGAACCCGTCGAGATCGGAGAGCGCGTCGGTCAGCGCCTGGCCGAGGCTGGCCCCGTGGCGCATGCGCGCCGTGAGGTAGCCGGCGGCGACCTCGCTGTCGTTCTCGGTCGCGAAGCTGAGCCCGTCGCGCACCAGCTCGCGGCGGACCGCATTGTGGTTGGAGAGCGAGCCGTTATGCACGAGGCACTGGTCGAGGCCGGTTGAGAAGGGGTGGGCTCCCTCCGTCGTCACCGCTGATTCCGTCGCCATGCGCGTATGGCCGATGCCATGCGTGCCGGTCATGCCGCCGAGGCCGAACTTGCCGGCGACGAGGTCGGGGCGGCCGACCTCCTTGTAGAGCTCCATGCGCTTGCCGGCGCCGACGAAGGCGAGATCCGGCGCTACCTTTCCCAGCGCCGCCCTGACCTCGGCCTCGCGCGCGGCCGGCAGCGTCAGGATGCCGTGGGTGTGGCGGCCGATCGCCGAGACCTGGGTGCCCAGCGCTTCGGAAAGACGGCGGGCAACCGACTGGAAGTCTGTTCCCTCGTCGCCGCGGACCGTGAGCTTGACCGTGCCGCTGCTACCCGGCCCGAAGACGGCGAAGCCGGCGCTGTCAGGCCCGCGGTCACAGAGCACGCCGAGCATGTCGGCCATCAGCCGCCCGAGCTCGGGCTCGAGCTTGGGGTCCTTCATGAACAACCCGACGATTCCGCACATTCCGTCACGCTCCGAGTAGAATTCGACGATGATACGCGGGCACGCCGCACCGTCAACTGGCGGAAAAGAAGTTTCCTGGCAGGAAAACCCCGGATGGCCATCGAAGCCCCCGTCCATGACCGCCCCTCGATAAGCCTGATCGCCGAGGGATTGCCCCCTTACGCGGCCAAGCTTTTCATCGGCGATACCGACGGCGCGCGGAACGTCGCGCTGCTCCGGCGGCTCGGCATAAGCACGGTGGTCAATTGCGCGGTCAACCTCGACATCAACTACGTGACCGAGCCGAGCGCGCCGGCGACCGACGAACTCTGCGCCGCCGGTACCGGTGCGGTCCGCGTCTACAAGCTCGGCCTCGTCGACGGCGACGGCAACCCCGAGACGATGATGCTCGCCGGCTACTACCTGCTCCACGGCGCGATGTTCCAGGAGCTGCCGGAGAAGACGAGCTATCCGAGGCGCGAGCGCGGCAACGTTCTCGTCCATTGCCGTGGCGGCCGCAGCCGCTCGGTCGCTTTGGTCGCGCTCTATCTGCACATGCAGCTGCCGGATCGCTTTCCGGCGCTCGAGGATGCGCTCGCGCATATCCGCCATCACCGCGAGCTGCAGCCCGACGAGTGGTTCGAGACGCCGAAGCCGATGCTGCTCGACGCGGTGAAGCGCGCCGCCGGCTGGATCCGGCGCATCCAGGAGACCGACGGCGCCTAGGCGTCCAGGCGCCGCCCGGTCGAGGGATCGAAGAAGTTGAAGGCTTCCGGATCGAAGGCGATCCAGGCTGGATCGCCCGGCTTGGCCCGGACGAATCCCGATTGCAGCACGGTGTAGCGTCCGGCCGGACCACTCGTATGCAGGATGGTCTGGGACCCTGTCGGCTGGATCGAGTCGATGGTCACGCGGATTGCGCCGGGCTTCTCGCTCTGCGAGAAGGAGATCGTCTCCGGCCTCACCGCGCCGGCGATGATGCCGCTCTTCGATGACGGATCGCGGCCGAGGCCGAGCGCGAAGTCGCCGAATTCGACGCGGCCGTCGCCGGTGAGGCGGCCATCAAGACGGTTGATTCGCGGATCGCCGATGAACTCGGCGACGAACAGGGTCTCCGGGCGGTGATAAATGTCGTAGGGCGTCGCGCGCTGCTCGACGATCCCATCATTCATGACGACGATCGTGTCCGAGAGCGTCAAGGCCTCGACCTGGTCGTGCGTGACGTAGATCGTCGTTGCGCGAAGATCCTGGTGCAGGCGCCGGAGCTCGCCGCGCATCTCGGTCCTGAGCACGGCGTCGAGGTTGGAAAGCGGCTCGTCCATGAGAAGGATGGAAGGCTTGAGCGCGATCAGGCGGGCGACGGCGACGCGCTGCTGCTGGCCGCCGGAGAGTTCCGACGGATAGCGCTCACGCATGGACCCCAGCTGCACGCGCTCCAGCGCATCGTCGAGACGCCGGCTTATCTCATCCGCCGGCAGCCGCTTCTCCTTGAGCGCCAGCGTGATGTTCTTGGTGACTGTCATATGCGGCCAGAGCGCGTAGCTCTGGAAGATCAGGCCGAGCTGACGGTGCTCCGGCGGCACCAGTATTCCCTGGTCGCGGCAGAAGACCAGCCGCGAGCCCAGCTGCACCTGGCCGCGATCGGGATCCTCGAGCCCGGCGACGATGCGGAGCGTCGTCGTCTTGCCGCAGCCCGAGGGGCCGAGGATGGTCAGGAACTCGCCGGGCGAGACGGTGAGGTCCAGGTCCCTCACCGCAGGGGCGCGGCCATAGGCCTTGGCCACGCCCCTGAGCTTGATCTCCTCCATACGCTGGTCCTTGGGCCTAAGGCGAGACGTGCTGGATGTAGAAGTCCCGCACCTTGGCGCTCTCGAACCAGAGGTAATCGGGATCGGCGATCCACCCCTTCATCTGGTCCCACGCCTCGCCCCCCGGAGGCAGCGGCACGTCTGAGCGCGGGCTGACCGAACCCGGATCGAAGAAGGGCGCGAAGCCCAGCAGCATGTCGCGGCTCTTGCCCTTGTCGTAAGGCTTCTCGATCTTGGTCGCCTTGGTCAGCTCGGGCGAGCCGAGCGAGTAGGCGGTGAACAGCTTGGCGGCGTTCGGATGCTTGGCGAAGCGGGCGATCGCCGTATAGGTCGGGTAGACGATCTTCGCCACCGGATCGAGATCGACGAGCATCTTGTTCACGAGCCCGTACTCGTCGTTGTAGGCAATGTGCGTCATGTTCGACATCGCGATCATGGGATTGCGCGCGCCCTTGGTGCCGGCCGCGGCGATGAGCTTCGGCCCGGACTTGTTGGGGATCGCGTCGTTCTTGAGCAGGCGATACAGCCACTCGTGGCCGGCATCGGGCACGCCGGGCGAGAGCTTGATGTCCTGGCCCGTCATGCGCTTGTAGGCGGCGGCCATCTCGTCCTTGTGCTGGACGTATGTCGCCACGCCCATGAAGAGCGAGCCTGAGTCGAGCGGGTCCTTGATGCCGACGCGGCCCTTCCATTTCGGCAGGGTCAGCTCCCAGATGTTCTTGATCGGCTGCTCGTTGGGCCAGGCTTCGCCGGAGTAGAAGAACACGACCGCCTCGTTGACGCGGACCAGCAGCGGCTCGCGGTTCTCCCGAGGGATCCTGTCGACGAAGTGCTTGGGCACATAGTTGAAAATGCGGTGCTTCTTCATCATGTCGTGGACGATCTCGCCGGAGCCGCCGGTGGTGACGATGTCGGCGTTGTACTGCTTGGCGTCCTGCTCGCGGATCGTCTTCTCGATCGTCTGGGTCGATCCGAGGTCGAAGGCGCTGACCTTGATCTCCGGATAGACCTCCATGAACCACTGCGCGACCTTGCTCATGCGCGAGGAGGAGGAATAGATGACGAGGGCGCCTTCCGCCTTTGCCTTCCTGATGACCTCGTTCCAGTCCTCGTTGGTGTTGTAGGGACCGAGCTGCGCCGATTTGAGCCAGGCGTCGATGTCGGCCGGCACCTTGTCCTGCGCCGAGGCGGGGCTTGCCGTGGCCAGAGCCAGGGCGGCAAGCCATGTGGTCCAGAATCTCAGCATGCGTATCCTCCTTTGCTTTCGTTCAGTGAGCGACGGCGCGTTCGGCGCGCTCTGCGTCGGGTTTCTTGCGGCTCGAGAAGCTCTGGCCGGTGGTGAGCCGGACCAGGCCATTGACGATGAAGATGATGATGACCAGCAGCAGCGATACGGCGCCCGAATGCTGCGGCTGGTTCTGCTCCTGGTAGCCGTAGATCAGGCCGGGGAGCACCATGGTGGTCGGGGTCACCAGCAGCACGATCAGCGAAAGCTCGCGCATCGCCGAGATGAAGGTCAGCAGCATGCCGGCGACGACGCCACTGCGGGACATCGGCAGGATGATCTGCCACATTCGGCGGAACCAGCCGATGCCCTGGACGCGCGCTGTTTCTTCGAGAGACTTATCGATCTGGTGCATGGCGGCGACGCCGGTGCGCGCGGTGAACGGCAGGTTCTTGACCACCGTGATCAGGATCAGCAGCGCGAAGGTGCCGTAGAGCGCCGGGATCGGGCCGTAGCTCTGCGCGAAGATGCCGATGTAGATCGCACCGAGCGCGATCGAGGGGAAGATGTAGGGCGCGAAGGAGATGGCCTCCAGCGCCTTCGCCATCAGGCTGCCGCGTCCGCGCACGATGGCGTAGCCGACCAGGAGGCCGAGGAGCCCGTTGAAGATCGAGGCCGAGATGCCGAGCTTCAGGCTGTTCCACAGCGCCTCGTGGATGCGCGGATTGTTGAGGATGCCGGGATCGCCGGTCTGCAAGGATTCCGTCGCGCCGCCGATCCAGAAGTGGAGTGTCAGATTGCCGAGGCTGTAGTCGTTCGCCTTCAGCATCAGCGATTCCCAGGCGAGGATCATCAGCGGGAAGGCGACGACGATAACCATGAACAGGCTGACCATGCCGACCAGCGGCCAGCGCCAGCCGCCGAGCCGCACGGGGCGCCGGCGGAAGCCCTTGCCGGTCAGCGTGACGAAGCTCTTGCGCACGCCGACGATGCGGCTGTTGATCTGGATGAACAGGATCGCCATCACCACCAGCACGAGCGCCAGCACAAAGCCGTCGCCGGCATTGCGCGACTTGAGCGCGGCGTAGATTTGGGTCGAGAAGGTGAAGAAGCGGACCGGGAGACCGAGCAGCGCCGGCGTGCCGAAAGTGCCGAGCACGCGGATGAAGGTCATGACGATGGCCGAGCCCAGCGCCGGCAGCAGGAGCGGCACGGTGATCAGGATGAGGCGCCGGAACTTGGAGATGCCGGAGGTGGCGCCGGCCTCCTCGAGCTCGGAATCGACGCTCTCCATCGCCCCGCCCATCAGCAGGAAGGCGTAGGCGTAGTAGTGGAGCGCCAGGCAGATGACGATCGGCAGCATGCCGTAGGAGAACCAGTTCGGCGGCTCGATATCGAAGAAGTAGGTGACCATGCCCTCGCCGCCGCCGTAGCGGCTGTTGCGGAACAGGCTGAGCCAGGCCAGCGCCAGCACCCAGGACGGCATCATGTAGGGGACGACGGCGAGGAAGCCGAAGAAGGAGCGGCCGGGTAGGTCCGTGCGGATCATCAGCCAGGCGAGCGCGGTGCCGACCACGATGGCGATCGCGGTGACGCCGACGCCGACGATCAGGCTGTTGAGGAACGGGCGGTAGAAGAGGGCGAGCGAAAGCTGCCCCGTGAAGATGCGTTCGAAGTGGAAGAGCGTGAAGGCGCCGACCTCGGCGTCGCGGCGGTAGGCGAGGTCGTAGGGCTGGTAGGTGAAGGCGTCGCGTAGCGCCTCGGCGAGCGGCGTGATCACCAGGAAACCCAGCACCAGCGTCAGGATCGCGCCGAGGATGATCTCGGGCCGGGATCCTAGCCGCCTCAAGGCGAAGACGAGCGGCGCGCGTCCTGTCAGAGCCGTCGTCATTCCCCCTCGCAACGTCGCGAGCGCCGGGCGGGCGCTCCGTTACGATTTTATGACAAAGCTCGCTGGCCGCGCATCAACTCCTTGGGCGTGCAGGTTCCGAGGGGCGAAACGCACGCGCAAGGACGCGAGCGGCCGGGGCGCGCGCTCGCGTCTGTATGTCTGCCTCGGGCAGGCGCCTGGCAGCGGATGTAGCGGCCTAGATACGTCCCATCAGCAGGAGGATCAGCACGATCAGGAGAACCGTGCCCAGACCGCCGGCCGGGTAGTAGCCCCAGCCGGAGCTGTAGGGCCAGGTCGGCAGCGCGCCGACGAGAAGCAGGATCAGGATGATGAGAAGGATGGTACCGACGGACATCGGTCACTCCTTTCCTTATTGTTGGGTCCTGCAACAACCCTCCGGCCCGGTGTCGGTTCCATGCTACCGCGCTGATGGCTATCCTTCGCGCCGCCGCGTGCTAGAAACCACCCAACGAAATCCGGGCGAGGGAATCAGTCATGGATGTGCGTGCAGCCGTCGCGCTCAAGGCCGGAGCGCCGCTTTCGATCGAAACCGTGAAGCTGGAAGGGCCGAAGGACTTCGAGGTGCTGGTCGAGATCAAGGCGACCGGAATTTGCCACACCGATGAGTTCACGCTCTCGGGCGCCGATCCCGAGGGCCTGTTCCCGGCAATCCTGGGGCACGAGGGCGCCGGCATCGTCGTCGATGTCGGCAAGGCGGTGACCAGCCTGAAGAAGGGCGACCACGTCATCCCGCTCTACACGCCGGAATGCCGGCAGTGCAAAAGCTGCCTCAGCCAGAAGACCAATCTCTGCACCTCGATCCGCGCCACCCAGGGCAAGGGCCTGATGCCGGACGGCACCAGCCGCTTCTCGCTCGGCGGCAAGCCGGTGCACCACTACATGGGTTGCTCGACCTTCTCGAACTTCACCGTGCTCCCGGAGATCGCTCTGGCGAAGATCCGCGAGGACGCGCCATTCGACAAGGTCTGCTACATCGGCTGCGGCGTTACCACCGGCATCGGCGCGGTGATCAAGACCGCCAAGGTCGAGCCCGGCGCCAATGTGGTGGTCTTCGGCCTCGGCGGCATCGGCCTCAACGTCGTGCAGGGCGCCCGCATGGCCGGCGCCGACATGATCATCGGCGTCGACATCAACCCGGCGCGCGAGGCGCTGGCGCGCAAGTTCGGCATGACGCATTTCGTCAACCCGAAGGAGGTCAAGGGCGATCTCGTGCCTCATCTCGTCGAACTGACCAAGGGCGGCGCCGATTACAGCTTCGAATGCGTCGGCAACACGGACCTGATGCGCCAGGCGCTGGAGTGCTGCCATCGCGGCTGGGGCGTCTCGGTGATAATCGGCGTCGCCGGCGCCGGGAAGGAGATCTCGACCCGCCCGTTCCAGCTCGTCACCGGCCGCGTCTGGAAGGGTACGGCCTTCGGCGGCGTCCGCGGCCGAACCGAGGTGCCGAAGATCGTCGACTGGTACATGGAAGGTAAGATCAACATCGACGATCTGATCACCCACAAGATCCCGCTGAACCGCATCAACGAGGGCTTCGACCTCATGCATGCCGGCAAGTCGATCCGGACGGTCGTCGAATACTGATGGAGACGCTTTCCGAGCAGGCCTGCTTCGGCGGGGTCCAGGGCTTCTATCGGCACGAGTCCAAGGCGGTCGGCGGGCCGATGCGCTTCGCCGTCTACAAGCCGCCGCAGGCGGCCAAGGGCAAGGTGCCGGTGGTCACATATCTCGCCGGCCTCACCTGCACCGAAGAGACCTTCACCATCAAGGCGGGCGCGCAGCGGGTAGCGGCGCAGCTCGGCCTGATGCTGGTGATGCCGGATACCAGCCCACGCGCGACGCGTCTGCCTGGCGACGACGCGTCCTGGGATTTCGGCATCGGCGCCGGTTTCTATCTCGATGCCACGGCCCAACCGTGGAAGTCCGCCTATCGCATGTACAGCTACGTCACCGGCGAGCTGCGCGAGACGATCAACGCCTCATTTCCCGCGCGCCCCGACCGCCAGGGCATCTTCGGCCACTCGATGGGTGGGCATGGCGCGCTGACGCTGGCGTTGCGTAACCCGGACAAGTACCGCACGGTCTCGGCCTTCGCGCCGATCGTGGCGCCAATGCGCGTTCCCTGGGGGCAGAAGGCCTTCTCGAACTATCTTGGTCCCGACCAGGCCGCGTGGCGCGACTACGACGCCAGCGAGCTCGTCCGCCATCACAAATTCCCCGGCACGATCCTGGTCGACCAGGGCCTAGCCGACAAGTTCCTCGCCGACCAGCTCAAGCCCGAGCTGTTCGAGATGGCGTGCAAGCATGCCGGCCAGCCGCTCACACTTCGCCGCCAAGAGGGCTACGACCACAGCTACTATTTCATCCAGACCTTCATTGAAGATCACCTGAAGCACCACGCCGCCGGCCTCGGCTGAACGAGGCGGCCCCGGGAGGACACCATGCAGAAGCTGCTCGTCTATCAGTCGATGTGGGCGATGGAGCGCCGGCAGCCGGACGGCATGGAATGGTCGCTCGAGGAGAAGCTCAAGATGATCCGGGACGCCGGCTTCGACGGCGCCGGCGTCCGCTTCTTCGACTTCGAGCAGGCGAAAGCACACGTCACGATCCTGAAGGATTACGGTCTGACCTGGCAGGCCCAGTGCTATCCGCAGTCGGTCGACGATTTGAAGCCGATCCTCGACAACGTGCTCAAGCTCGGCGCCGATCACCTGAATCTGCAGCCTGACGTGCGTCCCTACCGGATCGAGGAGTGCATCCCCTATATCGAGGGGTGGCGGCGGCTTGCGAAAGAGGCCGGCATTCGCATGCATATCGAGACGCATCGCGACCGCATGACCACGGACCTGTTCTTCACGCTGCATCTGCTCGACTGCTTCCCCGATCTCAGGCTGACCGGTGACATTTCTCACTATCTGGTCGGGCGCGAATTCGCCGGCCCGCCGATCAGCGACGAGAACCACCGGCTCATGCACCGGATCCTCGACAATTGCTGGGGCTTCCATGGCCGCGTCGCCAGCCGCGAGCAGGTGCAGGTGCCGATCTCCTTCGCGCACCACAAGCCCTGGGTCGACCTGTTCATGGGCTGGTGGGAATACGGCTTCCGCTCCTGGCGCAAGCGTGCGCCGAAGGACGGCGTGCTGACCTTCCTCTGCGAGCTCGGGCCGAAGCCCTACGCCATCACTGACCGGAACGACGTCGACCTCTCCGATCGGTGGGAGGAGGCGAAGATGATGAAGGACATGATCCGCGCACTGTGGAAGCGGATCGAAGCTGAAGAAGTCGGCGCGAAGGCGGCGGAGTAAGGCGAAGCTTCCCGCGAGTCGCGGGTTCGGTGACAACTCCCGCCGGAGCTGGAACTTTTCGGCAATCGCCGAATTGAACGCGTGAACGCCCAAAAAGCTGGGCGTTCCCAATTCGGAGACCTGCCATGACTGCGCCCACCACGACGCTTTCCGGCGTGCCTGCGGACACGCCCGATCTCGTCGTCGAAAACCGCCGCGCGATCGCCTGGGATGCGGTCATCGCCGGCGCCCTGATCGGGCTTGCCGCCTCGATCTGCCTCAGCGTCGCCGGTGCGGCGCTCGGCTTCACCCTTGCCGACCCGTATGAGGGGCCGAGCGCCAGATCGATCGGCATCGGCGCGCTCGTCTGGTTCTTCATCGTCAACATCGTCGGCATGGGCATCGGCGGCTATGTCGCCGGCCGGTCCGCGCTCAACGAGACGACCATGGACCTCGCCGACTACCGCTTTCGCTGCGCTTCCCACGGTTTGACCGTCTGGGCGATCGCGACGGTGGCGGCGACCATGCTCGGCATGTCGGCGCTCTCCAGCGTCATCGGCTATGCCGCTAACACCGCGCAGGTAGTGGCGGCCGGGGCCGCCGCTGGCGGTGCTGCCGGCGCGATGAGCATGGACCAGGAAGACCAGATGGACATGGGCTTCCACGTCCGCCAGCTCTTCGGCCCGACGGTGGCGCCGGGGCAGGGCCAGTCGACCCAGCAGGCGGCGCCTGCGGCCTCGGCCGCTCCGTCGCCCGCCGCGCCGATGGCGCCGGGCTCGCC
>Ga0194132_10004059_pt1 | contig 25311 bp, 20 predicted proteins | sample TA2KigOf80mmetaG_FD_148612 | JGI IMG/M metagenome (GOLD analysis project Ga0194132, IMG submission 148612) | Freshwater microbial communities from Lake Tanganyika, Tanzania - TA2015054 Kigoma Offshore 80m | ecosystem: Environmental > Aquatic > Freshwater > Lake | place: Tanzania: Lake... | reverse complement strand
ATCATTTGCCAAAGTAAAACAACCCTTACTTATCTTTGATGGAAGAAACATACTAAATAAAAATAATTTTAAAAACACATTAATCCGCACGGTGGGAATGGATCAGTATTCACGTTAAAATAAAAATTGAAAATGTATTTTCCCCCTGTTTGTGAGGTTATTTACTTCAAATGAAAATTTACAACAAATTCATCGTTATGCTTGTCTGTGTGATCTCTCTTTATGCGGGATTTCTCATAATCTCTGACTTCAATCAGATCACTGAAAAAATATACACACTAAAACTTGATTATCTTCCAATAATTATCGTACTTGCCCCATGTTCATGGTTTATGCTTTTTCTGAGATGGCATTTCCTTCTAAAAAATTCAAACATAAATTTGTCATTCATAGAGAGTTTAAAAATAAATCTTGCAGGATATGCGTTATCTGTAACGCCGGGAAAAGTTGGCGAACTAATTAAAGCGCATTTTATGAAGTCTAATTTTGGAATTCCACAAAAAAACACCATTCCAATAATAATGATGGAACAATTCTATACTCTTCTCGGACTTGTTTGTGTTGGATTATTCGGTGTATGGTACTTCGAATTTGGATTCTATGTATTTGGCGCTATCATAGGTATGTTGATTTTCTTGTTTGTTGTAATTTTTTCATCCACATTATTTCAACGAATAATCAATTTAGCTTCTAAAATTCCATTACTGTCTAAATATACGGAAACTATGTCAAAATCACACGAAATAATCCGGCAATCAATAAAGAAACCAATATTTTTCAAAGCCACGCTTTTATCTATGGCATTTTGGTTCATAGAATCTATTCTAGTTTATTTTGTAATCTTGTCATTCAATATATCGCACCTAGATCTGCTTAAAGTGGTATCAATATACGCAGTATCGATAATCTTGGGAGCTATATCGTTTCTACCTCTTGGTATAGGTGTTGTAGAAGGAAGCCTGACTGGATTCTTCATCTTACAAAAAATTGATGTTTCAATAGCTTTGACGCTTGTAATCATGATCCGAATATTTACTCGTTGGTATGCAGTGTCAGTTGGTGTAATTGCATTAAGAATCATTGGTGGATTTTCATTTAAGAATGATGATAATTCTAAAGATTGATAGTTTCTAAGTAAGATTCTGCAGTTCCAACATCTATAATTTTATCATCTCTATCGAGTAAAATTGCATGAATTGTTCCATTTCGTTGAATCAATTTTTGTATCGCATCTGTAAGTTGTACTTCATTATCGTTATTGTGTACTTTTCAATATGAGAGGCCTGATCCTGTATTGGAACATGAGAGGATGGCATTTGCAAAATTCATGCAAACAATGGATGGAAATCTTTTGTTTGAGCCTACTCATAGTCAAGATTACTTTAACCATCCAATGCTTTACGATGACACTACTACTTTCAAACACATACGGATTAGAGTCTATAGAAAATTAATTATGGTTTACCTATTGCTCTGTATTTGAAGCCGAGTGACATTAATTTTTCCACATTGAAGAAATTTCTTCCGTCTATGAGAATCGGTGTTCTCATCTGGGCTTTTATTTTATTAAAATCTAAAGAAGAAAAGTCATCATGGTCTGTTACCAAAAGTATCGCATCTGAATCTTTGAAGGCCTCCATTAGAGGTGTCAGCTTTACCAGTGAACCGACTTTTTCATAAACAGGATCGCAAATAATGATGTCTGTCTTTTTTTCTTTTAATTGATCAATTATTTTAAAGGTAGGGCTGAGCCTTATGTCAGGAACATTTTTCTTATAACATAGTCCTAGGATGGTAATCTTTGCCGATGACAGATCTCTGTTGAATTCTCTTAATCCTTCTTCGAGTAACGCAATCATGTGCTGTGGCATTGAATCGTTTACTTCTCTTGCAACTTTCATCAGCTTTGTATCTATTCCAAGCTTTTCGGCTTGACTAATTAGATACCAGGTATCTACTGGAATACACTCGCCTCCAACCCCTGCACCTGGATAATGAGGCATGAATGCAAAAGGCTTGGTCTTTGCTGCATTGATGACCTCAAATACATTCAAACCGAATTTTGGGTACACCTTAGCTAATTCATTGACAAGAGCTATGTTGACATCTCTGAAAATGTTTTCAAGTAGCTTTGTGGCTTCCGCCGCTTCTATGGATGTCAGTTGTGTTACATCGGTTTTTATAAACTGGGAATAGATTGTTTTTGCAATTTTTGCACTTTTTTCATCAATTCCTCCTACAACTCGACTGATCTTATCTACAGTAAAGCTTTCCCCCTTGGCCGCGACATTGTATTCTGGGTCTTGTTTTATTTTCTTCATTGGGGTTGGATTATATCTCTCAGGACAGTATGCCAGCCCCAAATCGATTCCAAATTTTAAACCTGAAATCTTCTCAATGGTCTTTGAAATCTCATTTGTGGTGCCTATTGCAACAGAGCTCTCAAAAATTAACGTCATTCCTCTAACCAAATATGGGGTTATTCTATTTGCCACATCGATCAGGTTCTTCACATCCATCTCCATTTTATCGTTCAATGGGGTTGGAACACAAACAAAAATTGCTTCTACACCATCCAAGGCATCTTTTGGATTAACAGTAGCTCGTAGCTTTTTTTGCTTCAATACTACATCCTCTAAGATATCCGTATACTCGTATACTACTCTGACAGAATTGATCTCGTTCACTCGCTTTTGACTTATGTCCAATCCAACCACCTGAAATCCTTCTTTTGCCAAAAAAGTTGCTAACGGTAAACCTATGGTGCCTACACCAACTACACAAATTTTTATCTGATTGTCATGGATGCGTTGTATTGATTCTTGTATCTCATCCAGATAGAGCATGTTTTTCTCCTTTTAAAACGCTAATTATACCATCGTTTAGAGAAATCCTCGGTTCGTAAGAAAGTATCCTTCTGGCTTTCCTAATATCTGGAATCCTACTGATAATCTCTCTACGTCTTTTTCTATTGGAATTTATAAAAGGCACAAACTGAATATTGCTCTTTGAATTAGTTATGTTGACAATTTTTTTTTGCCAATTCAAAAATAGTTATCAGCTCTGCATCATATCCAATATTCATAATCTCATTATCTCCATTATCGATTGTAAGTGAAATTCCGTTTGCTATATTGCTTACATGACAGAATGCTCTGATCTGCGAGCCGCTTCCATGAATTACAATCGGTTCATTTTCTGACGTCTCACTCACAAACGCTGGCATGACAAAATCTTTGGATTGTCCGTTATGGTTTCTTGGTATAAACTATGACCCACTTATTATTGCGGCCAGACTCATCTTGTTTTTATTTTCTGTATGGTCTATTCAAATAAAATTTTTAATAAATTTCTAAAAATTCTTCGCATGTTTAGATTCCTAAAAAAATTTAGAGCCGAGCCGCCAATCTCGTCCCAACAAGTAATAAAAGAATCATCTAAAGGAAAAATCACCGTGATCTCTTCACTCTTAACAATATCATACAGGCTGGTGAGTCATTTGCAATCTATTTTGTATTGCTAGGTTTTGTTATTGATCCAATACATTATCTAAAGATAGTAGCTACATACTCGCTTTCAATTATAGCTGGCAATGTCTCTTTTGTTCCTGGTAGATTGGTAGTCACAGGAAGGAAGCCTATCAGGATTATTCTCATTACAAGGGCTTTCACTCTCGACATCAATTGTATTGGCAATAGCATCTAGACTATTCACGTTGTGGTTTGGTGTATTTGTAGGATTTATCTGTCTTAAATTAACTGGCACTTTGAGCAATAGAACTGTAGAAACCAGCGACTAGGATGCCACACCAACTTTTCTGTCAATGAATTGGCTGATTACGTCTGCTACATGTTTACGCATTCTTTCATTTATGCCTTGATGATTTCCAATTAAAAAGGAGTTTTTCATTATGTATTCAGAATTTTTTAACTTGCCGCTGACCCTATGAGAAAATAATCTAGATGATGGCTGCTCAACCATATTTCCAGCCATGACTGGTCTTGTTTCTATGCCGTTCTTCTCAAGAAAAGCAACCAACTCATTTTTGTTAAAGTAATCGTTCTTAATGACAGTAATTGGATACGTCATGTACACATTTTTGTGCAATCTGTCTTCAGCAGGCAGCATGATATACTTTGAATATGGAACCAAGCGTTTTTTCCAATATCGCGCAGTTTTGATTCTAATTTTTATTAAATTATCTAATTTCCTGATCTGATGAATACCAAATGCTCCTTGAATTTCAGTTGGTCGTATATTGTAGCCCATATTAATAAAAAGAAAACGAGAATCAATTTCTGGATATTTCTTACTATGATTCCCTTTGTCATGCAAATCACGAATCCATCCAAACGCCCTTAACGATTTGCCTAGCTCAAAAATCTCTCTATTGTTGGTAACAAGCATACCACCTTCCATGGTTGTTATGTGATGAGAAGCAAAAAAGCTGAATGTACCTATGTCTCCAAATGATCCAACTTTGCGTCCACAATACTCTGCACCATGAGCTTCACAGGAATCCTCTATGATGCATAGATCGAATTTGTTGGCGATTTTTTTGATTTTATTCATGTCGCAAGGATAACCGAGCAGATGAACTGGCATGATCGCCTTCGTCTTTTTTGTAATGGCTTGTTCGATTTTATTTGGATCTATATCATACGTCTTTAAATCAACATCAACAAAAACAGGTTTTGCACCTACATTTACAATCGGGTATACAGTAGTAGCCCATGTTACAGCTGGAGTTATTACTTCATCTCTATTTTTTATTCTGTTTTTGCCAAATGATGGGTTTGCAAGTATTGATAAGGCAAGCAGGTTCGCAGAAGAACCAGAATTAACCATAATAGCATATTTGACACCAATGTAGCGAGCAAAATCTTCCTCAAACCTTCCTACTTTGTTACCCATTGTCGTTTTTCTAGACAACATAGAGTCTAATGCCTCACAAACCTCCTGCCAGCCGTACGGCGGAACTGCCAAAGGTACTTTAGTTGAGGAATGAGATTTCTGATTCCTGTCAAGATGTTCAAAATACTTTTTCACAATCTTTTTTGCTTCAAAAAAATACGAATCAAACAATTATGTTGTTATAATAAAAATAGTATTTTTATCTATTATGCTAGATTATTTTCCTAGAACAGACACTTATTGTATTTATATTGGCTATATCGTTTTAGTTTAATGTCCACAAATCAGTATCAATCATTGAAAGACAAACAAGTACTCATAACTGGTGGTTGTGGATTCATAGGTTCTGAAATTACTAAACAATTGTCAATGACTGGTGCTAAAGTCACAATCTTGGACAATCTGTCGTCTGGAAAGGAAGAATACATCAAAGGATTCTCAAACGTCAATCTCATTAAAGGCAACTTGTCCAATACGGAAATAGTAAGAGAAGCAGTAAAAAACAAAGAATACGTGATTCACTTGGCAGCATTGCCGTTCATACCTGACTCATATTATTATCCGATGGAGTTTTTCGATGTAAACGTAAACTCCACCATAACGTTGGCTCTTGCAGTAAATAAAGAAAAAGTGGCAAAACGATTTGTCCACATCTCTTCAAGTGAAATCTATGGAAGCTCTCGTTACACTCCGATGGATGAAAATCATCCAACAACGCCTCATTCTACATATGCAGTAAGCAAGCTTGCTGGAGAGCGCGTCATTTATACGATGCATAAGGAACATGATTTGCCGGCCGTAATAATTAGGCCGTTTAACTCATTTGGCCCTAACATCACCCAACCATATGTAATTCCTGAAATCATTGGGCAACTCCTCAAAGGCAACAAGGAAATCACATTGGGAAATATCCACAGCAAACGCGATCTAACATTTGTTTCTGATACTGCACGCGGAATAATACTTTCATTAATAATGGACGGAATTGTAGGTGAGACAATAAACATTGGAAGTGAGAGATCAATCGCAGTCAAAGAGATTGTGAGGATGATATCGGATTTGATTTCCACCGAGGTGACCATGAAGATTGATCCCTCACGATTCAGGCCATATGATGTTGATTCTCTTGTCTGTGATTATGGTAGAGCAACAAGATTGCTTGGATGGAAGCCAGAAGTTAGCATAAAGGATGGCCTGAAAATGACTATTGAATGGATGAAAAACAACAACACTGAATTAAAGGCTCCGTTCAAGGGTTGGGCTGCATCGTACAGAAAAGATCACAATGGTTTATTCTGACAACTCTATTGACTGGACCAAGAAAACCGTCCTTGTAACTGGAGGCCGTGGTTTTTTGGGTTCTTATTTGGTAAAGGAATTACAAAAAAAAGGCACCAAAAATATCATAGTGCCATCTTCTGAAGACTATGACCTAAGAATCAATGCAAATTGCAAAAAAATGGTTAAAGACGTTAACATAATATTTCATCTTGCGGCTACCGTGGGCGGAATCGCATTAATGAAGGCAAAACCTGCAGATGTATTTTATGATAATCTGATGATGGGAACACAAATAATTCATGAAGCAAAAGAAGCTGGCGTTGAAAAAGTAATTGCATTAGGTACAGTCTGTAGTTATCCAAAATTCGCATCGCTCCCATTCTCTGAGAACAATATCTGGGATGGATACCCAGAAGAAACAAACGCTTCCTATGGACTTGCCAAAAAAATGCTGATTGTACAATCCCAAGCTTATAGACAACAATATGATTTCAAATCAATAGTACTTGTGCCAACTAATCTATACGGACCTGGTGATAACTTTGATCCTTTCATTTCCCATGTAATTCCAGCATTGATATTGAAAATCTATAATGCAAAAAAAACAAATCATAACACAATCATGATGTGGGGGAATGGTTCACCAACACGAGATTTCCTATATGTAGAAGATGCTGCAAGAGGTACTCTACTTGCGGCCGAACGATATGATGACTATGTGCCTCTGAATCTTGGTTCTGAGGAAGAAATCTCAATTAAAGAATTAGTGAATATGATATCTGAGCTAATGAATTTTGATGGAATGATAAAGTGGGATAAATCAAAACCAAACGGACAACCACGAAGATGCGTAAGCAACAAACGTGCAGAGGAAAAAATCGACTTTAAACCTCAAGTAAAACTTAGAGACGGGCTGAAAAATACAATTGATTGGTTTGTTAAACAACAAGAAAATAAGCTGTTACATTAGTAAACTAATAATCGATATATACTGAATAGAAATCCCAAATGTGATGTCGACTGCTCTGATAGCTCTCACACTCAATGAAATTCAAGGTCTAAAGAAAATAATGCCACTGGTGAAAAAAGAATGGGTTGATGACATCATCATTGTTGATGGTGGTTCTACAGATGGAACTGTAGAAGAAGCTAAAAAAATGGGTTTTAGGGTTATAATGCAAGAAGTAAAGGGACACGGTGGGGCCATACTGGCTGGTTTTAAGGCAAATACCGCGGACAGTATGATCATATTTGGTCCTGACGGTAATCACTCTCCAGACGAAATACCACAACTGATTGAAAAGCTCAATGAAGGATATGACCAAGTAATAATTTCAAGATTCACTAAAAATTCCATTAACTTGGATGCAGGAGTAATAGATAGCTTTGGCAATAGGATGTTCGTATTTTTGGTCAACGTGACTTTTGGCGGCCATTATACTGACACGTTAAACGAGAGCAGAATAATTACTAGAGATGCAATGTCGGAAATAAGATTTGATGCCATGAATATGACCTCAACTCAGCAATTGAGTATAAGGGGATTGAAAAAAAAACAAAAGATATGTGAAATTAGCGGGAATGAAGGCAAACGAATTGGTGGAGAGCGAAAAATGCATTCATTCCGTGTAGGGAGACAACTTAGTTGGCAAATAATCAAGGAGTTTGTCTTTTGGAAAGTATAGCTGTACAATTTTCAAAAAAAAAAGTCGCATTTTATTTAGCAATAATTGCCGTTTGTTCTCTTGGACTAAAACTAGCTCTTGTTGACTTTACTGAAGTTGCAGAGCAAGATGTGTATGGTTACATCTTACATGCTATATCAATTACCAACGGTGAATTTAGTGAGCCTCCAAGAAAAACACTTGGCTGGTCATTGTTTGCAGCACCATTCTTTCTTTTAGTTAAGTCCAATAATTTCATAGATTATGTTAACGCGATGAGAATTCTGAGCGTAGGTGTATCAACAATCATGATACCAGTAATGTATATTCTTGCTAGAAAATTCTTTTCCGAAAAATATGCTCTCGTAGCGGCATGTCTCCTTGCATTTGAACCTCATCTAAACAACATAGCAGGGCACGGACTTTCAGAACCACTTTACATACTAGCTCTCATGCTATCATTTTACTTCATACTTGACAAAAGAACAGCATACCTGTCGTTTCTCTTTGCAGCATTTGTCTGGTGGATCAGATGGCCAGGTTTGATTATGTTCTTTGTGATCTCAATAATCTTCTTTGTTAACAATAAAAGATCACCAAAACTGGCCTTACAGTATTTAGGATGTGCAGCGATATTTCTCATTGTAATGTCTCCAATGTTGATACATCGCTACGAACAATATGGAGACTTTCTATATTTTTCACTAGCATCGAATTTTTTTAGTGGGGAATTTGGAACACTTTTAACAGAAAACACAAAATCAGAAGATTACTCGGCAGGAGAATATATAGAAAATTATGGATTTTTGCAATTTGTAAATAGATTCATCCTGATGGGATTGTCTAACATCATAGAACAAATTTTCAGATCTCTATTTCCATATATGATCATACTAATTCCGTTTGGAATATTGTTTTCTTTCAGATCTTTTGATCAGACCTCTAAGTATGTGAAAGCAAACTGGATTCTCATAATTACGACAATATGTGGATTAGTAATCACGTTCTCTCTTATCAACGAAAGAAGATTCTTGTTCTATCTTTATCCATTCTTAGTTTTGTTTTGTACCATTCCACTGGAACGGGTGACAAAATACGGTCTTAGCACATTTTCATATTCAGAAAAACAAAAGAACATTTTCCTGCTATCAATAATGATCATAATCGTGATTTCGTCAGCACTGTTTGCGCAACGCTATGCTATAGATAATGTAGCAGAAGACGAGAAACTGGAATTTGCTAAATTCCTACTAGCCAACGATGGAGGCAAAATTCTATTAAGTAATAGTGATCATAGGCACGGAACCTTTCAACACATAAATGACTCCCAAATCTACAAAAATTTCAAAATCAATTATAATGAAAATGATTCAATTAATGAAATAATCAACACACCATTTATAGCCCTACACGCAAAATCTCTTGACGATCTTATCCGTATAGGCCAGAAATATGACTTGAAATATATTGTGATAGTGGAAAATGATATAGAGCCATGGTATGATTATCTGAACAATGTCTACAAAAACGATGTCAACTACCAATATCTGAACAAAATCTATGATTCAAAAGAACAAGGACTGGATAAATTTCATGTAAAAATGTTTGAAATAGATTATCAAAAATGGTCGCTAACTAATTCTGGATAATTTGTAACCTCGTACTCAAATACGTCATTATCATAAATCTCTGTACTCGGCAAATTTTCCATAATCAATCTTGTAAATTTTCACGCGATAGCTGAAGCCTAATTCTGCAGAATCGAATTCTTTTACCAAGTATGGATATTTTTGTTCATCGAAATATATGTCATTTAAAAAATCAGGCCGGTTTTGTCCTCCATCTAACACCAAATGATCCAATCGATTGTTGGTGCTTTCAATAAATCTCTCGAGAGAATCAAATCCATCGACTGAAATAACTTCGGGACCAAATTTTGTCCCACTGATAACAGTGGGAAAATCATACGTTTCTGAAGGCACTCGGATATACTTTATTTCAGGATAATAATCATTAGTAACTTTGGTTAACCTGGAAACATGTTTTGATATTTCAAATGCCTCACGTTCGTGACTATAATCGATTTTTTTATAATCTAGAAAAGATAAAGAGGCAACAATTACACCACAAACCACTACTACTAAAATCAAATTTTTTGCATTAGTCTTGCTAAGTAATTTCATAATTGCAAACGATGCAAATACACAAAATATTGGGAATACGAAATACAGGTATCTAGTCTCTTTAATATCTCTGGCGTATGCGTACAATGCAGGCATCAACATAATAAAAAACACAAACAGTAATGTTGCCATCTTGTGATCTTTTTTACGCACAAAATAGAAGACTCCAGGTGGAACAAAAAATAGAAAAATCGGGATCAAGACCCACCCTAGAAATTTTACCAAATTTACAAATCCATTAAGTATGAAGTTTATACCGCCTTTTTCATTCTGTTCTTTCATTAACATGTCGGTAGTTTCTGCACCCGCGACGATATGGCTTGTCAGGCCATCTTTTCCCGTATTCTCAATTCTAAGATATGATGTAGGAATTATAATTAAAAGAAAAATCGCAATAGCAAAACAAAACTTTGGAATTATCTTCTTCTCTTTTCGAAATCTTACCAGATACATAACAGCAAATGGTGCTATGAGTAAAAGTCCCTCATATCTGACTAGGGATAATAGAGCAGCAATTCCGAAGGACGCATATACAACCTTCATATTTTTAGCAAAAAACAGTGATAGTGCAACTGCACCGAGAAAAACAAACAGCGGCTGCGTATCGCCTAGAAGCGAGTTCTGTATGATTCTAGGATCAAGAACAAATAAAGTTGCACCAAATAAGCAATACTGTTTTTCAACAAATCTTTTACATAAAAAATAAACGGGAATTGCTGTTGCGATAGATATTGAGATGGAAATATATCGTTGTAGATCCATGTAATCTAAATAATTATTTGAATGAAATAACGAAAAGAAAAACGAAACAAAAATTGGCCACCCATTATTTGGAAAATGATACCCAGTAGGCAGTTTTCCTAATAGACTAACATCATTGGCATAAAAAAAATATGATAATGTATCAAGTGAGAATGGGATGTTCTGAGGAAAATAATATAGTCTGATAATCAGACCCACAATGCAAACCACAAAAAGGGATAAAGCTGTATTGTTTGCAAAGAAAGCTAGTTTCTTTTCTAAAATCTGGTATAACATTATTTCCTATCATTTCTTGCGTTATCAGGCATAAAAAGTAACTACGTTATGTTTATCACAAAATATAACAAATATTTTATAGATTTGCTAACTAACAGACACGTATCGTGATTAAATTTGTATAAAGTAAACAGCTCACAGTTTAACTATCAATATGGTGATCAAATTCATTTCCCGTATAGTATTGCAACATTGGTATCTTACATAAAATCCAAGGAAAATTTGGCTCCGTCATTTAAATTTGAAAAAACCTTTGTTTTCAGAGACAAAGTAGATGAATACATCCAACAATGCAAAGATACCGATATCTTGTTATGTTCATGCTACGTCTGGAACTGGGAATTAACCACTTACTTTGCAAGTCAAGTCAAAAAACTCAATCCTAAATGCACTATAATTTTTGGTGGCCCACAAATACCAGATCTACCTCAAGATTTCTTTACTCGATACCCTTTCGTTGACATCATTGTGCACGGAGAGGGCGAACATGTACTTGAACACACGCTTGAAGCATATCTATCTGACAAAAATTACACCAATATCAAGGGATTAGAGACCAAAGACTTTCGAAATCCCTCACAAGAAAGAATCAATGATCTTGATAGCATTCCATCTCCTTATCTGACAAACACCGTTTGGGAACTGGTAGATAAAATGAATGATGTCAAATGGATTGCTTCATGGGAAACCAACAGAGGATGTCCATACCAGTGTACATTTTGCGATTGGGGTAGTGCTACCTTTACAAAAATGAGAAAATGGGAAGAAAGCAGACTGTTTAAAGAAATTGAATGGTTTGCAGAAAATAAAATTCCATATATTGATTGTTGCGATGCAAATTTCGGCATCTACCAAGAACGCGATCTGCGTATTGCCACCAAATTAAAAGAAATAGCCCTCAAAACTCATTATCCTGAACGAATACGACCAGCATGGGCAAAAAACTCTTCGGAAAAAATTATTCCTATCGCAAAGGAATTACAGGCAGGGGGAATATTGGGTGCAGTTACCCTGGCAGTTCAATCGCTGGATAAAGAAACACTTAACATAATTAAGAGGGCAAACATCAAATTTGATAAATTCTCAGATCTTGTAAACGAATTCAGGCTCCACAACATTCCAACATATACGGAAATAATAATGGGGCTTCCTGGAGAGACCCTTGAAAGATACAAAAGCGGTCTTGAAAATATAGCACACACCAAGATAGGCATCGTGTTCATCTATAACTGCGGGGTTCTACCAAATGCTCCAATGAATGCCCCAGCATACAAAGAACAATATCAAATCAAAGTGATTCGCTCCCCAATAATGCTGGTTCACTCCTCAATGCACAAAAGAGGAATGCCAGAATACGAAGAGATCATTGTTAGCACAAGCACCTGCTCCACAGAAGAATTAAAACAGGTCTACTTGTACTCATGGTCATTCTTAACATTTCATAGTTTAGGGATACTCGAACAGGTAGCCGAATATTACAGCAAAACCTATGGCCTAGAATACATGAAATTCTATGAATTTCTTTTGGAATTCTGTCGCAAGGAAGATTCAATCTTCTCAGAAGAATTTCAAAAAGTAACTGAACATATAGATCGCGGATATTCGGGCAAGGGATGGGATCACTTTGATCAACAACTAGGGGAAATCACTTGGCCAATTGAGGAGGCAAGCTGGCTACGATTAACAAAGAATAGAGAAAAATTGCAAAACGATATCAATCGATTTCTGGAATACTGTGAAAAAAAACAAAACTATGGTACGCCAAAATCAGTTCTATATGATCTAAGCAAATTCCAGGCATTTTTGTTAACTACCAAAGACACAAAAAATGAAACTAAAATTGAACAATTTAATCATGACTGGAAAAACTTCTTCACTGATAGCACAGAACTAAAACAACTAGAAAAGACTTATTATTACAAAAACAAAGTGATGGAAAGCGACCAAATTCTGTGGAATTATAAGGTGATTTGGTACGGCAGACGCTCAAGGGACTACAAATGCTATCCTGAAAATCTGCAAGAGCAATTTGCAGAGGCAGTTATACGCTCTAAATAAGCGTCAAATCAAATCTAATTAGGGGATCTACAAACGCCCTTCACATAGTGGTTTGTAATGAACAGAGGTACGGATCCCGGCTCTTCTAAACTTGTTAAATAATTTATCTCGTAACAAGCCGTGTAGAAACCATCCAAACAACTACACAATTCCTAGTGATTCTGTAGCAATTATACGCTATAATTTTGTACATTGTCTCTCGGTTCTGTGTCAGAATATATCTGGACATGATATGCTCACCCAGCATCCTTTTGATGACAGAAAATATGGTCTCGATTTTGCTTCTCCGATGGTACGAATCCCAGTCAAAATGTCTTTTCATCATCTTTCTGTGGAACCCCTTGGTTTTCCATACCTGCAGTGTCTCATATTTTGGCCGGATTATAGTACATGGTATGCCGAGATTCTCTGTACTGATGTGGTTCTGCTCTGAATCATAACCACGGTATGCCACAACCGTACTGAGCGGCACCAGCTTGACAGCTTGCTCCAGCAACGGAACAAAATCCACAGAATCATGCCTGTGTCGGTGCCGTATTCTGATGCCACAAATCAGCTGGCGTTTCATGTCTGCAAGTATAGATACCTTGACGAATTTCCTTCGTAATTTGTATCGTTTTGTGTAGTAATACGAAGCTTGTCCGTGCGACAGTCCTGTGGAATCAATTGCTGCAAACATTTTGCGTATCCTGGCATGCATCACAAATGATTCGAGGATCCGAATCAGGATACCATGTGTCAATCTGGCGGCCGCCTTTTGTAGTGTCGTGTAGTGTGGGATTTTGGACAATCCAAGAAGCTGTCGTACACCGACACATTCATGTAAAAAATCAAAGTACCTACGGTAACTCTTGCGCTCATACTGGCGCAATACTAGTAGGACAAGGTGCTGCCATACTGTATACACATGATTTGAGCGTCTGTGCATGTATGGCGGTATTCTTGCCCTTTTGATTATACTCATCATGGCTTGTACCATTCTGATGTATCGAGATGGCCTCATGGACGGATACAGAGACGGTTAGCTTTAGATCCGACTGTGCCGTATGATCTACAAAATGCTCAAAAGTTGATGGTTTCTACACGGCTAGTTCAAATAAATAATACATTATTGATATGTTATAGGAGTGTATTATAAATGCCGAAGATAAAGATCAATGATAAACTCATCGGCGACGATGAACCGTGTTATACAATAGCAGAAGCAGGCGCAAATCATGATGGAACATTAGAAAAAGCACTTCGTTTAATAGATGCAGCTATTGAGGCACAAGCAGATAGCATAAAATTTCAAACCTATACTGCCACAAGCTTAACAACAAAGAATGCTCCAAAATATTGGAAAGATAACAATCCAGATGAAACTCAATTTGATGTTTTTAAAAAATTGGATTCCTTAACGGAAGAACAATGGAAAGAGATTTTTGAATATGCAAATAAAAAAAATATAACATGCTTTTCGACCCCTTTTGACGAAAAAAGTGTTGATTTGTTGTATTCCCTTGGAGTCCCAGCTTTTAAAATTGCCTCAGCCGATATCACTCATTTACCACTAATAAAATACGTAGCGAATAAAAAAATTCCAATCTTTTTATCCACTGGTATGGCGTCAAACGATGAAATTGATCAGGCTGTTGATGTTATTGAAAATACTGGAAATCACCAAATCATCATAATGCACTGCATTACTTCGTATCCAACAAAACCCGAAGATGCTAATCTGGAAATAATTAGGGAATTATCTAAAAAATATCGAGACTATGTTGTGGGGTATTCAGATCACACATTAGGCACTACTGTAGCAGTATGCTCTACTTTTTATGGTGCAAAGTGTATTGAAAAACATTTTACATACAATAATGATCTAACGACAAGCCCTGATCACAGGTTATCGTTAGATGTAAATGATTTCAATAAACTTGTTAATCGGCTTAAGGTAGCAAGAATTTCTAAAGGGGAAAACATGCGACAATCATTCGATTCTGAAGCCGAGGCAGTAAAATATGCACGGAGGAGCATAGTTTCAAAAATCTCTATCAAAAAAAATACAAAAATAACTGATGATATGTTGATAGTAAAAAGACCTGCAACCGGTATTTATCCTAAATATTTAGACAAAGTAATTGGTGCTATAGCAATAAATGATATTGAGGAAGATAGACCGATTCAATGGGATGATATCAGGACACAAAAATAGATTAAATAATAAAAGAATCTCTGATAATCAAAACAAACATCCTATGAACAAGAAAACCACTATTCTCTCAAAACAAATCAATAATCTTGTACAACAGGCTAAAAAAGAAAAAAAATTTTCTGGTTTGGCAATAATAACTTCAAACCAAAAAAGTAATGATAATTTTGTAATTTTGCCAGTAAGAAAAAGTCCGTTAATAAACTGTGTAGCAATCACAATACATAATACGAATTCACTATCTGATATTCTAAACACTGTTGATGGGAAAGTTGATTTTGTAATAATTGACGGCGAACAAAAACTCAAAGGAATGGAAAGCTTGGTTACGAAATCTTTCTCCAGAATACGTAAATCTCAGATTATGACATACAAAGGCAATGATCATACTGCAGATGCAACAGAATCTCTTGTCAACGAATTACTGTCCCCACTCCCAACTAAAATAATATTGGTAATTGGGACTGGAAATTTAGGAACTAAAATAACGCTCAGACTTGCTGAACGCGGTAACACTGTGTACTTATCTGGTAGAAACATAAAGAAAACTCAAAAAATTGTAAAGGCTCTAAATCTATTAAAATCTAAGGGCTCTCAAGGAAAAATCTTTGCACACAATTCATCAGTAATACCAAAACATTGCAGTGTTCTGATTACGTTTACTCCATCTGTGCCAGTTGTTACAGCAGGAATGATAGAAAAAATGAATGCTGGTGGACTTGTAATTGATGGTGGTATTGGTACAATATATCCAGAAGCCATAAAAAAAGCAAGAGAGAAAGGAATCTCATTAATTAGACTAGATGCTAGAGCTGGGTTTTCTGCTGCTGTCACACTTGCCATTGAAACAAAAAAACTAGCCAAACAGCAAATAGGAAAGAAAATTCTATTCAAAAACACTATTGTTTCCGGAGGATGGATTGGTGAACGGGGGGATATTGTCGTAGATAATATTGTGAACCCAAAACAAATCATTGGATTAGCTGACGGAAAAGGAGGAATTATCAGACTAATCTCTAAATTTTCTAGAAGAAATTTGAAAAAAACTCAGATTCTAAATACCAATAAACTAAACCAAACACAACAAATTGGATTGTATTGATGTCAAAAATAGCAATCAGATGTATTACGGACAAAAGAAAAGGTTATGGTAATCTAACTCGTTGTATTACACTTGCAGAATCATTAAAAAAATTTTCCATAAAGCCGATCTTCTTAATTGATAATTGCAATGTAACAAAATTTGAATTACGGAGAAGGAACCTTTCCTATTCAATTATATCCACAAAATGTCAGACCAGTGTTGCAACAAAAACATTAATTGGTTATCTTCATAAACAAAAAATTGAATTCTTAATATTGGATATGCGTGATAAATGCGAATTAATTTCTAAAAAACTATCAAAATCAAATATCAAGATCATAATAATTGATGATGCTTTTTGTAAAAATGTTTATGGAAATGTTATTTTTAATGGAACTATTGTTAATAAATTTCATAAGTATGTCTATAGAAGTAATAATATCAAAAAATATCTAGGTTCACAATTTTTCCTGGCCAATCCAAATTTCAAAAAATCCAGAAACAAAATAATTAAAAACAATAAAAAATTTAATATTCTTATTTCTTTCGGCGGATCAGATCCAACAAATCTGACAATGTTTGTTTTGAAACAGATTTGGGATCTGCCAGGAATACGTATACGAGTTGTTCTTGGCCCATTTTTTAATAATAACAATGAAATTAAAAAATTCTGTAGAAACCGAAATAATATATCAATTTTAAACTCACCGCTAAGAATTTGGAATGTTTTCAAAAATTCTGATATTGCCATCACCAAGGGTGGATTGACATTATATGAGCTTGCTATTATGGGCGTTCCAACAATTTGTATAGATGGATTTAAACATGAACAGGACAGTACTCTTGCTTTTGCAAAGAAAGGAGTTATCTTAAATCTTGGTATGCAATATTCTACAAAATCATTCTCGCTAAAAGATCAATTGACTAAATTATTGAAGGAGCATATGGCAAGAAAAGTGATGAGTAGTAATGGGATCAAAGCTGTAGATGGCGCTGGATTGGCAAGAAGTACATTGCTCATTAAAAAATTCATTGAGAAATCTGCTTAGGCACAAAATCTTCTAGATGTTAATATATTCATTTTATGTTCTAAGTTCTGATGAAAAAATTAACAAATTCTTTTTCTCTCTTAGAAAGAGCAAAACGTGTCGTTCCAGGACAAACTCATACTTTTAGTAAGGGCTATTACAGTTATGTTGAAGGAATTTATCCTGTTTTTTTAGAATCCGGCAAAGGTAGTCATGTCTGTGATGTGGATGATAATGAGTATATTGACTATATCTTGGGAATAGGTCCTATCCTATTAGGGTACTCATATGACATTGTCAATGACAAAGTTATCTCACAAATTAAACAGGGTACAATATTTTCCATGCCTCATAGATCAGAAGTTGAGCTAGCTGAACTTATGACTAAAGTAGTCCCATTTGTGGATGCTGCAAAATTTACAAAGACTGGTTCAGACGCAGTAACCGCAGCACTTAGAGCATCGAGAGCTATTACCGGTAAGAATAAAGTGGCTTATTGTGGTGGTGGTGGGGTCTGGCATGATTGGTTTACATCTATTACCTCTAGAAATTTAGGGGTTCCAGATTTTAATAAGAAACTAATAAAATTTTTTCAATATAATGATATTGAATCACTAAAAAAAATATTGGATCTAGACAAGGATGTTGGTACTGTCATAATGGAACCAATGACATCAGAATTTCCAAAGAACGGATTTCTTGATGACGTCAAAAAAACAACTCATGATCATGATGCACTTTTGATCTTTGATGAGGTACAAACAGGATTCCGTATGTCGTTGGGTGGGGCCAGTGAATACTTTAACGTATTTCCAGATCTAGCTGCATTTGGTAAAGGAATGGCCAATGGATATCCGTTAGGAGCCATAGCTGGATCTGCTGAATATATGAGAATATTTGATGATATCTTCTATTCGACTACTTTTGGCGGCGAAACTGCCTCATTGGTGGCGGGAATGGCCACTATTGAAGAATTAAAAGAAAAAAACATCCTTTCTTCTATATACAAAAATAGCTTACGATTTTTTGAATTATTCAATAAACTAAGTGTGGAACATAACCTTCCAATATCTACAATTGGGTTTCCTTCAAGACAATTCTTACTTTGTAAAGATAATTCCGGTTTTGAATCCCTCTTGGTAAAAAGTTTGTTCTGTCAAGAGATGGCCAAAAATGGAATATTGATAGGACAAGGACCGATCTTTCATTCATATTCTCACAATGAAGAAGATATGGCTCAAACAATTGATGCTGCAGAAAAAGCTATGAAAGTTGTCAAGGAAGGATTATCAAATAATAATATTGAAAAGTTGTTAGAAGGAAAACCTATGAAAAGAGTATTGACTTTTCCTGTGTGATTTCCTATCTAAAGTCTTGCATTATTGTAGACTTGATTAACTCGTGCAAGTCAGATCTCTTTATTTTTTCTGCTGATTCCGAACTAAACTGATATTCGGGAATGGGATTTTTGTTTAGAGTGGGTGTTATTTTGTACATATTTCCTATATCATGACAATACCGCATTTCATCCTTCGTAAGTAGTAATTCATGCAGTCTTTCACTCTTACGTGTCTTTGATAATTGAATGGGATGATCTTTTTTTGTAATCCCAAGTTCGTGACACACTTTAATCATTTCTTCAGCTAGATCTGTTATTCTAATAGCTGGCATTTTCAAAATGAATGTCTCACCATCTTTGGCTAAGATGGACATCTTTAAAATAAGTAGAGCCGCGTCTGAGATTGACATGATGAATCTAGTCATTCTTTGATCTGTTACTGTGATTGGTAATTTTGCTCTAATTTGGTTCATGAATATTTGGTAAACTGATCCTCTTGATCCAAAAACATTTCCAAAACGAGCTATGCTGAATTTAGTTCTTCCAGTGCCTCTATATGCTCCAGCATTAAGAGTTAATCTCTCAGCTAACATCTTACTTGCCCCTAGTGTTGAAGAGGGATTTGTTGATTTATCAGTACTAATTAAAATAAATTTTGATACGTTTTCTATTAATGCAGCTTCAAGTATATTGCTAGTTCCTAAAACATTGGTTTTAACTGCATCAAATGGATTTTCCTCACAAATATCTATGTGTTTCATAGCTGCAGCATGAAATATTATGTCTACGTCTCTTATTGCCAAATTAATCCTGTCTCGGTCTCTTACATCTCCTACCATGTATGTGATAGGCCAATTCTTACTTTTTTGCTTCAGCTCAAAAATTGAATTTTCATCATTTGTTAGAACTCTGATGGCTTTTGGGTCATAATTCACCAACTGCTCAATTATGCCAAATCCGACAGAACCAGTCCCACCGGTAATTAACACTTTTTTATCCTCAAATTCTTTTTTCAGATTCATATGTTTTGTCATGAATTAATTAATGACCAAATGACCAGTAGATAAATCATTTTTTCAAATCTGATTGAGCAATATTATACATGTTGTCAAATATAACAAGATTCTTATTTAATTTGGAATTGCATAACCAAGTTATTTAACTTGGTAAACGTCACGGCAATAATTCAAGCTAGAACTGGTTCAACCAGATTGCCTAACAAGGTTTTATCTAATATTGAAAATAAACCATTAATCTGGCATGTCATCAATAGGACAAAAAAATCTAAATCTCTTCATCAAGTAGTCTTGGCAACTACTAGAAAAAGATCAGATCTAAAATTAATTCAGATAGCAAAGAAGAGTGGTGTATTATTCTTTAAAGGTTCCAGCGATGATGTGCTTGAACGCTATTATCAATGCGCAGTCAAATTCCAAGCAGATCCAATAGTAAGAATTACAGGCGATTGTCCACTCATTGATCACATGTTGATAGATAAAATGGTCAAATTCTTTCTTACTAAAAATTATGATTATGTATCTAACAGAATTCCACCCACTTACCCAGACGGATTAGATATAGAGATATTTTCTTTTAAAGCCTTAGAAAAAACATATCATTCTGCCAAGCTATTGTCTGAGCGAGAACATGTCACACCATATGTGGTAAAACACCCGAAAATATTCAAAATATGCAATTATGCTAATCCAGTAAATTATTCAAATTTACGTTGGACAGTGGATGAAGATAAAGATCTTCGGTTTGTAAGGGCGATATATCGTAAAATGAAACCCAAACTAATTTTTTCTATGAATGATATCATTACACTAATCTCACGTAACCCAAAATTACTTGACATTAATTCGGATATATTGAGAGATGAGGGTTATCGGATGTCTTTTAAATTTGATAAAAAAATAAATTAAGTAATAGCATTTGTTAATAGCTGAATCTCAGGTTGTCAAGTACGTTGATTAAAACTCTTCAAATTGTTCAGCAAACTCTTCCAGACTCGATATTTATGAGCAAAACGCTAATTTAAGCAAATGAATAAATCTGTTGATTTACTTCTTTGATTGTGGAAAAACAAGCTGATATTTACAAAGGATATCACGAAGTGGTTACTAATCATTTTTTTGAATGGGAAAAATCTCAATCTGATAAATATCGCGAATATAGAAAAAAATGGGAAGACTATGCAACGAATTTATTAGTAGCAAATTCTCCACTGCATCTTGATATTGGTATAACCAATGTATGCAATTTGAAATGTACTTTTTGTGCACGAACTGTATTAATTGATGAAAATAAATTCAGAGAATCCAAACACATGGATTATGAATTGTATAGGAAAATTATTGATGAAGCTGTTGAAATTGGAGTTTACTCAGTAAACCTTAATTTGTTAAATGAACCACTGACAAATCCAAATCTAGTAAAAATGATCAAATATGCTAAGGAAAAAGGAATAATTGATGTACATTTTCATACTCATGGTGGTTTACTAAATCAAAAAATCTCCGAGGAAATATTGAATTCAGGTTTGGATAAAATATTAATCTCTATCGACACACCAGATAAGCAAAAATACGAAAAACTTCGAGTATTATCTGATCATGATGTAGTCGTCTCAAATCTAAAAAACTTCAGAAAAATGAGAGATGAAAAAGGACTTCTCAGCCCTCTGATAAAGTGTAATTTCATAGAATTTCGTGGAATCACAAAGGAAGAGTTAGAAGATAACCTGAATTTTGGCTTACAATTTGCTGATTGTGTCGGATTTCAAGAGTTCATTGATCCAACACGTACAATTGGTGAAAGTAAAAAATATGCTTGCGGATATACATCTAATTTCATTTGTCAACAACCGTTTACTCGACTGGCAATAATTGAAGATGGCACAGTTTCACCTTGTTGTTTGGATCATACATTGGAATTGTCTATGGGTAGTGTAAAAGAAAAATCACTAAAAGAAATTTGGGATTCAGAAGAAATGAAAAAATTTAGAGAAATACATAGGAGTGGTAAATTCTATGAGATACCTCGATGTAGAAATTGTGAAATGGCGATAAATGGTGATGAAGGAATCCCAACACAATTTGAAAGATATGGACCAACACTATAAAGAATCTGCTGACTATTCATGGTTTTATTATTTCTTGTATTTGTATTGATGCCGTGTGAGGAGAATCAAATGATGCCGGACTGCACGTGGTTGGAACATGTGTATGTATGATAATGTCATGGCCATTATAGTAATATGTTCATGGTACGAGTCATTAGTCCATATCTGAATGTATCCTGAGGCAATGATGGCTCATTTTTGATCTTAACGTGTCTTCTATTCTACAAGATCAAAAATCTTTTCTACATAACCAAAAACTAGTAAAATATAAGATGAAACTTGTTTATCATGTGTTAGAGAATAATGTCAGAATTTACAAAATATCGACTTAGACCGGTAGAAGAAAGTGATATTAAATTATTATATGAAATGTTGAGAGAATTTATGTCAATCTCAAACACGAGTATAAACAACAGGCCTTTCCCATCATATGAAGAGTCAAAAAAATTTGTATTGAAATATCTCTATGACAACGAAAATCATGAATATGATAAATGGTATATTGTCATAGATGAATGCGGTACTGCAGTTGGTAATGTTTACATTACAGACAAAAATTATGTAAGCTATCATATCCTAAAACTATATTGTGGTAAGGGAATAGGAATCCATGCAGTAAGATTATTGATGAAATCTAATCCCAGAAATCGATATTTTGCGGTAATACATGAAAAGAATGAAAAGTCGCTTAATTTAATCAAAAAACTGGGATTTCATCCAAAAGCAATTGTTTTTGAAAAAATCATTGAGGAATAGCGTTGAAACATACACTTGTGATTCTACATCAATTTGAGATTATGTTCTCATAAAAATGGCGTCGTAAATATAAGAATAAACTAATTTCATTTTCCAATTGATATGTTTTACAAACAATTAAGATCTTTATCTTTATAAATTTACAAATCAGTGAAGTATCAGATAAAAAACTTGGATCAAGATAACATATTTAATTTAAGAAAAAGCACCATTATCATCACAGGTGCAGCTGGTTTACTAGGCTCAGAATATGCTTTAGGGTTAAGCAAACTTGGTGCAAATGTGGTTTTGGCAGATGTGGATTCTGTCAAGTGTAAAATACTAGAGAAAAAAATTAAGACCCTGTATGACACAGATCCGTTATCTGTTAAAGTAGATCTTACAAAAAAATCATCAATCATACAAATGGTTTCTAAGACAGTCAAGAAATACAAAAAAATTGATGTACTTATTAACAACGCTGCATACCAAGGAGATGACAAAATAAGAACTACTGATTTTGAGAATCTCGATCTTAGATATTGGAAAAGGGCCATTGATGTCAATCTGACTGCTACGTTCCTATGTTGTCAGGAAGTAGGTAAAATCATGCTAAAACAACAATATGGTAATATAATTAACATAGGCTCTATCTACGGAGTAGTTGCACCTGATCAAAGGTTGTATGGAAAAAGTAAACAAAACTCTGCAGCATTTTATGCTTCAACTAAAGGCGCAGTGATTAGCTTCACAAGGTATCTGGCATCTTATTGGGGCAGGAATGGAATAAGGGTTAATTGCGTTTCTCCTGGCGGGGTTATGCACACGCAAGATAAGGTCTTCCAGAAAAGATATTCGGAAAAAACAATGTTGGGTAGGATGGCAGAAAAAGATGAACTTTTAGGTGCCATTGTCTTTTTATGCTCTAATGCTTCGTCATATGTGACTGGTTCTAATCTTGTTGTTGATGGAGGGTGGACTGCATGGTAGCAATAATTTCTAATTGATACTCTGAAACCTTATGGATCTTCGATTTAATAGATTTATTAAACATAATATGAGAATTAGATGGCAGTTCGGCTTGATTCTTGCTTATTGTTTAGATGATTTGTTATCTTACATCATATTTTGAATCTTTCAAAGACCAACATGTAAAAAAGAAGCTCTTTCACCATAATCTAAAATATAAAATTTAGCAGTTTACCTGAAATTCTGGCTGCTTATCCAAAACATTTGCTAGATCTCTTGATGAATCATCATATATCTGATAAATTGGTTTTTTAATATCATATGATTCCAGTAAATCCAATATTTCATACATATATTCGTAAGAGGAAATTAGGATGTCGTCATACAATGAATAATTTTTAATTTCATCTAATTCGTATCGACTGAATGGCAGTTCTGTTGAATTAACTTCTGAATCTGCTTCATAATTTACATATCCGACTATATTTAGAGCATAAAATCCGTTGATTTTTTTAAGTAGTAATTCTATATGATCAATTGTACCGACTATTAAAATTTTTTTATTATATTTCTTCCATTCCTCAATCTTCTTTTCTAATTCATACTTTGATCTATACTTTGCATTCCATTCTGCCATTTTATTACATTCATTGATAAAAACATCTTTTTCATTATTATCGTAATTTTTAAGTAATTTAGAAATCAACTCTTGTTCATTTTCTTTGATCCGTTTTGAACGTTCAATCTCCATTTCTTTAACAATATTTTTTTTATCTATGCTAACAGCATCTATTATAAAATCTTCCAAAACTAAATAGTCCATATCAGTATTGCAAAAACAAATCATTGCGTCTTCTGGAGTTTCCACTATGGGTTCTCCTGCATCATTAAACGAAGTATTCAGGATCATTGGTACTCCCGTTTGATTCTTAAACTCTTGAATTAAATCAAAAAATCTTCCGTTATCTTCTTTGGTAACTGTTTGTACTCTTGCCGTACCGTCTACATGAGTAATAGCAGGAACTATGTTGGGTTTTTTCACATCTGCTACTAATAACATAAATGGAGATTCACATTCTAAATCAAAAAACTCTTCACAATTTTCTAATAAAACGGAAGGTGCAAAAGGTCGAAAAGTCTCTCGATGTTTAACTTTAATGTTTAAGATATCCTTCATTGTGGGATCTCGTGGGTCTGCTAAAATACTTCTATGCCCAAGTGATCTAGGGCCATACTCACTACCACCTTGAAACCAGCCTATGATCTTTCCTTGGGATAATAAATTTGCAATATGTTTGACATTAGTTTTTTTGTAATTGATCTTAAATCGTTGGAACATTTTCTGGATGTGTTCTGCCGAGTATGTTTTTCCCGTATATGCGTGTTTGAACTGAATTTTCCCTTTTCTAGTTTCCTTGAATTGTGGCGCATTATAATATCCCCACATCGCTAATCCGAATGGAATCCCAGCATCAGAACACGCTGGAAAAACAAAAATTTTCTCAAAGTTAGATGAGTCAAACATTTTTTTATTAGCTACTGAGTTTAATGCGACACCTCCAGCTACACAGAGATTTTTTGAATTTGTCTTGTGATAGATATCAGATGCTAAATGCTTCATTACCCTTTCAGTTTCTTCTTGTATGTCGTATGCAACACGTGAAAAATAAGGTTGTAGTAATTCATCCTTATTTTGACAT
>Ga0194132_10004058_pt1 | contig 25311 bp, 23 predicted proteins | sample TA2KigOf80mmetaG_FD_148612 | JGI IMG/M metagenome (GOLD analysis project Ga0194132, IMG submission 148612) | Freshwater microbial communities from Lake Tanganyika, Tanzania - TA2015054 Kigoma Offshore 80m | ecosystem: Environmental > Aquatic > Freshwater > Lake | place: Tanzania: Lake... | reverse complement strand
GACCTTTCTCATCCCCAATCTTCACTCGGTGAGCAGCCAAAACCCGAAGCGCAGGAGTCTCCCACCGGAATTCAACCGAAACCTCGGGCGAGAGGACTCAGTCCCTATCCGGCTAAGTCCACCGCCCGTAAGCCGGCTGCAGACCACCCATGGAGACGAACCGTACTGACAAAATCACTGCACCCTAAACACTGACAGATTCACTGCCCCTTGACATGCCGAAAGGACTCCAGGCCGCCGGCGGCCTTACCCTTAAACGCGCGCAAGTACCTTGTGACAAAGTTGTGACGCAAATTTGGAAAAGTCTTAAAAACATATTGGAAATCACCTTGACGAAGTCAAGCGCGTGTCGTGTACCATGCGAACACCGCACATTTCTCGGATAGTCTTCAGGGACTAATCGCCTTTGAGGGCTATCACGAACGAAAGGGGGTGCTGACTTCCGGCAAGGGTTTTAGGCTCCACTAAGACTGGCTCTCGATCTAGTTCCGGAATCCAACATTATCGCTTCTTATCGGGAACGTCGTCAGTCCACAATCGGGGGTGCACACGCGAAATCGAAGGATGGCCCGGCCTCACCGTTTCGGGGGAATCGGCGAGGCTACCGCAAGGCAAAGGCCAACCTGTCCCGCACATAGCGTAGTAACCCGGCAAACCGTCGATCATTGCAGTGAAGCTCAGAACAATGCAGATCAGGGGGAAGGTTCGCCATGGTTAGCTTGTCCGCAAAACCAGTTGAAATTTCACGAACTGTTACAGCAATTCCAGGTTCCAGGTCCGAAGTCGCCGCTGGCAGCAAGCTAAGCTGCCTCCGATGCGGCGCCCGCCTTTTGGTGAACTACGGAGAACCGCAGTGCCTCAAGTGCGGCTTCGTAGACTATTCCCGGACCGTTGAGTCCGGGGCCGAGAAGGGGAAGAACCTCATCAGCGCCGCTACTCGTTACGTGCTGCGCTACTGCGGAGACTTCCCCGCGCTCAATGAGACACTCGCGCAGGTCCGTCTTGTCCGCATCCGCAACAGGGTGGGATTCGACGTTACGTGCCCGTTCTGCAACCAGAAGATGGAGGAGTCTTCCCTTTCCGGGAAGCGGCCGGAGGTGAGGGAGCAGCGTTACAAGTGCAAGGATGGCCACAGGGTCTCCATCCTGCCCGCGCGTAACGGTATGCTCGCCTGGCGATAGGCCGGGCATAAGCTCTACGCGGCCAGGTTGTCGCAGCCTTTGCTGATGGGATGCGATCGGGTCCATTCGCAGATGGAACGCGCGCCCTGATGACTCAGCCTATCCGGCGCGGCCCAGCGTTACGAATGAAGGCATGTGAAGCGCCCACCCGGCTACGGCGCCTGGCCGCTTTGCGCTCAAAGAACACCGGCGCCCCTGCGGAAGCAGGGGTGCCGGTGTGTTGTTTAACGCGTTCCGGTTTATGCGAGGCAGAGCGCCCGAGCAACCTTTATCAACTTCGTCAGGAACGGGTCCGTAAACTCCTTCACCCACGTTGTGAGCATTGCCGCCGCCATTCCAATCAGCGCGCCGCCGGTTACGTCCAGCGGGTAGTGCACGCCTGCGTATACCCGGGCGAATGCGAACATAAATGCCAACACCGCCAGCGCCGCGCCGATCTTCTTGTTCACGGCCCAAATCGTCCCCGCAATGGCAAATGCGGACGCCGCGGAATTCGCAGGGAAGGAAGAGTCCGTGGGCTTGTAGAACAGCAGCGAGACCGGGTTATCCACGAACGGCCGCGGCCTGAAGTAGAAGTCGTTCATGACCTCTATGGCAAAATTGGCGATAAGCACTGTGGCGATAACAGTTATGACGGCCTTCTGGTGTGCCAGCCTGGAGGCGGGGTCGCGAACAGCGAACCACAGCCCGAGCAGGCAGAGGAACATCACCACCGGCACAAAGTAATCGCTTACGATCACCTTCATTGCGCCGTCAAAAACAGGCCAGCGCCCCACGAAGCCGTTTATCCAGAGGAATAGCTGCTCATCAAGCCGCGCCATGCTTCCTCCTCTGCTCCATGGTGCGCTTGAGCGCCCGCAGGTAATTCGCATGCCGCAGGGCGTCCAGCCCTTCCTGGGCTATCGCCACACCCTTCCCCAGTCGAGAGTTCCGTGCAGAGGAGACCAGCACTGTGAGTGCTGTGGCCGTGATGGCCCCCAGCAGGAAGTAAACAGCCTGCCTGTTGCCGTCCAGCCCGCCTTCGTAATCGTTGATGTTCCTTGGAGCCGATGAGAAAAACCAGTAGAGCGCCGCGAGGATGAGGGCAGCGCCGAGGACCCGCGTCACCGCGGGTGATTTGAAGAGAAGGAGACCCCTGAGGCCTCCAATAGATGCCGCGATCTGGATGACGCCGAATGCGGCCACTGCAACCATCAGATAGTAATCGGTCGAAAAGGAAAACATTGCCCCTCTGGGCCCACCTCCTGATAGATAGTCGGGCTATCCGGGGATAACCGGCATGCACCACCCAAGGTATTTCGGGTTGCTCCCCTTGATTAGGCCGAGGTACATCTCTCGAATAGCCTTCGTGACCGGACCCATCTCGCCGGAGCCTATCGGACGGTTGTCCAGTGAGCCCACCGGCGTCACGTGCGCCGCGGTGCCGGTGAGGAAGACCTCATCCGCCAGGTAGAGTTCGCTGCGGCGGATGCTGCGCTCCACCACCTTCATGCCGAGCTCCCTCTCAGCGATAGTCCATACGGAATCACGCGTGATCCCCACCAGGTTATTATCGGCCACCAGCGGCGTGTAGAGGACGCCCTTTGAGACCATGAACAGGTTTTCGCCAGCTCCCTCGGAGACGCTGCCGTCCTGGTTCATGAATATCGCCTCGTCGAAGCCCGCCAGCACCGCCTCCGTCTTCGCCAGGATGCTGTTGACGTAGTGGCCGGCGATCTTCACGCGGGGCGGGATGATCGTATCATCGATGCGCCTCCAGGAAGAGGTGCAGCACCTGATTGCGCCGTCGGCCTTCAGATACGCTCCGAACGGCACGATAATCAGCGCGAAGTCGCTCTCGATTTCGTGGAGCTTGAGGTTCGCCACGAGCTCCTGGCTCTTATAAGCGATTGGGCGTATGTAGATGTCTTGCTTGTAGCCGGAGCGCTTGATGAGCTCACAGGTGATATCGCAAAGCTGGTCCGCGTTGTAAGGGATTTTGAGCATGAGAATCTTGCAGCCCTGCAGGAAGCGTTCGTAGTGCTCTTTCATCCTGAACGCGTACGTTTTCCCGTGGTCCTGGTTCCAGTTGCCCCTGATGCCTTCGAAAACTGCCGTGCCGTAGTGCAGGGCATGGGTCATGATGCTTACCCTGGCGTCTGAAAGGGGGACATAGTTGCCTCGGAAATAGGCGAGGGACTCCGGCATTGCAGGGCTCCTTGGGCTGGCTAAGGATGAGGCAAATTATATGCACAGCCGCTTGTGAAAGACAATACAAACGGCCGAATCGCGCGGGCTCAACTTTGCCTTCGGGATGGCGGTCTTACTGCTTTCTCAGCCTGCCCCTCATGCCAAGGCCTACCATGCCTACCAGGAAGCCGAAGACGGTGAGATCGGTCACGCCCGCGCCGGCCATGCACCCGCCGGAGCCGGTCGCGGCAGGGGGTGTGGGCGTGGCGACTGCCGGGGCTGCGGTCGCAGAGGGCAGGGGAGTCGGCGACGCGGCGGCCGTGGGCGAGGGCGTCGTCTGTTGCGTGCCGGAGCCGGAGAGGTTGCCGAAGTTGTACAGCGTCACGGTGGCCTGGGCGACGGTTGTCGGGAGCGCGCTCGCCCTGTCCGGAGCCACGTACTCCGGCAGATCCAGCTCCTTCAGCCATTCATTGTAGAGCCCTATCCGGTCGACGCCGTAGTTTTCCTTGAGGGCTTCGTCCATGCTCTTGCCGGCCTTGAGGGAGGCCATCAGGCTGCGCATCTTCTCCTGGCCGTACTTGAAGACCATCATGCGGACAATGCTCCTGGACTGCCCGTAGAAGATGATCACGTCCTCCGGCGTTCCCGGCATCGCTGCCATGGTGGTAACAGGCATTAGCCTGCCTGTGCCGGTGGCAAATTCCACCGCGATGTCGTAGGAGTAACCGGGCTCGACGTTGCCGAACTCCGCGAGTCCCTCGTTGATCCACGAAGGGACGTTGCGGAGCGTGCTGTCCGCCACCCTGTGGACGATGATATGAGTCACCTCGTGCGATGCCGTGCCGCGCGCCGAATCGCCGCCGCCGAGCACGAGCACAACGCCCTCCTGCCCCCATGCCTGGCCCTCGGTGATCAGCTCTGAGCTGATGGTGGAAGACATTGGCGGGTACGCGTCCAGCATCTCTCGCACGTTGTTGTACATCGTCATACGAATAGGGTCGTTCGATTCGTCGCCAAGTATCGGCTTCATGACCGCGAGCGTCTCAACCGTGGTGTCCAGCAAAATCTCCGCCCGCGTCTTCACGGGGCCGTGATAAGCCACGGTCACACCCTCTTTGGAAATCTCTTCCCATTTGAATCGGGCGTCGTGGTAGACGAATTGCTCGAACTCGGTGGCGAGTTTGTTCCCTTTCGAGTCCTCAAGCTCGAAGCTGTAGGAGATTATCGTGCCGGGTGGTATGTAACGGGATGAGTCGCTCGTTCGCCAGAACAGCTCGGCCTTGATCTCTTTCGCGGGCGCCAGGCGGGCGCCGTCCTCTGCCCGGAAGTATTCGTAGGCCCCATGGGCCCGCTGCCCGACGCGGAACCGCAGCGCAACATTCGTAATCTCGTTCTCGCTCACGGCTTCCACTTTCGCCCGGAAGCCGCTCGGGAACTCACTTTCAATTGACTTGCTGTTAATCCGGAGCGGCCCTGCGGACTGCGCCTGGACGTCTGACGGCTGGAACATGGCCAGCACAGACACGGTAGCCACGGCAACGGCTGATATGGCCGTAAACAACCTGCCCATTGAGTGCTTTTTCATCCATCCGTCCTTGGTTCAGCGCGAAAATTCCGCCGTTTGGGGCCCCAATATACACGTATATAACGTTTCCCGCCAGATAAAGAAAGGCCCCGCCGACTCGGGGCCATTCCGCGCGTGACCTGCTATATCGCGGTCGTCGTTTGAGGCGTCTCCGCAGCGTCCTCGCCGGCCTGCTGCTCTTCGCCTTCATCTTCGAAAACGTCTATCCCTATAGCGTGATAGATGCCCTTGACCAGCATCTCCTCCGGCACCATTCCCAGCAGCTCTATGCTGTCGTTGATGACCGTTTTGGGCACGCTTCGGACGTCGTAGTGCTGCGCCAGCTCAGGGAACTCCTGCACTTCGATAACGTCCGCCAGCACCTTGCCGGACTCAAAGGCCATATTGTGCGCCATGCGGACCATGCCCGGGCAATACCCGCAGGTGGGGGTGACGAAGACGCGAATATGCACGTATTCGTCTAGCCCTTCCAGCGCCGCGAGCTTCTCCTTGGTGTCAGCCTTCAGAGCTGTCTGCTCCCTGGAGGCGGAGATGATGGAGTCCAGGAACGATGCGAACTCCAGCCCCATCGGCATGCCGTAGAAGCGCGCGTTTTCACTGTCCCCGCGGCCGATGACGATCGCGGGAATGCGCTCGATGCCGCTATCGCGGACGCCCTGGGTGCTCTTGTGAACATCCACCTTTTTGAGGGCCAGCTTCGTTGACAGGCCGGCAAGCTCATCCAGTAGTTGTTCAGCCGGCCCGCAATACTGGCACTCTCTACCGGGCACGTAAATGCCAAGGTTCGCCTGCGTGTACAGTGTGAGGGTAACTTCGTTGACCATCTCCGCGTCCAGCCTCCGCTGGACGGCTTCCCTGTCCTTCTGCTGAAGAATTGCCATGACGCATTCACCATCGTACTGAGGAATGACATAAGCAATTGTAGCGCAGGGCCGTATCAACGGCAAAAAGAAGGCTTGGCGGCGATGGAAAAGGGACAACTGGGGCGGTGGGCGAATGAATTCGCCGCTGAGGGCGCGTACATCGCTCCGCGATGAACGACGCCAAACCTCCGCCTTCGCGGACGATCACATCCAAACTGGTACACAATCCTCAAGGCATTCTTTATTGTCCGCGATTCGCCCACTGGTCCCGGCGGGACCATCGACCGCCCCGTTACCCCTCGCGTTTGGACGCCTGCTGCTGCTCCACCACCATAATGCGCTGGATGGTTGTGAAGATTGTCAGGACGGCGATGACTCCAAGAACGATTGTGATCGCCGGCGCCCAGAACTGCGCGGCTATCAGCCCCGCGCCGGTCAGGATGACTCGCTCCGGCCTCGTCATGATACCCACCTTGCATTCGATGCCTAGCCCCTCGGCCCGTGCGCGGACATAGCTGACCATAACCGAGCCGCCGAAGGTTACGTATGCCAGGGCCGCCCCCCAGTTATTACCGGTGTCCAGGTAGAAGAGCAGGACGCCCAGCAGCACGACCGCCTCTGATGCGCGGTCGATTACGGAATCGAACAGGGCGCCGAAGTTGCTGGCCTTGCCCGTGAGGCGCGCGACAGCGCCGTCCAGCATGTCGAAGGCGCCGGCAAATAGCACCACGGCGCCGCCCGCTGCAAGCTGGCCAATTGCGGTGAGGTAGGCAGCCAAGCCGGCGATCCCAAGACCGATGAGCGTCAGGGCATTCGGCGTCAGCCCTACTCTGCTAAGACCGCGGGCCACTGCACTCAGATACGAGGCGAGGAACTTGCGCGACGATTCGTGAAATACCTGCAATGTGTTGACCTGCGAATTGGTTTAGGGTTTGAGCGGATTGGAACGAACGAAAGGCACAGTGATATGGATGAAGCGCGCTGCTTGTGGGACTCAGCTGGCCAGCGTCGCGGTCCTGTCGATGCATGCGCGGTAGTAGTCCATCACTCGGCCCGCCACAACTTCCCAGCGGAACTCCTCCGCCCTCAGGCGCCCCGCGGCGCCGAGCCGCCCGCGCAGCTGCCTGTCCTTCAGCAGCAGGTCGATGGCCTCGGCAAGCGCGGCATCGTCCTTCGGTGGAACGAGGAGCCCATCTTTGCCGTGCGTGATAACCTGCCGGTAACCCTCTATGTCCGATGCCACCGTGGGGACGCTGGAGGCCATCCCCTCCAGCAGCACGATGCCGAAGCTCTCCCCGCCGGTCGCCGGCGAACAGTAGATTTCGGCGGACCTGAAGTACCGCGCCTTTTCGGTGTCTGCGACTCCGCCCACAAAAACAACGTCGCGAAGGTTGCGCTCGCTGAGGATGCGATACGAATCGAGGTCAGGCTTCCCTCGGCCCACTACCAGCAGGCGCAGGTTCGGCCAGTCCCACTTCAGCCGGCTGTAGGCCGCCAGGAGTATACGTAGACCTTTTCTCTTCTCCAGCCGCCCGAAAAACAGCAGGTTAATCATGCCGTCCTGCAGGTGGGGCAGGGGAGCTACATGGTCGCCGAAATTCTCCAGCTTGATCCCGTTAGGGATGATCTCGTACTCAGCGGGGAAGAGCTTGCTGATGTATTCGTGGTTTGGCCTGGAGACCGAGATCCGCCCGTGCAACTTCTCGAAGTACGGCCTTGCCAGCTTTGCCCCGCCGATGTTGTACATGCGGGAGCCCGGGTAGGCGTGGAAGGTGGCGATGTTTACGGAACGCGACTGGCTGAGGATGCCCACGGGTACATAGCTGGCGAACGGCTCGTGCATGTGGATGATGTCGAACCGCTCCCGTTCAAGCAAGCGCTTGATGCTCGGCCGAAGCCATACTGAGACGGAAACGCGGCCGACGGAGCCACGGCTGGGCAAAGGCACTGGCCGCCCCATGGGAATGAAGTTCTCATCCCTTATCAGGCCCGGGTCCGTACACGGTGCGATTACCTTAACCGTGTGACCCCAGGACCTGAACTGGGCGGCCAGCTCATTGATGTGGCTGTTGACTCCGCCGAAAGCGGAAAAGTCAAAGGCCGATACGAGTGCAATTTTCAATGGGCGTTCCATGGCACGGCGCCCTTCCTTTTTTCTCCCTAGCTACCGGCCGCCTTCTTCTTTGCAGCGCGGACCGGCCTTGCTGCCTTCGCAGCCTTGCCGCTATCCTTGCCGGTAATGAACTCCTCCACCATCTCGCGCGCCACATCGTCCGTGTACTGGACGGGCGGAGACTTCATGAAATAGGAGGACGGTCCAAGAATGGGGCCGCTCATGCCCCTGTCCTTCGCGATCTTGATGCAGCGGATGGCATCGATAACCACGCCGGCTGAGTTGGGGCTGTCCCACACTTCGAGCTTGAGCTCCACGTTCAGGGGAACGTCCCCGAAGCTCTTGCCCTCCATCCGAATATAGCACCATTTGCGGTCATGGAGCCATGGCACGTGGTCGCTGGGGCCGATGTGGATGTTGTCCGCGCCCATGTCATAGTCGAGCTGCGATGTGACGGAGTTCGTCTTAGAGATCTTCTTGGACGCCAGCCGCTCCTTCTCGAGCATGTTGAGGAAGTCGGTGTTGCCGCCGAAGTTGAGCTGGTACGTCCTCTCGAGCTTGACGCCCCTGTCCATGAACAGGCGGGTGAGGACGCGGTGGATGATCGTAGCGCCCACCTGCGACTTGATGTCGTCGCCGATGATCGGCACGCCCGCCTCCTTGAAGCGCTTGTGCCAGTAGTCCTGCTCGCCTTTGCTGGCGATGAAGACGGGGATGCAGTTGATGAAGCCGGCCTTTGCCTGCAGCGCCTGCTCCACGTACCACTTGGTGGCGTCCTCGGAGCCAACGGGGAGGTAGTTGATGACCACGTCCACCTTGCGCTCAACGAGCACCTTGGCAACGTCTTCCGTCGTGCCCGGGGCCTTCTTGATGATCTCGGACAGGTACTTGCCCAGGCCGTCGTGGGTCATGCCGCGCTGGACGGTCACGCCCATGTGGGGCACGTCCGCGAACTTGATCGTGTTGTTCGGCTCGGCGAAGATCGCCTCGGAGAGGTCCTTGCCAACCTTGTTGGCATCGATATCGAAGGCGGCGACGATGTTGATGTCGCCGATGCCGTACTCGCCCAGTACGGCGTGCATGATCCCGGGCACCTGGTCGTTGGCCTTCAGGTCCTTGTACTTGAATACGCCCTGCACCAGAGAAGAGGCGCAGTTACCGACACCTACGATAGCGACGTTAATGCTGTTGCTCAACCGAACATTTCCTTGTGGTAAAAGGATTTAGTCTGGCGTATCCGTCCCCATTCCATCGGGACGCACGACTTCAGAATGTACCGCCGGATAGTATGCCGGCGGACTAACACACCGCGCCAGAGCCCTCGGGGATTTTAACACCTTCGCGAGTAGGGGTCTAGCACGGCAGCACTAGCCTCGCTGCGGCACCCATTTCAGTAGCGGCAGCTTGTCCAGCACTGTGGGGTTCACACACGCCATGGGGCGGCGACCGGAGAGAACAAGGGCGATCTCGCGGCCGACGCGGCGGCGGCGCTCGGGCTCCATCCGGGCGGAGGCAGAGGCTACGTGCGGAGTGAGGATAACGTTTTCCATCGTGAGCAGGGGATTGTCCGGCGCAGGCGGCTCAACCTCCAGCACGTCCAGCCCTGCCCCTGCGATCCACCCCTCCTGGAGCGCATTGATCAGTGACTTCTCCTCCACGGTGGAGCCGCGGCCGGTGCTGATGAAGAGCGCTGTCGGCTTCATCATCCGGAAGTGCTCTTCGCGCAGCATGTGGAAGGTCTCCGGTGTGTTGGGCGCGTGCATGGACACAATGTCCGAGCGCTGCAGCAGCTCTTTCAGGCCGACCGGCTCCACGCCGTACCGCGTCATGTTCAGCTCGCTGATGTAAGGGTCGTAGGCGAGCATCTTCACCCCGAACGGGGCGGCGCGCAGCGCCGTAGCCCGGGCAACGTTGCCGAAGGCGACGAAGCCGAGCGTCTGCCCCCACAGGCGGGGGAACTGGTAGAGGTACGGCCTGGCTTCCCTCCAGCGGCCGTCGCGCGCCATCCTGTCCGTTAGCGTCACCCTGCGGAACATTGATAGCAGCAGCGCCATCGAGTGGTCCGCCACCTCCTCTATGAAAGTGTCCGGGTCGTTTGTCACCGGAATGCACCGCTCGGTTGCGGCGACCAGGTCCACGGCGTCCGTCCCCACGCTGCCGCAGGCGATGATCTTGCACTTTTGCAGCCCCTCGATCACCTGGCGGCTTATTCGGAAATTGGCGGCATATACGGCATCGGCGTCCCTGGCCACCGAGAGGAACGCCTCCGCGCTGGTTATCGGCGCTTCCACAATCTCGGCGTCCACGCCGCCAAGGCCGTCCTTCTCGTATTCGTAGGGCTTGCCCGGCACGTTCATTCTAACGCCGCCGCCCGGTTCGGAGACGATCTTGAATTTGGCCATAGTGCTGCTCCTGATGTGGCGATTCGTTCGGTGTTGGCCAGCATTTTACATGGCATTCGCCGCATCGCCAACTTGACCGGCCATGTTGCCGATGGTAGCATGGACTCACAGTGGACGATTCGGACAAACGCACGCGACAAGATAATACCAGAGCGCCTGACGCGGGACCTTCGGCCCTGACCGCCAGGCGCTGTGTGTTTCATCGGACAAGCTCCCGACCCCCTCACACAGCTGTGAGATTAGCCGGTCCGGGGGGCTTGCCAAGGGGTGCAGATGTCTAGACATGCTGCCGTTATCCTCGCGGCGGGCAAGGGAACTCGCATGAAGTCCCGCCTGCCCAAGGTTCTCCACCGCGTCTGCGGAAAAGAGATGGTGTCCCTCGTCGCGGAGACGGCCAGGAAGGCTGGCTTTGAGCAGGCCACGGTTGTGATCGCCCCCGAACACCAGGCTGTCCGCGATTCCCTCGGCGCCTCTGTAACTTACGCCGTTCAGTCGGAGCAGCGTGGCACCGGCCACGCCCTTCTCCAGGCGCGCGCAGCAACAAACGGCGCGGACCACCTTGCCCTCATGTACGGAGATGTCCCCCTCATCAGAGCGGAGACCCTCCGCGGCCTCATGGAGCTACATACGGACTCCCGAGCAGCCGTGACCGTCCTTACCGCACTTGTCCCTGACCCACACGGCCTTGGACGGATTGTCCGGAACGACGCAGGTGGAATTACCCGCATCGTGGAAGAGGCGGACGCGGACGAGAAAACGAAGGCCGTTCGCGAGATCAATACTGGCCTCTATTGCTTTGACGCAGCCTGGATGTGGCCGGTCCTTGAGGCGCTGAAGCCGTCCAGGTCAGGAGAGATATACCTGACTGACCTGATCGAAGAGGCGTGCCGGCAGAGGCGCATCGTAGCCTCGATGGCAGCAGCGGACGTGCAGGAGGTCCAGGGCGTAAATACCCGCGTGCAGCTTGCTGAGGCCGAGGCGGCGCTCGGAAAGCGCATACGCGAAAGGTGGATGCTTGCCGGCGTGACCATGATCGATCCGGCCTCGGTCTACATCGACTTCGACATTGAGATCGGCGCGGATACGATCATCCACCCGAACACTCACATACGGGGCAAAACGAAGATCGGCTCCGACTGCGAGATCGGCCCGAACTCGATCATTGAGAACGCCACGATCGGCGATCGCTGCAAGATAAAGGCGTCGGCGATGGAAAACTCGACGATGGAGAGCGACAGCGACTTGGGCCCGTTCGGCCACGTCAGGCCGGGAAGTCACATTGAGAGCCACGTCCATTTGGGCAACTACGCGGAGGTTAGTCGGAGCCGCATCGGCAGTGGCACGAAGATGGGCCACATGAGCTTCATGGGCGACGCCCGGGTTGGCAAGAACGTAAATATCGGCGCAGGGACGATCACGACGAATTACGACGGAATCCGCAAGCACATAACGATCATCGAAGATGACGTTAAGCTCGGCTGTGATACGATGCTGGTCGCACCGGTAACGCTAGGCGCACGTTCCATGACTGGCGCGGGCGCGGTGGTTACGAAAGATGTCGGTCCCTACACGGTAGCCGTCGGCCTGCCCGCCAAGCCGTTCCCGAAGCGGACGACGCCTAAAGAGTGCCCGGAATGGTGCAAGCATTAGGAAAAGGCTGAAGTATGAATTGAGAGTTCCGGTAATTCATACTTCACAATTTGAAATCAGGAGAGAGTTTTTAAGCTTTGGATAGTGGTAGTTTACGACTCATACTGCTCGGCACATCGTTTGTAGTCTTCGCCGTCCTTTCACTCTGGGAGGCCAGTCTGGCCGGTATGCGCCTCGACAGAGTACAGTCTCTTGTGGCCCAGAAGAAGCCCGGGGCTAAAGCCCTGGACTACCTCGTACACGCCCCGAAAGGGCCCGAAGGCGCCGTCTATCTTCTGAGACTCGCCGCCCTCGCATTCACCGTCTTGCTCGCGGGTATGGTTATCGCCCGGCCGGAGCCGACGAACGCCATGTTTATCGGCGCCGCCGCGGTCGGTGTGGTGCTCTTGCTGGCGGTCGTCCACGCCGTTGCCAAGGCATTTGCAGGCAGTGCGGGCGAATCGATTGCACTTGCTACCGCCGGCCTGGCCCGCATACTGACGACGATTCTGTCCCCCGTGCTGGCCATAGACGCCAGGGCGGCCCGCCGGAAGCGCATAATCAACGGCGAGACGGTTATTGAGGTGGCCGAGGAGCCTGCCTCGGATGAGCTCCCGGTCCACATCCACACCGATGGCGAGCCAATAGACCAGCGCACTGTCAGCATGATACGCGGCGTGGTGGAGCTTGATGAAACAATGGCGCGGGAAATAATGGTCCCCCGCGTGGACATTGTGGCCGCGGAGATCGGCACGCCGATCACGCGCCTTGCGGAGCAGATGGTCGAGTCCGGCCACAGTCGCCTCCCTGTCTACGAGGGCAACCTGGACCATATCGTCGGCATCGCCTACGCTCGTGATATCCTGGACAGGCTCAGCAAGAGCAACGGCGCAGCGCCGAAACCGGAAGTCCTGACTTCTGAGATTGTTCGTCCCGCGATCTTCATCCCGGAGGTCAAGACGCTGGAAGAGCTCCTCAAGGAGTTCCAGGAAAAGCGCGTCCAGCTGGCCATCGTTGTCGACGAGTATGGCGGCGTATCCGGCCTCGTGACGATTGAAGACCTGCTAGAGGAGATAGTTGGGGAGATCCAGGACGAGTTCGATTCCCATGAGGCCGAGATAACCACGGTGTCCGAGGGGGAATTCCTGGTAGAAGCCCGCTATAGCATCTGGGACCTTAACGAAATCCTGAAAGTAACAATGGAGAACGACGGCTACGACACCGTCGGCGGCTTTGTGCAGGACCGCCTCGGCAAGATACCGACGGTCGGCGATGTTGTGGAGTACGACGGCATAAGAATCGAGGTTGTCTCAACGATGGGCCGCCGCCTGAAGCAGTTGAGGGTGACAAAGCTCGCCAGGAGCGAGACGGGCGTAGGGTAGGGGTATTCCAATAATCGTGTAAGTTAGTTGTCAAATGACAATTGTGGCAACCATACGCAAATTAAGAGGCCACCCAATTCGGGTGGCCTCTTTACATTTGTGCAGTACGCTTGCCTACTCCAGGAAGTCCCTCAGCTTCTTGGACCTGCTGGGGTGGCGCAGCTTGCGGAGCGCCTTGGCCTCGATCTGGCGGATGCGTTCGCGGGTGACGCCGAAGTCGCGGCCAACCTCTTCCAGCGTTCGGCTGCGGCCGTCTTCCAGGCCGAAGCGGAGCTGGAGGACTCGCGCCTCCCTCTCACTGAGGGTGTATAGCACGTCGTCTACCTGCTCCTTGAGGAGCTGGTAGGAGGCTGCCTCGGCGGGCGCAAGGGTGCTGCGGTCCTCGATGAAGTCCCCAAGGTGGCTGTCCTCTTCCTCGCCGATAGGCGTCTCAAGGGAAACGGGCTCCTGCGAGATTTTGAGGATCTCCCGCACCTTCTCCGGGGTGACCTCCATGCCGGCGCCGATCTCTTCGCTCGTCGGCTCGCGGCCGTACTCCTGTACAAGGCGGCGGCTCACGCGCAGTAGCTTGTTGATAGTCTCCACCATGTGCACCGGTATGCGGATGGTGCGGGCCTGGTCCGCGATTGCGCGGGTGATGGCCTGGCGTATCCACCATGTGGCATACGTGCTGAACTTGTAGCCCTTGCGGTAGTCGAACTTCTCGACCGCGCGGATAAGGCCGATGTTGCCTTCCTGGATCAGGTCCAGCAGCGACATCCCGCGGCCGATGTACTTCTTTGCCACGCTGACGACGAGGCGAAGGTTAGCCTCTGCCAGGTGGCCCTGAGCCGTCTGGCCCTCGGCCTTGGCCCTTGCCAGGAAGCCGTAGAAGACCAGCTCGAACGTTTCCAGCCGCTTGGGGAACTCCGGGTCCTCCAGCGTCTGGCGGATATCCGCGATTGTGGCGTCTTCGCCGACCAGCCCCATGACCTCGGGGGGCAGCAGGCGGCTGTTTATGGAGGCGGCCTGGATGCCTGCCTTTACCTCTTCAGCGCTCTTGTTGAGGATGTCCTCAATCTGCTTGACCAGGTCCTCCGGCAGGTCGCCGTCAAGGGCCTCGCGGATTTTGGGGTCGCTGGCGATCTCCTTGAGAGTGCGTCCTTCCGAGGCAAGTCCTGCGCGGATGCTGACGGCCTTGATGACGTGCTCGGAGTCGCACGTGCGCCGGAGCATCTCGTACACGATCTGCCAGGCGCGGGGCGCCCGTCCGTCCGGCGCCGTCAGCGCGGTCTCAATGCCCAGGATGTGCTTGGATGCTTCCATCTTCCGGGCGAGAATACGTTCGTCTGCTGCCTTGAGGAGGCTGACGCGGCCGATCTCCCGGAGGTACATCCTCACGGGGTCGTCAATCATCTCGCTTGACTCGAGGCCCTGTTGCCAGACGCTCTGGGCGTCCGCCTCTGCCTCAGCGAGCGCGGCGGGATCGTCGCCGGGGAAGTCGACCGCCATCTCGGCGGCCGGACCCAGTGTGGTCGCGGTCCCCGGGTCGTCCTCCTCGGCCACCGCCTCCACTGCTCCCACTGGGGGCACTTCCTTCACGGGCGCGACTTCAGTCTCCGCTTCCGGGGCAATCTTACCCACAACCTCGGATGACTCTTCTCCCCCATGCTTGCGCCGCTGCTTGATGGTCATTTACTGTCAACCCCATTTCGTACTTAACGAGCCCTTTGACTGGACACCCAAGATATTAGCAGTAAAATGTCGCGCCATGCTATGAAATTATCGCTATGGACTAAAACGCTTCTTTCCAAAGCAAGTTTCGGCCAGGGAAATCAGAAACCCGAAGAACGCAATAGCGCAAGGTATTTTCGGGGCGCCATCGCTCCGTCCGGCAAATGACCTTCAGTTGCGTTGGGAGAAGAGCTCTTTCATGCGGGCATTTAACCTGGTGATTGCTTCCTCGATCTCTCTGGGAGGGGGCGCTGTCATGTCTTCGGATGCCAGAAGGTCTTCCTGATGCTCCTGAAGGTAACGAAGCTCCAACCGCTTGAGGGACTGGGTTAATGCCAGCTCCGCCGAGCCGCCATCGGGGGTAATGTCGATCCGGCCCAGGCGGGCCAGATGATCGTGCAGGGTGATATCCAGACTGCCGGCGACTTCTTCTATTCTATTGCAGCGTTGCCAACAGGTAAATACCTCGCGGTTTTCCGACATTCTGAAGAATTCCGGAGACGTTTCCCGCGCCTTTTCCCGCAGGTCAGGACGGCTAAGGACAAGTGCGAGTATGAACTCTTCGAGGGGGTCGCGCCGGTCGTTGATGAACGGCGTGAGGCTGGTGGTCCCCGCCCGCGGCCGACGGGACTCTGTGCCCGGCCTGCGGCGCGCGTCTTGCCTCGCGCGTCCCATGTAGGCCTGCAGCGCAGCGGCGCTCACGCCGATGGTCTTTGCGGCGAGGTTGAAGTACTTCTCCTGCGCTATGGGGTCTTCCGCAGCGGCTATCAGCGGCGCCAGGGCCTCTGCAGCCAGCGCCTTGCCCTCCGGCGTGGCCAGATCGTGCCTGCGTGCCATCGCGCCGATGTAGAAGTCCATATACTCCACGGCCTCGGCTACCGCCCGCTCCCACTCCTTTGTATCGCGCTTTATTACCTCGTCAGGGTCAATTCCGGGCGGCAGGACTGCGATGCGAAGCTCGAACTGCGCCTTCTGGCCCAGCTGCCGGTGCTCGGAAATGCGGTACACCTCGTCCAGGCTGCGCCGCGTCGCTTCCTGCCCGGCGGTATCCGGGTCGAGCGCCTGGACGAACCTCTTTGCCATGCCCTTCAGCAGCGCCACCTGGTACTCGGTGAGGGCAGTGCCCATGGAGGCAACGACGTTGCTGAAGCCGTACTGGTGCGCGGTCATCGCATCCATGTACCCTTCAACTATCACGGCCACGCCGGCCTGTTTAATGCCGGCGGCTGCCTTGTGGAGCCCGTACAGGGTCGCGCGCTTGTCGAACACGGGCGTGGCAGCGGTATTAAGGTACTTGGGTTCCGAGCCGTCCAGCGTGCGCCCGCCGAAGCCGATCGGCCGCCCCTCGCGGTCGTGGATGGGGAACATGAGGCGTCCCCAGAAGAAGTCCCGCACGTTGCCGTCGTCGCTCCGTCGGAGCAGGCCGGCCTCGATCGCGTAGTCCAGGTTGAAGCCCAGCGAGAAGAGGTGAGACTTCAGTTTGTCGCGACCGCGCGGGCTCATTCCAAGCTGGAACGCCTCGGCGATCTGCGCGTTCACGCCGCGCTTGGCAATGTAATCGCGCGCCTCCTGCCCCTCGGGCGAGGCGAGCACCTGCTGGTAGAAGCGCGCCGCCTCCTGGTTCACGCGATAGAGAAAGTCGTTGCGGCTGGTGGTGCGCTTGTCCTGGAGGACGACGCCGGTCTTCTGCGCCAGGAATTTGACCGTTTCGCCGAAGTCCAGCTTCTCCTGCCGCATGACAAAGCCGAGGACATCGCCGCCGACGCCGCACTGGCCGAAGCAGTGCCAGGACTGGCGCTCCGGGTTGACGATGAAGGAGGGGGTCTTTTCGTTGTGGAAGGGGCAGCGCGCCTTGAAGTTGCGCCCGGCTTTCTGTAGCTGGACGTAACCGCCGATGACATCCACGATGTCCAGGCGGGCCTTTATTTCATCAACTGCTGACATAGGGCGAAATTATGAATGATGAATTATGAAGTATGAAGTACTCGGTCCCTCGGATTCCACTTCATCATTCATACTTCATAATTCATCCTTGTTCTTTCTGGTACGCATATGTTGCCAGCTTCTCCATAGGCTCCTTGATGCTGTTGATGTGCCACGCCATGTGGTCCACGACAGCGCGCAGGTCTACGAGGGAGTTAGCTACGTGTTCCCAATTGGCGGGGGACTTGAGCATCTTCTCAAGCCTGTCGGAGAGCGCCTTGCCGGCGCCCCACAGGTCGCCGAGGTCTGTGCAGACCGCGGCCAGCTCATCGTCGTAGTCCTCAGGCAGGCCCATCTCTTTCAGCTTGATGACGACCTGGTGCGCCATCAGCGCCATCTGCTGCGCGTGCTGCGTCTCCGGGTCGAGCGGCGTGAAATCAGTCAATGTTCACCTCCGTACCCTGTCTTCATCCTTGCCCATAGTGGGACAGATACATCATCCATAGCGTGCGGACCATTTCAAGGGACGCCTTTTGCGTTTCAGGCGTCATGCCGCCAACCTGCTCGAAGAGCGACTTCCAGAGGCTGTCCACCTCATTCTTCCACGGGCGGTACTCCATGCCGTGGGAGTCGCGGCTCATCGCCTCCAGGTGCTCCTGGATCAGCTTCATCTGGTTCTGCACCATCCGGACGCGAAGCCTGTCGGTAGGCGTCAATTCGGCTCCTCGATTCTATGCAATTGCGCGGCTCAGGCCTTTTGCGATACCGGGCTGTATCTGCTCAGCCAGGCGGAGCGCGTACAGGTCCGTCATGCTGGCGATGTGGTCCACGATGGCGCGGTCGTGCGTGCCGTACTCGGCCGGGATAAGCCCCGGGTTGTCCTCGAAATACCGGTAGAGCAGGCGGATGATGGCGCGCGCGGTCCTGCCTTCCTCCGTCGTGTCCTCCGGCATGTATACGCGCTCGAACATGAAGTCCCTCATTGCCATCACGGCATCGCGGACGCGCGGGCTCATCGTGATCACGGGCCGCTCGCCGGAGGAGACACCGTCCTCGCCCGTCGCCGCCCAGGATGTGGCTACGATGTCCGTTACCATCGTGTCGATGCGCTGAGAATGGCGTGTCCCCAGCACTCTCACGGCGGCGGCAGGAAGGCTGGTCTCCTGCAGCACGCCGGCGCGCACGGCGTCGCCGATGTCGTGGTTCAGGTACGCGACGGCGTCCGCGATGCGGCAGATCTGCCCCTCCAGCGATAGCCCTTCCGGCAGGGTGATGCCCAGGAAGTCGCCCTTTGGCTTCGAGTGGTTGGCAATTCCGTGGCGGACCTCGCCCGTAAGGTTAAGGCCCAGCCCGTCCTTCTCCAGGTGCTCGATAATCCTGAGGCTCTGCTGAGCGTGGCGGAAGCCGTCCGGGTGGAGCTTCGCAAGCTCGTCCTCGCCGATGTGCCCGAAGGGCGTGTGACCGAGGTCGTGGCCCAGGGTCATCGCCTCGGTGAGGTCCTCGTTGAGGTTAAGCGCCCGCGCAATCGTCCGGCCGATCTGCGATACTTCCAGCGTATGCGTCAGCCGTGTGACGAAGTGGTCCCCGAGCGGGGCGATGAAGACCTGCGTCTTGTGCTTCAACCGCCGGAAAGCCTTCGTATGGATGATCCGGTCGCGGTCTCGCTGGAATTCGGTGCGTATCAGGGACGGCTCGTCATGCCGTTCCCGCGTGCTGTTGCGCGATCTCGAAGCGTAAGGGGAGAGGGTCTCCTCCCTCGCTTCAAGCCTGTTTCGGACGGACTCCGGGATGTTCACCAGTGGTCACCCGCATAGCGCGCACAAGTATGGGTTGCATAATGATACCAGTTAGGGAAGCGCCCCGCCTCCAGACACGCAACGGCCTTCCTTGACCGTGTTCTGAAGCCATACCTATAATTATCCATACGTCGAAGACCGCCTTAATGGACGAGGTAATCCGTGACTGAGACCGCTGGCGCAGGCGCCGTTGAGCAGCTCCGGGCACAGGCCATCAAAGAGCTTGAAGCAGCCGGGAGCATCGAAGAAGTCGAACGCTGGAGGGTTGGGTACCTCGGCCGGAGCGGCAAGGTCACACAGGTGCTGCGGGGCCTCGGGGGCCTCTCGCCCGAAGAGCGCCGGTCCGTGGGCGCCGCCGCCAACCAGGTGAAGGCCGCCCTTGAAGAGGCGCTGGCCGCCCGCGAGAAGGCCGTCCGCGAGACGGAGCTTGTCAGCAGGGTAGAGCGCGAGCGGATAGACGTTACTCTCCCCGGCTGGCCGGTGCCCCACGGCGGGCTCCACCCCACCACGCGCATGCTCCGCGAAATCTGCGAGGCGTTCCGCGGAATGGGCTTCGCGGTGGAGGAAGGCCCCGAGATTGAGTGGGACCGCTACAACTTCGACGCGCTGAATATCCCCAAGGACCATCCCGCCCGCGACATGTGGGACACCCTCTGGATCGACCACACGGACGAGGCGGGCTACCGGCCCATGCTTCTGCGGACGCACACATCGCCCATGCAGGCGCGCATCATGGAGAAGCAGCAGCCTCCCATCCGCGTAGTGATCCCTGGCAAGTGCTACCGCTACGAGGCCACGGACGCCACGCACGAATGGCACTTCTACCAGATCGAAGGGCTGGTCGTCGACAAGGGCGTGACCTTCGCCGACCTCAAGGGCACGCTGTTCGAGTTCGCGCGCCGCATATTCGGCGAGGACCGGCAGGTGCGCTTCCGGTGCGACTACTTCCCGTTCGTTGAGCCCGGCGTGGACATGGCTATCTCCAACTTCAAGGTCAACGGCGTCCGCCCCATCAAGCGCGACCAGGACTGGCTGGAGATCATGGGCGCCGGCATGGTGCACCCGAACGTGCTGCGCGGCGTGGGCTACGACCCCGAGGTGTACACCGGCTTCGCATTCGGCATGGGAGTGGAGCGCATCGCGATGCTCAAGTACGGCATCGATGATATTCGCCACTTCTACTCCAACGACATGCGTTTCCTGAAGCAGTTTTGATGTTGTAGCCTGCCCCGATTCCATCGGGGCCTGGGTCGCTTACGGTCAGTACCGGTGACCAGGACGGGCGCGATGAATCGCGCGGGCTACAGGAGACGACTATGCGTTATCCCTCTCTGAGGTTCCAATGAAAGTACCCATTTCCTGGTTGAAGCAGTATGTGCCGGTGACCATGGCGCCGAAGGACCTGGCGCACCGGCTGACGATGAACGGCATCGAGGTCGACTCCGTCGAGGAGATCGGCGCGACCTGGGACCGGGACAAGCTGGTTGTGGGCCACGTGCTCGCTGTGGAGCCCCACCCCAACGCCGACCGCCTCCGCCTGCCCACGGTCGATCTGGGCAACGGTGAGACCGTCAAAGTTGTCTGCGGCGGGCCGAACCTCGCCGTGGGCCAGAAGATCGTCTTCGCCAGGGAAGGGGCAATGCTCCTGAGCAACAAGACGAACAAGGTGGAGCCGCTGAAGGCTTCCACCATACGCGGCGTGGTCTCCGCCGGCATGGTCTGCTCCGAGCGGGAGCTTGGCCTTGCGGAGGAGTCTCCCGGCATTATGGTGCTCGATCCCGAAGCGCCCATCGGTGTGCCCGTGAAGGACTACCTGGGCGACGTAGTGATGGAGGCGGCTGTCACGCCGAACAGGCCGGACTGCCTCTCCATTCTGGGCATCGCCCGCGAGGTGGCGGCTTTCTCCGGCCAGAAGGTCACAGAGCCCAACCGGGACTACCCGGCCACCGGGCTGGCGATATCCGGCGAGGTCAAAGTCGTCATAGACGATGCATCCCTGTGCTCCCGGTACGCCGCAGGGCTCATCACGGACGTGAAGGTTGGCCCGTCGCCGAAGTGGCTTGTGGACGTGCTCGAGAAGGCCGGCCAGCGCTCGATTAACAACGTCGTGGACGTGACTAACTACGTAATGCTGGAGCACGGCCAGCCGCTGCACGCCTTCGACCTCTCGAAGGTGAAGGACAAGACTGTAGTTGTGCGGCCGGCTCGCTCGGGCGAGAAGTTTACAACGCTTGACGGCGTGGAGCGCACCCTGAAGCCGCCGATGCTGGTGATAGCCGACTCGAAGGACGCAATTGCGCTCGCGGGTGTGATGGGCGGCAAGGACAGCGGTGTGACCGAGCAGACGGCGGCCATCATCCTGGAGTCGGCCAGTTTCCACCCGATCAACACGCGCAAGACCGCGGCGGCGCTCGGCCTGCGCACAGACGCGTCCTATCGCTTTGAACGTGGTGTCCGCGCGGAAATGGTCCCGCTGGCGCTGGCCCGGGCTATGAAGCTGATACTGGAGGTTGCGGGCGGGCAGGCCGCGAAGGGCGTAATCGACGTCTATCCCGGCAGGCGAGAGCCTGCGATGCACCGCCTGAGCATGGACAAGATCCGTCGCGTGCTCGGTGTGGACTACTCGGCCGAACACGTAGAGCGCGTCCTGACCTCTCTCGGCTTCGAAGTCGGAGTGCGGCCGGTCGGAAAGTCGGACGTGCTCCACCTGAAGCCGCCCTACTGGCGAGCGGACATCAATATAGAAGAGGACATCGTAGAGGAGGTGGCGCGCGTCACCGGCTACGACACCGTGCCCACGAAGATGCTCTCGACGCCGATACCTCAGCACGTGGGCCGGCCGGACCGCGACCTGCGCGAGCGCGTGAAGGACCTGATGGTCGCCGCCGGCTTGCAGGAGGTGGTCACGTACCCCACAACGGACATGGAGACGCTCAGGAAGGTCGGCGCTATGAACGGCGGCCCTGAGCCGGTGAAGATATTCAACCCGATGAGCAAGGACCAGGCGTATATGCGCACCAGCCTGCGCGGCTCGGTCCTGGGCGCGCTCGCCGGAAACAGGCGCGTCTCCCAGCGCGAGGGGCTGCGCCTGTTCGAAATCGGGCGTGTCTACATCCCGAAGGCCGAGGCGAAGGAGCGCGACCTTCCGGACGAGCGCGAAATGCTGGTTGGCGTCCTGTCCGGGCCGCGCTTTTCAACAAGCTGGCGCGCTACCGAGCAGAACATGGACTTCTACGACGGCAAGGGCGTGCTGGAGGCGGTATTCGAATCGCTGAAGGCGCAGGCGACCTTCGAGCCCGCCACGGACGCCATCACTCACCCGGGCAAGACTGCGCGGGTCCTCCTGAAGGGCAAGCCGGTGGGAATCCTCGGCGAACTGCACCCGAGCATGCTCGACCAGTTGGACCTGGGCCAGCTTCCCGTGACCATGTTCGAGATCGATATGTCGGAGCTGTTCGTAGCGGTAAAGGGCTCAAGGGACATCTTCTCCGGCTTGAGCCGCTTCCCCGAGGCGGACCGCGACATGGCGATCATCGTGGACGTCGCCGTCCCCGCGGCGAAGATACAGGCGATCATCGACCGCCACAAGCTCGTCAAGCGCAGCGCGCCCTTTGACGTTTACACCGGCAAGGGCGTTCCGGATGGCAAGAAGTCCATAGCCTTCCGTATCGTCTTCCAGTCGGAGATTGCTACACTGACGTCTGACCTGGTGGACAAGACGGTGGCAGGCCTGCTGAGGCAGCTCCAGAAGGAGCTCGGAGCGGAGTTGAGGGGATAAGTAGATCAGGAAGGTAAGTGCAATGGGAAAGAGCACACGCCAGTATCTGGTTGATGCCAAAGGCAAGACGAAGAGTGTGTTGCTGAGTATCTCAGAATATGAGGACATGGTGCGGCGCATTGAAGACCTTGAAGATGCGCTGGTGCTGGATAAGGCCGTCAGGACGGAAACGGAGTTCAGGGATTACAGCACCATTCGTGAGGAGTTGAAGCAGGCAGGTCGCCTTTGACTTTCAACGTCGAGCTCAGCCGAGCAGCCGAGCGCGACTTGCTGGGCTTGCCGTCGTCAATGATCCACAGGGTCGACGCTGCTCTTTCGCGGATGAAAGAGGAGCCGCGTCCAGTTGGAGCCTTGAAACTCCACGGCAAGACGGAGAACGGTTGGAGGGTGCGCGTCGGGGACTATCGAATTCTTTACACGATCGATGTGGGGACAATGACGGTTCGCGTATACCGCATCGAACACAGGCAAAGTGTTTATAAGAAGCGAAAATAGCGTGGAGCAACAGCGCTGAACCAGCACGGTCATAGCCACCATCACGAGTCGATGCTGAGCGTCGAAGAGGCCCTGGAGCGGATCCTGGGCTTCTTCGGCGTTCTTGAGCCGGAGCAGCAGCCTATCCTGGACTCCGTCGACCAGGTGCTCGCTGAGGATATCGTCGGCCGGTTCGACATACCGCCGCTGGACAACTCCTCAATGGACGGCTACGCGGTCCAGGCGGCTGATGTAAAGTCGGCGTCTGCGACAACTCCGGTTGTTCTCAGGGTGATTGGGACCGTTGCAGCCGGCCAGATGCCCTCGACTCCTGTCGTCGCCGGGGCGGCCGTGCGGATCATGACCGGCGCTCCGGTGCCCCAGGGCGCCGACGCCGTCGTCCCGTTCGAGGAGACGGACGAGGCGGAGAGGAAGCTGCACGGCGGGCCGCCGGACAGCATCGGCGTCAAATTCGCCGCGCTTGCCGGAGCCAACGTCCGCAAGGCGGGCAGGGACGTGACCCGGGGGCAACTCGTCCTTGCGAAGGGCGCCGTGGTGCGCGCCGCCGAGGTTGGCGTGCTTGCCTCCCTTGGCTACACTTCCGTGAGCGTCATTCGCCGCCCATCCGTCGCGATTCTGGCCACCGGCGACGAGCTGCAGGAGCCGGATGAGGCGCCGCTTCCGGGGAGGATCTACAACGTCAACTCTTACAGCGTCGGCGCAGCCGTGAAACAGGCCGGCGGCATTCCTAAGCTGCTAGGCACCGCGCGAGATAACCTGGACTCGTTAAACGCCAAAATTTGGGAAGGGCTGGGGTCTGATATACTCATTACTTCCGCCGGCGTCTCCAAGGGTGACTACGACATAGTGAAGGACGTGCTGGCCCAGCATGGCAGGATGGAGTTCTGGTCCGTGCGCATGCGGCCGGCCAAGCCCCTGGCGTTCGGCGTCCTGAAGGGACCCGGGGGCCGAACCGTGCCCCTGCTGGGTTTGCCCGGGAACCCGGTGAGCTCCATGGTGGCCTTCGAGCAATTCGGCAGACCGGCCATTCACAAGATGATGGGACGCACGACTACCCGAAGGCCAACTGTGCAGGCCGTGCTGGATGGGCCCATCTACAACGGCGACGGCCGGAGGGTTTACGCCCGCGCCGTGATCACGAAGCGCGATGGCGTATACTATGCCAGGCCCACAGGCGACCAGAGCTCCAACCTGTTGACCTCCATGGCGAAAGCCAACGGCCTTGCCATCTGCCCTTCCGACGTTCCTATGAAGGCCGCGGGCGAGACGGTGACGGTGCAGATGATCGACTGGCCGGAGACTGTATTCTAAGACACTTGCCCGGGAGTCAATGCGCCCGGCGCAGCTTCGAAAAAGGGGAAATTCCATATGGCAGAGACCGGCACGGTCAGGCGCTACCACATCAATCTCGAGGGTGAGGAGTTCGGCGGCCGCCGCAAGGCTATGTCCGCCTTTATCGCGGCAAGGAGATGCTTTGCATGCCAGCAATCGCTGACAGGCGAAATGGTATTCGGCGGGGACCCGCAGGACCACGTGGACCAGATTGTAGCCCAGTGCGCGGGCACGCCGGACTACCTGCTCCCTGACACGCCGCTGAAGGAGGCCATCTTCCGCACCTTGCTCGCGAACGGCAATGGCCCAATGACCGCTCGAGAGGTCAGCGACGCCCTGATGGCCCGCTGGTCGATGAGCGCATACCCCCGCGATATTGCGGCCAAAACGGTGGCGAAGATACTGGACCATTCTGAGGGCTATTCAATCGTTTGGGCAGATGAGCAGGAGGCCGTCGCCCCCGCGCCGGCCCGGTCGGGAAAGCCGGAGCGCCGCAGGTAGAGCAAGAAGGACCAAGGGTCTCAAACAAAGAAAATGGCCCCGGCTTGCCGGGGCCATTTTCTTTCTCTTGCACTTGTCGGTGGACCGTTACTCGTCCCTGTCCTTACGCTTCTTCTTGATCACCTGGACTTCCGGGACCGGCATTGCGGGGTTCATCGAGGTCGGGCCTTGCTTTACCGGTGCTTTTTTGGGCTTCTTCGCCTCGGCCTTGGGACGGTTGCCTCGTGCCATAAATTTACCTCCTGAAATCTCCGACGGATTCCGCTTCCATCCAGAGTTTAGAACAAAACAGTAATGTAGTAAAGCTAGCGCGTTCTCGGGGTGCATTGGTGCAGTGATAGTGTCAGGGGTTAAGGGAGCAGTGAAAATGTCAGTCTATGAAAGAACTGACAATGAGCGAGAGAGAGGCTAAACGAACGGTAGTGTTGAGCGCTGTCCTTGAGAAGCGA
>Ga0194132_10004056_pt1 | contig 25320 bp, 21 predicted proteins | sample TA2KigOf80mmetaG_FD_148612 | JGI IMG/M metagenome (GOLD analysis project Ga0194132, IMG submission 148612) | Freshwater microbial communities from Lake Tanganyika, Tanzania - TA2015054 Kigoma Offshore 80m | ecosystem: Environmental > Aquatic > Freshwater > Lake | place: Tanzania: Lake... | reverse complement strand
GGGGTCGCCCACGCGGTCGTGGTCCTCGACGGCGCGGACCTCGTCGTGGTCGAGCAGGTGCCGCCCGGGCCGGCCCGGCCCGCCCTCGGTGGGGTCGCGGCCGCGCCCGTCGACCTGCGGACGCCCGGGCGGCGGGTCCTGGCCATCGGTCCCGACGCCCTCGATGCCCACGGGCGGCTCGTCGCCGAGTGGCGGGTGCTTACCGCGGCCGCCCTCGTGGGAGTCGCGGTCGGGGCGCTCGACCTCGGCGTCGAGTACGCCAAGGCCCGCCACCAGTTCGGGAAGCCGATCGGGTCCTTCCAGGCGATCGCCCATCCGCTCGCCGACGTGGCCACGGCGGTCGACGGGGCGCGCCTGCTCACCCGCGAAGCGGCGTGGGCCGCGGCCGAGGAGCCGGAACGGCTCGGCGCCCTGGCCGCGATGGCCTTCGTCTTCGCGGCCGAGACCGCCCAGCGGGCGGCAGCGGTGGCCCTGCACACCCATGGTGGCTACGGGTTCATGCTCGAGTACGACGTGCAGCTGCACTACACCCGGGCCAAGGCCTGGGCGCTGCTCGGCGGCGACCCCCGGCTCGCCGTCGCCGACCTGGGTGACGCGCTGTTCGGACCGGTCGGTGCCGCCACGGGGGGTCGGTGATGGACTTCCGGCTGGGATCCGAGGCCGACGCGTTCCGCGGCATCGTCCGCGAGTTCCTCGACGAGCACCTCACCGACGAGATCCGCGAGCGGGCCCACGAGACCGGCACCGTGCACGACTGGGACTTCCACCGGGCACTGGGCGAGCGGGGCTGGATCGCGGCGTCGTGGCCCGTCGAGTACGGCGGGCAGGGGCGCAGCCCCTACGAGCTCACCGCGATGCGGGAGGAGCTGCGGCTGGCCGGCGCGCCCACCGACGGGCTGGGCAACACGCTGATCGTCGCCCGCACCATCAACCACCTGGGCTCCCCCGAGCTGAAGGAGGAGCTCCTTCCGAGGGTGCTGCGGGGCGAGATGATCTTCGCGCTCGGCTACAGCGAGCCCGACGCCGGCTCCGACGCCGCGGCGGCCAAGACCCGCGCGGTGCGCGACGGCGACGAGTGGGTGATCAACGGCCAGAAGATGTTCACGACGCTCGCCCACGAAGCGGCGTACGTGCTGCTCCTCGCCCGCACCGACCCCGACGTCGCCAAGCACCAGGGCCTGACGATGTTCCTCGTGCCACTCGACGCGGCGGGCGTGGAGATCACCCCCGTCCACACCCTCGGTGGTGAGCGCACCAACGTCACCTACTACACCGACGTGCGGGTTCCCGACCGGCTGCGGGTGGGCGACGTCGACCACGGTTGGGAGGTTGCGACCGTGGCGCTCGCGTTCGAGCGCGGCGGCATGGGCCTCACCGAGTCCGACCGCATGTGGCGCCAGACCGTCGAGTGGGCATCCACGACCGAGCGGGCCGGCGCGCCCGTCATCGACGACCCCCTCGTCCGCGACCGACTCGCGCGCGTCGCGATCGCCAACGAGGTCGCGAAGCTGCTCGCGTACCGGGTGTCGTGGGTGGTGGCGAGCGGGGGCGTGCCGAGCATCGAGGGCTCGATGCACAAGCTGTTCTACGCGGAGCGCTTCCAGACCGCGGTGGCGGAGCTGATGGACATGCTGGGCCCCGAGGCGGTGCTGGCCCACGGGGCCGACGACGCGCCGGTCGACGGTTGGGTCGAGCACCAGTACCGCCACGCGCCCGTCACCACGATCTACGGCGGCACCAGTGAGGTGATGCGCAACATCATCGCCCAGCGCGGCCTCGGCCTCCCCCGCGCCTGAGCCTCGCTCCTCCACGTTCTTGCGTCCCCCGCGCATCCATACGACGCGCTGGGGACGCCGAAAAGCGGCCATGATGGGGTGATGACCGCACCCCAGTGCTCGACGATGCTCCGGACCTTCGCCGCCGAGGACCCCGGTGGCTGGGACGCCCTGATCGACCTCGCGGTCGCGGCGGACGCGGCCGGAGTCGACCGGCTGGTCCTCTCCGACCACGTCGTCTTCGGGGAGAACCTCGAGGCCTACGGCGACCCCAAGCGCGGCGGGGCCAAGGGCGGGAGGCAGCCCACGGGCCCCGACGGTCACTGGCTCGACCCGGTGGCCACCATCGCCTACCTCTCGGCGCTCACCACCCGGGTGCGCTTCGGCACCAACATCCTCATCGCCGCGCTGCGCCGGCCGGTGACCCTGGCCAAGGAGCTGGCGACGATCGACGTGCTCTCCGGTGGTCGCCTCGACCTCGGCGTGGGCGTCGGGTGGCAGGAGGAGGAGTACGTCGCGGCCGGCCTGTCGTACAAGGAGCGGGGCCGGCTCCTCGACCACACCGTCGAGGTCCTGCAGCTCCTCTGGCGCGAGCAGTCCGCCGCCTACGAGGGCGAGGGTCTCGCCTTCGAGAGGATCCACCAGATGCCCAAGCCCCTCCAGCCCGGCGGCGTGCCGGTCTGGGTGAGCGGCACGGTGAACCCCCGGTCGATGCAGCGCCTCGCCCGCTTCGGCTCCGGATGGATCCCGTGGGGCGACGACGCGGCCGACATCGCGGACGGCATCGCCAAGATGCGCGCCGCGGTGTCCGCGCTCGGGCGCGACCCGTCGGGCCTCGGGGTCGTGGGCAACGCGCCGATGGTGAAGGCCGACGGCGGGGGGTTCGACCTCGACGCGGCGGTCGCCGCGGCTCCCGCGCTGGTGGAGGCCGGGGTCACCGACGTGCGCTTCACCGTGTCGCCCCCACCCGACCGGTCCGCGGCCACCGACTACCTGGGCGGACTGGTCGAGAAGTTCCGCGCCGCGGTCGCGTGACCGACGCCGAGCCCGGACCCGAGCCGCCCGCCGGGCGCGTCCCGGGGGCCGACGCCGACGTCGTCGTGCGGCTGGTCGGGGTCTACGACGCCGACCACACGGTCCGGGGCGAGCTCCTGTACTGGGTGGGCGCCCGGCTCGGTACCGCCCACTGCGCGCTGTGCGACATCACCCACGGGTTGGTGCGGGCCAAGCGGCCCTGGCACGAGTACCGGGCGAAGCTGCCGGTGCCGTTCGACACCTACCACCGTGACGACCAGCCGGAGGCGGTCCGCGCGCTGGGCACCGTGCCCGTGGTCGTGGCCGAGACCGCCGGCGGGGTGCGCGTGCTCCTCGACGCCGCCGACCTCGAGTCGTGCGGCGGCTCGGTCGACGCGCTGGCCCTCGCGGTGGCGGTGGCCATCGCCGACGCGGGCCTGCGCTGGCCCGGTGCGCCGGCCTGACCCACCAGTCGTCGACCGGCATCCGATGGCTTCGCCGATCCCGCGTCCGATCGTCTGAGCGGCGCCGGGGTGCGCCACGCGCGAAGCTGCCCCCATGGGTCAGTCGATCAGCGAGGTCCTGCCATACGCGATCGGGGTGGCGATCAGCCCCATCCCGCTGATCGCGGTGATCCTCATGCTGTTCACACCGCGGGCCAAGGCGAACGGAACTGCGTTCCTGTTGGGCTGGGTCCTCGGGCTCGGCGTGCTCGCCACGGTGGTGTACGTCGTCGCCAACGCGGCCAACGCGTCGACCGACAACACGGCGTCCGACTCCACGTCGACCGTGAGGGTCGTGCTGGGCGTGGTGCTGATCGTCGTCGCGTTGCGGAGGTGGCGGAACCGTCCGGGCCCCGGCGTCACGCCCGAGATGCCCAAGTGGATGGCGGGCGTGGATCGCTTCACCCCGGCGAAGGCCGCGGGCCTGGGTGTGCTGCTCGGGGCCGTGAACCCGAAGAACCTCGTGCTGACCCTCGGCGCGGCCGCCAACCTGGCCCAGATGCCCGGACTGTCGAGCGCCGACGCGGTCGCCGGCATCGTCGCCTTCGTGGTGATCGCCAGCAGCACCACCGCCGCGTGCGTCGCCTACCGCGTCTTCGGTGGGGACCGGTCGCGCGCCCGCCTCGACGACGCGAAGCTCTGGCTCACGAACCACAACGACGCGGTGATGATGGTGCTGTTCCTGGTGTTCGGCGTCGTGCTGGTCGCCCAGGGGACCGGGCGCCTGTCGGCCTAGGGCCGATCGCGCCGGGGCTCAGCGCAGCGGCTTGAGCGCCGTCGGCGAGATGATCTCCACGTCGACGTCGGGCACCGGACCGTTGAACTCCGGGAACTTGCGGACGGCCGCTTCGCGGTAGCGGGTGGTGGAGTGCACCGGGTCCTGGTCGAACTCGGGGATCACGACGTCGCCGAAGAGCTCGATCATCTCCAGGATCTCGTCGTGCTCGATGCCCTCGCCGGGCATGCCGAACACGACCTGGTCGCACCCCACCTCCTGGTAGCGCACGACCTGCTCGCACACCTCCTCCGGCGTGCCGCACAGCATGTACCCACCCTCGATCAGCATGTCGAGCAGCTCGTCGGTCCACTCGACCTGCACCGGCGGCTCCGGCCAGGTGCGGGCGTCGGGCGACTTCGGCATCGTGTCGTGGTACAGGTTGACCATCGTGACGAGGTAGCCCCGACCGGCCGTCTTCGCGATCTCGCGGGCCCGGTCGCGGTCCTTCAGGCAGATGACGGCGTTGGTCATCATCACGTTGTCGTTCTTGTACTGGCCGATCTGGTCGATCGGCGACTGGATCGCCTCCTTGTACGCGTCGACCCGACCCTTGAGGTTGTGGATCGGCTCGAAGTTGAAGGCGATCGCGCCGATGCCGTGCTGACCGGCCTTGGCGAACGTGCCGGGGTTGCCGCACGCGACCCAGATCGGCGGGTGACCCTTGCCGTAGGGCTTGGGCAGCACGTTGTGGGGAGTGGGCACGCGGAAGTACTCGCCGGTGAACGAGTAGTCGCGCTGCTCCCACATCCGCGGGATCTCGCGGATGACCTCGTCCCACATGGGCTTGGTCTCGTCGGTGCTCATGATCCCGAAGGTCGCGACCTCGTGGCTGCCCGCGCCGCGCCCCGTGCCGAACTCGTAGCGGTGGTTCGTGAAGTGGTCGAGGGTCGCGGCGCGCTCGGCGATGCGGACGGGGTGGTCCTTGACCGGCGGCAGCGAGGCGATCGCGGAGCCGAGGTGGATGCGCTCGGTGGCGCGCGCGCAGTAGCCCATCATCACCTCGGGCGCCGACAGGTGGCTGTACTCGGTGAGGGCGTGGTGCTCGCCGAACCAGGCGTACTTCCAGTTGTGCTTGTCGGCCAGCTCGGTGTACTCGACCTCACGCATGAACATCTCGTGCTCGAGGGCGGTGTCGTGCGCCGCAGGACCGGGCAGGTAGCCGTTGAGGAAGATCCCGAACTCCACGGGTGGACTCCTTCGGTGGGGTGCGAACGGGGTTCCCGGGCGCGCCGATGTGGGGCACGACCCAGAAGTAGAACACGTTCTTATCCCGAGTGTCCGAGGTTGTCCAGTCACGCCTGCGAGACTGGGGGGCTCCCCGTCCCAGGAAGCGTCGCGTGCTGCAGGCCAAGAACCTCACCGTCGAGATCGGCGGGAAGACCGTCGTCGCCGACGCGACCTTCCAGATCCGGGCGGGCGACAAGGTCGGCCTCGTGGGCCGCAACGGCGCGGGCAAGACCACGCTCCTCAAAGTCCTCGGGGGTGACCTCGCGCCCCGGTCCGGCACCGTCGAGCGGGGCGGCAACACCGGGTACCTCTCGCAGGACCCCCGGCGCGACCAGGTCCCCGACGACACGAACTGCCTCGCCCACGTCTACTCGGGCCATGGCCTCGACGAGCTCCAGACCCGGCTCGAGAAGGCGGCACTGGCGATGGAGGAGGACCCGTCGAGCGCGCACATCCACGCGTTCACCGAGGCACAGGAGCGGTTCGAGGCGGCCGGCGGGTACGCGGCGGAGTCGGAGGTGCGCCGGATCGCCGCGGGCATCGGCCTGCGCGACGACCGGCTCGACCTGACCCTGGGGGCGCTCTCGGGAGGTGAGCGGCGGCGGCTCGAGCTCGTGCGGATCCTGTTCGGCGGCAGCGACGTGCTCCTCCTCGACGAGCCCACCAACCACCTCGACGCCGCCGCCCGCACGTGGCTGCTCCAGTTCCTGCGCTCGTACCGCGGGGCGCTGCTCGTCATCAGCCACGACCTCGGGCTGCTCGACGAGGCGATCACCCGCGTGCTGCACGTCGACCGCGACGACGAGGAGGCCGTCGGCCGCGTCGTCGAGTACAAGGGCACCTACTCGCAGTACGCCGAGGCTCGCTTCCGCGACGAGGAGAAGGCCGAGAAGCGCGCCGCGCACCAGGCGTCGGAGATTCGCCGGCTCAAGGTGCTCGCCGACTCGATGCGCGGCCAGACGGCGAAGCGGGCTCGGGTCGCCCGCACCCTCGACCGGCGGGTCGCCCGGATCTCCTCGGAGAAGGTCGCCGCACCGAAGAAGCGGCGAGGCCTCAACGTGCGGTTCCCCACACCGCCGGGCTGTGGGCGCACGGTCCTGACCGCCACCGACCTGTGGCACGCGTACGGACCGGTCGACGTGTTCCAGGAGATCTCGTTCGACGTGGGGCGAGGGGAGCGCCTGCTCGTGACCGGCCTCAACGGCGCCGGCAAGACCACACTGCTGAAGGTGCTCTCGGGTCGGATCGAGCCCGCCATCGGCGAGGTCGAGCTCGGGCACTCGGTGTCGGCCGGCTACTACGCCCAGGAGCACGAGGGGATCGAGGCGGGCCGCAGCCTGCTCGACCACATGCTCGAGGCGTCCGACGCGTCGGCGTCGGACCTGCGCGGCCTGCTCGGCATGTTCGGGCTCAGCGGCGAGAAGGCCCACCAGGACGCGGCCACCCTCTCGGGCGGCGAGAAGACCAAGCTCGCCCTCGCGCAGCTCGTCGCCGGGCGGCACAACCTCCTGCTGCTCGACGAGCCGACCAACAACCTCGATCCGGCCTCGCGCGAGGCCACCGGCAAGGCGCTCGCCGCGTGGCCGGGGACGATGATCGTGGTGTCGCACGACCTCGAGTTCGTGAAGGCGCTCGATCCCGACCGGGCGCTGCTCATGCCCGATGGCCTGCTCGACTACTTCGCCGATGACATGCTGGAGCTCGTCGAGCTCGCGTAGCGCGGCTGCGCCCTCCCGCCGGAAGAGACCGTCATGCCGATCAGCCCGATGGACGAGTACCTCGCCCACCAGACGTCCGACACGTTCGACCACGTGGCGACGTCGGACCGCAACTTCTACGACCGCTTCTACTTCAACTGCCACCCGAGCAGCGACGAGCTGTTCCTCGTCACCGGGCTCGGCCAGTACCCCAACCTCGGGGTGACCGATGCGTTCGTCTCCGTCTCGATCGGCGACGAGCACCACGTGGTGCGGGCCTCGCGGGAGCTGGGGCACGACCGGCTCGACACGTCGGTGGGGCCGCTGCGGGTCGAGGTCCTCGAGGGGCTCATGCGGCTGCGGGTCGTGTGCGAGCCCAACGAGTGGGGCCTCGCCTTCGACATGACGTTCACGGGTCAGGTCCCGGCGATCGAGGAGCCCCGCACGTTCCGACGCCAGCACGGACGGGTCACCTCCGACGTCACCCGCTACGCGCAGGTCGGGTGCTGGGAGGGCGAGCTCGAGGTGGCGGGCCGGCGCTTCGACGTCACGCCCGACACGTGGAAGGGGGCACGCGACCGGTCGTGGGGCGTGCGGCCCGTCGGCGAGGCGGAGGCGCCCGGCATCCGCATGAAGGACCTCGCCGGGGGTACCCAGGGATTCTTCCACCACTGGCTGCCCATGCAGTTCGACGACTTCGTCGTCAAGGTGCAGTTCGACGAGGACTACGACGGCACCCGCCTCATCGAGGAGTCGGTGAAGGTGTGGAACCTGGGCACCGACCGCCCCGACGAGGAGATGGGGACGCCCACGATCGACGTCACCTACCTCCCGGGCACGCGGGAGATGGAGAAGGCGGTGCTCACCCTCACCAAGCCCGACGGTGCGGTGCGCACCGTCACCAGCACCCCGCTGCGCACGCTCTACCTGAAGGCCGGCACCGGCTACCAGCCCCACGACGGTTGGGGCCACGGCTACTACCAGGGGCCGCTCAAGGTCGAAGGCCTGACCTTCGACACCAGGTCGGCCGAGGCCCGGGCCCAGTGGTCGGGCCTCAACGAGACGCTCGCCCGCTTCGAGCTCGACACCGGTGAGGTCGGCTACGGCCTCCACGAGAACATGGTCATGGGCGTGTACCGCCCTCACGGCTTCGACACGTTCGACGCGGTCGCGCCGATGTGAGGTTCGTCCGGATCCTCGTGATCGCGGCGGGGGTCGGCCTCGCGATCGTGGTCGGGCGCGAGGGATCGATCCTGTGGACGGTGCTGCGGGTCGGGGCGTTGGTGGCGGCGACGGCCGGGACCGTGCTCGCGACGCGACGCGAGGGCCGGGGCGGCCCGATGGCGCTCGTCGGGTTCGGTGCGTTCGCGTGCGCGGTCGGGGGCGGGATCTCGGCGCCGTACGTCGAGGAGGTCGGCTGGGAGCTCGACGCTGCGGTCGGGATGGTGGTCCTTCTGCTGGGCCTCGCGCTGGTCGCCGTGGGTGCGGTCCGCCTCGTCCGGTCGTACCACCGGTGGGCCCGCGCGGTGTGCCTGGTCGTGGTGTGCGCGGTCGTCTACGTCGCCCTCAGCGTCATGGCGGTCGCGGTCACCGCGACCAACGTCCCCCGGGTCGCCTTGGGGATCGAGACCCCGGGCGACCGCGGCATCGACTTCGAGGCCGTGACCTTCCGCGCAGCCGACGGCGTGGAGCTCGCCGGCTGGTACCTCCCTGCGGCGACCGGCGACGCGGTCGTGGTCGTGCCCGACGCCGACACGACCCGATCGTCGGTGCTCGACCACGCCGAGGTGCTGCACGACATGGGGTTCGGTGTGCTGCTCTTCGACCCGCGGGGCGAGGGCGAGAGCGGCGGCCGGGCGATGGCCCTCGGTTGGGACCTCGACCACGACGTGCAGGGCGCGGTCGACTTCGTCGCCGGCCGGCCCGAGGTCGGGGCGGGGCGGATCAGGCTCGTCGGGGTGCGCGCCGGGGGTGCGGCCGCGCTCGGCGCCGCCGCGTCGCCCCGGGTGTGCGCGGTCGTCGCCGAGGGCGTGGCGGGTCGCGTGCTCGCCGACCGGGTCGGCGTGGCCACCCGCTCGGGCGCGTTCGGGTTCATGCGCGTTCCCGTCGAGACCACCCGGTACGTGGTGACCGACCTGATCGCGTCGGCCTCGGCGCCGCCGTCGTTGCGGTCGGCGGTGTCGGCGCCGGGCGCGGCACCGGTGCTGCTCGTCGCCGCCGACCGGGAACCCGACGAACCCCGCCTGGCCGACCACGTGCGCGACGCCGCACCCGAGCGGATCGAGGTCTGGGAGGTGCCGGGCGCGGGCTCCGGCAGCGCGGTCGACGCCCGCCGAGCCGAGTGGCGTACCCGTCTGGAGTCGTTCTTCGCCGGAGCGGACTGCTGACCGGTCACCCGTCCGGGCCGAAGCCGGGTCGGCGGGTCGCCCGGAGGGCGAGGATCCGGGGGATCGCGTGCGCCTCGGGGTAGCCCCACATCTCGTCGATGAGCGCCTGGGGCGGTGACGGCTCCTCCATGTGCTCCACCGGGAGCCCCGCGGCCGCCATCGCGTTCACGTAGCGCGCCACCGGCCGGTGGATGAACTCGAACGTCACCCCCGGGGCCACCTCGTCGACGACGCCGCCCTCCTGGAGATAGGTGCCGATCCGCCAGTAGCGCTCGTCCCAGTCGGTGTCGTCGATCCATCCGCTCCCCGGTGCCTGGAGCAGGGGATGCCCCACGAGGAGCAGGAACGTGCCCCCGGGCTCGAGGACCCGGGCGGCCTCGGTCAGCGCCGTCTCGTAGTCGTCGACGTGCTCGAGGGCCAGGCAGATCACGACCGCGTCGAACGCGGCGTCGGCGAACGGGAGCGCGTCGGCGGTCGCCCGTCCGTACGCGGGGCCACCGGCGCGGTCCCGGGCCACGGCGACCTGGGCCGCCGCGGGGTCGACCCCGACGACGGTCGGACCGTTGGCCGCGAGGCGGCGCGCGACCTGGCCCTCGCCGCACCCGACGTCGAGGACCCGGCGGGCGCCGACGAGGTGACGGGCGACGAGCGGGAGGATCTGCTCCTCGTACTCGACGTCGGCGCCCGCGGTGCAGGTGGCCTGCCACCAGCCGGCGTTGGCCTCCCAGAGATCGATCCGGCCCACGGGCGCATTGTGGCCCACGTCCGTAGGATTTCGGAACCCGCGGCACGGTGTGGCGCGACACCCAAGGGGACCCGTCGATGCTCCGACGATTCGAGACCTACGCCTTCGCCCCGCACGCGACGGCTGCAGACCGGGTGGAGCTCGGCCGCGTGCTCGCGGCGACGGGCTCCTTCATCCCGGAGGTGCTCGACTCGGCCGTGGGCACCAATCGATCGGCGACCGGGGTCGATCTCGTCTGGGAGCACGCGTACGAAGCACCCGACGCGTACGCGCGCTACATGTGCCATCCGTTCCACATCTGTGTGCTCGACCGCTACCTGCTGCCCGAGAACCCGGAGTGCATCACCGCGTCGCGCCGGGAGCTGCAGCTCGGGCTGTTCGGCTACGAGGTCGCGGGCGCGCCGTTCCGCACCGCCGGCACCGTCCGGCGGATCGTGGCGATGCGCCCGACGCCCGACGCCGCCGAATCGGAGATCGCCGGCTTCCTCGGCGCACTCAACGCCCGCGCCGGCGAGCAGGAGGCGGTCGAGGTCTCGGTCGCCGCGGCGAACACGATGGGCCTCGAGTGGTTCCCCGACGGCTGGACCCACGTGTGGGAGCAGGCCTTCGCCGACGAGGCCGCCATGCGGTCGACGCTCGACGCCGAGACCGCGCTCCTCGGCGCCGCACCCGTCGGTGCCCACCTCGACCTGTGGTACGAGATCGAACGGCCCGCCGTGGGGCCGGGGGCGGCGGGGACGGCTCCCGATCCGAGCGCAGCCTGGGAACGGGTGCTGATGGTCGACACCGTGGCGGTCGACCCCGACGCGGCCGTGGGGTACGTCGCGGCCTTCGAGCGCCTGTACCTGCCCGGGGCGCGGGCACGGGGACTCGAGCTCGTGGCGTGCTGGGCGACCCCGACCGACATCGGCGAGCCGGTCACCGTCACGACCGTCCTCGACGTCGGGGCCTGGTCCGACTGGGAGCGGGCCCGCAACGCGGCGGTCGCGGACCCGGCCGTGGGGGAGTGGATCGCGTTCCGGCGGAGTGTCATGCGCACCGGCCGGCGGACCTTCGTGAATTCTTCCAGCGATCACGGGTAATATCCGCTGGTTCCCGGACCGCCACCCGCGCGGTTCCGCACCGAGTGCTCAGGAGAGTTGGCATGGCCCAGGTTGGCGACCGCATCCCCGACGTCGAAGTCCGCGTGCTCAACGCCGACGGTGCCCCCGAGGTGGTGAAGACCGGCGAGGTGCTCGGCGCCGGCAAGGTCATCCTCTTCGCGGTGCCGGGCGCGTTCACCCCGGGCTGCTCGAAGGTGCACCTGCCGAGCTACGTCGACAACTACGACGACCTCAAGGCCAAGGGCGTCGACACGATCGCCTGCGTTGCAGTGAACGACGCGTGGACCATGGGGGCGTGGGCCGACGCGCAGGGCGCGACGGGCAAGGTCGACATGCTCGCCGACGGCAACGGTGACTTCGCCGAGGCGATGGACCTCGTGATGGACGGCAGCGGCATCGGCCTGGGCAAGCGCTCGAGGCGCTACGCCGCGGTCATCGAGGACGGCGTGATCACCAGCCTCGACGTCGAGGAGCCCGGCAAGATGGAGGTCAGCGTCTGCGAGGCGGTCATCCAGAAGGTCTGAACCCGCAGTCCGTCCCGCCCGCGCTACTCGAAGACCTCGGCGGGGAAGTCCTCGCCGACCGTCAGCTGCCACTGTGGGTCGCGCTTCTCCAGGAAGGCGAGGGCGCCTTCACGCGCATCGGCCTTCCCCATGACGTGCAGGTGCACCAGCCGCTCGAGTCGGTCGATCTCGGCGCCCGATGGCTGCGGGTCCATCCAGAGGATCGCCTTGCTCGCCGCCACCGACACCGGCGCGGTGTTCACTGCGATGTCGCGCGCGATGTCGAGCGCGGCCGGGAGCACCTCGGCGGCAGGGAGCGCGCGACTCACGGCTCCCAACGTCGCGAGTTCGGCGCCCGAGTACATGCGGCCGGTGAGGAGGATCTCCGCGGCGCGCGCGTGTCCGACCGCACGCACGAGCGTCCAGTGCGACCGCAGGTCGGGCAGCACGCCCCGCCGGTTCTGGACGATGCCGCACTTCGCGTCGTCGGCCACGAGCCGGATGTCGGTCTGGAGGGCGAGGGTGAGGCCGAGGCCGACGGCGTGGCCGTTGATCGCCGCGATCACCGGCTTGCGCACGTCCCACGCGTGCATCGTGAACGGGTCGGAACGGAACGCGTCGGCGTCCTGGGCCCCGAAGGTGTCGCCGCCGCGACTCAGGTCGGCGCCCGCACAGAACGCCCGCCCCGCGCCGGTGATGACGACCGCGCGCACGTCGTCGCGCGCGTCGCACTCGCGGTAGGCGTCCTCGAGCTCGAGTCCCATCCGGGTGCTGAACGCGTTGAGCACCTCGGGCCGGTGCAGGGTGACGACGGCCACCCCGTCGCCGATGTCGAGGAGGACGTGCCGATCGTCGGCCGGGGGCGCCTCGCTCATGATGTGGCGGCGCGGATGCGATGGGCGACGGTGCCCCACCGGGAGAGCACGTCGGGATCGTTCTGGTACTGCGAGATCGCGGTGTAGCTCATGAGCCGAACGGTGGGGGCGAGGTCGCGGTACCGCTCGACCAGCGCCTCGGCGAGGTCGTCCCATTCGGCGGTGACGATGTAGTGGTCGAGGATGTCGTCGGTGATGAGCCCGATCATCCCCCGCACGTCGCCGTTGCGCTGCAGCTCGTGGAGCCGGTCGGACAGCCCCTCGTAGCCGTGCTGCTCGAAGACGGGCGAGTACGTGCGGGTCGAGCCGTAGAACGCGATCATCCCGCGGGCGTGCTCGCGGGTCGCGGCGATCTCCTCGCTGGTCGCACCGGTGGCGGTCATGACCGGGATCTCGAGGGTGACGTCGGCGAGGTCGCGTCCGGCCTGCTCGGCGCCGGCCCGGATGTTGGGGATCTGCTGGTCGCGCAGGTACTCGGGCGAGTGGAACGGGTGGATGTGCACGCCGTCGCACAGCTCCCCGGCCATGGTCGACATCCACGGCAGCACGGCGGCCACGTAGATCGGCGGGTCGGCGACGGCGATGTTGCCGGGCGACCACTGGGGGGTGAGGAGGGAGAACTGGTAGTACTCGCCCTCGTAGTCGAGGGGCGCGCCGCGGAACGCCGCGAAGATCGCCTTCAGCGACCGGACGTAGTCGCGCATGCGGGGGCCGGGCGGCAGGTAGTCGGCCGAGTACCGCCGTTCGATGTGGGCCTTGATCTGGGTGCCGAGTCCGAGGGTGAACCGACCGAGGCTCGACTCCTGCAGCTCCCAGGCGATCTTGGCCGTGACCATCGGGCTGCGCGGGAACGCGACGGCGACCGCGGTGCCCAGCCCGATCCGGTCGGTCGCCAGCGCGGCGGCCGCGCAGCTCAGGTACGCCGTCCGGCCCGACTCCGTGAACCAGAGCCCGCCGATGCCCGCGTCCTCGGCCTTGCGGGCGAGCTCCTGCACCCAGGGGAGCTGGCGCGGAAACGTCATCATGTCCAGGTCGATCATCGCCGGAGCGTAGCGAGCGTCCAACGCGCCTCTTGGAGCGGGTGGCTCGGGGGCGGAGCGAGCGCAGCGACCCGAGATGCCGGAGCGTAGCGAGCGTCCCTCGCGCGGGCGGCGGTGCGGCGCAGGCCGGTCGGTACCGTGGGCTCCCGTGGTCGACCTCACCCCGCCCCGCATCGAGATGAGCGTGGACATCGGTGACGGGCGACGGCTGGGCGTGGCCGAGTACGGGCCGGCGTCGGGCCGCCCGGTGCTGTGGTTCCACGGCACCCCCGGTGGGCGCCGCCAGATCCCCGAGTCGCTGCGGAGCCGGTTGCCCGGCGACGACATCCGGCTGATCGTCGTCGAGCGCCCCGGCTACGGCGCGTCGACGCCCCACGCGTATCCGAACGTCGTCGCGGTGACCGACGACGTCGGCGCGCTCCTCGACGCGTTGGCGGTCGACCGCTTCGCGGTGGCGGGCCTGTCGGGGGGTGGACCGTACGCGCTCGCGTGTGGCTACGCGTTCCCCGATCAGGTGGTCGCGGTGTCGATCCTGGGTGGCGTGACCCCTCACGTCGGACCCGACGCGTCCCCCGGCGGCCTCGTGCGCCTGCTCGCGCCGCTCGGCCCGGTCACCGGCCCGCTCGCCCGCCCGGTGGGTGCGATCTTCCAGGGCCTCGTCGTGGTCCTCGCTCCGCTGCTGGGCACCACCGCGATCGACCTGACGGCCCGGTTGTTCCCGGAGGGCGATCGCCTGGTGTTCGCCGAGCCCGAGAACAAGCTGATGTTCCTCGACGACATCGTCCGGACGGTGCGCGGCGGGCTGCCCGGTCCGGCCCTCGACCTGCGGGTCTTCCTGCGCGACTGGGGATTCCGGCTCGGCGACGTGCGCGTCCCGGTCCACTTCTGGCAGGGGGACGCGGATCCGATCGTGACGATCGACCAGGCCCGGCGGATGGCCGACCAGATCCCCGACGCAACGTTCGTGCTGCGGCCCGAGGAGAGCCACCTCGGCGGGTTCGCCGCCGCACACGAGGCCGTCGCGCGGGCCATGGCCCATTGGGAGGAGCTCGAATGAGTCACGTCGAGGGGATCGTCGACCCGGACTTCGCGCCCGTCACCGAGGCCCTCCGCACCGTGGTGCACGGATGGCACGACCGCCGGGACCGGCGCGGCGCGACGGCGACGGGCGGGGCCGCGGTGGCCGTCTACCTGCACGGGAAGCTCGTCGTCGACGCGTGGACCGGGGTGCGGAACGCGGCTGGCGACCCGTGGGAGCGCGACACGGTGGCCATGAGCTTCTCCACCACGAAGGGCGTGGTCTCCACGGTGCTGCACCGGCTCGTCGACCGGGGCCTCGTCGACTACGACGCGCCGGTCGCGCGGTACTGGCCCGAGTTCGCCCAGGGAGGAAAGGACGCGATCACCGTCCGGCAGCTCCTGACCCACAGCGCCGGCATGCACGGTGCCCGCTCGCTCGTGATCGAGCCGGCCGACGTCCTGGACTGGCAGACGATGACGGAGCGCCTCGCCGCGGCGTCGCCGGCCTGGGCGCCCGGGTCCAAGCCCGGGTACCAGGCCCTCACCTACGGATGGCTCGTGGGCGAGATCATCCGGCGGGTCGGGGGCTACGCGACCGTCAGCGACGCGGTGCGGGCCGAGATCGCCGAGCCGATCGGTACCGACGGCATGTTCGTCGGGGTGCCGCCCGCCGATCGCCACCGCCTCGCCGCACTGATCGGGCAGCCCCCGCTCGAGACGCCCACCGGCCGCGTGCTCGATCGGTTCCGCAACCGATCCTTCATGGTGCCCTTCGTGGAGGCGTTCGACGCGCTCGGGTTCGGGACGCTCATGCTCACCGACGAGATCCACGAGGGTGAGGTCCCGGCGGCCAACGGCGCGTTCACGGCCCGAGCCCTCGCCCGGATGTACTCGGGCCTCGTCTCGCCCGACGCGTTCCCCTCGCCGCCGCTGATCTCGGCCGAGACGCTCGCCCGCGCCACCGAGGTGCAGACGACGGCGCGCGACGCAGTGGTGGGGATGCCGCTCCAATGGCGACTCGGCTATCACATGGCCGCGACGGGCCGCGGGGTGCTCCCGGCCGGGTTCGGGCACTTCGGCTACGGCGGGTCGGGCGCGTGGGGCGACCCGGTGAGTGGGCTGGCCGTCGGCTTCGTCGTGAACCGGGTCGCCGGGACCCCGTTCGCCGACGCCCGGTTCCTCCGGGTCGGGACGGCGGCAGTTCGGTGCGCGGCGCGCCGGTCCTGAGCCGGTCCGGGGTCCGGATGTGTCAGGCTCGGCGGTGATGGCTGCCGCACCCAACATCGTCGTGATCATGGCCGACCAGCACCGGGCCGACGTCATGGGGTGCGCGGGCGACCGGCACGTGGTCACGCCGAACCTCGATCGACTCGCCGCCGAGGGAGTGCGCTTCTCGCGCACCACCTGTCAGGGACCGCTGTGCATGCCGGCGCGAGCGTCGTTCCTCACGGAGCGCTACGTGCGCGACCACGGCGTGTACACCAACTGGAACGCGGTTGCGCCCGGCACTCCCACCTACCTCCACGCGCTGCAGGCGGCCGGCTACCACACGGCCGGGCTCGGCAAGCACCACCTCACGAAGGAGGACGAGCCCGCGCCGCACATGGACGACCTGGCGCCGCAGCTCGTGGAGCGGGGCTTCGCCGAGGTGCACGAGACCGGCGACAAGTTCACGCTGACCGTGCCCACCGCCTACTCCGACCACCTCGCGGCGAAGGGCCTGTGGGACACCTACCTGGATCACATGCGGGCCCGCAGCTACCAGGGTGAGTCGGGTCGGGGCGACAACCCCACGAAGCGCATCCCGATGTGGGACGCCACACCGATGCCCCTCCCGCGGCCCGACTACATCGACGAATGGCACGGCCAGATGGCGGTGGACTGGTTCGCACAGGCGCCGGCCGACCGGCCCTTCTTCGTGTTCATGGGCTTCCCCGGGCCGCACGATCCGTGGGACGCCCCGGCGGAGGCGGTCGAGATGTACGCGTCGGGCGAGGCCTCGTTCCCGAGCTCGACCGTGCGGCCGGAACCCGCGCTCGCCGGGTCGTACGGCCGGCTGCTGTCGGCGTTCATGCGTCTGTCCGACACCGACACGATGACTGACGACGCCATCCGCGGCATGCGGCGGGCCTACGCCGCCAACGTCGCGGTGATCGATGCCCAGGTCGGCCGGATCCTCGACACGCTCGAGGCGCGCGGTCTCCTCGACGACACGTGGGTCGTCTACACGAGCGACCACGGGGAGATGGGCGGCAACCACGGGATGATGTCGAAGTGCGTCCTGTACGACCAGGCCGTGCAGGTCCCGTTGATCATCCGCCCGCCCGGTGGACGTGCGGGTCGGGTGGTCGACGACCTGGTCGAGCACATCGACGTCCCCGCGACGGTGCGCGCGATCGCGGGTGCGCCCGAGGTGCCGGGCAGCGACGGCCGATCGCTGCTCGGCTACGTGACGGGCGACGATCCCGCGCCGCGGGCGGTGTCGATCAGCGAGAACTGGGGGTTCGGCTCGTTCGACACCGGCACGCACAAGCTGGTCGTCGACGAGGACGCGATGGCGCCCTGCGCGCTCTTCGACCGCGCGGCCGACCCGCACGAGGACCACAACGTCGTCGCCGACCCCGCCTACGCCGCAGTGGTCGACGAGATCATGGCCACCTACGTCCGACCGTTCCTCGCGACACCCCCCGCCCGCCCCTACGCCAGCCCCTTCACCGACCGCCCGGCCTGAGCGGTCAGAAGCCGGCGGCGCGGAGCGCGTCGAGCGCGTCGAGGTCGGCGATCGCCGCCTCGGCCCGGGCGAGGAACGCCTCCGAGAACACGCGGCGGGCCTCCGTGATGCCGTCCGGGAACGTCACGACCTGGCAGCTCGCGACGACGCAGTAGGCCGCGTGGCGTCGGTGCGCCTCCCACGCGTCGACGACCTCCCACGGGCTCGCGCCCAGGGCGCGGCGCGCGTCGAGATAGTGCGCGAGGAGATCGCGCTCGTGGGCCCGCCGTTCGGGCGGGTCCATCGCCATCGTGAGGAAGTAGCTCACGTCGCGCATGGCGGAGCCGACGTGGACGATGCCCCAGTCGAGGAACCCGACCCGACCGTGGTCGTCGAACAGGTTGCCGAGATGGGGATCGCCGTGGATCACGGTGTCGTGGTCGCCGTGCCAGAGATCCTGCAGCGGGTCGCTGCGCTCGACGTAGATCGCGGCGATGGCCCGGAAGTCGGGGGACAGCCGCTCGGGGTGACGGGCGAGCGCGTCGGCGAGCATCGTCACCCCATAGGGGCTTCCCCGGGTGGGCGTCGGGATCCAGGGCACCTCGGCGGCCCGGCGGGCGGGATCCTCGAAGCGCGCGTGCAACCCGGCGAGCTCGGTGAGGGCGGTGGCCGCACCCTCGGCCGTCACCCCGACGGTCCCGTCGGACACCGTGCACCCGCTGCCCGCCAGATCCTCCATGCACAGCACGAACGACCCGTCGGCGTCGTCGTACGCCGATCCGAACACCACCGGGACCCGGAAGTCCAGACGCGGTGCGAGGTCCCGGTAGAAGCGGACCTCGCGCCGGCCCATGTCGGTCCGTGCGACCTGGACGCGCCGGGCCGGCTCGCGGGGCACCATCTTCACGAACATCGTGGTGGGCAGGTCGACGGGCGACGCGTACTCGAGCGTGATGCGGACGTGGGTGTTGGTCACTTCGCGGACGTCGTCGACCCGCACCGAGGCGACCGACACCTCGGGGCGTCCCGGTGCGAGCAGCGCGGTGAGCGCCTCGGGATCGAGGTCCTCGGGGAGGAGCGGCACCGTCATGCGCGCATCCTTCCAGACCGGGAGGATCGGGGTTAGTGTCCGCGCTTCTCACCCAGGGAGCACCCATGATCGTCCATCGCAGCCCCTTGCCCGACGTCGAGATCCCCGACGTGTCGATCACGGCGTTCGCGTTCGAGCGGATGCACGCGCATCCCGAGCGCATCGCCTTCGTCGACGGTGCGAGCGGACGCACCTACACGTACGCGGCGCTCTTCGGTGCGATCACGCTCGCCGCGAACGGCTTCCGCGAGGCCGGGATCGGCACCGAGGACGTCGTGGCGATCATGGCGCCCAACCTCCCGGAGTACGCGATCGCGTTCCACGGCGCGGTGAGCGCCGGCGGCACCGTCACCTCGGTCAACCCCACCTACGGCGCCGAGGAGACCGCGTTCCAGCTCGACGACGCGGGCGCCCAGCTCCTCGTGACCGTGGGCCCCTTCCTCGACACCGCCGTCGCGGCGGCGGCCGGGACCGGGGTGCGGCGCATCTACGTGATCGGCGACGTGCCCGAGGGCGCACCCGATCACGTGGCCCCCTTCACCGAGCTCCTCGACGGTCCACCGCTCGCGCCGGTGGCGGTCGATCCCGAGCAGGTGGCGGCGCTCCCGTACTCGAGCGGGACCACGGGCCTCCCCAAGGGCGTGATGCTCACCCATCGCAACCTCGTGGCCAACCTCGCCCAGATCGAGCACCACCTCGAGATGGACGACCACGAGGTGATGATGGCGGTGCTCCCGTTCTTCCACATCTACGGGATGCAGATCCTCATGAACGACGGGGTGCGGCGGGGCGCGACCCAGATCACCATGCCGCGCTTCGACCTCGTGCAGTACCTGGAGCTCGTGCAGGAGCACCGGGCCACCCGCCTGTTCGTGGTGCCACCGATGGTCCTCGCGCTGGCGAGGCAGCCGATCGTCGACGACTACGACCTGTCGTCGGTGAAGTCGCTGTTCTCGGGCGCCGCGCCCCTCGGACCCGAGCTCGCGGAGGAGGCGCACCGGCGGATCGGCGCGCCCACCGCGCAGGGCTACGGCATGACCGAGATGAGCCCGGTCTCGCACGCCTGCCGGTTCCACGACGACAAGCCCGGGTCGATCGGCATCCTCGTGGCCAACGCCGAGGCCCGGGTGGTCGACCCCGAGTCCGGCGAGGACCTGCCGACCGGGGTCGACGGCGAGATCTGGTGCCGCGGTCCGATGGTGATGAAGGGCTATCTCAACCGGCCCGACGCCACCGCCGACACCATCGACGCCGACGGCTGGATCCACACGGGCGACATCGGCCACGTCAACGACGACGGCTTCTGGTACATCGTCGACCGGCTCAAGGAGCTCATCAAGTACAAGGGCTTCCAGGTGCCGCCGGCCGAGCTGGAGGCGCTCCTGCTCACCCACCCGGCAGTGGCCGACTGCGCCGTGATCGGGGTGGCCGACGAGGAGGCCGGCGAGATCCCCAAGGCGTTCGTCGCCCTGAAGCCCGGGTCCGAGTGCACGGCCGCGGAGATCCAGGAGTTCGTCGCCGGCCACGTGGCCCACTACAAGCAGGTGCGCATCGTCGAGTTCGTCGACGCCATCCCCAAGTCACCGAGCGGCAAGATCCTGCGCCGCATGCTCCGCGACGCGTGATGCGGCCCCGGCTCAGAACGGGTTCGTCACGTACTCCCGGGTGAGGTCGGGGACGGTGCGCACGCCGCACAGGGCCATGGTGCGCCGCACGTCGGCGGTGAACAGGTCGACCAGGTGGTCGACCCCCCGCTCGCCGGCAGCACCGAGCGCGTACAGGTAGGCGCGGCCCACGCCCACCGCCCTCGCGCCGAGCGCGAGCGCCTTCACGATGTCGGAGCCGCGGCGCACCCCGCCGTCGCAGATCACCTCGACGGCGTCGCCCACGGCGTCGGTGACCGGTGCGACCAGCGAGATCGGGGTGGGGGCGGTGTCGAGCTGACGGCCACCGTGGTTGGAGAGCATCACCGCCTGCACGCCGACCTTCGATGCGAGCACCGCGTCGTCGACCGTCTGGACGCCCTTCACGACGATCGGGCCGCTCCAGCGATCGCGCAGCCACTCGAGGTCAGGCCACGCCATCGTCGGGTCGAACTGGGTGTCGATGTACCGGTGGAGGCTCACCGCCTCGGCGCCGTCGCCGACCGAACGCCCCGTCACGTTCGCGAACCGGATCGGCTCGGACCGCACGAACCGCCACGTCCACTCCGGGTGCCGTGCACCGTCGACGATGGTGCCGGGCCCGATGGTCGGCGGCAGCGTGAAGCCACGCCGGTGGTCGCGCTCGCGGCGGCCGAACACCGCGTTGTCGACCGTGAGGACCAGCGCCTCGAACCCCGACTCCCGCGCCCGTTCGACGAGCTCCTGCACGAGGCCCCGGTCGCGCCACACGTAGACCTGGAACCACTTCGCCCCACCGCTGACCGCGGCCACCTCCTCGATGGAGCGGGTCCCGAGGGTCGAGAGCGTGTACGGCAGGCGTGCCCGGTCGGCGGCCCGGGCCACCGCCAGCTCACCCTCCGGGCAGACGATGCGGGTGAACCCGGTGGGGGAGAAGACCATCGGCAGCGGCAGCGGGCGTCCGAGGAGGGTCGTCGACGGGTCGACGTCGTGCACATCGCGCAGGACGCGCGGCCGGAACGTGATCCGGCCGAAGTCCTCGGTGTTGGCGCGCAGCGTGCGCTCGTCCTCGGCGCCGCCGTCGACGTAGTCGAACACCCCCCGGGGGACGCGCCGCCGGGCGATCCGCCGCATGTCGGCCACGCTGACCGACCGGCGGATCCGGCGGGCCACCGGGTCGGTCTCGGGCGCCTCGAACCGCATCACGCTCCGCAACGTGTCGAGCGACTGTCGGAGCGCGCCGGCCATCAACGCAATCTACGCTCCGGCACTTCTGGTCGCTCCGCTCGCTGGTGCCGTCCGGCTGCGGTCGCGCAGGACGCTCGCTACGCTCCGGCACTTCTGGTCGCTCCGGCACTTCTGGTCGCTCCGGCACTTCTGGTCGCTCCGCTCGCTGGTGCCGTCCGGCTGCGGTCGCGCAGGACGCTCGCTACGCTCCGGCACTTCTGGTCGCTCGCTCGCTGGTGCCGTCCAGGTGCGGTCGCGCAGGACGCTCGCTACGCTCCGGCCCATGCTGCCGCCGCTGCCGCCGCTGCCGTCCGCCTACGTGTCCACCCGTGACGACCTCCACCGGGTGGCGACCCACGTGCTGGCGCAGAAGCGCTTCGTGGCGAGCGGCCGGTTCGGGCTGCGGGTCACGCCGGGTGGCTTCGGCACGCCGCTCTTCGGCGACGCCGAGCAGGAGGAGCTGCTGCGGGTGGCGGGCTCCACGCTGGTGCGCGAGCACCGCGACGCCGACGGCCCCCGCACCACGGTCGTCCCGCTGAGCGGAGCGACGCTGGCCGAGGTCGCGGCCGTCGTCGCCGTCGACCTCGACCCCACCTTCTCGGTGGGCAAGGACACCCCGCCCCTCGGCGACGTCGATGCGTTGCTCACCGTCGATCCCGACGCGGTTGCCGCGATGGCCGCCATCCTCACCCTGGGCGCCGTCGCCCTCGACTCCACCCTCGCCCGGCTCGGTCCCGACTCCACCCCGATCGTGGCCCAGGTCTGGCCCGAGCACTTCGACCTCGGCCTCGACGTGGGGGTGGGCGCCCAGCGGGTCAACCTGGGCGCGTCGGTCGGCGACCGGTACCACGCCGACCCCTATGTGTACGTGGGGCCCTGGAACGCCGAGCGGCCCGGCGACCCGGCCTACTGGAACGTCGGCTTCGGCGCCCTGCTCGGCTATGCCGTCCTGGCGGCCGCCGCCGATCCGGTGGCCGCCACCGTGGCGTTCTTCGAGACCGGCCTCGGGCTTCTCGCCTGACCCGGCCGCCCTTCCGGGGCGGCCGATGCACTCACCCGCGGGCGCGCCGGCGAGTCGCACGGGTCTGACCACCGGTGACACAGTGCGGCGATGGCCGCGCTCGACTGGACCGCTGATCGGCTCCTCCACGACGTCCCGCGGCACGCGGCCGAGGCAGCGCCCGACGCCCCGGCCCTGATCGACGGCGACCGGACCTTCACCTTCGCGACGCTCACCGCCCGGGTCGACCGTGCCACCGCCGCGCTCGACGACCTCGTCGCGCCGGGCGGGCGGGTGTGCCTGGTCGGGGAGAACCACTGGTCGTGGGTCGACGCCTACTACGCGGTGCCCCGGGCCGGGCGCGTGCTCGTGTTCGGGAACCACCGGCTCGCGCCGCCGGAGCTGCGCTCGGTGATGGACCGCTCGGGTGCCACCGTCCTGGTGGGCCCCCGGGCCGAGCTGGAGCGGATCGACCCGCCCGCGGCGGTGCGCCGTGTCGACCTCGACGCCTGGGAGGCCGCCCTCGACGCGGCCGACCCGGCGCGGGGACGGGCGGTCGCCGTGCCGGCCACGCCGGGGGCCGATGCCTGGATCATCTACACGTCGGGGACCACCGGCCGGTCGAAGGGGGCGGTCCTCACCCACCGGTCCGTCCTCGCCGCCGTCCGCGCGACCGACGCGTGCCGCAAGATCGCGGCGGACGACGTGTACCTGCTCCCGTTCCCGCTCGCGCACATCGCGGGGTACAACGTCGTGCACCACCACGCGCACGGGCGTCCCCTGGTCCTGATGCCGCGCTTCGACCCGGCCGGGTTCGTGGCGGCCGTCGCCCGGCACCGGGTGACGAGCGCCTCGCTGGCGGCCACCATGCTCCACGCGCTGCTCGGCTTCCTCGACGAGCACCCCGACCGCCTCGCCGACCTGGCGACCCTGCGGCTCGTGGCCTACGGCGCCGCACCGATGCCGACGCCCCTGCTCCACCGTGGGAGCGCGGTACTCGGCGTCGACTTCACCCAGGGCTACGGCATGACGGAGCTGTCGGGAAACGCGGTCTTCCTCGACGTCGCGGCCCATCGACTGGGCCTCGCGGGCGACGACGCGCTCCTCCGCACGGCCGGGAGACCCGCGCCGGGCGTGGAGGTGCGCGTGGTCGACGACGCCGACACGACGCTGCCCGTCGGGGAGGCGGGGGAGATCGTGGTGCGCGCACCCCAGGTGATGGACCGCTACTGGGAGGAGCCCGAGGCCACGGCCACGGCCCTCGCCGGCGGATGGCTGCACACGGGCGACGTCGGCCGCTTCGACGCCGAGGGGTACCTGTCGGTGGTCGACCGCAAGAAGGACGTGATCGTCACCGGGGGCGAGAACGTGTCGTCGCTCGAGGTCGAGCAGGTGATCCACACCGTGCCCGCGGTGGCCGAGGTCGCCGTGGTCGGCGTGCCCGACGCCCGGTGGGGGGAGAACGTGTGCGCGGTGGTGGTGGCCCGTCCCGGTGCCACCGTCGACCCCGACGCGCTGGTGGCGGCCGTACGGGCGGAGCTCGCCGGGTTCAAGGCGCCTCGGCACGTCGTGGTCACCGAGGAGCTGCCCAAGAACGGCACCGGGAAGATCGTGAAGTCCGAGATCCGCGCGTGGCTGGCCGGCCGCCCCGAGCTCCTGGAGCACCGCCGATGAGCGTCGACCTCGACGAGCTCGACTCGCGGGCCCGGCGTCGCGCGGAGCGGGCCGGGGAGGGGTAGGTTCCGCGCCCGTGGCGTTCACCGGGCGCGAGCTGCTGATCGGCGACATCTTCCGGGCCGGGGCGACGGCCGCACCCGACCGGGTCGCGGCCGCGCTCGGCGACCGGGCCCTCACCTACCGGGCGCTCGACCGGTCGGCCAACGCGCACGCGGAGGCGCTCGTCGCGCACGGGGTGGGCCACGGCGATCGGGTGGTGATGTGGAGCGCCACCTCGCTCGACGCGGTCCCGCTGTTCGCCGGCCTCGCCAAGCTCGGTGCGGTGTTCGCCCCAGCCAATGCGCTGCTCGGGGTCGGTGAGGCCATCGAGATGGCCGGTCTCGCCCGGCCGACCGTGCTCGTCGTCGACCCGCCCCGGGAAGCGGCGGGCACCGAGGTCGCGGGGCAGTTGGGGTGCCCGCTCCTGGTGCTCGGACGCATCGCCGACCCCACCCGCACCGACGCCCCCGACCCGGCGGTGCCGGGTCTGCGGGAGACCGACCCGCATGTGGTGTTCTTCACCAGCGGGACCACCGGCGCGTCGAAGGGGGTGGTGCTGTCGCACCGGGTCAACTACCTGCGCTCGCATCCCGGGTCGCAGCTCGAGCCCAAGGGCCCGACCGTGTGCATGTACCCGCTGTTCCACATGGGGGCGTGGACCATGGCCCTCGCCGCGTGGCAGCAGCAGGCCACCGCGGTGTTCGTGGAGCAGGCCGACGCCGCGCTGCTGTGCGCGGAGATCGCCCGCTGGCGGGCCGAGCGCTTCAACGCCATCCCGGCGGTATGGCGGCGCATCTTCGAGCACGTCGAGGCCCACCCGGAGGCAGGCGCGGGATTGCAGTCGCTGCGGATCGTGGACTCGGGCACCTCCGCGACCCCACCCGACCTCCTGCGCGGGATCAAGGACGTCGTGCCCGGGGCCACCCGACGGGTGTTCTACGGATCGACCGAGGCCGGTGCGGTGTGCCTGCTGCGCGACGAGGAGATGGAGGCCCGGCCGGGCTCCTGCGGCGCGCCGCAGCACTCGGTGCGGGTCCGGCTGGACCCCGCGACCGGCGAGCTCCAGGTGCAGGGTCCGCTGCTGTTCGACGGCTACTACGACAACCCCGATGCGACGGCCGAGGTCACCACCGCCGACGGCTGGTTCCGCACCGGGGACCTCGCGGCCGTCGATGCCGACGGTCGCTACTCGATCGTGGGGCGGCTCAAGCAGGTGATCCGCACCGGGGGCGAGGCGGTCTCCCCGGCCGAGGTCGAGGGGGCGCTCGTCGACCATCCCGCCCTCGCC
>Ga0194132_10004055_pt1 | contig 25322 bp, 25 predicted proteins | sample TA2KigOf80mmetaG_FD_148612 | JGI IMG/M metagenome (GOLD analysis project Ga0194132, IMG submission 148612) | Freshwater microbial communities from Lake Tanganyika, Tanzania - TA2015054 Kigoma Offshore 80m | ecosystem: Environmental > Aquatic > Freshwater > Lake | place: Tanzania: Lake... | reverse complement strand
ACTTCGTTACCTCCATGACTGCTCCGGTTACTTCCGGCTGGAGCATTTCGCCGGGTGGGGCTTGCACCCACTGGGAAGCGCCGCCTTTGCACGGCGCACGCCACAGCCGCCGTTGCGACGCCGGCAAAATTTCCATGTGCGGGTTAAACGTCCCGCTCACGCAAATTTCCTTTGAGGTAAAGGCGGCACTTGATCGACCTTCGCCAAACCCAAACGGTAATGCCAATAAGCCCACGAGCGCGCGTTGAACTGGCCGGCTTCGGCGTGTAGCAACGTGTCGCGCAGCACGTCGTCGCCGACTTGCGCGGCGAGCGTTTGCACGTCGGCGTAATCGCCGATGTTCATCACTTGCGCGATGACGCGGCGCGGCGTCGCGACTAATTCGTCCGTTGATTGCCACCAGATGTATTTGCTGGCGAAGCGCCGCAGGGTTTCGGTGTCAACGTAGGCCATGGCAAAGAATGTGTCAATGCGCTAACGACCGATATTATACACTAAGTATTTGATTTTATTGAATTTTCTATAAGGCTCGCCATCGCGGCATCCACCCCGCCCTTGCGATGCGGCACCTTCGCCAACGCCAGCCCCATCTCCACCCCCGCCAGCGTGCCCATCAACGTCAAATCGTTGAAGTCGCCCAGGTGTCCGATGCGAAACACCTTGTCGGCGATTTTGCCGAGCCCACTGCCGAGCGACATGTTGAAGTTATCCAGCACCACTTTGCGCAACGCGACTTCGCTGTGGCCGGCGGGCATCAGCACGGCGGTGAGCACGCTGGAATGTTCGGTCTCGTTTTGGCAAAAAATTTCCAGGCCCCAGGTTTGCACCGCGCGGCGCGTGGCTTCGGCGTGGCGGTCGTGGCGCTTGAATACGTTCTCAAGCCCCTCGTCTTCGAGCATCGCCACCGCCTCGCGCAGGCCGTAAAGCAAATTGGTCGACGGCGTGTAGGGAAAAAATCCGCTTTTGTTGGGGGCTATCATTTCGTCCCAGCTCCAGTACGAGCGCGGCAGCTTCGCGGTTTTCGACGCGGCGAGCGCTTTGTTGCTCACCGCGTTAAACGACAACCCCGGCGGCAGCATCAAACCTTTTTGCGAGCCGGCGATGGTGACATCGACGCCCCATTCATCGTGCCGGTAATCGATCGAGGCAAGCGAGGAAATGGTGTCCACCATCAGCAGCGCCGGATGCTTGGCGCGATCCATCGCCTTGCGCACCTCGGCGATTTTGCTGGTGACGCCGGTGGAAGTTTCGTTGTGCACCACACACACCGCTTTAATGGTGTGCGCTTTGTCTTCGTTCAACTTTGCTTCGATCAACGTGCTATCTACGCCGCGGCGCCAATCGCCGCCGATGAATTCCGGCTGCAAGCTTAAACGCGTGGCGAGGTTCTTCCACAACGTCGCGAACTGGCCGGTTTCGTACATCAACACCTTGTCGCCGGGCGACAGCGTATTCACCAGCGCCGCTTCCCAAGCGCCGGTGCCCGAAGCGGGGAAAATCACCACCGCGCCCCTGGTTTTGAATATGCGTTGCATGCCGGCGATGACATCGCGCCCCAGCTCGCCAAACTCCGGCCCGCGATGGTCGATGGTCGGCCGGTCGATCGCGCGCAAAATGCGGTCGGGCACGTTGGACGGACCGGGGATTTGCAAGAAGTGACGGCCGGCGGTGTGGGGCATGGTGTGGCTCCTTGGAGGGAGGGGTATTATAAGGGCTCACGTCAACTGCATTTCGACGCAGATTTACGCAGATGAACGCAGATTAAAGCCCAACCTCGCCATTCCGGCGAAAGCCGGAATCCAGGCCGTACCAAATGCGAAGCATCTGACTCAAGGCCTTCGGCCGAGGTTACAACCTGGGTTCCAGCTTTCGCTGGAACGACGGAGAGAGGAAATCTGCGTTCATCTGCGTAAATCTGCGTCAAAAAAGGTTTTTCGCATGAATGGCAACGACTCTCCCCTAGCCACCCGCCTAAAAAAAGAACTCCAAGGCGAAGTGTTATTCGACGCCGCCTCGCGCGGGCGCTACGCCACCGATGCGTCGATTTATCAAATCGAGCCCATCGGCGTCGTCGTGCCCGTCACCGAAGACGACGCCAAGATCGCGATGCAAATCGCGCTCGATGCTGGCGTGGCGTTGCTGCCGCGCGGCGGCGGCACCTCGCAGTGCGGGCAGACTGTCGGCGAGGCGCTGGTGATCGATGTCAGCAAATATCTGCGCCATGTGCTCGAATTCAACGTCGAGGCGCGCACGTGCGTGGTGCAGCCCGGCGTGGTGCTCGATCAACTCAATGCGTTTTTGAAGCCGCACGGCCTGTGGTATCCGGTGGATGTCTCCACCAGCGCGCAGGCCACCATCGGCGGCATGGCGGGCAACAACTCTTGTGGCTCGCGCTCGATTTTTTACGGCAACATGGTGCACAACGTGCGCGGCGTCGATGCAGTGTTGGCCGACGGCAATGAGTATCACTTCGGCGGCGTGCCGAGTGATTTATCCCAGCTCGAAGGCCCGCAGGGTTATCGCGAGCTCGCGCGCAAAATCCGCGACATCGCGGTGTTAAACGCCGAAGAAATCGAGCTGCGTTACCCGAAGCTCTTGCGCCGCGTCGGCGGTTACAACCTCGACATGGTGTCCTCGCACCCATTCAACATGGCGCATTTGTTGGTGGGCAGCGAGGGCACGCTGGCGTATTCCAAGCGCTTGCACTTGAATCTCTCGCCGCTGCCCAAACACAAAACGCTGGGCGTGTGCCACTTCCCGACGTTTTATAAATCGATGGAGGCGCCGCAACACATCGTGAAGTTAAAACCCGTTGCGGTAGAGTTGGTCGATCGCACCATGATCGGCCTCGCGCGCAGCAACCCCGCGTTCCGCCCCATCGTCGAGCAATTCATCAAGGGCGACCCCGATGCGATTTTGCTGGTGGAATTCGCGGGTGACGACAAAGACGAGCAGCATCGCCGTTTGAAGCAACTGGTCGAGTTGATAGGCGACTTGGGTTACCCCGGCGGCGTGATCGAAATCACCGACGCCAACCTGCAGCGCGACGTGTGGGAGGTGCGCAAGGCAGGGTTGAACATCATGATGTCGATGAAAGGCGATGGCAAACCGGTGTCGTTCATCGAAGATTGCGCGGTGCCACTGGAGCATCTGGCCGAATACACCGACCGGCTGACCAACGTGTTTAAAAAACACGGCACCATGGGCACATGGTACGCGCACGCCTCGGTGGGCACGCTGCATGTGCGGCCGATTCTCAACATGCGTGAAGACGGCGCCGGCAAAATGCGTGCCATCGCCGAAGAAGCCGCCGAGATGGTCAAGCAATACAAAGGCTCGTATTCGGGCGAGCATGGCGATGGGTTAGTGCGCAGCGAATGGATCGCGCCGTTTTTTGGCCCGAAGCTCACCCATGCGTTTGGCGAGATCAAGGATATTTTCGACCCGAAGGGGTTGTTGAACCCCGGCAAAATCGTGCGGCCGTCAAAGCAGGATGATCGTTCGTTGTTCCGCTATAAGCCCGGCTACAAAACCATCCCGATTAAAACCGAACTCGATTGGAAAGAATGGGGTGGGCTCGATAAGGCCGTCGAGATGTGCAACAACAACGGCCACTGCCGCAAGTTCGACGCCGGCACCATGTGCCCGTCGTTTCGGGTGACGCGCGAGGAACAGCATCTTACCCGCGGGCGTGCCAACACGTTGCGTCTCGCGTTGTCGGGTCAGTTGGGGCCGGATGCGTTTACTTCCGATGAAATGTTCAAAGCGATGGATCTGTGCGTGTCGTGCAAAGGCTGCAAACGCGAATGCCCGACCGGTGTGGACATGGCCAAGATGAAGATCGAGTTTCTTCATCATTACAAGGCGCGGCATGGGTTTACGTTGAAAGACAAATTGATCGCGAATTTGCCGCATTACGCGCCGTGGGTTTCCATGTTAGGGCCGCTGGCGAATTTGGCGCAGGCTCTGGGGAAAGGGTTTGCTGGGTTTGCGAAGCAGCGCAGTTTGCCGAACTGGAATGGAAACTTTGTGCGGAGTCTCAAAACCCTTCCCTCTCCCGCCGGGAGAGGGGGCGAGGGTGAGGGAAAAAACGTCGCTACACAAGAAGTCGCCCTCTTCATCGACACCTTCACCAACTACTTCGAACCCGAAAATGCCCGCGCCGCGTTGAAAGTGCTTGAAGCCGCCGGCTACACCGTGCACGTGCCCAAAGCGCTAGAAGCGCGCCCACTGTGTTGCGGCCGCACTTTCCTTGCCACCGGCATGATCGACAAAGCCCGCGCGGAGGTTGAGCGCACTGTCGCGGCGCTCATGCCTTACGTCGAGCGCGGCGTGCCGATCGTGGGCCTGGAGCCCTCGTGCATCCTCGGCATGCGCGACGAATTCATGTCGCTGCTGCCCAACGCCAAAACCGCCGAGCTAGATTTGAACGCGTTTTTATTCGAAGAATTCATCGCGCGCGAAATCAATGCGCGGCGCTTCAAGCTCGATCTCAAACCGTTGCCGCAAAAAAAAGCGCTGCTGCACGGCCACTGCCATCAAAAAGCCTTCGCCGCGATGCCGGCGGTGCAAAAAGTGTTGTCGCTGGTGCCGGAGCTCAAAGTCGAAGTGATCGAATCCAGTTGCTGCGGCATGGCCGGCAGCTTCGGCTACGACGCCGAGCATTACGATGTTTCGATGCAAATGGCCGAAGTCGCGCTGCTGCCCAAAGTGCGCGACGCCGCTCGCGACACGCTGGTCGTCGCCGACGGCACCAGTTGCCGACATCAAATCCACGACGGCGCGCGGCGCGAGGCGATGCACGTGGCGCGGGTGTTGGCGCAGGCGCTGGCGTGAGGGCGGCGCGCGGCCGCCGCTCACGCTAGGCTCAGTTGGCCGCGAGGCCGGTTTCGCGCACCACTTTGGTCCAGCGTGCGATTTCGCCCCTGACGTGTGCCGCAAACGCTTCGGGCGTCGCGGTTCGCACCGTTACCCCTTGATCCTCGAAGCGTTTGTGAAGCGGGGTGCCAGGGGCGAGCAATTTTGCGACATCGCCGTTGATTTTGGTGACGACCGCCGGCGGCACTTTCGCGGGCGCGCACAGCCCGTACCAGCCGGTTACATCAAAACCGGTCACGCCCTGCTCTTGAAACGTCGGCACTTCCGGTAGCTGTGGGCTGCGTTGCGGCGAGGTCACGCCCAGGCCGCGCAAGCGCCCGGCCTTGACCGCGGCAAGCGGCGCCCCGGCGAGATTGCCCACCGAGGATTCGATGTGCCCGCTGATGGCGTCGGCGAGCGCGGCGGAGGCGCCCTTATACGGCACGTGCGTGAGCTTGACGCCGGCGATCATGCTCATCAGCTCGATCGACATATGCGGCGAGGCGCCGACGCCGGATGAACCGAAATTCAGTTTGCCGGGGTGGGCCCTGGCATAGGCGAGGTATTCCTTCAACGTGCGCAGCGGCATCGCCGGGTGCACCATGAACAGATTGGGCACGCCGCCGATCATCGCCAAAAAAGCGAAATCGCCGATCGGATCGTAGGTCAGCTTTTTGCCAAAGCGCGCCGGTGTCACCGCGTGCGAGCCGATGTTGCACAACACCAGGGTGTAGCCGTCGGGCGCCGCGCGCGCCGTGGCTTCGGTGGCGATATTGCCGGCGGCGCCGGGCCGGTTTTCCACCAGCACTTGCGCGCCCCACAATTCGGTCAACGCGTGGGCCATCATGCGCGCCGCGGTATCCACCCCGCCGCCCGGCGTGTAACCCACCATGATCCGCACCGGCTTCACCGGGTAGTCCTGTGCCGCGATCGCGCCCGCGTGGGGCGCGGCCAGGGAAAACAAGATCGCGCTGGCGATCGTGTGACGCACTGTCGTCATAAAAACTCCATGCAAGAAGGATAAGGCGTGCCGTTAGTCGATGCGCGCGCCGCTGATCTTGACCACTTTTTCGTATTTGTCGTAGTCGGATTTCACGCGGGCGATGAATTGCGCCGAACTCATATGCATGGCGTCGAGGGTTTGCGCGCTGAGCTTGGCGGCCACCTCGGAATCGGCGAGGGATTTGGCGATCAGCCCGTTCAAGTTCTCGACGATCGGCGCGGGCGTGCGCGCGGGCAGGAAGGTGCCGACCCAGGCGGTGAATTCATAACCCGGCACGAACTCGCCGATGGCGGGCACCTCGGGAAACTGCGCCACGCGCGTGTCGGTGGAGACGCCGATCGGGCGCACACGGCCACTCTTGATGTGCGTGAACAGCGAGCCGATGGTGGCGAGCATCGCTTGTGTCTCGCCCGCCACCATGGCGATGCCGGCGGGGCCGCCGCCTTTGTACGGCACGTGGATCATTTTAAGATTGGCCATCGAGGCCATCAGCGCCATCGACAAATGCACGTAGCTGCCGTTGCCGGCGGAGCCGTAGGTGATTTCACCCGGGCGTTTGCGCGCGAGCGCGATAAAGTCCTGCCCCGTTTTCACCGGCAGCGCGGGATGCACCACCAGCATGCCGACCTGGCGCGCCATCGGCGTGACGGGGATGAAATCGTTCAGCACGTCGTAAGGCAGTTTTTTGTAGAGATGGGCGTTGGCCACATGTGTGGTCGATTGCACCATCACGGTGTAGCCGTCGGCGGGGCTTTTGGCGGCGACTTCCGAACCGATGACGCCGGAGGCGCCGCCGCGGTTGTCCATCACGAACTGCTGGCCGGTGTTGCGCGAGATACGCTCGAATACGATACGCGCCACCACGTCATTGGAGCCGCCCGGCGGGAACACGACAATTACCCGCACCGGCTTGGCCGGATAAGCCTGCGCGAGCGCCAGGGCCGGCAGTAAAAAAGAAGCGGCCGCAAGTACGGCGCGCGCTGAATTTACGAACTTCATGGTATCTCCTCACTCGGTTAAACGGCCGTTGGCGGGCCAGGCTAGCGGTTCTTGGTACGCCTTAGACCGCCTGAACGCGCGATGTTACACGTGGTGGACACGAAAGGCCGCGTTTACCGCGAATTTTTTTGCCATGGCGAGGCTGCGGCGGCAAGCGCACCACGATGTCGAAACATTGGCTCGGTGGCGGCTGGCGCTGGGTACGGGAAGCTACGGATGTCTAGACGCCGTAAAGTCGTTTTTCGTAAACCGTGCTGATTCGCGCCCCATCCCACACATAACAAAAGTGCGGCCCTTGAATGCAGTTTGAAATCAGCTTCGGCCGAAACACGCCGACGCAAGTGCCGCCCGGGTGGCGCACGCTGTCGTAGACAATCCCATTGGAATTCTGCGCCTTGAGCGCGCGGCCGAGCGCTTGGCCGGCGGCGTAGCTATCGGGGTCATACACCCCGTTCAGATCAACGCGGCCGCGGATGTCATGAAACTCGCCGCGCACATCGGCTTGATAAGTGCGCATGTCGACTTCAATGGGCGGCTCGCGAGTGCGTGCCAAAAACACGGCTCGCGAGTGGCGGGTTTCGGCGATCGCGGTGGCGAGTGTGCGCGCGGCGTAATACACACCATAAGTGTTGTCGGCGAAGCGGCTGCCTTCGGGGTTTAAATGCGTGAACGCCGCCATGATCGGCGTGGTGCCGGGGCCGCTCACACGATCTTCCAGCGGCAGCAGCGAGATGTCGCCAATCTCTTGTCGCACGCGCGGGTTGGTCAGGTTTTCTACCGCGAACACGGCTTCAAGATCGGCGGGGTCGGCGACGCGATCGAACAGCGTTACCGGCGGAAAGCGGCTCGGCACCAGGCGGTAGCTGGGGCGCCAGGCGATGCGGGCGGTTTTGGGAAGCGTCACTGCTATAGACGGCACGATTCGTTAGAAAAATTGTTCCGTTCGGGCTGAGCTTGTCGAAGCCCGTTCAAGCTTGATCGCCCTTCGACAAGCTCAGGGCGAACGGTGGCTCGATCAATTTTCCCAACTCAACCTCCCCGCTGCGCATCCAAATACTCCCGCACCACATAAAGATCGCCAACCTGCCCCGACAACATGCGATCCAACGCACTCTTGCCGCCAAACAGCGGCGCGGTGTTGGGCTTTTTGATCCACGCATCCGCCGCCTCCGGTTTAGGCAGCAGCACTTGCAACGCCGAGTAAATGCCGAACACGTACGAAATGCGCTCCAACACATCTTGCGGGAGTGCCGCGACTTCGCCTTGCTTCCATTTGTAAAACGTCGAGCGCGGCGGGTTGCCGAGGAGTTTGATCAACTCTTTGCTGGTCAATTGCCACGCATCGGCGATGCGAAACAGCGTGCGCAGCGCGGGCGCGGCGAGCTGGCTGGCGTTTAAGTTGACGCTGCGCGGTTCGATCGCCGGGGTGGCCATGGTGAACGCCTCGTTGTCCATAAATAGACTTTAAATCAATATAGTATCTTATTGGATAACAATCAATAGCGTTGGACGAAAGGCCAAGAGCCAGCAGGTGGGTAATTGCTACGGCATAGGCTTTTGAGTTGAAATTGACCCGAAATAAAAAAGTCAATCAAATCAATTACTTACATAAATCCCCTACGCGGGGCGACGTTCGCCGACCGCATGCCGTGCGCGCCGAACCCCACGCCTTACAATAAGCCGCCCTCCCGCTACCCACCCGCCGAATTCACCGCCCACCCGATGCAGCCACCGCCCCCAACACCGCCGTCCGGGCCCGCGCTGCTGCAAGTCGAAAACCTGCACGCTGAGTTCACCACCGCGCGCGGCGTGGTGCGCGCGGTGCAAGGCATTTCGTACAGCGTGCGCGCCGGTGAAGTGGCGGCGCTGGTGGGCGAATCGGGCTGCGGCAAATCGGTTTCGTCGCTCGCGATCATGCGCTTGCTCGCGCACAACGGGCGCGTGCGCGAAGGTCGTGTGGTGTTCGACGGACAAGACCTGCTCACGATCAGCGAAGAGGCCATGCGCGAAATCCGCGGGCGCGACATCGCGATGATTTTTCAGGACCCGATGACTTCGCTCAACCCGGTGCTCACCATCGGCTTTCAAATTTGCGAGCCACTCATACTGCATTTGAAACTCGCGCCCGACGCCGCACGCGCACGCGCGCTGGAGTTGCTGAAACTCGTCGGCATTCCCGACGCCGAGCGCCGGCTGGATCAATACCCGCATCAGTTCTCCGGTGGCATGCGCCAACGCGTGGTGATAGCGATAGCGCTCGCCTGCAACCCCAAACTGATCATCGCCGACGAGCCGACCACCGCGCTCGATGTCACCATCCAGGCGCAGATTTTGAAGCTGATGAAAGACCTTGCGCGTGACCGCAACATCGCGCTGGTGGTGATCACGCATAATTTGGGCATCGTCGCGCGTTACGCCGACCGCGTGAACGTGATGTACGCCGCGCGCATGGCCGAAGAAGGCGCCGCGCACGCGGTGTTCGCCAAGCCGCTGCATCCGTATACTGCGGGTTTGTTGCGCTCGGTGCCGCGGCTCGATCAGCCGCGCGGGGTCAAACTCGAAACTATCGACGGCGCGCCGCCCGATTTGGTCGCACTGCCGCCGGGCTGCCGTTTCGCACCGCGCTGCGCCGCGCGCCAAGCGGCGTGCGAGCAAGCCTTGCCTGACATGGCCGAAGTCAGCGCGGGCCGCTACACCGCCTGTTTGCGTTCACGAGAAATCGAGCGCGACGGCCCACCGGCACTGGGCCTGCAAGCCGCCGCCGCCGGCAACGCCGTGCATAAAACATTGAATCGCGACGCACCGCTGGTGAGCGCGCGCGAGCTTAAAACTTATTTCGATGTCTCGACCGGCTTAAAAGCCTTCACCAGCAGCCACGCCGTGGTGCGCGCGGTGGACGATTTGTCGTTTGACATCTACAAGGGCGAAACGGTGGGCCTGGTCGGCGAATCCGGCTGCGGCAAAACCACCGTGGGCCGCACGCTGCTGCGCCTGGAGCCTTCCACCGGCGGCGTGATTCGCTTCGGCGGCGCCGATGTCACGCTCGCCCAAGGCGACGCACTCAAAAATTATCGCCGCAAAGTGCAGGTGATTTTCCAAGACCCGTATAGCTCGCTAAACCCGCGCATCACCATCGGCGACGCGATCGCCGAGCCGTTGCTGGTCTACAAATTGCAGCCCAACAAAGCGGCGGCGCAAGCCAAAGTGCGCGAGCTGCTCACGCAAGTGGGCCTGTTCGAATACATGGCGAGCCGCTACCCGCACGAGCTCTCCGGCGGCCAGCGCCAGCGCGTGGGCATCGCGCGCGCGCTGGCGATGCAGCCGGAATTCATCGTGTGCGACGAGCCGGTGTCGGCGCTCGATGTGTCGATCCAGGCGCAGATCATCAACCTGCTCGAGGATTTGCAAAAAAAATACGGCCTCACGTATTTGTTCATCGCGCACGACCTCGCCGTGGTGCGCCACATCTCCGACCGCGTCATCGTCATGTACCTGGGCCGCGTGATGGAAATCGCCGATCGCGACGCGCTCTACGCCGAGCCGCTGCATCCGTACACCCAAGCGTTGCTCGAAGCCGTGCCCGTGCCCGATCCGCAAATCGAAGCGCGGCGCGAACATCGTGTGTTGTCAGGCGAAGTGCCCAGCCCCTTGGCGCCGCCGTCAGGCTGCGTGTTTCATACGCGTTGTCCGCGCGCGGATGCGGGCTGCAAGGGTGAGCGGCCTGCGTTGCGGGAAGTTAAGGCGGGGCATTTTGCGGCGTGTATTAAGGTGTAGGGCTTTGCGCGCCAAGCCTTGCTTCTCAATCGAAAACAGTACGCAGCTTTTCCTGCTATTGTTAACTGGGTTACAAACCCGATGAAATGTTGTTAGTGTATTGTTTTTATTGGAGTTTATCCGAATTTCGCTTGGGATGTTAACAAGCGGCGCGGGATGTTAACAGGCGTTTAAATGGTTAAAACTAGTTAGGACGACCCGAGGAAGAAACGATGGCGCGAGACTGGGAGAACGCTTTTTCCTTTTGGGCGCAATCGCCCAGCAACTAGGAGCAGGAGCGCTCTGAGCGGGTTATCCGAGCCATCCGCGCCGCCGTCAGCAACAGCCCCAAGCTGCAGGCGAGAAAGACTTTGGTCTTTGTGCAGGGATCCTTTCGTAACCGCGTCAATGTTCGTCAGGAGAGCGACGTCGATGTCGGTGTGATGCTCTACGAGTACTTCCTCGCTCAGTATCCGAGCGGGAAGGCAGACGCTGATTTTGACAACTTCGACGCTAACTACTCATTCTCTCAGTTCAAGGACGAACTTGAGGAGGCGCTCGTCGCGCACTTCGGTCGCGCGGCGGTCAAACGTGGCAACAAGGCATTCGATATCAAGGCCGCACAAGCGCAGGTTGAAGCCGATGTCGTGCCACTGTTCGAGTTTAGGCAGTATTGGGAGAATGGAGGTTACCGTGCCGGCGTAGCCCTGCTCCCAGACAACAGCAGTCGGCGTATTGAGAACTACCCTGAACGCCTCGTTGACTACTGGCCGCACACGCCTCTCCACTACGAGAACGGTGTTTATAAGAACGACGCAACCCAGCGGCGCTTCAAGGGCATGGTGCGCATCCTGAAGAAGCTGCGGATCGATCTGGCGGACGCAGGAAACACCTACGCTGCAACCGTCCCTGGCTACCTGGCTGAGTGCCTGGTTTGGAACGCTCCAGACTGGTGCTTCGGGCACGCTACATGGGAGGAGCGCGTCCAGTCTGTGCTGCGTTTCCTCTGGCAGAGCACGAGGGAGCCGTCCCTTTGCGCGGAGTGGTGCGAGGTCGATGCAATTAAGTACCTATTCCATAGCTCGCAGCCGTGGACGCGCGACCAGGCGCACGCCTTCGTCAACGCGGCATGGGACTTTGTCGGGGTGAAGCCCGTATGAAGCTCGAACGGCTCCACATCACCGCCTTTGTCATCCTTGGGGCGGCCATCTGGCTGGCAGTACTACTCTTCCAGGGTACGCCGGTCGAGTGGGTGCACGCCCAGCCATTTAGTGTCGTGGTGAGCGCCTTGGTCGGCGTCGGCGTGCTTCTGGAGTTCGTGCTTTGGCGGCAGGCGTGGCTACACGGTTGGCTCATTAACCGCCCTGATCTTCGTGGTACGTGGCGCGTCGAGCTGCAGTCGAGCTACGTGCGGCCTGAGACTAACGAGCGTGTGCCAATGATTGTCTGCTACATGGGCGTGAAGCAGACCCTTTCGAAGCTCCAGATGCATTTGATGACTCCCGAATCAGAGTCTTGGCTTATCGCTGACCACATTCGGCCGTCCCCCAGCGGCCACGGCTTCCAAGTGATTGGGGTCTATACCAATGAACCTAACGTTCATCTTCGAGACGAGCGAATCAGCGAGATGCACCAAGGGGCCATCATCGTCGAAACTCATGGGCCTAGCCTCCGGCCAACGACGCTCACAGCGAAGTACTGGACTCACCGCAAAACCACAGGAACAATGGAGTTCACCGTCCGCATCGACGATCTGTGCACGCGATTCGCAGACGCTCAACGGGCACTCTCGGCGCACGAAGGCAACAATGCCTGACTCGACGGCGTGGGCGCGTCACGTGCGTCCTAACAACAGCATGCAGCAGACGGCGCTTCGCGCCGCCACTGATGCTGGGCGTTATGCATCTCACTGTCCGAGAGTGCGACGATGACCACACTTATGTCTTCGTTAGTGTCGGAGGCACGGCCACTGCCGAGCAGGAGGCCTTCGTTCGGGCGGTGGAGGACCGCCTTCGGAGCGAGGGCTTGGTTCCTCACACGGTGGGTAGGAACACGTTCAGCTCCGACGCGCCGCTCAGAACTGTGACTGAACTGATGGACAAGTGCTCGGGCACTGTGGTGATCGCCCTGGAGCGTTCGTACTTTCCGAAGGGAGTCGACAAGCGCGGAGAGCCAAAGGAAGCGGCGCTCAACGATGTCAGGCTTCCCACGCCCTGGAACCAGATTGAAGCGGCCATAAGCTATGCCCGCGGCCTTCCGCTCATGGTGATCGTCGAAGCGGGCCTGAAGAGCGAGGGGCTGCTGGAGCGTGGATACGATTGGTACGTACAATGGGTCAAGCCGGAGGTTACGGCGCTGCACTCGAATGAGTTCAATGGCGTCCTCGCGAGCTGGAAAGAGAAGATGGTCAAGGGCCCGAAGAAGACATCTCCCGCCAAGGCACCATCCGAGCTTACAGTCGGGGAGCTGATCGGTGGCCTGAAGCCCGTCCAACTCTGGAGCGTCCTTGCTGCGTTGGCCGCCCTTGTCGCGGGGGCCTTCGCGCTTGGCGGGAAGCTCTTCGGTGGCCCATAGATGCATAACCGCAACGTTAAGCGTCGATGAATGCAGCCATCTGGCACCAAGCAGTGTTGAGTCGTTGCAGTGGCGATTGGCGCGCTTATAGGTGCGGCAATTGGCGCTGCGGTTGTTGCGGCGGCGTATCTTTTCGGGGGCGACGCTATCGCAACTCGCAGTGACCATCTGCCCGCGGCTGCGGGCGTAGTCGCCGGCGTCGCCTTGGCCGGCGCATTTCATGGCGCTTCTGCGTGTGGCAAGTGCTGAGGCTGTGCCCATCGATCCGCAAAGATCACCATTTCCAGTTAGTGACACCACAAGTTGCGCTCCCCCGCAAATCAGGTAGAGAATCCCACCACGCATTCCATTCGAGGAGAGTCCATCATGCCCGACCAAGCCGAACGCCAATCCGCAACTGCCGTCGAAGTCGCCCCCATGTCCATCCACTGCGGCGCTGAAATTCGCGGCGTCGATTTGTCGCGCCCGCTGCCGGCTGCACACGTCAAAGCGGTGCGCGATGCGCTGAACAAATGGAAAGTGGTGTTTTTCCGCGGGCAAAAGCTCGATCACGCTTCGCACATCGCCGCCGCCCGGCACTTTGGCGACACCACCGCCGGTCACGTGGTTTACGGCAGTGATGGCGAATACCCGCAAATTTATTCCGTGGCCAAGTTCCGCAAGGCCAACCGACACCAAGGCCAGCCGCTGATGCGCGCGTGGTCGGGCTGGCACACCGACATCACCGCCGCGATCAACCCGCCGGCGGCGTCGATGTTGCGCGGCGAAACCGTGCCGCCGTATGGCGGCGATACGCTGTGGACCAACCTCGCCGCCGCGTACAACGCGCTGTCGCCGACGATGCAAAAAATTTGTGATGGCCTGCGCGGCCTGCACCGCTTCGCGCCACCACCGGGGGTGAACGAAACGCGCGAGTATCGCGAGCTGATGAAAAAGCGCACGTTGGTGAGCGAGCATCCGATCGTGCGCGTGCACCCGGAAACCGGCGAAAAATTATTGTTCTTGAGCCCCTCGTTTCTGAAATCCATCGTCGGCATGTCCCCACGTGAAAGCCAGATCATGCTGGAGTTTTTGTGGGAGCACGTCGTGCGCCCCGAATTCACCGTGCGTTTCCGCTGGGATGCCGGCAGTGTCGCGTTCTGGGACAACCGCTCGACTTCGCATCTCGCGCCGCGCGATATTTTCGATTCCGATTTCGATCGGCAGTTTTATCGCGTGACGCTGGTGGGCGATGTGCCGGTGGGGGTGGATGGCAAGCCCTCGACGGCGCTGGAAGGGGAGCCGATTGTGGCGGTGTAACGCGGTGCTCAACGCGCGCCAACCGCGTTGACACCAATTGTAGGACGTCCTACAATGATGGCCGGTTCAGCCCGGTAAGCGCCATGAAACAACACGTCAGCCTTCGTGATGCCAATCAGCATTTGTCCCGCTACGTCGAGGCGGTGGAGCAGCAAGGCGAGGAAATCATCATCACGCGGCGCGGCAAGCCTGTTGCAAAAATCGTCCGCATCGCCGATAGCCCGCGGCTGACGGCCGCGCAAAAGGCCGTGCGCGAGCGTTTGCTCGCGCGCATGCGCAAGGGCTATCGCTTGGGCGGCAAGGTGCCCGCGCGCGACCAACTGCATGAGCGGTAAACGCTGGTCGTTGGACACCAATATTTTGGTGTATTCGGTCGACCTGGATGCGGGCGCGCGGCATGATCGGGCGATTGAATTGTTCGAGCTGCTCACGCCCGATAATTGCGTGTTAAGCCTGCAGTCGCTCAGCGAGTTTTACGCGGCGGTGACGCGCAAGAAGCTGATGCCCATGGCCGATGCGATGGCGCAAATCGACGATTGGCAACAACTGTTTCCAGTCGTTGCGGCAAAGGGCGCAACTCTCACGCGTGCATTGGCGGGCGTGAAACGTTACCAACTCTCGTTTTGGGACGCGCTACTGTGGGCCACCGTTCGCGAGGCCCGCGTGGACACGTTGCTCAGCGAGGATTTTCAGCATGAGCAGTTGCTGGAAGGCGTGCAAATTATCAACCCGTTTAAATTCAAGGATATCGGCGCGCTATTGGCATGATGCTGGGCGCGCCCAACGGTTTGCAGTGTAATCTTCGAATTCGGGTAAAGTGGTTACAGCCAACAGGAGAACCAACATGAGCACAAAATGGTGCCGTTTCCAGGCAGGTGACAAAATTTCCTACGGCCGCATCGACGGCGACAGCATCACTGCCATCGACGGCGCGCCGTGGGGTGCACACAGCGTCACATCGACAAAGTATCCGCTCAACTCGGTCAAGCTGTTGATTCCCACCATCCCCTCAACGTTCTACTGCGTGGGCATCAACTACCGCGAGCACATCATCCAGGCGGCCAAGCGCCGCGGCGTGGAGCCGCAGTTCCCGCAGCGGCCCGACATCGGCTACCGCGCCAACAACGCCTTGTGCGCGCATGAAGACCCGATTATCAAGCCCAAGGATGCCGGTGAGATTTTTCAGTACGAAGGTGAGTTGGTGGCGGTCATCGGCAAGCAGGGCAAAAAAATTCCGCAGGAGAAGGCGCTGGATTATGTGTTCGGCTGGACCATCGGCAACGACGTGTCCGAGCGCACCTGGCAGCGTGGCGACCGCACGCTGTGGCGCGGCAAAAACTGCGACAGTTTCAAGCCGATGGGGCCGTGGATCGTCACCGATCTGGATTACCGCAAGATGACGACGGTGGTGCGTCTAAACGGCGCGGAGGTCGATCGCTTCAACACCTGGGACATGATCCACGACGTCGAGCAATACATCGCCGAGGTCAGCAAATACTGCACGCTCTACCCCGGCGATGTGTTTTGGATGGGCACCGATGGCTCGCCGCGCAACATGAGGCCGGGCGATGTGTGCGAAGTCGACATCACCGGCATTGGCACGTTGCGTAATCAGGTGGTGTTGGAGGCGTAAGTAAGCGCGCCCAATTACCGCGTGCGCTTGTAAACATAATCCTCGCGCTCACCGCCGCCCACGCGCAGGCCCGGCGGCAACGGCGGCCGGGATTCATTCACCTTGGCGTGCACATCCAAAGCGGCTTGATCGACCCAGCGTTCGAGCAGCGTGAGGCGGTCGGGGTTTAGCACGCTTTGAAATATCTCGAACTGTTCGCAGCCGGGTTCTTGCATGATGTCGGTGCAACGCGCTTTGTAGAGTTGCGCGAGTTCAGCGCCTTTGCCGGGGGCGGCGGTGATGGTGACGATGAGTCTTATGGACATGGGTGCCCTCTACGACGAAGTACGTTAACCAACGTTGTCGTTCCCGCGCAGGCGGAAACCCATAACACATCAGCCTATGGCACATCGCATGGGTTCCCGCCTCATTTGCGTATCAACCGGGAACGACTCGGGAAGTGCTGCGCCTCAGGCTATCACGTCGAGTTTTTGATACAGGCTTAAATCTTCCCAATACTCTTGATCGCCGACGCCATGCGCTTGTGATCGGCTTCGAAAAACTTTCTGAACTCCGGCGCGTCGCGATAGTTGAGCACCACTTGCGAGCCTTCCAATGCCTTTTGGAATTGCGCATCGTTGATCGCGCGGCGGGCAAGATCGCGCAGCCGGGTTTGAGTCGCCTCGGGCACCGCCGCCGAGGTGAACAAGCCCACCCACAAGTACGCTTCGATGTCGATGCCCATGGATTTAAACGTCGGCGCATCGGGCACGGCGGGGTGCGGTTGGGTGCCCCAGCTTGCGATCAATCGCAGTTTGCCGGTCTTGCCGTGCGGTGCCATGGTGGCCGGCCCGCCACCGGTGACTTGCGAATGTCCGCCCAGCGCTTGGGTGATTGCCGGGCCGCCGCCGGTGGTGGGCAGGTGGCGCATGCGGGTTTTGGTGGCGTCCATGAACATCACGATCGGCGTGTGCGTGATGCCATACGGGCCGGAGGTTGAAAACACCAATTCGTTGGGCTTGGCTTTGGCCAATGCGATAAGGTCTTTGACGGTTTTCGCCGGCAACACCGGGTGCACGCCCATGATCAACGGGTCGGAGCTCATCAGCGCCACGAATGCGATTTGCTCCAGCGAGTACGGCGTTTTCGCGCCATAGAGTTTGTCTTTTTCCACCGCCAGATGCAGGTTGGCGGTGGTCACCAGCAGGTTGTGACCGTCGGGTGGTTGATTCACCACGAATGCGGTGCCGGCCGCGCCCACCGCGCCGGGCCGGTTGACCACCGGCGCCGGTTGGCCGGTCAGGCGCTCGAGCACCACCGACAGCGGCTGCGCGTGTACCTGGTTCATGCCGCCGGGCGGGTTGGGCACGGTGATGGTGAGTGCCTTGGTGGGGAAATCCTGCGCGTGCGCGGCGAGCGGCGCGAGCGCGAGGGTGCTGATGATGGCGATGCGTTTCATGACTCCTCCTTAATAAATGTTGTAGTCCGCTTTGTAATGAGTGTCGTGCGCGGTGTCAACCTCGCCCAGCCTGACGTTGGCCGTGGGCGGGCGACATTGGTGTAGACTTGCCGCGCTCAAACGGCGGTGGCGCGCGCGCCCATTCCGCGTTATTACGTAACTATTTGATTTTATTGATATTTTTAGAAAGCCCAACATGTTCAATCCGTTTCAAAAACTCGAACTCATCGAAACCGAAGTGTTCATGTCGATGCCGGCGAAGTTTCGCAAGAAGAGCCGCACCGCGTGGTCCGACCCCAATCGGCAAAACGCCGAGGTCGAATGTTTTCTCGAAGGCCCGTCGTTCGATCGTGAAGGCAATTTGTGGTTTGTCGATATTCCGTTTGGCCGCATTTTTCGCATCACGCCGAAAAAGGATTGGGATCTGGTGACGCAATACGACGGCTGGCCCAACGGTTTGAAAATCCACAAGGACGGCAGCATCTGGATTTGCGATTACAAAGAGGGCCTGCTCAAGCTCGACCCCAAAACCGGCAAACTCGAAACCATTTTGCGCACCGCGTTTAGCGAGGGCTTCAAGGGGCTGAACGATTTGCACTTCGCCTCCAACGGCGATTTGTATTTCACCGATCAAGGGCAGACCGGCATTACCGATCCCACCGGGCGGGTATTTCGGTTGTCGGCCGCCGGACGGCTCGATCGTTTGGTCGACAATATTCCCAGCCCCAATGGCATCACACTGTCGACGGTGGAAAAGCACGTCTACGTCGGCGTCACGCGCTCGCAGCAGATTTGGCGCCTGCCGCTGATGGCTGACGGCAATATTTCCAAAACCGGCGTCGCTGTGCAACTCTCCGGCGGCGTGGGCGGGCCGGACGGCATCGAAATGGATTCACAAAACGGCTTGCTGGTGTGCCAACTCGGCGTGGGCATCTGGCGCTTTGATGCGAACATGCTGCCCACGCATTTGATTCACTCCGCCGATCACAAGCATCATCATCTGGCGAATATCGCCGCCGGCGGAGCGGATTTGAAAACGCTCTACATCACCGAATCGCTGTCGGGCGATATTCTGATGGCGAAGTTGCCGGTGGCGGGGAAAAAGCTTTACTCGCATATGTAAGCCGTCAATTATGAGCGGCCGAATCAGCTTAACCCGCGACGATGTCATCGCCACTGTCGCCATCGATAACCCCGGCAAGTTAAACGCGCTCACCGTCGCGATGTGGCAAGACCTCGCGCGCGTGATGCGCGAGTTGTCGGCGGATGATGCGCTGCGCTGTGTCGTGCTGCGCGGCGCGGGTGAAAGTGCGTTCGCCGCCGGCGCCGACATTGCCGAATTTGCCAGGGTGCGCGCGACCAAGGCGCAAGGCGTGCAGTATCACCGCGAGTTCGTGTACGGCGCGCTGCGAGCGGTGGCCGAATGCCGCCATCCGGTGGTGGCGATGATTCATGGGCCGTGCGTGGGCGGCGGGTTGGAGCTGGCGTGTCAATCCGATTTGCGCATCGCCGGGGAGTCCGCGCGCTTTGGCGTGCCGATCAATCGCCTGGGGTTTTCGATCGCCTACGATGAATTGATCGCGGTGCTGCCGGTGGTGGGCCGCAGCGCGGCGCTGGAAATTTTGCTCGAAGGCCGCGTGTGGGATGCACGCGAAGCGTTTGCCAAGGGTTTGCTGACGCGCATCGTGCCCGATGCGCAACTCGCCGTGGAGACGCACGCCAGCGTTCAACGCATCAGCGCCGGCGCGCCGCTGGTGGCGCGCTGGCACAAACAATTCATCCGTCGCTTAACCCCGCGGCCCGCGCCGCTGACCGCGCAGGAAATCGACGCGAGCTTTGCCTATTTCGACACCGAAGACTTCCGTCTCGGTTACGATGCGTTTATCAACAAGACACGGGCGCGCTTTCAAGGGCGCTGAATATTTTGTAAATATTTGATTTAATTGATTATTTTAAGCGGCGCTAAGGAAACATTTATGTCAGGTCCCCTCTCCCATATCAAAGTGCTCGACCTTTCGCGCGTGCTCGCAGGCCCGTGGTGCGGGCAAAACCTCGCCGACTTGGGCGCCGAAGTGATCAAAGTCGAGCGCCCCGGCAAGGGCGACGATTCGCGCGGTTACGCGCCGCCGTATTTGAAAGACCAAAACGGCAACGACACCAAGGAAGGTGCGTACTTCTGCGCCGCCAATCGCGGCAAAAAATCCATCACGGTGAACATCAGCAAGCCCGAAGGCCAGCAACTCATCCGCGAACTCGCGCAGCAGTGCGACGTGCTGATCGAAAACTACAAGGTGGGCGACCTCGCGCGTTACGGCTTGGGCTACGAAGACCTTAAAAAATTAAACCCCGGCATCATTTATTGTTCCGTCACCGGCTTCGGCCAAACCGGCCCGTATAAAGACCGCCCCGGCTACGACTTCATGGCGCAGGGCATGGGCGGCTTGATGAGCATCACCGGCGAAGCCGACGATCAACCGGGCGGCGGCGCGCAGCGCGTGGGTGTGCCGATCATCGATCTCACCACCGGCATGTACGCCACCATCGCGATTTGCGCGGCGGTCGCGCACCGCGCGGTCACCGGCAAGGGGCAGTGGATCGACGTGGCGCTGCTGGATAGTTGCGTGGCGTTTCTCGCCAATCAGGCGATGAATTATTTCGCCACCGGCGAATCGCCCTCGCGCATCGGCAACGCGCACCCGAACATCGTGCCCTATCAAACCTTCAACACCAGCAACGGCGCGATCATCCTCGCCTGCGGCAACGACAACCTGTTCAACAAATTCTGCGACGCGGCGGGCTGCAGCGGTCTGTTGAAAAACCCGATCTTCGCCACCAACGCCGACCGCGTGAAAAACCGCGTCGAAGTCACGCGCATCTTGAATGAGATTTTCTTAAAACGCAGGACCGCGGAATGGGTCAAGCTGCTGGATGACGCCGGTGTTGCCAACGGCCCCATCAACACCATCGAGGAAGTGTTCAAAGAGCAACAAGTCATCGCGCGCGGCCTGAAAATCGAGCTGCCGCACGCCGCCGCGGGCAAAGTGCCGCTGGTGGCGAGCCCCATGCGTTTTTCGGAAACACCGATCAAGCACGAGGTGCCGCCGCCGACAGTGGGGCAGCATACCGAGGAGATTTTGCGTTCGGTGTTGAAAAAATCGGATGGAGAGATCGCCGCGCTGCGTAGTGCGGGCGCGCTGTAAGCGCTTGCGCTAATCCAGTTTCAAATTTGCGGACTTGATCACCTTCGCCCAGCGCGCGAAATCGGCGGCCAGCAACTGCGCAAAGGGCTTGGGGCCGTCGCCAACGATCTCCGAGCCGAGCTGATCGAGGCGCTGTTTCACGTCGGGCAGTTGCAGCGCCGCGTGCATTTCCCGATACAGCGTGTCGATGATCGGCGCGGGAACGCTGGCGGCGGTCAACACACCCGCCCACACCGGCACTTCCAGCCCCGCGATGCCGGCTTCGGTGAGCGTGGGCGCTTGCGCGAACGAGGGCGTGCGTTTTTTGGCCGCCACCGCCAGCAAGCGTGCGCGCCCGGCCGCGAGATGCGGCTGCGCCGCGGCGGTGGTGATAAACATCAATTGCACTTGGCCGCTGGCGATATCCACAAACGCCGGCACCGCGCCTTTGTACGGCACGTGCAGTAACTGCAAGCCGGTTTGTTGCTTGAACAGCTCCATGGTGAGGTGCGAAATGCTGCCGTTGCCCACCGACGCATAGTTGAGCTGGCCCGCGCGTGACTTGGCGTGTGCCAGTAACTCAGCCACGGACTTGGCCGGCAAGTTGTTCGCAACGATCAGCGACATCGGTGTATCGACCAGGTGGATCACCGGCGCGAAATCTCGGTTGGGCTGGTAAGCGAGCTTGGGTTGCAAGCTGTGCGCCACCGTCACCGGCCCCGCGGTCGCCATGAAAATGGTGTAGCCGTCGGGCGCGGCGCGCGCCGTCAACTCGGCGGCGATCAGGCCCGCGGCGCCGGTGCGATTGTCGATCACCACTTGCTGGCCCACGCGCTCACCGACTTTTTGCCCCACCAAGCGCGCGATGACATCTTGCGAGCCGCCCGGCGTGAACGGGACGATAAAGCGCACCGGCTTGGCGGGGTAAGCCGCCGCGGTGGAAGTCATCGTCGCCAGCAGCGCCGCGCTAACAAGAATGCGCGCGTTCATAGGCTTTTGATGCGGTTGCCGATGTCGATCAGCATCTGTTCGTCGACCGGATGCCGGATCACACACGCCGGCGCCAGAATAATGCTGCGGCCCTGCGTGTGGTTCATCGCGATTTGAATGTCACCCATCACCGCATCGAGATTGCGCTGTGTAATAAAACCGCGCTGCAAACCGCCGACGATGCAGCGCGCGCCGCCGCTGGCGCGATAGTCGGCGATGGTGGGCGGCGTTTCGCCGATGTGCCAGTTCAACGCGTCCACCGGATAATCGCGCAGCGCGTCGAACAAGATATCCTCGCCGTGCATGTGCAGCACGTTGAACCAGCCGCCGGCTTCACGCGCGGCGTGTAACACGGGTGTGTCGTAGCGTTCGCCAAAGCGGCGATAGGTGGCGGCGTCGAACAACTGATGCGTGGCATCTTGCGTGGCGAAAAAAATGCCCGCGCAGCCGGCGGCGATGGCCGCGCGCGTGAACTCGCAGGTGGTTTGCGTGATCACGTTAAGGCCCGCGGCGACTTCATTCGCATGTGACGCAATATGCGCGCGATGCGCGCCGTTCGATAGCTTGTTGGCGATGGTCAGCGGCGAAAACACGGTGGCCAGAACCGGCACTTCCGGCCCGACGAGTTTCACCAGCTTGGTGAGATGGCGTATCTCACGCGCCAGCGCCCCTTGCGTAACGTTGAGCCGGGCAAGCCGCGCCCAATCCGCCGGCGCACTCACCGTGGGCCGCACCACGCGGCCCACGCCACCGCGCGCCACATCGCTGAAGTCGAGCGTGCAGCCCCAATCCTCCACGCAGTAAAAACCGTTGGGCATGGATTTCACAAAATCCAGATCGAGCCGCTGCGCGAACGCCGCGGTGGCCTCGGCGATTTTGTCGGCATCGAGATCGATATCGGGCCGGTGCGTCCAAAAGCCGTAGGGGACGCGGTCGGTTTTCTCGCCGCGCAGCGCGGCGCGGATGCGTTCGGATTTGTTCATTTGGGTGGTGGCTGGATTCAGTTTTGTCAGTAACCGGCTTCGCGCTGATGGCGCACGGCGTGTATTACCACCAGATCATCGAGCGCAAAGTACTCATACAGCGCAACATAGCCCGTGGCGCCCTTGGAGATAATCAACTCGCGCAGCGTCGAGCGTGGCGCGATTTTGCGGCCGACTTCCGGATGCATGTTCAACACCAGCACGCCCGAGCGGATGGTTTCGATGTGGTCCAGCGCGGTATCGGGGTCGCGTTTGACATTGAACTCCAAAATCCGTTCCAGATCGGTCTGCGCGCCGTCGGAAAATACGATCATGCGACCTTGCGTGCCTTGGGCTTGGCAACGCTCTTGCCTTGGACGCGCGCGCGCAGGTAATCGAACATTTCGTCGGCGGGAATGCTTTTGCCGGTCTTCCTAAACTGCGCCGCGCGTTTTTCGGCTTCGGCATAAAAAGCGGTCTTGGCTTCTTCCGCGGCGATGCGTTCCTCGATCGCCGTGACCATAAACGCGTGCGCGGTTGTTTCCTGCGCGCGCGCGAGTTTTTCCACGCGCCGTTTGGTTTTTTCGGGGAGTCTGAGCGAGACGGCCATGATCGTATTTGTATTACAAATGAGATACAGCGATGGTAGTGGGTTGCACCATGCAAATCAAGCTGGTGTCAGACCATAGGCGCGTCACCGGCTCAACGCGCGTTGCCGCTCGAAAGAATCGCGGGTTTGTATTAGAGTCGCCCCTTCCTATTTGAAGGTCACACCATGCGTATAGGCATTTTGTTACCCCACCGCGGCGTCATCCTGCAATCCGCCCGCCGCCCGCCGGTGGAAGACTGCTGGACCATCGCGCGTTTGTGCGATGAAGCGGATATGGACATCTGGGTCGGGGACTCCGTGGTGGCCAAGCCGCGCCTGGAGCCGTTGACCACGCTCGCGTACTGCGCGGCGATCACCAAACGGTCCAAACTCGGCACGGCGATTTTGCTGCCCGCGCTCAGACAACCGGTGGTGCTGGCGCATCAGCTCGCCAACATCGACCAGATCTCGCAAGGCCGGTTAGTACTGGGTCTGGGCGTGGGCTGGGGCATGCCGGCGATCGTGCGCGAGTGGGAAGCCTGCGGCAAGAACCACAAGCGGCGCGTGAAAGACCTTGAAGAACACGTCAGCGTGTGGCGCGCGCTGTGGCGCGGCGATCCGGTGACGATGCAAGGCAGCGATTACAAACTCACCGAGCACACCATCGGCCCGCTGCCATGGAACGAAGTGGGCCCACCCGTGTTGATCACCGCGGGAAATCGCGGTGAAATCATTCCGGCGCAGATTGAGCGCGTGGGTAAATTCGGTGACGGCATCATCACCACCTACGTCAACGAGGATGACATTCGCAAGTTGCGTGAAGTGTGCGCCGAGGCAATGGCACGCCATGGCAGAGCGAATCCAAACTTCCCCTTGTGCGTTTACACAACAGTGTGCATCGAAAACGATGTCGCCAAAGCCGAGGCGATGACCGCCGACTTTCTCGACAAATACTACGGCGGTGGTGTGAACTTCCGCGGCATGATGGGCTTGGGGCCGGCCGCGGCAGTGGCCGATGTGTTGGAGCGCTATAAGGCCGCGGGGGTCACGGATTTATGCATACGCCTGGTGGGCGAAAATCAGGTGGCACAGTTGCAGCGATTTATCGCCGAAGTGCTGCCCTTGACACGCCAATAAAAATATCAATAAAATCAGATACTTACTATTTACGCCACCGGCCAACGCAGCTTCATCACTTTTTTCATGTCCAGGCGGCTTGCGATGCGCGCAGCGGCCTTCGCCACTTCGCGCATCACGTCAGCCTCGTTGACGCGGGTGAGGCGCCCGTCGCGCACCACCTGTTCGCCCGCGACGAACACGTGTTTCACGGTGTTGCCGGTCGCGCTGTAGACGAGATTCGATACCGGGTTGTAAAGCGGCTGCCACTGCGGCACCTGCGTATCGAACATCACAAAGTCGGCTTCCTTGCCCGCCGCGATCGAGCCCACGCGGCTGGCGAGCCCGGCGCCGCGCGCGCCGTTGATGGTCGCCATTTCGACCGCCTGCTCCGGCGGCATCACGCGCGGGTTCAAGCGCAACTCTTTGTAGGCGCCCACCACGTTGCGCATTTCTTGAATGATGTCGACCGTGCCCGAACTCGCGTGGTCGCAGCCCAGGCTTACGTTCACACCCAGTGCCGCGAGTTCGGGGTGCAGCCCCACCTTTAGATTGCCGTAGCCGTTGTGCAGTGAGGACGACGGGCAGCACACGATAGTGGGTTTACGCCGCCGCAGAATCTCGATTTCGTGCGGCTCGAACCAGCCGCCGTGCAGCAGCAGCATCTTGTCGTCGAGCACGCCCAGCGCTTCGAGGCGCTCGATTTCCGGCTTACCGAATTGCGCCACGCTGGCGTCGTGCGTGAAATACGAATAACAAGCGTGGGTTTGCAACACCGCGTCGTGCTGTTGCGCGATTTGCTTGAGCGCCAAGATCAATTCGTCTGAGGAATTATTCATGCCGCGAAACGACGCGCTCACCGTGAGCCGGCCCGCGTGTTTGCCAGGATATTTTGCAAAGGATACGCTGATCAAGTAGGTAAAAGGTGCG
>Ga0194132_10004054_pt1 | contig 25329 bp, 29 predicted proteins | sample TA2KigOf80mmetaG_FD_148612 | JGI IMG/M metagenome (GOLD analysis project Ga0194132, IMG submission 148612) | Freshwater microbial communities from Lake Tanganyika, Tanzania - TA2015054 Kigoma Offshore 80m | ecosystem: Environmental > Aquatic > Freshwater > Lake | place: Tanzania: Lake... | reverse complement strand
CGGCGCAATCGCCCCTGGCTGCCGCTGCAGCTGTCGCCGAGCGCGGCGGAGCGCCGAAGAAGAGCTTTGCGTTCAGGGGACGGCCACGGCGCGCCACCACGCGGCGCCGGGCTGCCTGGTAATGCCACGCAGGCCCCGCATCTGACGCGGGGTCTGTCGTGATCTCCCTGCCGGTAGCGGTGCACGTTCAGCACGTTTAACCGGCGCGCGAAGGTACCCTCGACGCCACCCCGGACTTGAATCGCTCCGGCGCGGAAAATCCGCCGGCCTCTATCCATTCCCGATCGACTGCGGCGACGGGTCGGATCTGGGCCACCTTCACTATTGGAGCGGCGAATAGGGCGTAGGAGCCAGGATCCGGTTTTCGACGTCCTCGACGATCAGACCGTCCTTCTCCGACTCTGCCGCCGCCTTGATCCACTCCGGGTCGGCGCGGAAGTTCTTCCATGCCTGCGCTCTGGCGTTGAGGTCCTGGTACGCGACCAGGTAGACGAGCTGGTTGCGCGACGGCCCGACCTCGTGGGTCCAGTAACCGATGTTTTTTATCCCGTGCTTCTCGAAAAGCTTCACCGTGTGGTTCTGGAAGCGCTTGTGGAGCGCCGGCAAACGGCCGCCAAAGCAGGAATAGATCCTTAGCTCGTAGATCACACTCATCTCCGATCGGCATAGTGGTTACGGCACACGGATTCTGTCCGGCATGCCTGGCCAAGTCAAGGCTGGCAGCGGTGCGGCCACCGGCGAGTCACTGGTCAAAGACCGAGCCATCGGCATGCAGCCGAGTATCGACGTCGCGAACCTTGTATGGCCACTTCCTGGCCGCGTCCGGCCGTAGTTCCACGCCTATTCCGGGCTTGTCGGAGATGATGAGGAATCCCTTGCCGTCGTGCTGGGCAGCGCCGGCAACGATTTCGGATTTCGGCGGCTTTTCCTCGCCGGTCGGGTACTCCTGCAGCGCGAAGTTCGGGATGCAGGCAGCGATCTGGAGACAGGCGGCGGTGCTGACCGGGCTCAACGGGTTGTGCGGCACTACGCCTACGTGACGCGCCTCTGCGAGGGCGGCCACCTTCTTCGTCGCCGAGATCCCGCCGACCATGCAAACGTCGGGACGAACATACTGAACGGCGTCGCGACGGAGTGCCATGTCGAAATCCCAGAGCGAGTTAAACCGTTCGCCGGTCGCGATCGGGATGTTGATCTTCGAAGCCACGTACCCCATCTCGTCGATGTTGTCGGGCGTGACCGGATCCTCGAAGAAGAACGGCTTGTACTTTTCGATTCCGAGCCCGAGTTGGACCGCCTCCGCCGGGGTAAGCCGCCGGTGGATCTCGATGCAGAGGTCGACTTCGTTGCCGACCGCCTCGCGGTACCTGCGCACGGTATCGATGGCATCCTCGATCTTCGCGGCGTGCGTCTTGAAATAGGGGATGTGATGTGGCTCGTCGAGGAACGGGGTCAGGTGACCGACCGCAGTGAACCCTTTCTTCCTGGCGTCGACCACGCCCTTGACCAGCACTTCTGTAGTGTCGCCAAACACGTGGTAGTAGACCCGGGCCCTGTCACGCACCTTCCCGCCCAGCAGCTGATAGACCGGGGCCTGAAAGTGCTTGCCTGCGATGTCCCACAGCGCTATGTCAATGGCCGAGATCGCCCCCATGATCGCCGCCCCGCGGAAGTAGCCCCACCGGTACATGAAGTTCCAGTGGTGTTCTATCCGCAGCGGGTCCTTGCCGACCAGGTACCTGCCAAACTTGTCGATTGCGGCCGCCGAGGCTTCCAGGAAGCCCCACGCACCGGACTCTCCGACCCCTTTCAGGCCGCTGTCGGTCGTGATTTCGCAGAACAGGTAGCGGTCGATCAAAAGGGACCTGACTGACTCGATCTTCATGCGCGACCCCACTTGACTGGCTCCCCGGCTGGCAACGATCGGCCGATAGTACTACCGGGGAGCCCGGGCGATCAGTGGGCCGCACGCATACTACGGATGCGCTGCCTCGCCAGGATCACGGCTCCGATTCCGTTGACGACGCCCCCCAGGGCTGCGACAAGAGCGATGCCTGTGCCGATCGTGAAGTGGTGGCCGCTTTCGTCGACCCAGACCTGGAAGATCTCGAGTGGACCCAGCCGGAGGCCGACATCCGCCACGCGCCCGGACTGCGAGAGCACCGCGAGCACGAGGACCAGGCAATATGCAATCACACCGAATGAGACCGTACCGATGAGGGCAGACTTGATGAACGTACGCGTCATCTGAGGCAACCTTTCTAAAGGGCTCTGGCGAGCGAGCGACCATCCTTAGAGAACACCGTCAGGCCGGCCAGGTTGAGCAGAAACGGCACCGCAAAGCTGGCCGACTGCGGGCTGCCCGCGACCAGCGAGACGATCACGGCACAGACGCCTACCGCGCCGGCCAGCGCCGGGCCGCCGGCGTGAATGAGCGGCGCCGGACGGGCGACCGAGTGCACAATCGCCACGTTCCAGCCCGCGGTGACGACGTATGAGCCCGCGCCTTCCCTCCAGATCGCCAGGGCATGCCCGAACTCGTGAACCACCAGGCAGAGGAAGACCGCGAGGATGGCGGGCGCCAGCACGGCCGCCAGTTCCAGCTTCGCCAGGGTGCCGAGAGCCAGCAATCCGGCCGCGGGCAGCAGCCAGACTGGCATCGTGTGCTTCCCGAGAATGGCTGAGATCGATGCGAGGTGTGGCAGGAGCCCATGAGCGGACACCGCATGCCGGGTGACGCGCCGGGTGGGAAATGACCGGGTCACCACCGAGTACGCGAGCTGTCCTGCCCACCGGCGGAATCGTAGCGTGGGCGAGCCGCCGCGCACGTTCAACAGATGGCCGGAGTTCAATGTCTCCACGAACTGAATGAGGTCCGTGGCAACGATCTCTTCTTCGACTCCGAAGCGTTCGGCGACGATCGTTGCAATCTCGCCGAGGCGCCTTCGTTGCAGCATCAGCTCAAGAAAGGCGCAGGCCGAACCGGAAAGCGGGTAGGTCTGGCCGAGCACGTTGTCCAGGAGCCGGCCGTCGCGCAGCTCCACGCCCGGAGGGATTCGAACTTCCGTGTCGAGATCCGTCATCGATCCTTACCGACTTCCATCCCGAGAACGGCGGCGGAGGCCGAGAGCCCGGTCGTGAGCAGCGCGAGCGTGTGGCCCGCCCCGGGCCCGAGCGCCCCAACCAGCCAGACGTCCAGCGCGAGCGCGGCGATGACGCAGACGCCCGCCGTGATCGAACTGAGAAATTGCATCCCGTTAGACCGGTGGTCCCAGGGGATCAGCCGGCCCGCGAATACGACCGCGAACGTGGAGCTTCCGATCCAGGCAAGTTCGTTGAGGCCTGCGCCTCCCAGCAGCAGCAGTGGGGAGACGGCTAAAAGTCCGAGCCCGAGCGCAACTGCGCCCGCACCCAGAATCCACCCGAATGCTCTGCTCCATGGCGCTGCAGGGGACGAATCGGCCAGCCAGCGGCCGAGCCGGTACTCGCGAGAAAGGGAGATGGCCACCTCCCCGGCAGCCAGCAAAAGCCCGGCCACCAGGAAACTCCCGAGGAGGCCGTCGCGTTCGCCCGAAGCCCGAATGGCCAGGCCCGCCAGCGCGCCCAGCGCGGGCGCGAACAGCAACCATCTGGCCCGCGGTGACCTGAGCGCGGCAGCTGCCAGCGATTGACCGAGGGCAAGCGCAGCGCCGTGGCTCGGCAGAGGCAGCATCTGGGATCGGAACCGGATACTGGATCCTGGCTCTCGGGCCTTCGCCCAGACCAGGGCTGCGCAGGCGGCCATTCCACCAGCCAACGCGGCGCCGCAGCTGATCCACTCATCAGGGCGTACCAGCCCAGCGGGAGTCCCCGTTGGGCCCCACGGTACGAATGGCGAAAGCCATGCCCACGCCGGCGCCCCAACCAGCGTCGACCCGCCCAGGCCGACCAGTGCGATGGATATCAAGAAAAGGACCCCCACGAGACGAGCTTGCCGATCACCGGAGAACAGCGCAGACGTGGCTGCGCCAGCGATCCCCACGTTGACGAACCAGACCGCGAATAGCAGGGCCCAGACCCGGGAGGGCTCAGCCTGGAGGGAGTCGTATGCATCGAGGAACGCGCGAGAAATTACGAGGGACGGGGCGGCAAGCATGAGAGCCACCGGGACCAGGAGCAGCGGGACTGCAATCAGGTGGCGGGGCACAGGCGACGCACGGAACTGGCCATCGAAGGCGGAAAGTCGGGGGCTACCGCTCGCGCCCGCACACCCGAGTGCGGCGCCAACCGCAACCACCGCGACGGTAAGTGTTGTGAGTCCGTGTGCCCGGCTCGACGCCAGCGCGGCCAGGACGTCTCCTGAACACGCCCCCAGAATCCCGATCGTGAGTGCCGCGGTGAGGAGGGCCGTCAAGACCAGCGGATTCGTCCTGAAGATACGGCTCAGGGTGCGTGACACGCGCCGGGCGTCACTCAGGAGCAACTGAACCCATAATTGCCTCAATCCGGTCAGCGGATGTACCGAAACCAGTGACATTTCCGAAAACTCCCCTGAGGTCTTGCTCATCCCAGCGACGCACGAGTGCCGCCGGTGAACCCGAGTCCACGATCTGCCCGCCGACCAGGATGTAGACCTGGTCGCAGGCTCGTTCGGCAAAGAACACATCCTGGGTTGCCACGAGGAAGGCAAGGCCTCTAGAGCAGAAGGTGGATATGAGCGACTCGAGCGCGATAACCGTTTCCGGATCCAACGCGGCGGTCGCTTCGTCGATAAGCGTCAGTGGACGTATCAGCGCTGCTGCAGCCGCGAGTGCGACTTTGCGACGGTTTCCGTGCGACAACTCACCGATCAGGCGTGGGGCGCCGGTGGGCAGCGTGAGTACCTCGCCGAACGCGAGTGCGCGATCGACGTAGCCGCGGTCGGCCCTCTGAAGGGCGCCGTAGAGCTGGAAGTACTCCCTGATCCTCAGGTGGCCGAACCCTTCTGGCGTGTCCGGTACGTAGCTGAGCCGCCGCCGATCATCGAGGGTCGCTCTTGTGGTTACCCCGGAGCCATAGTCCAGCGTGCCCTGGACCGGGCTGAGCAAGCCGGCGCAGATCTGAAGGGTGGTCGTCTTCCCTGAGCCGTTCGGCCCGACCAGGCCGACCGCCTGGCCAGGCTCGACGCGCAGATCCAGCGACTTCACGGCGAGGGTCCGGTCGTAGCCGAAGGAGACACCCCTGATCGCCAGCACCGGGGCGGTCGAGCTTGCCTCTAATCCAGGCCGATGCATGCGTAGCGTTTCCATGGTTCCTCTGCGCAAGGTCCGGGGCCAGCGGAGGCCGGCCCCGGACACCGGCTCTAGTTGCAGGTCCCGGAGACCCCTGAAAGGCTCAGCGAGAAGGACGAGCCGCCGCCACTGAAGGTGCAGTAGCCCACGTATGCGAGAGTGGCAAAGGCCACCGCGCCCAGCAGGACGAGGAGGCCCCACTCCTCCTGGCCCACCAGGCGGGCATCGAGGGCGATCGCAGGTGACACGTAGCCGGGCCGGAGCGTGGTCGAGAACAGTCGGTCGCCATCGGCGGACATGGTCTTCATCGACTTTTTCCTCCTGGAACCCCTGGTCGCGAATCCGATTCCGGAGAGTCGGCGAACGCGGAAGCGCGCTGGGAGCACGGACGGACAGAAGGATGGACGGAGACAGGGCTGAAGGTGGTCCTGGGTGGCGCCTCGGCGCCTTCGACTGCCCGGTCGCGGCAGACTAGCGCCTGGACCATCGGGACAGAATGGGTTTCACTCCGGATCGGGCGAGGAGAAAGTCGATCCGGGGGCTTGGTGTTTTACCCGGGTTACCGGGGGGCGTTCAGGTGCGGGCAGCGAATGGTTCGAGCGCCTCGGGGCGGACCGTCACGCCCAGGCCGGGTCGATCGGGAAGATCGAATGCCCCGTTGTGATAGACCCATGCTGAATCGGCGATGTCCCTGCTCATCCGGTAGTGCCCGTACTGGAACTCCTGCAGATGGCTGGGCCGGCACAACGCGCTGAAATGAAGGGTTGCGGCCTGGAAGACGGCCATCCCGTTGCCCATGTGCGGGGTCACTTCAAGGCCGGCGTCGTAGGCCGCGTCAAGTTGCCGAATCCCGTCGCTGATGCCAGTACGGCCGATGTCCGGCTGGTAGACGTCGAGCGCGCGCGGCGGGCCAAACCAGTCGCGCGCCTGGTATAGCGTCCGAAAATGCTCGCCCAGGGCGATCGGTGCGCCTGGCTCCCCGACCAGTTCGCGGTGGCCCGCCAGATCTTCAGGCTGAAGGGGGCATTCCAGGAAAACGACGCCCCGGTCTCCGAAACTGGCCTTGACCCTGGCAGCAGTCGCGGCTGGCAGCATCCACAAGAAGTCAACCATCCAGTTTTTCAACCTGGGACAACCCGCGCGGAGGCCGTCGAGTTCCTTGAGCCCGGCGTCGACGTCCGGGCTGAGGAAGATCTTGGCTCCACGCAGCCCGTCGTCGTACCACTTGTTTATCTCGGCGACCCTCTCGCCCAGGGTTGCCTTCCGAATTCCGGAGAGATAGACGGGGATCCGCTTTCGAGGGTCGGGCCTGATGAGCGCGGCCACCGGCTTGCCGTTGCGGATGCCAAGCGCGTCCCAGACCGCGAGGTCGACTCCCGCCAGCGCATCCAGCCAGTAGCCCGACGCGTAGCCCCGACCGCGTTGAGCGTCGTAGAGGAAGTCCCAGAGGCGGGTGGGCGATTCAAAAGTGCGCCCCGCCACGACCGGGGCGACGATGTTTTTCCAGATCAGGCAGACGACTTCGGGACCGATGGGGGCATTGACTTCCCCCCAGCCGGTCGTGCCGTCGGCGAACTTTACCCGGCAGAGAGCCGTCTCGATGTTGCGCGCATACACGGTCTGCCAACCCGGGGTGAACTCGAAGCGGTCACCCTTCTGAGCTTCGTCGGAGCGGTACTCCTCCCAGTACCTGAGCGGGAACGAGAGGTGAAACGTATCCAGCGAGCTGATCGCGAAGCTGAGGTCGTTGGGCATGCGGCGCATTATAGGAAACGACATCCGGGCCTCCAGACCCCATGACGCATCGCCGGATGATCCACTCCGGCGGCGCAGCGCCAGATCGACCCGGGCAGGCACGCCCGTTCCCGAGAACGGCCCCCCGGTGTAGTCGATGGCCCCCGAAGACAGCGCGCGACTGATCGGCGACGTCTGCCAGGGCGGTGATAACGGTTGCGGGGATGTTCCGGGTCGTGTGGTCTGCCCTGAGCCGAGCCAGCACACCGAAGCCTTCGAGGCCGGGTTTCAGGATGTCGAGCAAGATCAATGCAGGTCGGTCGGCCCGGACAAGCGCGGCCACTCCGGCCCCGTCCTCGGCGTAAGAGACGTTATGGCCCTGTAGCGCGAGTAGCGTTCCCAGCGCGGCGCGGACCTCCTTGGAGCCATCGACGATCAGGATCCTTGCCGTCGTTATCCCGTCACGAGGGTGGCAGTGCGGAGGGTTAAAAGGCTTCTGGCCATGTTTCGGGTAGTCCACACCCCGGTTGATCTTTCCTCTGGCAGGAAGGCCTTAACTAGACGGAATCAAATTCAAAGCCATGTGCGGCAGGCCAGGATCGTCGCGATGGTCGACATCGGATCCGTAACCGCGGTACGGGTAACATTCCGCTCCGGTGAATACCATCGACGCCAGTAGAACCCTCCGACTCGCGCTGCCGGCGCTGATGCTGGCGACCCCGTTCTCGCTCCCGCATGAGAGCAGCGTCGCCCCGTTCATAAACGAAATTGCGGAGGACTTCGCGGTATCGACGGGCACGGTTGGCCAGTTCGGGACCGCGACCTCTCTTGGCGGCATGGGGGCGGCGCTTGCGCTCGCGCCTCTGATCGGACAGATGTCGGTCAAGCGGGTGCTGGCGGTTGTCCTCGCCGTCCTGGCTGTGTCTTCGATCCTCTCCGGCCTCGTGACCTCTTTCGCGGCCCTGATGGTCCTGCGGCTGATCGCAGGTATGGCCTCCGGAGTCGTGCTTGCCTCGGCGTTGACCGCGGTCGGCCGGCTGTGGACCGACCCGCGGTCCCGGACCGTACGGACCGGGCTGGTGATAGGCGCGATGGCCGGTGGGCCCGGTCTGCTCGGGCCGGCGCTGCGCATCTTCGGAAGCCAGTTCGACTGGCACTCAGTCCTGATCCTTTACGGGATACTCGCCGCGGCTTCTGCGACATTTGCGGCGCTCGCTCTGCCGGGCCTCGCCGGGGCCCCGGGCACGGTGCGCTACGGCAAGCTGATGGCCGAGGCGGCACGCGGCGTCGTGCTTCCGGTGGTGCGAGAGGCGCTGCTGCTCCGGCTGCTCCTGCAAGCCCTGTTCGGCGTCGTGTTCGGATACCTGGCCGCGTTCTTCATTCACCTGTATCCGGGCCGAACGGATTTGCTCCCGCCGATGTTCTTCGTCGGCCCGCTCGGGTTCATGCTGGCGGCCTTCGCTGGAGGCAAGGTCCTTGGGCGTATCGGCGTGGCGCGCGGATCCGCCATGATGGTGGCGCTCAACGCGGCGGGCCTGTTTGCCTTCGCCTGGATCGAGATGTCGCCATTCCTGACCGGCGCGCTCTTTTTCATCTACGGCGCGACGATCGGGATCGCCCAGACAGGGATCACCTCGCTCCTGTACCAGCACAGCGGGAATCGGCAAGGGCCCGTCATATTCGTGAACGGGGCCCTCGGCCCGGGCGGTAGCATGCTCGGGAACGCGGCGGGCGGGGCGGCGATCCTGTTGACGAATGGATTCCTGGGCTGGCAGATCCTGGTTACCGTCGCAGTGAGCCTGACGCTCGTCCCGGCCGTCCTGGTGGGGATGCGCCGGTACCAGTAGACCTCAAGCGCGCCTGCGCCTGCGTGGCCGGGATCAGGCGGTGGAGGTGATGGTGGACGGCCCGAAGGACCTGGTGGCGATACTGAGCGATCAGCAGCAAGCCAACACGGAACGCTGCTACGGCGTCGGCGAAGCGCCGGACCGGGACCCGGGTAACCCGACGATCAACCGGCTGCGCTCCCGTGGTGTTCGGTCGTGTTGAACCGCTGGAAGCTGAATCTATGTGACGGAGACCCGCGTGAGCTCTCCGATACCGAGTCCGATCCGCACGAGATCGATAACCTGTACGGCCGGCCCGACCACCGCGACCGCGTGCGTGCGATGGCGGCGGTCATCGGCATCTGGCAGCACTGGACTGGCGACACCGTACCGCCTTCAGCGCCCTGATCAGCCTGGAATGGGAACTACCAGTCACGGAAGGGGAGACAGATGAAACCGGCAGACCAGCTCAAGCAGCGCATCAACAGGGGAGACTTCGTCGTGGGCATTGGCGTGGCCGCCACGACCGGCCGCAAGCAGCTGGAAGCCGCGCTCGCCCGGGACGACTACGACTACGTCTCGGTCGACAGCCAGCATTCGCCCTTTAGCGAGGAGCGGCTGGTCGAGTTCTGTGGGGTCGCCAGCGACGTTGGAATCCCCGTCATCTTTCGCATCAAGCACACGCGTCACTCATATCTGATCGGCAATCTCCTCGACCTGGGTCCGGCCGGCATCGAGGTACCACAGACCGAGGAGCCGGGCACGGTCGAAGAGGCGCTCCACTACTTCTACTACCCGCAGTTCGGCGGACGCAGCTGGGGCGGCGCGGCTCGGTGGATGGTCAAGGGGCGGGACGACCGCCTTACATACGCTGGCTGGTGGAACCAGCACGGCGTCCTGTGGATGCAGATCGAGTCGATCGGGGCGGTTACCAGGGCACGCAGCCTGGCCCGGAAGGGGGTCGACTGTCTTTCGTGGGGGCCCGCAGACCTGAGTTTCAGCCGGGAGGCCAATCCACACCATCCGTTCAAGACCGATGACGACTGCGTGCGGTACGCCTTGAAGGTGCTTGAAGGCTCGGGTACCAGGCTCGCGATCCGAAGCTATGACCCCGAACTGCGCAGCAAGTACCGGGATATGGGTGTCACCGTGCTCCTGGAACGCCCCAGGTCCTGAGCGGTCCGCCCGGCGAACTGACGAGACTCGGCGGAGATTACCGTCGATTCGAAGCGGGGCGCGGGAGTAACATTAGCTGTGGATTCCAATCATGAGCCCAACCGCAACCACCGTCCGGGCCGAGACCCTTCTTAAGGCCGTCAGGTCGTACCTGCCAGACGACCGGGTGGCCTTCGTCGAGATGTCCCTGGAATTCGCGGCAGAGGCCCACAAGGGGCAGAGCCGCAAGTCGGGTGAGCCCTATATCGAGCACCCGATCGCAACGGCCGAGTACCTGGCCCGCCTCCGCATGGACGCGACAACCATCGCCGCCGCGCTCCTGCATGACGTGATCGAAGACTGCGATGTCTCGGTCGAAGTCCTGGAGGCGCGCTTCGGCGCGGAGGTCGCGAAACTGGTCGACGGCGTGACGAAGATGTCCCGCATCGACGTACTGGAGCGCAACGAGGGGGCCGAGGCCGGTGGCCTTGCCGCGGGCACCGAATTCGATCTCAATGGCGGTGCAGACCAGAAGGCGGCCGAACGCGCCGCGACCCTCCGCAAGATGTTCGTGGCCATGGCGCACGACGTCCGGGTCCTGCTGATCAAGCTGGCAGATCGCCTCCATAACATGTTGACCCTGAAGGCGTTGTCGCCCGATCGGCAGCTGGCAATCGCACGCGAGACGCTCGACATCTACGCCCCGCTGGCGCACCGCCTCGGCATGGGTGATCTGAAGTGGCGGCTGGAGGATGAGGCGTTCAAATACCTCCACGCCCGCGAGTACAAGCAAATCTCCCGAATGCTGTCGCGCAAGCGGGCCGAGCGCGAGGCGTACGTGGATCGCTGCACGATGGCCCTCCAGGAGGCGCTCGAGAAGTCCGGCATCCAGGGGCAGGTGACCGGCCGGGCCAAGCACCTGTACAGCATCTTCAACAAGATGGACCGCTACGGTCAGATGGGTCGCAAGTTCAGCGAGATTTACGACCTGATCGCCCTGAGAGTCATCGTGGAGACGGAGGCGGAAAGCTATGCGGCGCTCGGCGTCGCGCACTCGCTCTGGCGGCCCATTCCGGGGCAGTTCGACGACTACATAGCCAGCCCCAAAGACAACATGTACCAGTCGCTCCACACGTCGGTTGTCGGCTTCGACGGGTATCCCCTGGAGGTCCAGATTCGGACTCAGAGGATGCACGAAGTGGCGGAACAGGGCGTGGCGGCGCACGTTGCCTACAAGGAAGGCGGACCACAGTCAGACCGCTTCGAGCAGCGGATGTCCTGGCTTAAGCAGCTGCTCGACTGGCAGCGCGACATGCACGGCGATGCCGAATACCTCGAGACGATCAAGACCGACATCCTCGGTGACACCGTCTTCGTGTACACGCCGCGCGGGGACGTCATCGAACTGGCGAAGGGGGCGACTCCGCTCGATTTCGCCTACCGGATCCACACCGAGCTCGGGCATAACTGCGTTGGCGCGATGGTCAACGGCAAGCTGGTAACACTCAACACTGAGATCCAGAACGGCGACACGGTCGAGATCAAGAAGTCCAAGAACGCCAGGGGTCCCAGCCTGGACTGGCTAAACCCCAGTCTCGGATACCTGGGGACGGCCAGCGCGCGCGAGAAAGTGCGCAACTGGTTCCGGCGGCAAGAGCGAACCGCCAGTATCGAACGAGGGCGCGACGTGATGGAGCGGTCGCTGCGTCACTTGAGCGTGGCGGTGAAGGAAGACCAGCTGGCTACGCTCATGGGCTTCGCCTCTCCGGCGGACCTCTTCGAGGCTCTGGGCACCGGTCACCTGGATGTGCAGAAGGTGATCGACCGGCTCTCTACCGCCGCGACGGTTCAACCGTCGGCCGGCGTCCAGGCACAGGCGAAGTCCGGGCCGGCTGGCGACAGCAGCGCGTCCGGGGTCGTGGTGATGGGGGCGGGCAACATCCTGACCAAGGTTGCCCGGTGCTGTCTGCCCGTCTACGGCGACCCGATCATCGGCTACCTGACAAGGGGCAGGGGGGTCAGCGTTCACCGCGAGAACTGTCCGAACATACGCGGGGAAGACGAGCCGGAACGCCTGGTCGAGGTCGCCTGGGGCCACGCTGAGAACCGGTTGCCCGTCCGGGTCCGTTTGGACGCCTACGACCGGGTTGGCCTGCTGCGCGATATCACCTCGGTCGTCTCGGCCGAGCGGGTCAATATCCATTCGATCTCGTCAGAGGAGCAGCCCGGTGGCCGCTGTACCGTGGCGCTTACCGTGTACACTACTGGGATTGACCAGTTGGGCAGGCTGTTCGCGAAGCTGGGCGCAGTGCGCGGCGTTTCGACAGTCGACCGTACCAGCCTGGTGGACCGCAGGCCCCGTTCCGGCCTGTCAGGAACGACCGGAGAAAGCCGGCTGAGAGCCGTTCTCGAGCCCTGAGAAGAGAGACAGATGCCAGCACCGAACAAGCCCCATCGCCAGTCGCTTCGCCGGAAGGCCAGGAACCGGCCGATCATCGCCGAGTCGCGCCGCGTCGTGGCCCGCGCCCGGCGTGCCCTGACCGACGGTCCGAAATCGGAAGAGAGCGCCCACGCGGTCGACGCCGCAGTCCAGATGCTGGCGAAGGCAGCCAAGAAGGGCGTGATTCACAAGAAGAACGCCTCCAGGCGTATCTCCAGGCTGCGCAAGGCTCAGAACAAAGTCACCGCGTAGTCCGGACCGTACGCAAGCAAGGTGGCGCTGACATGCGCCACTTTATGCATGCCCCGCGCGGCGCGACATCAGTTCGATACCGCCGGATGCCTCCGTCGCCGGCGACCGACGCCCGCGTTCTTGTGACATTCGCTCATTGACGTTTAATGAGCGGCCCTGCTAGCTTCGAGTCGAACATTCGTGCTAACTGTGTCCGCAGGGCGAAGGACGCAGTCTTCAGGCGGGAGGCGGGCGTGCAGGGTCTAACCGGCCGACAGCAAAAGATCCTTGATTTCATCCGGGATTTCATCGGCGGGCGCGGCTATCCACCGACGATCCGGGACATCCAGCGGGGCTGCGCGATCAGTTCGACCTCCGTCGTCGATTACAACCTCGACGTCCTTCGCAAGCGGGGCCTCTTGGACCGCGACGATCGGGTCTCGCGTGGCCTGGGACTTGCGGGGCCAGCGCGATCGGAAACCGCGCGGCCGGAGGTCTTCTCGGTGCCGCTCGTAGGTTCGATTGCGGCCGGTGCGCCTTTCCCCCTTCCGACCGTCGAGTCCTGGGCTGGCTACGAGTCGCAGGACACCGTTGAGCTGCCGCAGTCGATCGCGGGCAGCGGCGAAAAGCTTTACGCACTCAGGGTCAAAGGCGACTCGATGGTCGAAGCGATGATTGCAGACGGCGACCTCGTCGTGATGGAAGAGACAACGGAGGCGCCGAACGGGGCCACCGTGGCGGTGCGAATCGCCCCCGATGACGAGACGACGCTGAAGCGCATCTACAAGGAAGGGCCCATGGTGCGGCTGCAGCCCGAGAACCCGCTCATGCAACCGATCGTCGTCCCCGCGCACCGCGTGCAGATCCTGAGCCGCCTGGTCGCCGTCTGGCGCTATCTGGGCTGAATCAGCCTTCGGTTTCAAACGCAGCTGCCTTGCCCCGAATGAGGGGCCCGCTTCGTGCGCGCGGCCCCGGTCGGCCCTAGAATCACCGCCGCGCCCGGACCGTTTCGATGACGGCGTCTCCGGGTGATCGACGAGTCGATTCGAATACAGGGGTCAAAGGATTGATCAAAGCAGGGGCAGGCCGCACCGAAATCACGCCTCCGGTCGGGATCGCACACGCGGGCTGGGGCGCCGCAGTGCACGAAAAGGCGGAAGGCGTGGACATGCCCTTCTACGCCACCGCTCTTTATCTTGAGTCGCCCGAGACGCGCGCCGTTATCGTCGACCTCGACATCCTGCTGCTCCCGGACTGGCTGGACAAGGACATCAGGAAGGCGGTAGGCGCGGCCGCCGGAGTGGCACCGGACCATGTCTGGCTATCGGCCACGCACACCCATGCGGGGGCCGAATTCCCAGGTACATTCCTGAAGGGCGGAGCGGAACTGATCGAGCCATATCTGGCCGGGGTGCCGGCGCAAGCCGCGGCCGCAGCCAGAGAAGCGAAACGTCGCGCCCGGGCCGTCAATATCGGGACGGGCGCTGGCGTCTGCGGCATCAACGTCAATCGCAGACCAGTAACGCCCGATGGTTTCATGTTTACCGGACGCAACTGGAAGGGGTTTGTCGACAACCAGGTCCTCGTCACTGCGCTTGATGACACTTCCGGAAAGCCCGTTGCGACGATCGTCAACTTCGCGTGCCATCCGACTATCCTGGGTCCGGCGAACCGCCAGCTTTCTCCAGACTACCCGGGCCATGCCCGCAGGACCGTGGAAGAGAATATTGGCGGCCTGTGCCTGTTCCTCCAGGGCGCCGCGGGGAACCAGGGCCCGATCATCACATTCGTCGGCGATATCGAGGCGCCGCGCAAACTCGGCAAGCGACTGGGCCTGGAGGCGGCCCGCGTCCGGCTTGAGATCGACCCGGTCCGGCGCAAGGAACGACTGGTCGAGATCGTTGGCTCAGGCGCCGACCTGGGGATGTATGTCGACGAACCTGCGGGGGAGCCGGACCAGACATTGCGTGTCGTAAATACGGTCGTGAACCTGCCGGCTGGCGAATTCCCGCCGGTTGCGGAGATCGAGGCCGAATTCGACCGACTCATGGCGCGGCTGCAGGCGGTACGGCAGACCGGCGACGAGAAGGCGATCAAGGCGGCGGTCATGGCTTCCAAGAGGGCATGGATACGCCGGAACCTGGCGAGGATGGCACAGAGCGATCCGATCAAGGTTCATCTCCAGGCGATTCGACTGGGCGACACCGCGCTAATTGGAGTCCCAGGCGAGCCCTTTGCCGAGATCGGCATGGACGTCAAGCGACGTTCGCCTGCACCGCACACCGTCTTCTGTGGCTACACGAATGGCCTGTTCGCCTACATACCCACCGCCCAGGCGTACGAGGAGGGCGGATACGAGGTACGGACCACGCCGTTCAAGGCGGGCGCCGACCGCGATCTGTCCGACGCCTGCGTCACGGCCATAGGAGCGCTCTGGAAATAGGGCCGCCCCCGACCCTTGGCCTTGCGAGCGGAACCGCGGCTGGCGACCGCGGGATGACAGCCCGCGTGTGGCGTGTACCATTCGCTGAGCGATTGTCACCGACCAGAAGGAGCCAGTGCCCTAGATGCCGCCAGCAAAGAAGTCAGCAGTCGTTACCCAGGACATAAAGCGCCCGCCGAAGAGCCTCATCAAGCGCCTTGAGGGCATCGGCGCCGCGACCGCTGCCGGAGAGCTCAACCGGATGGGCATCAAGAACGTATTCATCCAGGGCCCAACGACGTGGACGCCCGGGAGATCGATCGTCGGCCCGGCACTGACGCTGCAGTTCATGCCGAAGCGCGGCGACATCTACCCCGAGGGTGAGTACGTCGACCCCGAGCGTCAGCTGCACCGGCATGTTCTCTATCACACTCAGCCGGGCGACATCGTAGTGGTCGATGCGCGCGCCGAGATGAGCAGCGGCGTATTTGGCGAAATGATGCTCACGTACTTCAAGGGCAAGGGTGGGATCGGCGCCGTGATCGACGGCTGCATCCGTGACTGGCCGCATGCCAAGGAGATTGACCTGGGCTACTGGCTGCGCGGGGTGACCCCGAACTTCCACGTCCAGACGACATTGATGCCATTCGCGGTCAACGGACCGATCGCCTGTGGCAACGTGCTCGTGATGCCGGGCGACATCATCATCGCCGACGACGACGGAGCGGTTGTCGTACCTGCCCATCTGGCATCGGACCTGGCCACCAAGGGCCACGAGCACGCCGAATGGGAAGTGTTCGCCAAGTTGCGCCTTTCCGAGGGCGGCGACCTCCGCAAGTACTACCCGCCGAACGACGCTGCCAGCAAGGAATACGAGGCCTGGCGCAAGGCGCAGTCGGCCGGGAAGAAAGGTCCGGCCAAGAAGAAGTAACCGACGGCAGGAAGGAACGCCTCGCTACATCGTGCGGTGTGGCGAGGTGATCTCCTCCGCGATGCGCGCCTGGACTGCCCGGGCGTCGAGGCGATTTTCCGGCCACTCTCCTGGTGGCACGTGCGAAAGCCTCAAGACCAGCCTGGCCAGTAGCCCGACGTATTCCTTGAGGTCGCGGACGCGTACCTTGTCTGCCATGTCGTCCGGTTCATGGTGGAAGTCCGACTCCGGGTACTTTCCAAAGAAGCGCCATCGCCAGAGGATGGCGGTCGGGATCCCCCGCAGGCTGAACGGGTAGTGGTCGGACCAGGCATCGAGCTGGGTCATGGTGTGCGTCGCGAGGCCGTCTCCCATGGCGGTTAGCTGGCGTTCGATCAGACCGCGTAGCTCCGGAAACTGGAGCACCACGCCCTTCATGAATCCCGTGGACAGTTCGTCCAGGTTGATCATGAGGAGGGGCAACGGCTCGGGCCCGTAATGTTGCTTGACGTAGGCGGCCGACCCCTGCAGGAACTGCTCCTCGGCGCTGAACGTCACGAACCGCAGCGTGCAGCCGGGGCGCACGCCCGACTCTGCGGCTAACGCGGCCAGAGTGCGCGCCGTTTCGATTACGACGACCGTGCCTGAGGCGTTGTCGTTGCCGCCCGGTGAGTTCAGCACCGTGTCGTGGTGTCCGCCGATAACGATGTGTGCGTCGGGCCATGACGTGCCGGCCAGTTCGGCCGAGGTGTTCGCCGTGGTCGCCTGGTACGCCCTGCTCTTTACCTCCAGCGAGAGCCTTGCTCCCCGGGCGGCGTAGCGCCGTAGCAAGGTGCCAGTCTCGCGGCTCACGTCCACGGTGGGCACCGGATGGGGTTCCACCTTGAGCGTCCGCCAGTCGGTGGCGGGGTGATACTCCGTGCGTCCACCGGTCTTGCGGTCGATCGCGATCACCGCCTGCGCGCCCGCTTGGGCAAGCGTCCTCAGGCGGATCGGAAACGGCGTGGGCGCCGTGAACGGCTCGAACGCAGGATCGACAATTGCGATCGCGCCGGCGAGTTTCATCCGCGTGGCTTCCACCTCGCGCAAGGTTCCGAACCCGGTATCGATGAGAGGAGCCGTGACCGAGACCGGCGGGCAGAACAGATACGGGAGGACGTCGACAGGGGCGTCCCTCCCTTCAATTCGAGCTCTGGCCGGCTCATGCGTCCACGTGTCGACCTGGAAGGGCTCGAGCCGGGCGCTGGCCAGGCCATGCGCTTGCATCTGGGCACGGATGTAATCTGCCGCGGAACGTTCCTGGGGGGTCGACGCCCAGCGCGGACCAATGAGGTCGCACAGCTGGACCAGATGTTCAGGGATGCGTGATCTGACCCAGGCATCACCCGTCAGCCAACGGTCGACCGAGCGCCAGTCGATACTCATCTGCTCTAAGGCCCTTCCGTCACCGGATCGTGTACTCCTCAACGACCCCTCTTGCCTTCATGTCGACGCCAGGGAGGAGCAGCATCCAGCCGATCGGGTTGCGGGATCTGTTGAGTACCAGGATCAGGCCTGCCCCCGCAAACAACAGGGAGGTGAAACCGGTAGACCCAAGTAATCCGGAACGCGGCGGGATGGCCGTAGGCGGGTTTGAGATGAACATGGCCGTGGTCAGGAGTGCGAGGAGGAGCACGAAGGCCACCAGGAACCACGCGCGGCGCCTCGTGCGGGGGCACGCCCGCCTGTGGGCCACGGCCGGGCTCGCCGGGGACCCCGTGACAGCGCTGCTCACCAAAGGTGTGGACTCCGCCGTCCGGCCCTCGGGCCGGACGATGTTGAAACCTGGAGACGGGCTAGTACGGCAGGTCCGAGTCGTCGACCAGGACCCGTTCGATCTTCGCCACCGGGTGTATCGCCAGCAGCACCGCCAGCTCGTCCGACTTGTTGGTGAAGCCATGCCGGAGACCGGGCTCGGCAAGGTACAGATCGCCGGTCCTGCAAACGGTGACTTCATTGCCGTACACCGCAGTGAGCTCACCCTTGACTATGTACTGGGCCTCTTCCGTCGCCGGGTGGTAGTGCGTCGGCGCCTTCGAGCCGGGTTCTAAGTAGAGCATGCTGAAGAAGGTCGACTTCGCGCCCTGCGCCTCCGTGACCAGGTCATAACGCGTGATGCCTGGCGCAAACACCGTCGATTTCATGTCCTTGCGGAACACGACACCCCTGGGCTGCGGGCCCTTCTTCGGCGAAGGGGCGTCGACGTCCTTCGTCGTCGGGTCGTTCATCGGGAACACCGTGATCATGCGGGCCGTCTTGTTGCTCCGGTTGGTCCACGCGTGAGGCACGCCGGGCGGAGCCAGCGCCACGTCTCCGGGTCCCATCGTGTAGGTAATGCCGTCGTAGACGAGCTCCAGCTCGCCGTCGAGCATTAGCTGGGACTCCTCTGCCTTAGGTTCCGGGTGTATGTGCGGGGGCATCCCGGATCCGGGGGACCAGAGGATTTCACCCACATGCAACATGCGGGAGCCCGTTTTCGAGCCGGCAAGGTAGTACCGGTTGCCGCCCGGGAATCGCTCGAGGAGACGCTGGTTAGCTCGACGAAGGATCGCCATGTTCAACTGACCTCTGAGTTCCGACGAGTGATCTGCAGCGGTAAACCCTACCACGAGACAGGGCCCGTTCCTCACCTTTCAATCAGAAGACCTCGACGGTTTTCTTCCTGAAGAGATCTTCATCCCACCGGGCCCCCCAGCCCGGGAGATCGGGCGGCGCGAGGAAACCTCCGGCCGGGACGGGTGGATTCAGCATGCCCACCTCGCGGCCGACTTCATCGAGCCAGCCGCCAGGGAAGTATTCGTAGTAGCTCGTGTTCGAGATGCAGCACAGGAGGTGGGCATGGACCAGGCCAAAGAGGCCTCCCGGGCCGTTGAGCTCCACGTTGGTGCCATGCAATTCAGCAAGGTGCGCAAGCTTCAGTGCGGCCGTCGTGCCGCCCCGCGCGTTGACCCTGATGAGGTCGGTCGCGCCGCTGATCAGCCACTGCGCGCAGAGGTCGACATCGTTCATCATCGTTTCGGTCGCCAGCACCGGAATGTCGAGGGTGTCGCAAAGTTGCCGGAGGCGGTTGTGAAAGCGCTCGGGCAAGGGCTCTTCGAACCAGCGGTACTCGAGTTCTTCGAGCGCCCGGCCCACCTTGACCGCCTGTTCATAGCTGTAGATAGCGACGGGGTCGTGCATGAGATCAATGCCTGGTCCCGCCGCCTTGCGGATTGCGGTTAGCCACCGGATGTTCTCGTCTGGAGGATGGTAGAAGTGGTCCTTGAGGGCCGGGAACCCTTCTGCAATGGCGCGCCGGGCATCCTCAATCGCTTCCTCGACGGTCAGGCCGCGTATGTTCAGGTAGCTGGGTACCTGGTTCCTGGCCCGGCCAATCAACCGGTAGACCGGCATACCCGCCGCCTTACCCGCTATGTCCCAGAGGCAGTTGTCGAACGCGCCGAACCACCCCGGTGCGCGGTAAACCCAGCGGGTGCCGGTGTGGAGCTTCTGGTACAGCATCTCCCGGGCAAACGGGTCCTCCCCGATCACGAGCTGGTTCAGCTGCTCGATGTCCTCGCGGTTCACCCTTGCCGGACCGTCCGACTCGGCCGTGCAGCGGCCGCGAACTCCTCCGTCGGTATCAACATCCATCACGAACACGTGAGCCGGCGACGCGTCGTCGCCAGACCCCTGTGAAGGCGGCCGTCCCCGGGCACGCGTCGCTGCGGCATGCAGCCACCGGTCCCTGCGCATGCCCTCGAGCCTTACGAGATCGAAGAGCCGTCTCGAGGATGGCAGCTCCAGTACGTTGACCTGGACTCTTGTGATCTTCAAACGTACTCCTTTTGCCTGGGTCAGCTGCCGCCATCCGCGGCCCCGCTGCGCGAAGTGGTGATGCAGATCATCCACTTTCAAAGAGGCCGACGCCCAGCCGGCCTACTTCCAATCCTGTATTACCGAACGGGACCGTCTCCATGCGGCCACCTCCCGGTCGGGGCCACCGTATCATGGGGGCAGTGGGGGCTGAGGGCCACAACCCTTTCTCCTGGACACATGAGAAGCAGGAATGTCCGACTCAACGAGACTCCAGCCGGGACAGATGGTTCCCGATTTCACTCTGCCGTCGCTCGAAGGGGCCGAAGTGAGCCTTTCGAGCTTTCGCGGCGGCAAGGTGGTCATTTTCATGTGGGCGTCGTGGTGAGCGTGTAGAGAGCAACTGCCGGTCTGGCAGCAGATCTATCCCGATATCAAGCGTGCGGGTGGCGACATCCTCAGCGTGGCGGTCGACCTGCAGGGCCCCGAGAAAGCCCGCCCGTTCCACACCGCAGCACGCGCTGAGTTCACCACGGTCATCGACGAGGCCAATTCGCTTGCCGCGCTATTCGGTTTCAAAGCGATCCCCAACGGGATGCTGCTGGACGAGCAGGGCCGGCTGGCTTTCAAGCACTTCAGCGGATTCGACATCCGGAAGCCCGAAACCGCCGAGATCGTGAAGATGTTTCTGGCCAGCCGGGCCATGCCGGCAGGAATCGGTGTCGCTGCCAGCAAAGACGGGCTAACGGTGGAGTCGATGGAGCATTTTCGGGCAGGCCTCAAGCGCCTGAAGTCCGGCGACACGGTGGGCGCGGCGAAGATCTGGCGAGAGGGGATCGCGCTCGAGCCCGACAACTGGCTGATGCGGAAGCAGCTGTGGGCACTTGAGAACCCGGATCGCTTCTACGCGGGGCCGATCGACTTCGCATGGCAAAAAGAGCAGATCGCCGGGGGCCGGTAGTCCCCGGGCCGCTCGGCAAGCGGTAGGCTTTCCTGCCTGGTCCACGAGCCGCTTGAGGCACGACCGTAGCCTCGGCGTTGACCGGAGGGCGGCCCCCAGGCCGTGGGTGTCGTTCGACGAGACGACCAGTGTTGAACGCTGAAGCACCCACCGTGCGAGCAGGTGCAGAATCGTATGGCCACCATGCCTTTCGCTTCGCCATCCGTGTACTTCATCAGCTGAAGCGTTGGCTTGTGGTGTTCGCCAACGGCCTGTACTGACTCGGCGATCACTCCGCTGCCCCAGGGGAAGCTGAATGTCTTCTGCCTGCCAGCCATCGTGCCCTCCGGGTCCTCAAGGTCATTTCCAGTAGATTGACCCGACCTCCGGAGGGCGCGACGATAGCAAGTGTCTGCGCCGCGTGCCAGGACGCACTTGACAAGTGACGCCGACGGAGGTCCATGCCATGCCGTTCCGAATCGGGCCGCTCGAAATCATCCTCATCCTAGTGATCGTTCTGATCGTATTTGGCGTAGGCCGCCTGCCCGAGGTAGGCGCGGGCCTTGGCAAGGGAATCCGTAACTTCAAGAAGTCGATGCAGGGCGAGGAAGAAGCCAAGGAACCTGAGAAGCAGGCCAGTAAGAAGAATTCGGCCTGACCTCCCTCAGCATGAGAAGAAGCCCCCGGCGACTCGCCGGGGGCTTCTTGTTGGCCTCTATGTGGGCCGTCGAGCCTTCTTGCGTCGCCGCTGGCCGATTACCGACAGGACGTATCCGACCAGGTAGAGCACGATCAGCGGCCCGGCGACCAGCCCCTGGTTCACCGGATCGAACGTGGGAGTGATCGCTGCGCCCAGCACAAACGCCAGCAGGATCGCCCACCGGAAATTCTTCAGAAGGAACTTCGGTGTAACGATCCCTATGCGGGTCAGGAAGAAGATCACGATCGGCAACTCGAACGAAAGTCCGATCCAGAACAGAAGGGTCGTGATGAGGTTCACGTAGGACCCGATCCGGATCAGCGGCGTCGCCAGGTCGCCGCCAAACGTCACGAGGAAGCTGATCGCCGGCGGCAGGAGAATGTAGTAGCCGAACGTGACCCCGGCCACGAAGGCGAGCAGGCTTGCCGGGAGCAGCGTATACAGGTACACCTTCTCGATGGTCTTGAGTCCGGGGCTCACGAAGCGGACGGCCTGGAACAGGAAGAACGGTGTAGCCATCCCGATCCCGGCCAGCACGGAAGTCTTGACGATGGCGCCCCACAACTCGGTCAGGTCGGTGAACACGGGCAGACCGCCCGTGTACGGGTTCAGCCCGTGCTCGGTCGCCGGCGCAAGCAGGAAATCCAGGATTCGTCGGTGGAAGGCAAACGCGATGCCGGTGGTGATCACCAGGACGATCACCGAGTAGATGAGGCGTCGTTTGAGCTCGCCGAGATGCGAAAGCAACGGCATCGGCCGGTCGTTCGGCACGGCTAGCTTTCCGTGTTGTCCGGCGGCTTGCGTTCGGCTGAGGGCCGGGCTGGCGCAGCTCCGCTGGACGCGTGCGCGACCGGCTGGTCCTGCGGCACGCTGGTAGCGTCACTCAGCGCCGCCCGCTTCTTCGAGTCACCCTCTGGTTCGATGAGCAATACCTGTGTCAGCTCATCTCGCTGCTTTTTGAGCTCGCTCATTACCCTGGCAACCGTCTTCCCGGCCTCGGCCATCTTGCGCGGGCCCAGGACCAGGAACGCGACCAGGGCGATGATGACAAGCTCAAGGCCGCCGATGCCAAAGAAGTTCATCGGGCCGCCGCCATCCGTTGCACGGGGCAGCCGGGGCATTCGAGGTTCTTCGCGGTGAACCCTTCGGCCACTTGCCGCAACAGCTCTCCGAGCAGGCACAAGGGGAGCCCAACCACGTTCAGCCGGCACCCTTCGACCGAAGCCACCGGCGAGAAGTGTCGGTCCTGAATTCCGTACGCCCCCGCCTTATCGCGGGGAAGCCCCGATCGAATATAGGTTTCGACCTCCGCGGTCCCGTACTCACGCATCAGGACGCGCGTCCGCCGGAATCCGCTGAGCACGGTCGCGCCGGCGACTGCCGCAACACCGGTGATGACCTCGTGGTGCCTCCCACGGAGCCGGGTCAACATCGAGCGCGTCTCTGCGTCGTCGCCGGGCTTGCCAAGCATTTCACCGTCAAGGACGACGAGGGTATCCGCACCGATCACGGTTGACTCCGTGTGCTGCGCCGCGATCGCCCGGGCTTTGGCCAGGGCCAACCGGACTGCGACCTCGGCTGGCGCCCGGTTCGACTCGAGTGCGTCTTCGTCGACGTTCGAAGGCAGGACATCGAATGTAAGTCCTGCGCCGCGCAAGATGTCCGCGCGCCGCGGGGACGCGGAAGCCAGGATCAGCGCCCCGGGCCCCCTGTGAAGCGAGGTATGTTCCGATGATTGCACGCCTAAGATGCTACGCCCTCCCGTTCGCACGGGCCGAACTGCGGACGACGGAGGCCACACACTCGATGTGATAGGTCTGCGGGAACATGTCTGCGGGCTGGATCCACTCGACTGCGAACAGCTGATCCCGGCAGAGCAGATCGAGGTCGCGCGCCAGCGCGTCGGGCTCGCACGACACCATTGCGACCCGCGCCGGGCCGAGCGCCCGCAGCGCCTCGATGGCCACCGGCTGGCAACCGGAGCGGGGGGGATCCATCGCCACCGCGTCTGCCTCGCGCATCGTCGGGAGTAAGGCCTCGGTGCGCCCCATCACGAACTCGACATTTGGCAGGTCGGCCGTGTTCGCACGGGCGTCATCAACCGCCGAAGCCGAGTCCTCGATGCCGATCACCCTCTTAGAACTGGAAGCGAGCATCGCGGCAAACACGCCGACGCCGGCGTAGGCGTCGATCACGATCTGCGTGCCGTCCAGCGCCAGGGCCGCCTTCACGCGGTCGATCAATTGCCGTGCTACCGCCGTATTGACCTGGAAGAAGGATGACCCGGCGACTCGGAATCGACGGTCTCCGATCTGCTCCCAGTAAGTGCTGCCGCCCGAATCGACCCCGCAACCCGAGTCGATGAGCCGGGGCTGGACGAGCCGATCCCCGGTGGCCGTGCTGGCCCGAACGGAGAACTGGGTCATCCCCTTGAGCCTCGCCTGCACCCGCGCCAGCACGTCGTTGATCGGGTCCTGCATTAGGAGGCACTCGTCGATCCGGTTGAAGCCTCGGGAGTGACGGTTTACGAACCCCACCTCTCCGAGCCGTCCGACCGTGAACCTGGCGTGGTTGCGATAGCGCAGTTGCATCGGGCTTGGCAGCGTTGGCAGTACCGACGTGCCGGCAAGAGCGGGATAAGCGCGCAAGGCGTCCAGCACCCGCGCTCGTTTGATCTGGAGCTGGCGTCCGTACTGAACGTGCTGCAGCTGGCAACCGGTGCACCCGCCGTAGTAACGACACGGCGGGTCGCGTCGATCCGGAGAAGGATCCAGCACGTCGACCACTCGGCAGGCAAGGGAGTCGTGGTATTTCCTGACCACCTCGACCGTCACCCGCTCGCCGGGGAGGCCGCCGTGGACGGCTGCCGGGACGCCCTCGACGGTCGCCAGGATTTCACCATCCCCTCCGAACTCGCCAAGGGTCAATTCGAAGCGATCGCCCCGGTCGAGGGCGAGGGCATCGGCAATTCCGGTTTTTCGTCTTGGCAACCTGGCATACCTGTCTGGAAGGCGTGGAAGCGCAGGGGGCTCTGTTATCCTGCCATCTTTAGTCGCGGGTAGCTACGGTACTTCCGGAGTCAGGGAGTCGATTGACTGAAATCCCCGTGGTAGTTGAGCGTCGGCTACCCGAATGGTTCAAGGTTCGCATGCCGGGCGGAGAGAACTACTCACGGCTACGGACCCTCATGCGCACGCAGACGCTCCACACGGTCTGCGAAGAGGCTGCCTGCCCCAATATCGGCGAGTGCTGGGGTCGCGGGACCGCCACGTTCATGATCCTGGGCGACATCTGCACGCGCGCTTGTTCTTACTGTTACGTCAAGACCGGTCGCCCGCTCACCGTCGACCTTGCGGAGCCCGAGCGCGTCGCAAATGTGGCACGCGCGATGGACCTCAAGTTCGTCGTAGTCACCTCGGTGGACCGCGATGACCTTCCCGACGGTGGGGCGGAGATGTTCGCTCGCACTATTGCGGCGCTTCGAACCAGCACCCCCGAGGCGCGTGTAGAGGTGCTGATCCCCGATTTCAACGGCGACGTAAATGCGCTTTCTACCGTAATGAAGGCCCGTCCCGATGTGCTGAACCACAACATCGAAACAGTGCGGCGCGTATTCCGGAAGGTTCGTCCGCGCGGCGATTACGACCAGTCGTTGGAGCTTCTGCGCCGCGCCAGGTCCATGAACCCGGGCGGGACGACGAAGTCAGGGATGATGGTAGGGCTGGGGGAAACCGAGGACGAGGTCCTGGAGACGATGCGGGACTTGCGTGCCGTGGATACGGACCTGTTGACGATCGGCCAGTACCTGCGGCCTTCGCCGAAGCATCATCCCTTGATCCGCTTCTACCACCCCCGGGATTTTGCGAGGCTGTCCCGAGAAGGCAGCAA
>Ga0194132_10004053_pt1 | contig 25331 bp, 26 predicted proteins | sample TA2KigOf80mmetaG_FD_148612 | JGI IMG/M metagenome (GOLD analysis project Ga0194132, IMG submission 148612) | Freshwater microbial communities from Lake Tanganyika, Tanzania - TA2015054 Kigoma Offshore 80m | ecosystem: Environmental > Aquatic > Freshwater > Lake | place: Tanzania: Lake... | reverse complement strand
GCTCCCAAGTCCGCAAAGGGATGGGCGCACAGGTCATGGCTTCTCTGCGCAACTTGGCCATCTCGCTGCTCCGTATGGCCGGTGCCCGCTACATCGCCCCTGCGCTCCGCCATTGCGCCCGCCTCGGTCCCCAAGTCTTGCGCCTCATCGGCCTCCGACTTTGACGGGGCCGTGCCAATTCAGCCGGGCCGTATTGACAATTGGGTTTTTTTCACTACAATGCGCTTGCTTCTGGGTCATACCACTGCCGATTGCTTCAGCGCTCAAGCTCATTCTCGAAGCCAATTGCAGGAATCGCCAATCAAAACCGGGATCTGAATTCTTTCTTCAAGCCCAGTGGAGGGGTGGATGCCTAATTCTGAGGGCAAAGGCGACAAGAACTCTGGCAATGTCGCCGTTGACCCAGCTCCGATTGCGCCTGTTCCATCTGTCAAACCCGCCAGGAGCGGAAAGCTCTCGGGGCTGCTGTCCAAATTCTCTGGAATATTCAAAGGTGGAGACGCCGTGGGCACGGTGCCCCGAAGGCGGCGCATCGTCACTGCCTGCACCTTAGGTTTTCTGGGAACGAACTTCTTCATGTTTCTTCGCTTCTTCTTCCCGCGAACCTTGTTCGAACCTAAGACGGTTTTCCGCATTGGCTATCCATCTGACTACGGGTTTGGCGTTGATACCAAATTCCAGAAAGACTATCGAATCTGGATCGTGCGCAACGCGGAGGGCATTTTCGTCATTTACGCGCGCTGCACTCACCTGGGCTGCACACCCGATTGGAAGTCGGGCGAGAACAAGTTCAAGTGTCCCTGCCATGGAAGCGGCTTCGATACCGAGGGCATTAACTTCGAAGGCCCTGCTCCCCGGCCGCTCGACCGGGCCAAAGTGGAGCTGGATGCCGAAGGGCAGATCGTCGTAGACACTAGCGTTCTCTACGACTGGCCTAAGGGAGGCCGTTCGAAGTTTAAGGATCCCGGTGCCTTCTTACCCTTATAGCGGGCCTATTCCCCTAAACGCTCACTGTGTGACCAGAACTGGAGAATTGTGATGCCAGAAGACCTCAAGGACCAGAATGGCAGCAAAAAGGGGCTCACGGCCCTTCTTGAGGAGGTTAAGAGCGAAGTCAAGGTCCTGAAGGAGAAGGGTGTCGAAGAGGCCAAATCGCTGCAGGACCCGGAGAAGACCCAGCTCTACAAGTCCATCTTCCGCGTCAAGCACGATGACAAGCCGCGCAGCCGCGCTTTGGGAGTGCTTTCCAACGTTTTTCTTCACCTTCATCCGGCCAAGATCAATCGGGATGCGGTGGCTTATAACTATACGTGGGGCATGGGAGGCATTTCGTTCTACCTGTTCGTGGTGCTCACGTTCACCGGTACGCTCCTGATGTTTTACTACCACCCCAGCAAGGTACAGGCGTTTCGCGACATCCTCTACCTCGAGCACGATGTGCCGTTCGGGAAATTGCTGCGGAACATGCACCGCTGGGCGGCGCACTTGATGATCATCACTGTCTGGCTTCACATGTTCCGGGTGTTCTTGACTGGTTCCTACAAGAAGCCCCGAGAGTTCAACTGGGTTGTTGGCGTCATCTTGATGTTGCTGACGATGCTGCTTTCCTTCACCGGCTACTTGCTACCCGACGACCAACTCGGATTCTGGGCGGTAACGGTGGGAACGAACATGGCCAGGGCTACTCCACTACTGGGGCATGAAGGCCCCTTCGGCCCAGAGCTGGGTATGACTGCCTACAACGACGTTCGGTTTGGACTGCTGGGAGGATCGATTGTCGACTCGAACGCCTTGCTGCGAGCCTACATCTGGCACTGTATTGCCATTCCTCTGATTGCGTCTGTCTTCATGGCCGTGCACTTCTGGCGCGTGCGCAAAGACGGTGGCATTTCAGGGCCATCGCCCATGATGTTAGCCTCGGAAATCAAGGAAGAGCGAAAGTTGTGACCCTTGTGGCATGGCCCAGGCCCGAAGGTCTGTCAGTAGAACGGGTTCCTTTTTCTGTCCCTCGTCAGGAAATCAAGGGCCGGTGTGGGGCGAGAGAGCTTGGTTGGTGGAGGCAACTACGATCATCGAATTGATGAGCGTGGAAGGCCGCTTACGGTCCCTGAATCACAGGGCTGAAGAATTCCGTGAACTGACGACTCTTGGTGCCTCTCTGTCCTTATGTCTCTCTGGGAGGTTTGAATGGATTGGGCTCAGCTTTGGGAAATCGCTTCGGCTCCGGATAACGTTCCCATTGTCGCACTCATCGTTCTCGTGCCGTTCTACAGCTGGTATGGTCTGAGGCAGTCGCTGGCGAACGACCGGCTCATCGCGCAATTGGAAACCGATCCGCAGATGGCAAAGACCCACCATAGGAAAACGCAGCCGTGGAGGCCAGGCTGGGAGCGCGAAGTTCACGTCTGGCCGTACCTGCTGCGCATCGAGTTTCTGGCAGCTATCATCGTCACGTTCATCCTGATGGTTTGGTCGATCGCGCTTAACGCGCCCCTGGAAGAACCCGCAAATCCAACGTTAACGATGAACCCGTCGAAAGCCCCGTGGTATTTTCTCGGGCTGCAGGAAATGCTTGTTTACTTCGATCCGTGGATGGCCGGCGTGGTGCTCCCCTCACTGATTCTGGTGGGCTTGATGGCGATACCTTACATGGACGCCAATCCCCTGGGTAACGGGTACTACACCTACAAGCAGCGTAAGTTTGCGATTTGGGCCTTCTGTTTTGGGTTCCTCATCCTGTGGCTATCGATGGTGGTTATCGGAACATTCATCCGCGGGCCGGGATGGATTTGGTTTTGGCCGGGGCAGACGTGGGATCACAATCGGGTGGTATTCGAGGCCAATCGCGATCTGCCAGATATTTTTGGAATAACCAGCGCTCTGGGCAAGGGCATTTTCGGAGGCATCGTTACGCTGCTCTACACAGCCGTGACGGCCATCGCGTTTCACAAGGTTTTAACCTGGAACGATTTCAACCGGAAGATCTACCAGCGGATGACTCTGGTGCAGTATCTGACGCTCCAGTTTTTCATCATCACCATGATGTCGTTGCCCGTGAAGATGATTGCGCGACTGGCGTTTCGCATCAAGTATGTCTGGATAACGCCCTGGTTCAACATCTGAAGGGCCCAGCTCGATGGAATCTGCCGGCTGGCCGAATCCTCAGTGCGCGAAGATTCCAGGAAGGGCTGTTGCCTGAGGCTGTTTGGGTGTTGTCCTTTCGGTACGTTTCGGAAATCAAGGAGGCTTGAAGGTGCCAGAGAAGACCTCTCCCGTCGAAGACAAAGATCCGGTTGTCACGCAGTCTCTGAGCGGCCTTCTGCTCCTTTCGTCGCTTCTGCTCATGCTTTCCCTGGTCTGGGCTGTGTGGGACGAGATCTATGGGCAACGCCCCTGGAAAAGCATTCAGAAGCGATTCAGTCAAAGGTATACTGCCTTCCTTAACAAAGCTAAGCCAAGGCAGGCTGCGGTGGAGAAGAGTGTTCGCCAGTCTGAGGAGTACCGCAAGCTCGAGCAAGAGATCCTGGATAAGGAAAAAGAGATTGCGCCAAAGCTGAAGGAGATCGATCAGGAAACGATCGACGTCATCGGACCCCGCCTCACCGCCATCACGGACCCGTTTGCTCTGGCTCGCAGTGAAATCCAGGCCGTGACCTACCGTGTCGAAGTGGCTTCCTCACAAAGTGCGAAGGACTCGCTTGGCCGGCAGATCGAAAAACTGAAGGCCCGGCCGGTACAGTTGACTTTGCCGACAGGCAAAGGTCATTCCGAAAAGCTCCGAATGAACTTTTCGCAACTGGAGCAGGAGTTCAATCGCTTGCAACAGCGCAAGGCCGAGTTGGCGGCCGTACGGGGCGGGTTGGTCAAACCGGTGAGCGAGCTGAGAGCCAAGCTCGATGCCTTCGTGAAAGACCGAATGCCGGGTCTGACAGAAAGACAAATCGAAGGCCTGGCCAACAAGATGCGCCTGTTCAACGTGGACATCAAACAAATCCACGTCAAATCGGTGGACTTGGTAGATCGCTGCGAGACCTGTCACTTAGGCATTCGTGAGCCGATCACCCTGACAAAGGCAGACATGGGTGGCGAAGGGGCCTTCACGAGCCACCCCACCAAAGCTCTGCTGCAGATCCACGATCCGGAGAGATTCGGCTGTACTCCCTGCCACAACGGCAACGGCACAGCGACCACCAGTGTCAAGAAGGCTCATGGACGGTACAAGCACTGGTTGTGGCCGCTCTACGACAGGGAAAACGCGGAGGCCGGCTGCCATCAATGCCATACCACCGATCTGGTGCTTGACAACGCCAGTGTCCTCAATGTCGGCAAAGAGATCTTCCGCGGGCGGGGTTGTGTCGGTTGCCATCGCTACGAGGGCTTCGATACCGAAGCCGAGTCCTTGGCCGCGAGTCGCCAAGCCATTCGGAAGCTGGAAATGGACCGCAAAGAGCACGAGAAGAACGCCGAGTTCACTGGCAAAGCAGCGGACGCAGCCTCTGACAACAAGGAAGCGCAGCGCCTGTACGCGCAAGCCGACGCACTCCGCCAGACGGTGAGCAACATCGATCACCAGATGGAACAGCTTGACATTCAGTCGCGGAGCCTCTTGCGCGAGCAGAAGAAGGTTGGACCCAGCCTAAAAGAAGTACGAGTCAAGATGAGGAAAGAGTGGATCCCCGTCTGGCTGGAAGATCCTCACGCTTACCGGCCAATGACTCGCATGCCTTCGTTTCGATTGGACAAAGAGCAGCGCGAAGCAATCGCAGCTTACATCTGGCAGTCCGGGGTTCAGGGACAGCTGCCGGCTCAGAAACCAGGCGATGCTACGCGCGGCAAAGAGTTGTTCGAGACTCGCGGGTGCCTCGGATGCCATGCGGTCGGCGAGGGGGCCAACGCTGTCGGAGGCAGTTTCGCAGCCAATCTGTCGCGCGTTGGGGAGAAGGACCACTACGACTACCTCGTTCGATGGATTCACAATCCGCGCGAGCGAACGCGGCCTTTCTGTACGCACGAGAAGCGCGACATTGGTCCGGAGGACTATGCGAAGAAAGGGCTTCCCTTCGTATTCGATCTCGAGCACACCACCTGTCCGAACGACGGTCACGAGCTTCAAGTTCAACAGATGACGGTGATGCCGAACTTACGGCTGACGTTTGAGGAGTCGCAAGACATCGCCAGCTATCTTGTCACCCTGAAAAAACCTGGCGCGTCCTATCCCGCCGCGGGGTACTTGGACGATCCGCAGCTCAAACCGAAAGGACTCGCTCTGGTAAGACACTTCGGCTGCGCGGGCTGCCACGAAATCTCAGGGCTGGAAGAAGAGGGGCGCATCGGAACCGAGCTGACAAAGGAAGGAAGCAAGCCGATCGAGCGGCTAGATTTCGCCCTTTTGACCCACGATGCAAAACATGAGGGGTGGTATACTCACAAAGGTTTTTTCGAGAACAAGCTTAAGGACCCTGCGATTTACGACAAGGGCAAGGCGAAGGCTCCGCTGGAAAAGCTTCGAATGCCGAACTTCCGGCTGGCGAAAGAGGAAGTCGTCGCGGTGACGACCTTCTTGCTGGGAAGCGTCGACTCAACCCTGCCTGGACACTATTTCTACAATCCGAAGGACCAGCGCAAAGACATTCGTGACGGATGGTGGCTGGTTAACAAATACAACTGCATGGGTTGCCACCAGGTTCGGGTGGGCCAGAAATCGGTGCTTTCCGGTCTGGCGCGCTATCAAGATCCCGACTGGAAGGAGCAGTTGCCTCCCACGCTGATCGGGCAGGGGGCTCGAGTTGATCCGAATTGGCTGGCGCGTTTCTTGGAAAACCCAGCTATGAGCACCACGGACGTGAATCGGAACGGTGTACGCTCCTACTTGAAAGTACGCATGCCGACTTTCAGTTTCTCTAACGAAGAGATTCGCAAGATCGTCCGGTTCTTCGATGCTCTCTCGGCTCAGGCCCAGCCTTACATGCCGACCAAGCTTCAGCCGTTGACCGACCAGGAGCGCGAGATGGCGCGTGGCTTGTTTACGTCAAAGGCGGCCCCGTGTCTCAAGTGCCACGCCACCGGAGATCCTGCTCACGACCGGAACGCGACCGCCCCGAACTTCCTGCTCGCCAAAGAGCGATTGAAGCCCGGGTGGACCGCTCGGTGGATGATCGACCCGGCGATGATGGCTCCAGGAACTTCCATGCCATCGGGGCTTTTCCGCCGCGAAGGCGGTCGTTGGGTATTCGCTGGACCTGTTCCGGCTACGTTCGGTGGCTACCAGAAAGACCACGCGGATCTCCTCGTGCGGTACATGTTCCAGTTCACTCCTGAGGAACAACGGCGACTGGCTGGCCGCGGGCCGGCTTCGCCGGCGAAGGTGGCCATGCGTTGAAGAACCGGGTGCAGGGAGGGCGGGGTGAAACGGGGCGCTCTCACCCCTTGAAAACTCAGGCTATTTAGTTGCGCAAGCTCGGGCGAAGGGTTTGGAGAGTCGGGCAGACTCTGGATGCAGACTCTCAATAACATTGGATGAAATACTCAATTAGCTCTTAAAGGAAAGGTCACCAAACATGAAAAGAAGACTCGAACTGTGGTTGGCAATCTCCGTCTTTGTGCTTTTGCTTGCTGCCTGCGGCGGCGGGGGAGAGCAGCCTACCGAGACGACGGAATCGAAGCCCACTGAATCTGGAGCCCCGGCCGGACCGGTAACGACCGTGGATCCGGCAACCGCAGCCACTCTGACGGGAAAAGTCTCCTTCGATGGCGAGAAGCCAAAGCCCAGGCAGATCCGCATGGATGCTGAAGCCTCCTGCGCATCGCTGCATAAGGAGCCGGTCTACGCTGAGGAAGTCGTGTTGAACGACGACAAGACGCTCCAGCATGTGTTCGTGTATGTGAAAGAGGGGCTGGGCGACAAGACGTTTGCGACACCTTCTGAGACCGTGGTTCTGGACCAGAAGGGCTGCGTGTACACGCCTCACATGATTGGTGTGCAGGTTGGCCAGACCGTCAAAATCCTCAACAGCGATCCGACAACGCACAACATTCATCCTGTGCCCGCCAACAATCGGGAATGGAACACTTCTATGTCTCCCGGTGGCTCTCCCCTGGAGCGCACCTTTCCTCGGGAAGAGGTGATGATTCCGGTTAAATGCAACGTCCACCCTTGGATGAAATCCTATATTGGCGTGTTGAAGCACCCGTTCTTTGCAGTTACCGGCAAGGGTGGGACGTTCGAGATCAAAGGTCTGCCGCCGGGCGAATACACGATCGAAGCTTGGCATGAGAAACTCGGCGCCACGACCCAAAAAGTAACGCTGGCAGCGAAAGACTCCAAAGCGATTGACTTCACCCTGAAAGCCGCATCCTGATGCGACCTTGGTCTGGTGCGACTCCATCTCTCTTGGGATTATGCGCACATGCCGTGTGTTTGAGTCAGTGCGCATCCGCCTCCAGCACAGCAACGGCTGCGCCAGTCAGAAAACGAATTGGTAACACGATGCCAGTCTGAGGTGGACTTGCACCCGCTTCGAGCTTCTGAAACCGTCGCCTTACGTCCTTTGGTACTCAATGCAACCGAGAGTTGAGTTGCCGACCCAAAATCGAGCCCTCCACGGTTTTGCCGTGTTCATGGTGGGTTGCACGTTTCTGCTGATCATCGCGGGAGCGCTGGTCACGGGGAACGAGGCTGGACTGGCCGTTCCAGACTGGCCGCTTTCGTATGGGTCGCTGATGCCACCCATGATCGGTGGCATTTTCTACGAACACGGCCACAGGATGGTGGCTAGCTTCGTTGGGTTGATGACGATCGTCCTCGCCATATGGGTGTGGAAAAGAGATGACCGTCCTTTCGTGCGCAGGCTTGGCTGGATCGCTTTGGCAGTGGTTGTGACCCAAGGAATCCTGGGTGGAATCACAGTCCTCTTTTTCTTGCCAGCACCCATTTCGGTTTTGCACGCTTGCCTGGCTCAAGCGTTCCTCTGCATCGTGGGCAGCTTGGCATTGCTGACATCCCACAACTGGAGGCATGGGCCAAGACACGCCGCCAATGATCTCAAGGGCGTCTCCATGCGACGGCTTTCAGTCTGCGCAACAGCTTGCGTTTACGGGCAGCTGATTCTAGGCGCTGCGCTGCGGCATGCGAAAGCTGGCCTCTTCTGGCATGTGCTCGGAGCTTTCGTCGTCGCGCTTCTTGTAACCTGGACGGTCGCGCGAGTATACAAATACTACGCTCACCTTTCCTCTCTCTTCCGCCCTGCGATCGTTCTTGGCATCTTGATGGCCGCCCAGCTGTCGCTGGGCGTCGGCTCTTACCTAGTGCGGCTGGCCAGCCGTGAGGACGTTCAACCGGGCGTGGCCATGGTTGCCGTGACCACGGCTCACGTGGCAACGGGAGCAGCGGTTTTGGTTGCCTGCCTTCTGTTGACGCTTCAGTGTCGCCGCTGGTTGGCTCCGGCAGAGACCCAACTGCAGTTGACTTCGGTTCCACAGGGAGCGACTTCATGACCGCTCGATCTGAAATGGCGCAGGTCGAGTCCTCCACTTTTGCCGTGGCTGGCACCCCTGCCGCCGCAGCGCCTAGTCCCATTGCCCCCTGCTCCAACCCTTCGAAATTGGCTGATTATTGGAGTCTCACGAAGCCTGAGGTGACATTCCTTGTTCTGATCGCGACCGCCTTGGGTGGGTTCATGGCGGTCGAATCACCGGACGCGATGATCCTGTTCCATGCTGTTCTTGGCACCGCATTGGTGGCTGGCGGCACGGCAGCGCTCAATCACTATCTGGAACGGGAGTACGACTCCAGAATGCGTCGCACCGCCAATCGCCCGCTTCCTTCAGGCCGGCTCAGCGCGTTTGAGGCGTTTGCATTTGGTGCCGGCATTTCAATGGTTGGTGTGGCGTATCTGGCTCTATTCGTGAATCGCTTGACCAGTATTCTCGGCTTGGCGACGCTCCTAAGTTACTTGTGCATCTACACGCCGCTGAAGCGCCGGACCACCTGGGCTACCTTCGTTGGCGCGATTCCTGGGGCGGCGCCGGTGCTGATGGGATGGAGCGCTGTTACCGGAGGCCTCAGCGCCGGAGCATGGGCGCTCTATGCTTTGCTTTTTGTTTGGCAGTTTCCCCATTTTCTGGCGATCGCCTGGATGTACCGTGAAGACTACGCCCGGGCTGGCATGTTGATGCTGCCGGCTCAGGATCCGCATGGCGACGCCGCCTTCAGACAGATCTTGGGGTATTCGCTGGCGCTGATCCCGGTCAGCCTGTTGCCCGCGTTTCTTGGCATGACGGGGTCCGGCTACCTCTGGCCCGTGGCTCTCTTGGGCTTTGCGTTTCTGTATTTCGCCTTGCAGGCGTCTCGTGAGCGAACGAAGCTGGGTGCCAAGACGCTTCTGCATGTCACGGTGATCTATCTGCCGCTGGTGTACGCCGTGATGGCTGCTACTAAAACAGGGTAATGGGGGCGGAGGCGGATCAGCCAGCCCAGCTTCAGTGGGAGACTTCGCATGCCATTGGCCGAGTCTGTAAATACTCGACTGACGAGATTCGAAGTCTCTAGGCTCTGAACCAGGCCGAAACACGAGCTCCAGCGCAGCAGTGAATGTGCAGAGCGGGGCCGGTTCGTCCTCTCGAATCGTCATCTCACAAGGAGGCAGGAGCATGGCGCGAGCTCTCGCGGTATTGTTGTGGCTCATTACCTTGGGTGGGATCGCTCTATTTTCCGGCAGGCATGGCTGGTTTCCGGAAACCATTTCCGAGCATGGTCCAGCGATCGATGCGCAGTTCATGCGAACGCTGGTGGTCGTCGCCATTGCGTTTGTGGCTTCTCAGATCGCACTCGGCTGGTACGTCTGGCGTTATCGCGAAGACAGGGAAGGCGACGCCGTCTATACCCATGGCAATACCAAACTTGAAGTTGGAATCATGCTCGTTGTGGCGGTCGTGTTTGTGGCTTTGGCTGCGCTCGGGCAAAAGGTTTGGGCCCAGCTTCACTTGCAGGACGCACCGGCAGACGCGGTTCAGATCGAGGTCACCGGCCAGCAGTTCGTCTGGAATATCCGCTACCCGGGAGCCGATGGCAAATTTGGGCGAACCGATCCGAAGCTCATCAACGACCAGGAGAATCCCGTTGGCATCGACACCAAAGACCCGGCGGCGAAAGACGACGTTGTCAGCGTGAATCGGATGGCCATCCCGGTGAACAAATCGATCAAGGTGACTTTGCGCGCTAAGGACGTCACTCACAGCTTTTTCGTTCCGGCGCTGCGTTTCAAGCAGGATACGACTCCAGGACTGGTCGTCCCAGTGCACTTCAAGGCACTGAAGACAGGCGAGTATGAAATCGCTTGCGCCGAACTCTGTGGCCTCGGCCACTACAAGATGAAGGGCTACCTGATGGTGATGGAAGATGCCCAGTACGAAGCTTGGCTGAAGGACCGTGCAACGAACTGAAGTAGTCAGCGGTTCAGCGCGGCGCACTGTTCCAGAACTGAAAGTGCCATCCCGTCATTCCTGCGAGAGCTGGAAGGGTTTTTTTGAAGAGCTGATCTGCCGTGCCGCAACCAGTCTTGGCAACCAGCCTTGGATTCCCGCTTTCGCGGGAATGACGATCGCCCTCGCAGTCGTGAAGCAGTTCGACAGAGACTGTCCGGCTGACTGCTGAGACCTGAAATTGAAAGCTTAGTTAAGGAGAACTCAATGTCTGACACGTCCCATGCGCATCAAGTGCATGCCGCGCCGACCGGATTCATCCGGAAGTATGTCTTTAGCCTGGATCACAAGATCATCGGTATCCAGTATTACTTCCTGGCTCTGATTGCGGTTTTTCTGGGAATGGCTCTGTCGCTGATCTTTCGATTGCGCCTAGCCTGGCCGGCAGAGCACTGGCCAATGCTCGCGAAGATTTTTCCGGCCGGATTCGAGGGTGGCCCGATGACACCGGAATTCTACCTGTCCATGCTCACCATGCATGGCACGATCATGGTGTTCTTCGTGTTGACCACGGCGCCGCAGAGCGGGTTCGGCAACTACGTACTCCCGATTCAAGTTGGGGCACACGACATGGCGTTTCCCGTGCTCAACATGCTTTCCTTCTGGGTCACCTTCGTGAGCATGGTGGTCATGGTTGCGGCCTTGTTCGTGGAAGGAGGGGCCCCGATTTCGGGCTGGACGGCCTATGCGCCCTTGAGTGCCCTCGGCCAAGTCGCTGGTCCAGGCCAGGGTTTAGGCCAGACGTTGTGGATTGTCAGCATCGCCATTTTCTGCCTGGCATCGCTGCTGGGTGCGCTCAACTTCATCACCACCGTTCTCAACATGCGGGCGAAAGGCATGTCGCTCATGCGGATGCCGCTGACGGTATGGACTTGGTTCACAACCGCCATTCTGGCGCTGCTTTCCTTCCCCGTCTTGCTAGCTGGCGGTATTCTGCTGCTGTTCGATCGCATCGGAGGCACCAGCTTCTTTATTCCGGCGGGCTTGGTCGTAAGCGACAAAGTGATTCAGCACGCCGGTGGATCCCCGATTCTTTGGCAGCACCTGTTCTGGTTTTTTGGACATCCCGAAGTTTATATCGCCATATTGCCGGGCATGGGAGTGACTTCGCAGTTGTTGTCCACGTTTGCTCGCAAGCCGATCTATGGATATCGGGCGATGGTCTACGCAGTGTTCGCAATCGGGCTGCTGGGGTTCTTCGTGTGGGGGCACCACATGTTCCTCAGCGGCCTCAGCCCAATGTCGGCTCTGGTGTTCTCGATGTTGACCCTGACCATCGGCGTGCCTTCGGCCGTTAAGACTTTCAACTGGTTAGGTACTCTCTGGGGCGGCAAGATTCGGTTTACCTCTCCCATGCTCTATGCGATCGGCTTTGTGTCCCTCTTCGTGTCGGGCGGCATTACCGGGATCTTTCTCGGACAGACTTCCGTGGACATACCGCTCCACGACACCTATTTCCCGGTAGGCCATTTCCACTTGATCATGGGTGTGGCGGCGATTTTCGGCATTTTTGGAGGGACTGCCTATTGGTTCCCCAAAATGTTTGGGCGGATGATGAACGAGACCTTGGGCAAGATCCATTTCTGGCTCACGTTCATTGGCGTCAACGCCATCTTCATGCCAATGCACACGATGGGGATCATGGGACAACCCCGCCGTTATGCTCAGAGCACCGAATTTCTTTACCTGGCTGGAGTTCAGGGTTATCAAGTGGTCATTACCTGGGCAGCGATACTCACGGCGGCAGCACAGTTGATCTTTTTGGTTAACTTGTTCTGGAGTTTGTTCAAAGGTAGGAAGGCTTCCGACAATCCCTGGGAGGCCACAACCCTGGAGTGGAGCATTCCGTCGCCGCCGCCTCATGACAACTTCGGTGGCAAGATCCCGGTAGTGCATCACGGCCCTTACGAATACGGTGTTCCTGGTGCTCCCAGGGACTTCGTCATGCAAGCCGATCCCCCATTGAAACTGGGGAAGGCTTAGGTTCGATCATCTTGAGGGTGGACGATGCTGAATGACACCGCCTGTCTTTACCGCGAAAGCAAGAGTCAATTTGTCGCTGGCAAGCAGAACCGTAACTCTCTTGCACGGGTGTAGCCCTGTCTTGATGCAGGAGGGCCATTTCGACTTCGTCTGACTCAATCGAGATCCTGACTGAAATATGCCGATAGCGCTCGCTCCACCACAGATCGATGCCAAGCCCAAAGGTCGAGTCCCTCCTGGCGGTTTCGGACAGGGCGGACAAGGTGATGACTTTCATCGACAGGGCCCGAATGGTGGTGGAAACCAGACTTCAGCCGATAGCTACCGTCTGGGGATGTGGCTGGCGCTTGCCTCGGTCACGATGCTGTTCTCCGGACTCACCAGTGCCTGCATCATTCGGCTGGGAGGTTCGCAAGACTGGCGAGCTATCGAGATTCCCCGATTTCTCATTCCGAACAGCCTTCTTCTGCTGGCCAGCAGTGCGACTCTCGAGATGTTCAGGAGGCGGCTCGTGGCGACGACCACCCGCAAGGCCCGGTTTTGGATTGCGATCACGGTCTTGCTGGGGGCTAGCTTCCTGGCCGGCCAACTGGCGATCTGGAAGGCGCTCGCGTCGCAGGGAGTCTATTTGAGCTCGAATTCCTACAGCTCGTTTTTCTATCTCCTCACCGGCTGTCACGCGGTGCACCTGTTGGGCGGACTCGTGGCGCTGGTGGTTCTGGCCGCGATGGCGTTCCGCGAGCTTCAGCCGACGCGGGGGCAGCGCATTTTCGCGGACGTGACCGCCATCTATTGGCACTTCATGGATGGCCTGTGGATCTATCTCTTCGTGTTGCTATTCTTCTGGAGGTAACGGATGGCCAATGTGCATGCCGAGTCGTTGCGAATGCCGGAATGGGAAGGCGGCGTACTGCCTTATTCCGTCGGTCACAAGAAGCTGGGGATGTGGCTTTTTATCGTCTCAGACGCACTCACCTTTTCAGCTTTGTTGTTCGGGTATAGCTATCTTCGGGTTTCGACGCCGAACTGGCCAACGCCATTTCATCTTTGGCCGAGCATCGCTTTCTCGACGCTGATGACCTTTTGCCTGCTGTCCAGCAGCCTCACCATGGTATTGGGAGTGAATGCCGCTCAACGCAACGACCGTGCCGGAACGATCAAGTGGATTCTGCTCACCATTGCTGGGGGTGTGACCTTCATGGGATTGCATCTGAAAGAGTGGAGCAACCTCTTTCAGGAGGGCATCACGCTGGTCTCGAATCCCTGGGGTGTCCCTCAGTTTGGCGCGACGTTTTTCGGCATCACCGGCCTTCACATGTTCCACGTATTCACGGGAGTGCTCTATCTGGCAGGCATGGCCATCGGAGTTTCCAGAGGCCGTTACGGCGCCGAGCACGTCGAAGTCTGCGGCCTATACTGGCACTTCGTTGACCTGGTCTGGATGTTTGTGTTTCCCCTCATCTATCTGTTGTCTGTGAAGATGCACTGATCTTACGATAGCGGGAGCCGGCTCCAGCCTGCCGTCCTCGGTTGTTGGGCGGATGGCGAGACAGGGCGCCGCTGAATCCTCCGAGGTGATACTTCGTGAACGCACATTCTGAAAATCATGATTCCCACGGCTTGAGCACCAAGCTCACGCTATCCGTCTGGGTCTGGCTGCTGGTTCTGACAGGCATCGAAGTTTTCCTGGCATACATTCAGCTCTCATTGACGTTAATGCTGGTGCTCCTGATGGGATTGTCTCTTGTGAAGGCGGCCCTCATCATGGCGTACTTCATGCACCTCCGCTTCGAGAAACGAACCTTGGTGCTGACGCTGATTCCGGCCTTGTTGGTGGTCGCATCGACGCTCTCGGTGTTTTTCCCTGACAGCGTTCGGCTGTTGCATATGAAGCCTTGGTAGGCGCGCGATGATCGGATCGACGCCTGCCATCGTGGTGAGGCTATGACACCCAATGGGCGAGATTTGCCAGTCTCAAAAGCGATGAAGCATCCAAGCTACAAACAGGGGTGTAGCCTGGCCGCCGCCGCACTTCTGTCTCTGGCCGATGTCTCTCAACTGCTGGCCCAAGGATGTGCGATGTGCAAGACGACGGCAGCGGCGCAGTCCAGCCAAGCCATAGCCGCGCTGAATCTTGGGATTCTTGTGTTGCTCATACCGCCGGTGGCGATCATGAGCGGTCTGTTCCTGTTCGCTTTTCGCCGCCGCAACGTTCTCCGCCCCACCCAAGAGGCCGATGCAGCCAGGGAGAACCAGGACGCAGCTCCAACGGCTGCGTGAGCCTGCGCGATCGAGTTGCCCTCCCGCTGTGAGTACAGAACCCGCCATCGAAGTCACTAACCTCGAGCTGTCGTATGGATCGGTTCAAGCCTTGCGGAAGGTGACGTTCTCTGTTTCGTCTGGAGAAATCTTTGGGTTGCTGGGGCCGAACGGCAGTGGCAAGACTTCCCTGTTTCGCGTTTTGACAACGCTCTCGTCTCCCACGGCAGGGTCGATCTCGGTATTTGGCGAAAACCTCTTGCAGGCTCCGGGCGGTGTGCGCCGTTTTGCTGGGGTGGTGTTTCAATCGCAGAGCCTCGACCGCAAGTTGACCGTCACCGAGAACCTTCGCCATCAAGGACATCTATACGGCCTAAGAGGGCCTGCATTGCGGCGCAGGATCGCCGACGTCCTCGATCAATTCGGACTGTCCGAACGGGCCTCCGATATCGTCGAATTTCTTTCGGGAGGAATGAAGCGCCGTTTGGAACTAGCGAAAAGCATCTTGCATCGGCCGCTGCTGCTGCTTCTCGACGAACCAAGCACCGGGTTGGACCCCGGCGCTCGTCGCGAGTTTTGGCAGTATCTCGAGGCTCTTAACCGTGACGATCGCACCACTGTGCTCGTCACAACTCATCTGATGGATGAAGCGGAGAAATGTCATCGTTTGGCAGTGCTGAATGAAGGGGTGCTCGTAGCGCTCGACACGCCCGAGGCGCTCAAGAGTCGCGTCGGTGGAGATGTCATCGTTTTGCGGACACCGCACGCGCAGCAGTTGAGCCTTTCCATTGGCAGCTGGTTTGGCTTGCCTGTCGCTGTGGTAGATAATACGGTGAGGATCGAGCGGCCCAAAGGTCATGAATTCATTACCGACTTGGTAGAGTCGTTCCCCGGACAAATCGATGCCGTCACCCTGTCCAAGCCTAGCTTGGAGGATGTTTTCATTCACATGACCGGCCACGCCTTCTGGGAGAGCAGCCACTAGCCTAAGGTCGCTGTGCAGACCACTTTTCGACTCGAGGAGAGCAATGATGGTAGAAACGATCCTGTTGCTGATCTCTAGCTTGCTGCTGGGCATCGGCTCGCTAGTGTTGGCTGGATGGTTGGTTGCAAGCCAGCAGTTCGCTTCTTTGGACGGACTGTTTCTGACAATCGTTTGCTTGGTGCTGGCCCTGGTTTTTTTCCTGAACGGTTTCTGGAGTCTTCGCAGCGAGGAATTCCGCCGGTTGATGGCAGAGCGCAACAAACAGTGACCTGCCCTCTTCGGAAATCCTTCCCGGTCCCATGGCTTCTTGACCGTTCCTCTTGTTCTGAGGACCTCGCAGGGATGAACCACGGAAGAGCGGAGGAGTCGCAGTGTTAAGCTTCTGAGCGGCGCGCTTGTCCCCGCGCAAGACTGAACCGTATTTTTCGCCCGCAGATTTCCAGTGATCTCTTCTTCTGCCCCCGGATTGTTACTCCCCATGGCCAGCTTGTGGCAAAGGGAGATGGTGCGTTTCCTACGGCAGCGCAGCCGTGTGATCGGCGCTTTGGGGACCCCTTTGGTGTTTTGGCTGCTCGTGGGATCGGGGTTCGGCAGTTCCTTTCGGCCAGCCACGGGAGCGCCCGAGCAGGGATACCTCGAGTATTTTTTCCCAGGTACAGTGCTGATGGTCCTTCTCTTCACGTCAATCTTCTCGAATATTTCGGTCATCGAAGAACGCCGCGAGGGATTCTTGCTCTCCGTGCTGGTGGCTCCGGCTTCAAGGCTGAGCTTGGTTCTGGGAAAGATTCTGGGCGTAACCACGCTGGCTTCGTTGCAGGGCGGGCTGCTGTTGTTGCTGTCGCCCCTGTTGGGGATTCGCATCGCCTGGACACAGTGGCCGCTATTGTTGGCTGTGGTCGTGTTGATTGCCGTCGCGCTGAGCTCGCTTGGGTTTGCTCTTGCCTGGAAGCTGGATTCGATTCAAGGCTTCCATGCGCTGATGAATCTCTTGCTGGTTCCCATGTGGCTCTTGTCTGGTGCGTTGTTTCCAATGTCGGGCGCCTCGTCGTGGGTTCGCATTGTCATGTTGGCGAACCCAATGACCTATGCCATGAGTGCCCTAAGACAGGTGCTGTACCTCGGCGAGGGCCAAGCCGCTCCAGATGTTTGCTCGCTCGCAACCGCAGTTTGTGTCACACTCCTGTTCGGCGTCGGAACGTTGATCGTTTCTGTCGCGCTTGTCTCCCGACGGTCGCTGTGACCCCACGACCGGAGCCAGCTTGGAACGGCCTTAGGGCCAGCGCTAGGACACGTTGACATCCCGCACGAGCGAGCGGTTCCGCTGAGGGTGCCTCAGAGGCAGACCCTTTTCGCGAGAGCCGCCATACTTGCCCCGCATCATCGAGTCGAACCATGTCTCCTCTTTCGCGCCGCCAGGTGGGCAGACTGTTTCTGGCAGCCTCCATCAGTTTGATGCTGTTTGCTCTAGGTGGCCTGCTTTGGCTGAACCAGCGGTTGAGCGGAAGAACGACTCGCCTGCCGGTTCTTGCACAACTACCCGATTTCCGCTTGCTGGAGCGTGGTGGCCATGAGCTGGGCCTGAGCGATTTGAAGGGCAAAGTTTGGATTGCCGACTTCATTTTTACCCGTTGTCCGGGCCCTTGCCCGCGGATGAGTTCTCGCATGGCCTCATTGCAGCACGAGCTGCGCAACGAGGAAAGTCTGCGCCTGGTTTCCATTTCGGTGGATCCTGAGTTCGACACCCGCGAAGTTCTCGCCAGATACGCTGCCCAGTATCAGGCTGACGAGGGCCGCTGGTACTTCCTCACCGGCGAGAAAGCAGCCATTCACCGGTTGGCCAAATCGGGATTCCTGGTGGGTGGAGTGGACGATGTCACGCTTCACACGACGCGGTTCATCTTGGTCGATCGGCTTGGCCGTGTACGCGGCTACTACAGCAGCAACGATGAAGAGGATCTGCGGAAGCTGAAAGACGATGCCAGGTTGCTCCTTCGAGAGACTGCCCCATGATTTCCGCTTCGGATCTTCCGTCGTTGAATGCCGGCCTAAACGCAGTCAGCGCAATTCTGCTCGCGCTCGGTTTCTATTTCGTGAAAAGGCGCGAGCTTGGGGCGCACAAGCGATGCATGCTTGGGGCGTTCGCGGCGTCAACGCTGTTTCTTGCGTCGTATCTGGTTTATCACTTCCAGGTTCTGCCCGGCTCGGTTCGGTTCGCCGGAACAGGTTGGACGCAAACCCTGTATCGCGTCGTCTTGTTGACCCACATTGTTCTGGCAGCAGTCATTCTGCCGCTGGCGCTTGTAACCTTGTCTCGAGCGCTCAAAGAGCGTTTCGACATGCACCGCCAAATCGCTCGCTGGACGCTGCCGCTGTGGTTGTACGTCTCCCTCACCGGCGTTGCGATTTACTGGATGCTGTATCGATGGCACTAAATTGGCGGCGTGCCGGCACGATAGCAATGAGACGCTCCCGTGCTTCAGCGCAGCGTCGCAGCGCCAGTAGCGTGGCGCACTACCAGCGGCCAGTCATCTTCGGCGGAAGCAAGATTCGCTCTCTGAACCGCTAGCTGCAGAGGCACGTTAAAACTCGCATGAGTACAGAAACACGCAGGCCACAAATCCCACCGGGCCCGAAGGCCAAGCTGCTGGTGTTTGGTGTTGCGATTCTCATGGTTTTGGTGCCGTTCCTCTTCTGGAAAGGTACCTGGTTCGGAACGGTACTGAGTGACCAGAAGCTCAAAGAGTACCTGGAACGATCGGCTCGGCCGCGCGACACCCAACATGCGCTGCTGCAGATCTCGGAGCAGATGGGCCGAGCTGAACGAGACTTGGCCCGGCGCTGGTATCCTTCGATTCTGAGCCTGACAACGCACCCCGTGCCTGAAGTCCGCAACACCTTAGCCTGGTTGATGGGGCAAGACCCCAGGGAAGCCGAGTTCCATCGGGCGCTCACGGTCTTGTTGAAAGACGAAAACCCTCTGGTCCGCCGAAACGCGGCTTTGGCTTTGGTTCGATTTGCAGACACTCAAGGCCGGTTCGAACTGCTTGGGATGTTGCGTCCCTTTACCGTGGTTTCGCCCAAAGCGGGCCTGCTGCGTTATCGGCTGAAGGAAGACGATTCGGTGGACACCGGAACCTTGCTGGCCCGGGTCGAGACCACCGAAGCGAAGCTGTATGAGGTGCGTTCGGTGTTGCCGGGTTTCGTCAGCGAAAAGCTGGTGAAAGATGGTACGCCGGTCAAGGAGAACCAAGATATCCTGATCTTGTCACCTTCTGAGGCGCAGGTTTGGGAAGCGCTCAGAGGGCTTTATTTGGTAGGGCAGGCAGAAGACTTGGAGATGATTCAGCAGTTCACGGGCAGGTGCGCCCATTTCGGAGAACGCATCGGACAGCAGGCCCGGCTCACGATCGAGGCGATCAAGAAAAGAAACCTTGGCGCCTAACCCTCACCAGCGCGCCGCAGCTCGATCTTCGTCTGACGCGAAGGTGCGCTACCTGGCCGTTTCTCTGGGCAGACCTCGGCAGCGTTGGTCTCGAAGGCCGGAACAGAGAGCATACCGGAAAACACGCGTTAACGATCGCAAGGAGAAGTGATGACACTTCGTAGCTGGCTTCTGGCAGTCTTGTTGGCAGCCTTCATCGGCTCCAGGACCTTGGCCGTCGACGACTACACCCTTGGGCCCGATTCCCAAGTCCAGACCGGTGTTCCCAAAGGCGAAGTCACCAAGTATTCGTGGGCCAGCCAGATCTTCCCAGGTACCGTCCGAGACTATTGGATATACGTGCCGAAGCAGTACGATCCGGCGAAGCCTGCCTGTGTCATGGTTTTTCAAGATGGCGCTGGTTATGTCAACCCCGAAGGAAGTTGGCGTGTGCCGGTGGTCTTTGACAATCTGATTCACAAGAATCAGATGCCGGTAACCATCGGAATCTTCATCAATCCAGGCGTCGCCCCTGCCCTGTCTGACAACGTTCTGCCCCGCTTCAACCGAAGTTTCGAATACGACAGCCTGGGCGACCGGTATGTGCGGTTCTTGTTGGAGGAGATACTTCCTGAAGTCGGCAAAAAATACAGCCTTGCCAAGGACGGCAACAGTCGAGCCATTGGTGGCGCCAGCTCGGGAGCCATCTGCGCTTTTACAGCGGCCTGGGAACGACCCGAGGCGTTCGCACGCGTCTTCAGCACGATTGCCACCTACGTGGGTCTGCGAGGGGGAAATGACTACCCAACGCTGATTCGAAAGACCGAGCCCAAGCCCATTCGCGTTTTCCTCCAAGATGGTTCGGGCGATCTCGATGTCTACGGTGGCAATTGGTTCTTGGCAAACCAGGAGATGCTGTCCGCGCTTCAGTTTTCTGGCTACGACGTGAAGAACGTGTGGGGAGACGGCGCTCACAACAGCAAGCACGGTGGAGCGATTCTACCCGACGCATTACGATGGCTGTGGCGTGACTATCCTCTCCCAGTTCGTGGACAGGGATCTTCGAAACAACCCCTGATGAACATCCTCATCGATGGCGAGGGATGGCATCAGGTGAGCCAGGGGCATCGGTTCACCGAAGGTCCGGCGGCGAATTCTAGAGGTGAGGTTTTCTTTACCGATATTCCGAACAACAGAATCCATCGGGTCGGTCTGAATGGAGAGGTCTCGGTCTTCAGAGAAGACACGGGTGGAGCCAATGGCTTGATGTTTGGACCCGATGGGGAACTGTACGCTTGCCAGAACGGTCGGAAGCGCATCGTTGCCTACGATTCGGAAGGCAAAGAGTCGATTGTGGCCGAAGGGCTTGATTCCAACGATCTGGCCGTGACACACAAGGGCGAAATCTACGTTTCCGATCCTCCAAACAAGCAGGTCTGGTTCATCAACGCAAAGCGGGAGAAACGTGTGGTCGACACCGGACTCATGCGTCCCAACGGCGTTATTCTGACTCCTGACCAAAGTTTTCTTCTGGTGGCTGACAGCGCGGGACAGATGGTCTATTCATTTCAGATTCAGCCCGATGGATCATTGGCGCACAAACAGCCTTACTTCCATCTGCACATGGCTGATACTGCCACGCAAAGCGGGGCTGACGGGATGACCGCCGACAGCCAGGGCCTCTTGTATGTCGCGACTCAAGTTGGCTTGCAAGTGTGCGACCAGGCAGGGCGTGTTAACGGTATCATCTCCAAACCACAGCGAGCGCCTCTTTCGAACGCTGTTTTCGGGGGTCCGGCATTCGACGAGTTGTATGTCACCAATGGAGACAAGGTCTATAAACGCAAGACGCGCACTAGAGGTGTGTTGTCGTTTCAACCACCCGTCAAGCCTCCAACACCCAGACTGTGAAGCCGAGCCGAAACGGAAGTGAAACCATTTTTCTTGCTGTTCACTTGGTGTCTGGCTCAACCCGGAATCGGCGAATCTCCTCGGAGCGGATGGGATGCAACGTGCAGAAGTTACTTGAACACATGAGAGGAGCTTATGAATCGAGTCCAGTTGCACAAATTCATTGATCTAGCTGCCGCGCCTGCCAGCAGAAACACAACGCCTCCAAGCCGGCTTGCAACCACTCAGGTCGATCGACGAGCGTTTCTTTCGGTGGCCGCGGCGCTCGCCGGCCTGACAGGCATGGCGCCAGCCGCTTTTGCTCGCAATTTCGGCACTGACGCGGAGCCGCAACGCTACCCGGACCCCGACGTGGTCGTGCTCGACAAGCGCTTCAAGTACAAACTGGGCAATTCCCCGATTCTGCGGCTTCACAAGGGCACGCTCTGGGCGGAAGGCCCTGCCTGGAGCACCGTCGGCCGCTATCTGCTGTGGAGCGACATCCCGAATAACGAGCAGCTGCGCTGGCTGGAAGAAGATGGCCACGTTTCCCGCCGCTTTCGTTTCCCAGCCAACAACAGCAACGGCAACACCTTCGACTATCATGGCCGGCAGATCGCTTGCGAACATCTTACGCACCGCGTTGTGCGTTACGAGCACGATGGCAGCGTGACCGTGCTCGCAGAGAACGCCGGAGGCAAGCCGCTCAATGCGCCGAACGATGTTGTAGTGCATCCGAACGACGGGTGCATCTGGTTCACCGATCCCGGCTACGGCAGCTTGATGGACTATGAAGGCAAGAGGGCGAAGTCGGACACGGTACAGCCGTTTCAAAAGGAAGCGATCTACCGTATCGACGCGCAATCGGGTGCGGTGGAGAAAGTGGCCGAGGATCCGTTCAAGCCTAACGGCATCTGCTTTTCTCACGACTACAAGAAGCTCTACGTCGCCGACACCGGTGCGTCGCACTATCCGGCCGCGAAGAACATCATCTGGGGCTACGACGTGGATGGCAGAAGACTCAGAAACCCCAGGAAATTCGCCGACATGGACCTGAACGGGAAGTCGGGTTTTGCCGACGGGATTCGTTGCGATGAAGACGGGAACGTTTGGTCGAGTGCGGGCTGGGTGGGCGACGGCTACGACGGCGTGCACATCTTTGCGCCTAACGGAGACCGGATCGGCCAGATTCGCCTTCCCGAAATCTGTGGCAACGTTTGTTTCGGCGGCAGCAAGCGCAACCGCCTTTTCATGTGTGGCAGCCAGTCACTGTACGCGGTGTACGTTGAAACCCGCGGCGCGCACATCAGCTAGGATTTGGAGTTACGGTCCGGTTCTCGCCACAGCTCGAACCGAGAGGTCACCCGAATGGCGATGACAACGATTTCCAGGCCCGGGACGGATGAATACGACTTGTACTACGAAAGATATCTCAGCAAAGTCCCTCACCAAGATGTTCTTCAGCTCCTGCGGGACCAGGTCGAGGTAACGTGTGCTCTGCTCGCGAACGTGGATGAATCGGACGCCGATGCAACCTATGCTCCCGGCAAGTGGAGTATTAAGGAAGTGGCCGGACACATCGTGGATACGGAGCGCATCATGGCCTACAGGCTGTTACGGATCGCCCGCGGTGACTCGACGCCGCTTCCAGGGTTCGAACAGGACGACTACGTCCGGGATGGGAATTTCGCGTCGCGCACCCTCGCCAATTTGATCGAAGAGTTCCGGCTGGTACGGGCAGCAACGCTGGCTTTGTTGCAGGGTCTTGATGGAGAAGCACTCGTTCGCCGTGGTCTCGCGGATGGAAAGCCGGTGAGCGCTCGCGCGTTGGCCTACATTATCGCCGGACACGAAAGGCATCACCTGGACATTTTACAGCAACGATATGGTCTTCAGACTTGAGGTATGAGTCGTCCTGGTCTGTCGTTCTCATCCTCAACTGAAAGCTGAGTGCGGCAAGCAGCAAAGTTACTCTGCAAGCTTTATGAAAAGCTCAATGGTATTTGGAGTGGCCAATTGGGTCATGACTGCGGCGTTCTTGTTCTCAGTCGCAGTTCAGTACAACGATCCCGATCCAGTTCGATGGATGCTGATTTACGGTTCAGGTTCCATCGCCTGCATTCTAGGATCGTTTCGCCGGTTGAAGCGATATGTACTACCTGCGACAGTGGGAGCTGCAGCCCTGGGTTGGGCTGCCTCAATCGCGCCTCGTGTGATAGGCAAAACGACGTTTGGTGCGATGTTCGAATCTTTCCACATGACCAATTCAGTTGTGGAAGAAGCCCGTGAGATGGGAGGCTTGCTGATCGTGGCCGGCTGGATGCTGGTCCTAACACTTGTGTCCAAGCAGCATGGGACCACGGAGACACTCACAGGGCAAGCCAACAGACAGTGACGCTGCGGTTCTTGTTTTCCCGTCCCCGTAAAGGTGCGGCTTAAGGGACTATCTCTTCTCCGTCGCCAAGGTTTGCTTGCCCTGCCTCGCGCTTCTCTGTGGCTGATCCCTTCCATGGGTGAGCCACTCTAGATTCAGTCTGGCGAAGGCGATTTTCTCGTAGGCATGCGATTCACCGGTCTCGAACAGCACGCCGATGGTTCCGTCGGAAAGCACTCCGAGGCAGGAGTATGCCGAGGGGCCTTCGTACACGCTTCTGGCCACCGGCCAACTCTTTCCTTCATCATAGCTGACACGGACGGTCATATTGACTCTCTTCGAGATATGGGCGGGATTGGAGAACAAAAGCCGATTTTTATCGGCTCCTTCTCTTTTCAAGCTGTACCGCAGAATGCTTGCTTGACAGCAGGGCGAGATCAACGCATCGTCCAGTGAAGCCTGAGACCAGCTGATGCCGCCGTCCCGGCTGAAAGCGACTTTGGTCCGGCGATGTCCACGGTCGCCGGCACAGTCCCGGGTTGAGCGAATGCTGAACAGCAACGACCCGTCGGCCAATTCCACTACCTGCGATTCGTCCCCAAAGCCAGATACCGTAGCACCCCGTTTCCAGCGCTTGCCATCGTCGTCAGAGTAGATAACGCTGTCAAGAAGGTCGGGCTCTCCACCGCCCTCATGATGCCAGAAGGGAACTACCAATCTGCCTGTGCGCGTCTGAATTCCCATGCCCGGCCCCACACAAAGAGAAGCCCCGGCGCTCGTGTCGCTGACTTGGCCCGAAATGTCTACCGGCGCTGACCATGTTTTGCCGTCGTCGACGCTCTTCAGAACCAGCTGCCGAACCGCCCCGGGCTTAAACTGGGAATTGACGTCGGGAAACCGGTTGCAGAGAAGCAGAACCGAACCGTCTCGCCGATTCACAACCGGGGTCGGATTCATAATGGCTTCGAGCCCCCGTCCTTTGACAACCACCTGGAGCGGCTGCCAACTCGCTCCCCCGTCTTCGCTCCGCTTGAGGACCATGTCAGTCGGAGTCTGGTCGCCTGAGCTGTCTTTTCGCGCTTCGCAAAAAGCAAGGACTGTGCCCTTGGATGTGACAACCATTCCCGGTATGCGGTAAGTGTGGACGCCTTGCTCCCCCTTGAGGAAAACGTCCACCTGCCGGAAGAGAGGTTCTGCTCGCGAATCAGAGAAAATCAACAGCACTCTGGCCAACAACAAAACGATAACAGTTCTTGAGAATTTCAAATGACACCTCCGCGACGTAATCTCGACGAGTTTTTCGGAGCCTCGTTCCCGCGAAAGGTCGTCACCGGCCGACAGTAAGCCGGGGCGCGAACGCAGGTAACTTCTTGAAGGACTGGTATCGCGCGCGGGAAACCACCCCCGGCATCCCCCTTTCGCGGGAATGACGGAATGCGTCAAGCAGCGCATGAACTTACGCTCCGATGACTATGCCTGCATCCACTCGACAGACTGGCTGCATTGTAGTACACATGCGCAGAATCTTGCGCTTGTTTGACGGCATCCACGACAGTTCAGGAGGAATCTCGTGTGCCATTCCTGCCGCCTGGGAAGAGATACATTGAATGTCTGTGTGCTGCTGATTGCGATGGTGCGGTCCCTGGTCCCCGCTGCCTCGCATGAAAACCAAGCCCAGACTTCCATTCTGTATTCCAACTACCGTGTCTTGTTTGAGCGTGCCCAGGATCCGGCCAGTGGAGGCTCTTTCCTCTATCACAACGGAGAACTGGCCATGGTCTTCCAGAAGGCCAGTGACGGCGACAGTGGTGTCGAGTGTGGCTCTCATCCTGGACAAATCCGGTGAAATCTGGTACAACAAGCTGCGGAAGTGTTGTGTAGATAGATAAGGGAGGGTGAGGCATGGGCAAGATGGTGATTGAGGTTCCGGAGCAGCTGGA
>Ga0194132_10004052_pt1 | contig 25332 bp, 24 predicted proteins | sample TA2KigOf80mmetaG_FD_148612 | JGI IMG/M metagenome (GOLD analysis project Ga0194132, IMG submission 148612) | Freshwater microbial communities from Lake Tanganyika, Tanzania - TA2015054 Kigoma Offshore 80m | ecosystem: Environmental > Aquatic > Freshwater > Lake | place: Tanzania: Lake... | reverse complement strand
GAGATCGTTGGCATCCTCGTAGCCGCAGGCGATCGCCAGGAGGCGGGCGAGCGGGTGTATCACGCGCGCACCGTCGCGCCGATCGGCGATCAGGGCCGCAAGCCTGTCCGCCAGACCGAGACGGCGCCCGGCCTGGGCCAGTACCATCACCCCGCCGTCGGAGCTGATGCGCCCGCCGTCGAACGACGCGCTCATCTTCTTGCGCCCGACGCTTGGCAAATCGCAGGAGCGTTCTCTATCGTCGGCCATGGCGGGCGTGGCGCCTCCCTGCTCTCGTGAAGGACCGGATTAGACCACCAAATCCTGAACGAAATCAGTGAGCTATGCTACACCCGCCGCACCGATACGGCCCGCGTCACGAATAATCCAGGACAGGGCAATTGCCGTGCAAATCGAACCGGCCGGTTCGGCCTTGCCGGAAGCCATTGCCCTGGGACCATGACGGCGGCGCGGTGGGCTCCGATCGGAGGGATCGCGGATCGCGACGCCCTCCGATCGGACACCGCGCTAGCGCGCGACCGGGCAAAGCCGAAACGGCTCGGCGACGTTGGAGGTGAGCGTGTCGCACCGGCCTTCCGGCTGGCGCAGGCCGAAGAAGGCTAGCTGCCGGCCGACGGTTTCCGCATCCTCGGGATTGAACAGCACGAAGAAGGGCCCGCGATGGCGGGCGATGCGTTCGCGGGCGATCCGGCTGGCGCCGGGATAGGTGTTTTCGGCCGGATCGTCGCTGGCGGCGATGCGGATGAATTTAACCTGCGCCGGAAAGCTCGGCATGAGAAAGCTGGCTGGCCGCCATTTCGAGCCCGGCCGCCAGGCGGTCATCAGCACCATGGCGTCCGCGAGCGGGCCGGGATCGATGCCCTGCACCGCGACATAGGCATCGCCCAGCCGGCCGAACGGCCGGCGCTGCCAGTCGCCCTGCTGCGTCAACACCGCGAGCCCCAGCAGCGCGCCGGCGGCCAGCGGCCAGCGCCAGGACGGCGCCGCGAACGCGAACAGCACCGCCGTGAACAGCAATGGCGCCAGCATCTCCAGCACGATGGCGTAGCGATAGACGCCGAACAGCACGAGCCAGACGACATAGGCGACCGCGACGAAGACCAGCAGGAACCTGATCCCCGGCCCCAGAAGCGGCGGCCGGTGACGGCGCAATCCTTGCCAGAGCAAGAGCATCAAGCCGACCAGGGTGGCAAGATAGGTCGCGGCCAGCCGCGGATCGCGAAAGCGCAGCGAGATCAGCCATGGCTCCAGGTAGATCAGCACCGGCTGCGCCAGCCAGGCGACCAGACCGCGCGGCAGGCGGCTCAACTCGCGGTTCGACTCGCCGACCGCCAGATCGGAGTGGAACAGGTTGTTGAGGTAGGGGAAGAATGGATTGCCGGTCAGGTCGTAGGCATGCCAGAACCAGGCGCCGCCGGCCAGCGCCACGCCGATCAATACGCCGATCCCGGCCAGCACGCCCAAGCCCAGGCCGCGCCACCATGGCCCGACCGTGGCCACGAAGGCCAGGCACAGCGCGGGCTCGAACAGGCCGGCGGTGAGCTTCAGGCCGGTGGCGGCGCCGACCAGCAGGCCGCCCGCGAAGGCGGCGGTGGCGAGCGCCTTGGGTTGCAGCGCCGGCGCCGAGGCCAGCGCGCCCGCTACCTTGCGCCAGTACAAGGCCAGTTCAATCTACGCCCTATCGGCGCAAAAGGCATGCATCCCGCGGCGGCGGTCACCGGCAGGTCCGGCCGCCCGGGCGTCAGCGGCCGGCGAGCGGTCCCTTCAGCAAGCGGCCGCCGTGACTGCCTGTCGCAACCCCGTTCTCGAATGTGACGGCGCCGTTCACCACAGTGGCAGCGATGCCTTCGGCCTTCTGCACCAGCCGCCGCGCCCCGCCCGGCAGATCGTGCTGCACGGTCGGCAGGCTGGGCTTGATCCGTGCCTCGTCGAACAGCACCAGATCGGCGGCGTAGCCCTTGCGCACCAAGCCACGGTCGGGCAGCTCCCAGGCCGAAGCGTTGTCGAAGGTCAGCATGCGGACCGCCTGTTCCAGGGTGAACGCCTGTTTCTTGCGCACCCAGTAGCTCAGCAGATGGGTTTGCAGCGAGGAACCCATTTCCTGGCAGACATGCGCGCCGGAGTCGGAGAACGTCGCCAGCGTGCGCGGATGCCGCAACATGCCCAGCACGTCGTCCGGTCGCTCGTTGACCAGCGGCTGCACGAACAGCAGGTCTTCATTCTCCAGCATCAGCTCGATCATCACCTCGACCGGATGCTGGTTGCGCGCCCGCGACAAGTCGGCGACGGACGGATCGTCCCAATCCACGCCGAACAGCGGGAACAGGTTGGCGTAATTGGGCCGTCGGGGATCGGTCGTGGCAAGGCCGCCGCCCTGGAACACCTTGTCACGCGGCTTCATGCCGGCTTCCTCGGCGACCAGCTGCCGGCGCGTCTTTGGCTCGGCCAAGCGCCGCTTCTGCTCGGCGATCGGCAGACCGCGGATCGCCTTCCAGCTGGGCAAGCCGTCGAACGGCAGATAGGACTTCAGCGAGAAAAGCGCATTGATCGAGCGGGTCGTCGCCTGGCCGAACGCCCGGCCGCCGGCGGCGTGCAACTCGTCGAGAAACGTCGTCTGGTACTGCCAGGGATTGGGGCTCTCGCCCTGCTGGGTCGAGATCACGCCGAACATCAGCGGCCGGCCGCTGTCCAACCCCACCTTGCGCAGGCGTTCGAAGAACTCGCGTTGCGCCGCCCCGCTGGAGGTGTTGGGCGCCACCTGGAAGATGCCCGCGTCGAGCCTGGCCAGCACGTCCGCCAGATAATCGATCTCGCTCCACTCGGCGATGCGGCTGGCGACCGGCGAATTGTCCGGCGTCATATGCGTCGTGGCGCGCGAGGTGGACAGGCCGAAGGCGCCCGCGCGCATCGCCTGGCCCAGCAGGTCGCCCATGCGCTTCAGGTCGTCCTCGGTCGCCGCCTCGCTCAGCGCGCGTTCGCCCATGGCATACATGCGCAAGGCGGAATGGCCGAGATAGCTGGCATAGTTGATCGCCTTCGGCCGGCGCTCGACGGTGTCGAGATAGTCAGGGAAGCTCTCCCAGGTCCACTCGATCCCGGCCAGCATGGATTCGAGCGGGATGTCCTCGACCGCGCTCAGGCAGCGAGCATACCATTCGCGATCTTCCGGCCGGCACGGCGCCAAGGCAAAGCCGCAATTGCCCATGAAGACCGTCGTCACGCCATGCCAGCAGGAACAACTGCCCGACGGATCCCAGGCGACCTGGGCGTCCATATGGGTATGCCCGTCGATGAATCCCGGCGAAACGATCAGGCCATCGGCATCGATCGTTCGGGCGGCCGCTTCGCGCACCCGGCCGATCTCGGCGATCCGGCCGTCCTTCACCGCCACGTCGGCGCGATAGCGCGCAAATCCCGAGCCGTCCACCACCCAGCCGTTGCGAATGACGAGATCGAATGTCATGGCGCATCTCCCCTGCCGCAGACGCCGGGCTTGGCCCGTGCGTTGCGGGCGGCATCTGCGCAATACTCTATCCTACGGCCGGATGGCCGTCATCGGTTAGCAGGCATGCCGCCTGCCAAAGCAATAGGGGGGCAACAGTGAAGCGCGAGGTCTACAACAGCGACAAGGTGCCGGCCGGCCGGGCCCGGATTTCCCACGCCGCGGCGGCCGGCGATCTCGTTTTCGTGTCCGGCATGGTGGGCCGGCAGGCCGGCGCCACGCCCGGCAGCGCCACCGTTCCAGCCGGCACGGCGGCGCAGACGCGGGCGACACTTGAAAACCTCAAGGCGGTGCTGGAAGCCTCCGGCAGTTCGCTGCAACACGTGCTGAAGACCAATTGCTTTCTGACCAACATGGACAATTTCAACGACTTCAACACGGTGTGGGAAAGCTACTTCCCCAAGGATCCGCCCGCCCGCTTTTGTGTGCAGGCCCGCCTCGGCCCGGGCTTCGAGGTGGAGATCGATGCCGTCGCGGTGAAGCGCTAGCCGATTGCGGCGGGGCCTTGGGGCTGGCCAAGGCGGCCAGCCTGCCCGCCGCGGTCGACCAGGTAGTTGCCCTGGCCATCGACCTCTGCCCTCTGCCCGGCCAGCAGCAAGGTGGTGAAGGTCTCCGCCTCGATCACTGCCGGTCCGTCGACGCTGGCGCCCGCGCCGATGACGTTGCCGTCATAGACCGGAAGCGGTCGCAAGGCCCCTGCCGCGTGCAGATAGACCGGCCGTTTCGCCTTCGGCCGCAACGGCCCGGATTGCCGTGGCCAGGCGCTGTCCGCCAGCCGCTCCTTCAGTCTGTTGCGCCCCACCGCCTGCACCCGCCAGGTCGTGAACTCGACCGTGTCGCTCTCGGCCTTGATCGAGTAGACGCGTTCGTGCATGGCGTGGAAGGCTTCCACCAGCCGTGCCAGGTCGGGGCTGGCTTCGCCGTTCAGCTCGAACGGCACTTCGATCTCCCAGGACTGGTATTCGTAGCGGCCCTGATAGACGTATTCGAAGCGTCGTTCCCCCGGCGGCACCCCGGCGCGCGCCAGGAAGGCATCGCCCCGCCGGCGCAACTCCGCCAGCAGCTCGGCCACCGCATCGGCCGCGAACCGCCGGTTGTCGGTATGCAGCGTCGCCGTCTCGCCCCAGCGCAGTTCGGAGATCAGCCCGCCGAAGGCGCTGAGACCGGCGGCGAAGCGTGGGATCATGAACCGCTCGATACCCAGTATCTCAGCCATCTCGCCGATATGGCAAGCGGTGGCGCCGCCGCCGCTGACCAGGTAGCTGTCGCGCGGATTGATGCCCTCGCGCACCGTGATGTCCTCGATCGCGGTGATCATGTTGTGATTGGAGGTGGTGTGGATGGCGTAGGCCGCCTCGATCAACCCGATGCCGAGCGTCTTGGCGATGCGGCCGACGGCGGCGGCGGCGGCGGCGGGATCGAGGCGGATGCGGCCACCCAGGAAATAGTTGGGGTCGATGATGCCCAGCACGACATTGGCATCGGTCACCGTCGGGTCCACCCCGCCGCTGCCGTAGCAGGCCGGCCCCGGCACGGCGCCGGCGCTCTCGGGCCCCACGCGCAAGAGGCCGCCGACATCGACCCGCGCGATCGAGCCGCCGCCGGCGCCAACCGAACGCACATCGACCTTGGGAATGCCCAGCATATCGCGGCCGATCATCGCCTCGGGCGTGACGATCAGTTTGCCGCCGCGGATCGCCGAGACGTCGAACGTCGTGCCGCCCATGTCGATCACGATCACGTCGGCTTCGTCGGTCAAGTGGCGCGCGGCGATCGGCGCCAAGGTCGGCCCCGACATGACCGAGTAGATCGGCTTGGCGATGATCTCGGCCGGCGGCATCATGCCGCCGACGCAGTTGCCGACCAGCAATTCGCGTTTGAATCCGTGCTCGGCCAGTGCCCGGCTCAGCACGCTGACATAGCGGCCGACGGTCGCGTGCAGGCTGGCATCGATCACGGTGGCGATCGCCCGGCGATATTCGCGCGGGATCGGGTTGAGTTCGTGGCTGAGCGTGACCGGCACCCCCGGCCAAGCGGCGCGGATCAGTTCGGCGACGCGACGTTCGTGACTGCCGTTGACGATCGACCACATCAGGCAGACGCCGATCGCCTCGGCGCCGGCCCGACGCAGCCGTTCGATCGCGGCGGCGACGCTTGCCTCGTCCAAGGGCTCGATTTCCTGGCCATGCGCGTCGATGCGGCCGCCGACCGTGGCCGTGCGGCCAGGCGGCACGAACGGCGCCGGAAAATCCAGCCGCCATTCGAAGGCGCGTTTGCGCGGCCCCTCGCGCAAGGTGAGGATGTCGGGGAAGCCTTGGTTGGCAATGAAGCCGGCGCGCGCCACCTTGCCCTCGACCAGCGCGTTGGTCGACACGGTGGTGCCGTGCACGATGCGCTCGACCTGCCCCAGGAAGCCGTTGAGATCGAGGCCGTAATGCCCGGCCGCCAAGGCCAGCACGTCCAGGAAGCCGCGTTCGAAGGCGCCCGGGGTGGAGCGCGCCTTGAAGATGCGCACATCGCCCGCGGCATCGCTCACCACGCAGTCGGTGAACGTGCCGCCGATGTCGATGCAGAGCTGGTACGTCACGGGCCGCCCCTGAGCCGCCGGGTGGCGGCATCGTCCACCATCCAGTCGACGCCGTTCTCGCTCCGTCGCAAGGCCACGCCATAGACCGTCGCCGCGCGTTCTGGGCTCAGCCAACCGCGGTTGGCGCTGGCGGCGACGCGTTCGGGCAGGCGCTGGCGCGGATCGCCATAGCCGCCGCCGGCCGAGCACTGACAGACCATCGCCTCGCCCGGCTTGACCACCTCGGAATGGAACGCCGGCAGCCGCTGCAGCCGGCCGTCGGCCAGCCGCTTGTAGTTGGCCGCCGGCGCGCCGGCGCCGCCGCCCAGCACGCCCAGGCCGGGATTGATCTCGCCATCGCTGGCATAGATCACCGTCATGTCGTCGGCAATCGGCCGGTAGACCAGCTTGACCCCCGGTGCGCCGTCGAACTCGCCGGCGCCCGCGGTGTCGGGCTCCAGCCAGCGACCCTCGACGACGATCGGGTACATGCTCTCGTCGATCTCGATCGAGTCGAGCACGATCATGCCGCCGTTCTCGGAGGCCAGGTAGGTGATCCAGCCGTCGTGGCCGTGAATGCCAGGGCCGCTCGAATAGCCGATGAACATCTGGTTGACGTAAGGATGGTTCTGCTTGCGGCTGTCGACGCCAGAGACCACGGCCATGCCGGCGGCGAACATGTGGCCGCCTTCCGCCATGCCAAACGGCTTGCCCATCTGGGCGAAGCAGGCGGCGACGGCGATCACCAGGCGCTCGTTGACATTGGTGGTGGCGACCGATGTGCCGACCGGGTACTTCGGCCGGCCGACCACGCAGCCATCGCGCAGCAGCACCTTGATGCGGCTGGCGCTGCCCTCGTTGTGCGGGATGCTGGAATCGAGATTGTAGAAGACGCCGATCCGGCACGAGCCCGAGGCGGTGGCCTCGGTCAGGTTGATGCCGCCGGGCACGCAGTCGATGTTGTCGCGGGCGTCGACGATGATCATGCCTTCGTCCGGATCGACCGTCACCGTGACGCGCACCGGCACGCCGGCATCCGCCACGCTCGGCACCGGATCGTGCCGCGTCTCGTAGGACCAGGTGCCCTTCGGCAACTGCCGGATGGCGGCGATGGCGCGGCGCTCGCCATAGGCCATCCACTCCTCGACGAAGGCCTTGACGGTGGCCACGCCATAGCGGGCGATCAGTTCCTTGATGCGGCGCTCGCCGATCTGGCAGGCGCCGATCTGCGCGCGATAGTCGCCATACCACAGTGTCGGCACGCGGATCTTCATCCGGCACATGCGGATGATGTCGTGCAGTTCCTTGTGCTTGCGCTGTACGCGCACGCAAGGGAAATGCAAGCCCTCCTCATAGACCGTGCGCGCATAGGGCAGGTAGGTGGTGGGGATTGGCGCGCCGATATCGGCGTGGTGCGAACGCGACAGCACCCAGAACAGCGGCTCGCCCTCGAAGAACACCGGCACGCAGACCGTCAAGTCGGCGTGATGGGTGGCCCCGGTATAGGGGCAGTTGTTGAGGAAGGCGTCGCCCTCCTCGATGTCGTCGAAATACTCGGTGATCGGCCGCGTCGTCAGGTCGAGCGCGGTGATGTGGATCGGGATGCCCTCTTCGACCGAGAGCAGCCGGTGGTCGTAGGTCAGCACGCCACAGGACATGTCGCGGGCATTCTTGATCACGGCCGAGCGGCTGGCCTTCATCACCGTGTTCGTCATCTCGCGGATGATCGCCTCGAAGCGGCTGGCCAGCACCGCCATCAGGTAGGGCGCGATGGCGCCGCCCTGGGCGCGGTTGGCGGTTTCGGTGTTCACGGCGGCAAGCGCTCCTTGGGCTCTGGGTCAGGCGATCCTAAAGCATGTGCGAGGCGGCGCCAGCCAGGGCGGCTTCCCCTTATCGACGCCAGGCCCGGCCGGTAGCGGGATCGATCTCAACCCCATAATCGCGCCGGGCTGCTGCCGGGCTGACCAGTCCGGCCCGCACATCGGCCAGCACCAGCTCGACCGCCCGCGCCCGCGGATCGCCGGCGCCGCCGCCACCGGCCTCCAGCGTCTCGATGGTGCCACCCGGCGCCAGCACGTAACGCCCCTTGGGGTCGATCGGCTGGTCGTTCAGCAGGAATTGCCTGAGCCCGCCCGGCCTGCCGCCGTCGACGCCCTGCGGCGGGAAGCGGTCGCGGGCAGCGAAACAGGCGATGGCCAGCGGGTGGCCGGTGTCGTTGCGTTGCTTGATGCGCTGACCGTTGCCGCCGCGCCAGGCGCCGGCCCCCCCGCTATCGGCGACGATTTCCTTGTGCAGCACGCGCATCGAGGTTTCGCTTTCCCAGACCTCGATCGGCGTGCCGATCATGTTGGACGGCCCCGGGCAGGCGTCCCGGCCGTCGATGCCGGCCAGGGCGCCGAAACCGCCGGAGGCGAAGAACAGGCTGGCGATCGGCTGGCCCTGTCGGTTACGGCCGGTGCAGTTCAATTGCGACAGCATGCCGGAATCAGCCTGCACTTCGCCGGGGATCGCCTGCGCCAGCGCGCCGAAGATCAGCGGCGCCACGAAATGGCCCATGACATGGCGGCCGCCGGTCGGCGCCGGCCGTTCGGCGTTCAGCAGGCAGCCCGGCGGAGCGCTGAGCGCGATCGGTCGCGCGGCGCCTTCGTTGTTGGGCAGTTGCGGAATGGTCAATGCCTTGACCGCATAATTGCAGAAGGCGCTGGTGTAACAGAACGGAACGTTGATGCCACGGTTGACGATCGGATCGGTGCCGGTGAAATCGAAGGCGATGCTGCCGCCGTCGAGGGTCGCAGCCACGGCGTAGCGAACGGCGCCGTCGACGCCCTCCACATCGAACGCATTGCGATAGGTGCCTGCCGGCATGCGGCGCAACGCCTGGCGCATGGCTTGTTCGGTCGTGAGGATGATCTGGTCGGACAATGCCGACAGGTCGGCGAGGCCGCATTCGTCCATGAACTCGCCGATCAGCCGGCCGCCCACCTCATTGCAGGTGACGTTGGCCATGATGTCGCCGCGCACCATGTCGGGCAGGCGTACGTTGCCAAGCACGATCTCCATCAGCTCGTCGTTGATCCGGCCGGCGCGCATCAGCTTGGCGATCGGGATCCACAGCCCTTCCTCGAACACATCGCGCGCGGTGGTGGCGTAGCCGGCGCCGCCGATGTCGGGCAGGTGCGTGACCGACAGCGTGAAGGCCACTAGCCGGCCACGGTGAAAGACCGGCCGCATGACGTTGATGTCATAGAGATGCCCGGTGCCCATCCACGGATCGTTGGTGATCAGCACATCGCCTGGCTCCAGTGTCTCGGGCGGGAAGCGGCGCAACATGTGTTGCATGGTGGGCGGTCCGGTGCCGGTGAAGGACGGCACCGAGTAGGCGCCCTGCGCCAGGCTCTTGCCGCGCGCGTCGAACAGCATGCAGGAGAGGTCGCCGCTCTCGCGCACCATGGTCGAGAACGACGTGGCGATCAGCGCCGTGACGATCTCGTCGGCGATGGACACAACGCGATCCCAGAGAATGCCGAGTTCAACCGGGTCATAGGCGCCGTTCATGCGATGGCTCCGTCCGTGGCTTGCCGGACGATCAGATTGCCGGCCTCGTCGACCACCGCCTCGGCCCGGCGGCCCAGCAAACAGGTCGACTCGTTCTCCTCCACCAGCGCCGGGCCGCCGATCCGCTCGCCCGGACGCAGCGTGTAGCGGTCATAGACCGCGTGCGTCACAAAGCCGCTGGTCTCTGGCGCGTAGGCTTGGCGTTCGCCCTTGGCGGCTGGCGGGGTTCCGGCACCGGGCTTGGGCAGCGGCGCCCGGACCACCGTCAACGGCGGCTCCGGTCCCGTCGCGGCCGCCAGCCAGTGCACGATCTCCAGCGGTTGCTCCAGAAAGGAGAACGAAAACACCGCCCGGTAGCGTTCGGCGAACAGATCCGGCAAGCGGGCCAGTGTCTCGCGTGCCGGCAAGTCGGCCGGCAACGGCACCTCGATCTCGTAGCCCTGGCCGCGATAGCGCATGGAAAGTCGGCGCTGCCAAGCCAGCTCGGTCGAGGCCGCGCCGGCATCCTCCAGCACCTGCAGGATGCGCGCCTCGAGTGCCTGGAAGCGGCGCTCGTAGGCCTCCGCGTCGAGTTCGGCCAGCAGCACCCGGTCGGTCCGCAGCAGTTCATACCGCAACGGACTGGCCAGCAGGCCGAAGGCCGACATGACACCCGCCGAAGCGGGAAAGATCACTTCCGGCAGTTTCAGCTTGCGCGCGATGCGCAAGGCATGGATCGGGCCGCAGCCCCCATACGCCACCATGGCGGCGCGACGGTAATCGAAGGCGTGCTCCGCCGCGTGCACGCGGAAGGCGCGCGCCACGTCCTGGTTCACGGTCTCGTGGATGCCCCAGGCGGCACGCGTCGCCGCCAGGCCGAGCGGGGCGGCAACGCCGCGCTCGATCGCCGCCGCGGCCCTGTCGACCGCCAGCCGCATGCGTCCCCCCAGAAAGAAACCGGGATCGAGATAGCCGAGCAGCAGATTGGCGTCGGTCAACGTCGGCCACTCGCCGCCACGGCCATAGCAGGCGGGGCCCGGGTCGGCGCCGGCGCTCAGCGGGCCGACACGCAGCACGCCGCGCCCGTCCACCGTGGCGATGCCGCCACCCCCGGAACCGATCTCGATCATGTCGATGACCGGAATGCGCACCGGCAGGCCGCTGCCCTTCTTGAAGGCATGCACGCGCGCCACCTCGATCTCGTGGCGCACCAGCGGCACGCCGTCGACGATGAGCGCGCCCTTGGCCGTGGTGCCACCCATGTCGAACCCGAGCACCCACGGCCTGACCAGAGCGCGGGCGTGGCGCGCGCTCATCAACGCGCCGGCGGCCGGACCCGATTCGATCAGCCGCGCAGGGAAGCGCCGCGCCATGTCCGTCGTCGCCATGCCGCCGCTCGCCGTCATCACGCTGAACGCGCCGGCAAAGCCCCGCCCCCGCAGGCCCTGCTCCAGGCGGGCGAGATAGCGATCCACCAGCGGCTGGGTGTAGGCGTTGACGGTCGCGGTGGTCCAGCGCTCGAACTCGCGCATGAACGGACAGACCTCCGCCGACAGCGTGACATGCAGCCCCGGGAACGCGCTGCGCACGGCCTCGCCCAATTGCCGCTCGTGCGTGTCGTTGGCGTAGCTGTGCAGCAGGCCCACGGCCAACGCCTCGACCCCCTCCTGCTCGACCAGGGCGCCGACCGCGGCAAGGGCGGCGGCCAGATCGAGCGGCTGTTCGATGCGGCCGTCGTAGCCGATGCGTTCGTCAACCTCGCGGCGCAGCTCCCGGGGCACGATCGGCGGCGGAAACCGCAGCCGCAGGTCGAACAGGTCGTATCGCTGCTCCTTGCCGATATCGAGCACGTCGCGAAAGCCCCTGGTCACCAGCAGCCCGGTCCTGGCGCCGCGTCGCTCGATCGTGGCGTTGGTGATCAGCGTGGTGCCGTGCACAAGGCCCGCGAGCGCGGCGAAATCGAGACCGTGGCGTGCCAGTAATTCGCCCGCGCCGGTCAGCACCGCTTCGGCTGGATCGGCGGGAGTGGTCAGGCATTTGTGCACGCCGACCGGCCGCGGTCCCTCGCCCAGCAGCGCGAAGTCGGTGAAGGTGCCGCCGATATCGACGCCAAGACGGTATGTCATCGAAGCTTTGGCCGCCGGTCTGCCGGGAAGGGGTTGAGATGGAGGCGAGGCTAAACAAGCCACGGCCCCACGTCGAGGGTCAGCCGATGCACGCCAGCGTCGCGCGAGCTAGCCCGCTCCCAGGCCGCGGCCAGCCCACCCACTGCCTGCCGCATGTCAACCGCCAGCCGGAGCGCCCGCTGGGCGGGATCGGGACATGGCACGGGGTCGGTGAAGAAGAGCAGCACGCCATCGCCCATGAAGCGTTCCAGCGTGCCGCCTTGCGCGAAAGCCAGCGGCACCACGGCACCGTGGTCGTCGTGCAGCAGCGCCATGATGCGCAGCAGGGAGCGGACACTGCGAACGGTTGCGCCGCACCACCCACCTGGTCGAGGACAGCGTGTTCCGCAACGTGCCCGAGCGGCTGGCCCGGCAGCTCCTCGAACTCGCGGCGCGGCGCTCGCCCGAAGCGCGGATCGACGGCGGGCTCGAACTCGCCGTCTCGCAGGCCGAGCTGGCGCGCATGCTGGGGGCCAGCCGCGAGATCGTCAGCCGGCACCTGTCGCTGTGGCGCGAGGCCGGGCTAGTCGAACTGGGCCGCGAGCGCATCGTGCTGCGCGACAGGGCGGCGCTCGACCGTCTGTCGACCGGCGCCTGACGCCGGACGGCCTATTCCTGCACCGACTTCAGGTAGGCCAGAAGCGCGTCGATCGCGGGCGGCTCCAGCCTGAATTCCGGCATGCGCGTGGGCCCGTGACCGGTCACGATACCCTCGGCCAGCGACTCGGCCAGATTGTCGATCGGCCATCGGCGGGCGAGGCCACCAAAGGGCGGTGCGGGCTCGACCGGGCTGGGGCCCGGCCCGGCGATGGCATGGCAGCGGGCGCAGAGCTGGCTGGCGATCTGCCGGCCGGTGGCGATCTCGTCGGCGGCGGCGCCCGCCTGCGCCAGCCCGCCCCATCCGAGCAGCCACGAGACCAGCAACCCACCGGTGCACGGGCGACCCAATCGGCGCACCCGCATCAGATGCTGAGGTCGAGCAAGTTGTAGTCGTGCAAGTCGGCCTTGGCCGCGTCGTTCCACACGTAGCGCGCCGCCGCCCGCGCATGCGGTCGGTAGACGTAGGACAGTTCGTCGGGGAACCGCTGGCGCCGCGCGTCGATGGCATAGCCGATGAGGCGGGCGCGGCGGGCGATGCGCTCGGCATCGTAGACCGCCGGCGCGTTGTGCACGCCGCCGCCCTTGACGCCCAGCACCGACCGGCGACGGTGGAAGCCGAAATTCACCGTCACCCGCCAGTCGCGACTGGTATTGGCGAACGAGCCATGCACCGCCTGGCGATTGGTGATGGCGACATCGCCCGGCCGACAGACGATCGGTATGGCGTTGCTCAGCCGCTCGCTGCCCGACTGCGTCACCATCGCCTTGACATCCACCCGCCGCAGGTTGTGCGAACCCGGCACGACCCACACACCGTTGGCCGGCGTGCAACCATAGAGCTGGGCCATGAAATTGAAGCCATGCGTTCCTTCGTCCCAATCCGGGCTATCCCAGTGGGTGACGCCATCGCGGTGCCAGGCAACCGAGGCGCCGAGTCCCGGTTCCTTGATGAACAGGGCCTCGTTGAACGGCACGAAGTCCTCGCCATTCACCGCCGCCGCCACCGCCAACAGCTTCGGATGGCCATAGACGCGCAACGCCGCATCGGAGAATTGCATCGGGCCCAGGATGAGGTAGACCACCTCTTTCGGCGCGCCGGCCGGGGCCTCTGGCTCGAACATTTTCACCGGATGCCGGCCGTTGGCCAGGGCCGTGCCGCCGAACGGATCGCCCAACGGCTTCGACCAGAACAGCGTCGGCGCCTTGCACTCGGCGGCCAGCGCCGGGCGGCCCTTGGCATCCAGCTTGGCGCCGCGCTCGGCCGGCAGGCGGTCGAGGATGTTCCTCAGATCCGCCTCGATGTCGGCCAATTCCTCCGCCCCCAGCACGCCCTCGAACACATAGAAGCCGCAGCGCCAATACGCCGCCAGAATCTCCGGATGCAGCTGGCCATCGGCGGTGAAGCGGATCGGCCCCCGATTGCCGAGCGCCAAGGCGCGCCTTTCGCCCTCGCGAAGATAGGCTTGCATGGCGGCCTCTTCGCTGCCGTAGTCGGCCACGACATCGCGCAACGGCCGGTTCATTCGATCCTCCGGTGGCTGACGGCAACAGCTTGGCATGGCGGAGCGCTGCCGGGTAGGCCTCGGACAGCGGCCGGCAATTGATTGCGCGCAACCCGGCCGATCGGCCGGGCTCGCAAGGATCAGGCAGCGCCTCGCCGCCGCCGTCCGGCCCCGGCGCCGGCCCCTGGGGAGGGTGCGCATGCAGCCCAAGACCCGATCCGGCATCCCCCTCAAGCCGTTTTACGCGGCGAGCGATCTGCCGGGCGGGAGGACGGAGGAAACACCGGGAAACTACCCCTTCACGCGCGGCCGCCTGCAGGCGACGCGTTCGGCCGGTGGTTGGATCCAGCGCGAGCTGTCGGGCGAAGGCAGCCCGAAACAGTCGAATGCGCAGCTCCGCTATCTGATCGAACAGGGGCAGACCGGCATCGATGTGATCGGCGATGCCCCGACCATGAGCATGACCGATCCCGACCATCCGCTGGCGCGGCCCGCCGCCGGTACCCAGGGGGTCTCGGCCTGCCGCAAACTGGACTATCTGGAGATGTTCGAAGGCATCGATCTCGGCTCGGTGTCGGTTTCGAGCTCGATCCCGGCCGTATTCTCGATCGCCGGACTGGTGCATGCCGCGCGCCAGGCGGGCGTCGCGCCCGACCGCTTGCGTGGCTCGACCATCCAGGTGCCGCTGTACTGCGAGGATTGCAGCTATCGCTATCACCTGCCTGTTGGCTTTCGCACCCGGCTGGCGGCCGACGCCGTGGCCTATTGCGCAACCCGCATGCCGCGTTTCCATGCCTTCCTCGAGGACAGCTACTTCTTCAGCGAGAGCGGGCTTAACAGCGTCGAGGAAATGGCGCTGGCCTTTGTCGAGATCCGGCACATCCTGCGCCGGCTGCTGGCGATGGGCGTGCCGGTCGACCAGTTCGGATCGCGCATCGCCATCCTGCTCAATTGCTCGATGGACCTCTATGAGGAGATCGCCAAGATCCGCGCCACCCGCCGGCTGTTCGCGCGCATGATGCACGACGAGTTCGGTGCCAACGACCCGCGCTCGCAGTCGGTGGTGATCACCTGTCACACCTCCGGCCTGTCGCTGACCGCGCAGCAGCCGGCCAACAACATCGTGCGCGGCGCCGTCCAGGCGATGGCGCTGGTGATGGCCGGCGTGCAGGCGATCGAGATATCCGCCTTCGACGAAGCCTATCGCACGCCGAGCCGGGAAGCCCATCTGGTCGGCCTGCGCACGCAGCAGATCATCGACCTGGAAAGCGGTATCGGCCAGGTGGCCGATCCGTTCGGCGGCTCGTATTTCATGGAATCGCTGACCGCCGAAATGGAGCGGCGGATCTGGGCGATGGTGACAGAGATCGAGGCGGCGGGCCCGATCGATCGGCTGGTCGAGCAGGGCTACTTCCGCGCCATCCTACACGCCGCCATGGAGCGGCACGGCCAGGACGTAAGCCGGGGCCGGGCGCATTTGGTAGGGGTCAACGTGCACGCCATACCGGAAGACGACGACCGCCTGCTGCGCGCTGTCAGCGAGATGAAGTTCGAGCCCTGCGAGGAACATGTCGAGCGCATCGTGGCGTTCCGCGCGAGCCGCGACGCGGCCCGGCACCAGGCCTGCCTGCGGCGGGCGCTCGACTGCGCGCGCAGCGAGAGCGGCAACCTGCTGGAGGTGACCATCGACGCCTTCGAGGCCGGCGCCACCATGGGCGAGATCGCGGGCGTCTTTCGCGTCGGCTGCGGCCAGGCCTACGACCCCTTCGGCCGCCTGCCGCCACCCTTGTGAGGTACGCCGTGGCACGCGAGCAGGTGACGATCGGCATCATGGGCATCGATCAGCACGAGAACGGCGCCATTGCCGTCAGCCGGTTCCTGCGCGAGGCGCAGATGGAAGTGTCCTATGCCGGGCTGTTCAACACGCCGGACACGCTGGTCGACAAGGCACTGGCAGGCGAGGCGGACGTGATCGGAGTGTCCTGCCATTCCTGGGAGTTCCTGCATTACCTGCCGGAGCTCATGCGGCGATTGAAGGACAGCGGTCGCGACATCCCGGTGGTGGTCGGCGGCTCGGTGCTGACCCCGGCCGATCGTGCGCGGCTGGCCGAACTGGGCGTCGCTGCGTGTTTCGGCGCCGGCGCCGATGCCGAGCAGATCGTCGATACCATCCGCCGGCTGGCGCGGCCGGGCGTCACCCGACGCGAGGCCGAGGCACCGCGCTAACGGCCGGCGAAAGGATTCTGCCAACCGCGCGGCGCTGCGCCGGGCGGAAACGCGGCGGTGAGGTAATCCAGCAGCAGCCGGCGGGTTTCCGCATCCGGCACCGCCATGCCGTGGCGCGTGTTCATCCAGGTGAGCGAGGCATCCCACTGTTCGCGGGTCATGCCCTGCGCCCGCACAAGCTGGCTGCCGTGGCAGGCGGTGCAGTAATAGAAGGCTTCGTCGCGGCCTTCGCCCGCGGGAAACAGCTCGGGCGTTTCCTCGGCATCGCGCGGGGCGACGGGCGGCGCCTGCGGCCTGGCCGTCGGAAGCGACGCGGTGGGCGGCGCGGCCCGCCGTGGCAGGCCGCGCTCGGACAGGATCAACAACGTCGCCACCATCGCCAGAAGCGACAGCGCCACCACCCTTGGCAAACTCATGCGCAGCCTAGGCCGACACCAGCACAGCGACCCGGTGCATGGCGTTGGCGCCATAGCCCTGCGGATTCCAATTGCCGGCGACATGCGGCTGCATGCGGCCCTGGCCGTCCGTGGCCCGCGCCCAGACTTCGTAGTAGCCCTCGCTCGGCAGCGTCACGTTGGCCTGCCATTTCTGCCAGTCGTAGCGATTGCGCGGCTGGCCGAGCGTGCTCGGAAGCCAGGTCGCGCCATAGTCGATCGAGACATCGACCCGGGCGACGGTGAAGTCGCCGGCCCAGGCCTTGCCGCGCAGTGCCAGCGTACGTGCTCCGGCGCCCAGTTCGGTCCCGTTGGCCGGGCTGGTGATGATGGCGCGCACCGGCATCGATTGCAGGTCGCGGGAATTTTTCTCGTCCACCTTGCCGCCTGGCACCATGGGTTTGATCGGCACGCTGTACGAGGTGCCACCCATGCCAGGGCCGTCATGCGGCTTGTCCCGCACCCAGATGCGGGTCAGCCACTTGTTCGACAGCGAGCCGGGCCAGCCCGGCACGACCAGACGCACCGGAAAGCCATGCACTGCCGGCAACGGCACGCCGTTCATTGCCCAGGCGACCAGGCTGTGTTCCTCCATCGCCTTGGCGAGCGGCATGCCGCGCGATAAGACCACCTTCCCGGCCTCGCCCGACAGGTGCTGGTCGGCACCGTAATGGCCGGTATGGCTGGCGGAGGGCTTGACGCCCGCCGCTTGCAGCAGGTCGCGCAGACGCACACCCGTCCAGCGGGCGCAGCCGGTGCCGCCATTGGTCCACTGATTGCCGCGCGCCGGCGGGTTGAACTGCGAACGGCCGTTGCCGCCGCATTCCAGCACCATCGTGAGATCGACCGTCGGAAAGCGCTTCTTGATGTCACCCAGGCTGAGCCCCAGCGGCGTGTTCACCTCGCCGTCGACGGTCAGCGTCCAGCCCTCGGGATCGGCCGGCACCTGCGGTTGGATGCCGTTGTTGCGGATGAAGAACTTGGCATTGGGCGTGGTATCGTCGTCGAGCTGGTGCTCCGGCGTTTCCGCCACGAGGGGCCGATCCCCCAGGCTGACCAGAACGCCCTCCTTGCCTTCGAAGCTGAGGATCTTCGGTCCGCCGGGCGGCGTGCCCTGCGCCAGGGCGACCGGCAGGAGGCCGCTCGGCAGGCGGTCGGCGAAGGCGATGGGGCCGCCCACGGCGGCGCTCAGCGCGGCAAGGCCAGCGCCCTTCAGGAAGCCGCGACGGCCAGGCGCGGCGCGGCGGCCGAACACGACAGCATCGGCCCGTTCAGGATCGTCGAGGTAGAGTTCGTTCAGCGAACGCTCGCGTTTGCCAGCCATGTCGTCCCCTTGCCTTGGCACCTGCCAACGTCTTGTCTTGCAAGAGACGGTTCAGCCGGTCGGTTTATTCCCTGGCATGGCGGTTCAGCTCAGGCAGGGCGCGCTGGCGGCGCGGGCTTCGCGGATCGCGTCGCCCAGCGCCGGCACGCGATCGCCTTGCGGCGGCGCGCTGGCCGCCCGCAGCAGGGCGACGACGGCAGCGAAGCGGGCCGTCGGCATGCCTTCGGCGATTGCCAGGTAAGTTGTTCCAGCAACCGTCCAACTGGCGCTGCGCAGGGCGCTGCCCGGCGGCGGCGCGGCGGTTTCCGGCAGTCGCGGATCGGTGCCGACAAAGACGCTAAGGCGACAGCCGCGCGGTCCGGCATAGCCGGCATGGAGAGAAGGCTGGCCAGTAGACGCGATGGCCAAGTGCACGAGCCGCAGCCCGACCGCCTCGAGATCCGGCACGACCAGATGCCCAAGCCGACGGTCGAACGCGACCGCGAGCTTGTCCCCACCGGCCACGGCGGCCGGCGGCATCGCCGTCCAAGCCCGATGCCGGTCGAGCGTGCTGGCAGCGTCGTCCATGCTCGAGCGGAAGTGATGGCCGGCCAGGAGAACCGCCGCCATGAGGCTCGCGACCAAGGTCGGCCACAGCCAGCGACGCTCGATGCCGCGCCGTGGCAGGAACGGCGGCGGTTCCTGTGCCGCAAATGCCTCCTGCGTGGCTGCCTTTAGTTGGCTCAAGGTCGCCAGGGCCTGCGCCACCGCACGATCGCGGGCGGCGGCCGCGGCGACCTCCGCCCGCTCGCCGGCGTCGAGTTCCCCGTCAACATAGGCGTTGAGCCGTGGCCAGTCCGGGCCCTGGGGTTGCGGTTCAGCGCTCATCCCGCCTCCGCAAGGGCACGACGTCGCTCTCCGCGACTGCCTGCAACAGCGCGCTCCGGGCACGCGAAACCCGGCTCATCACCGTGCCGATGGGGATGCCCAGCAGGACGCTCGTCTCGCCATAGCTGAAGCCGGCGATATCGATCAGGGCGAGGATCTCGCGCGCTTCCGGTCCAAGGCGCGCGAAACCTTGCCGCACGGTGATGGCCGCGATACGGCTGTTCTCCACCCGCCAGGGATCCTGTTCGACGATTGCATCAGCCACCGGCTGCTCCAGCCACTGGCGCTGCCGGCGGGCCTCGTCGATGGCCGCATGCCGCAAGGTCTTGTAAAGCCAGGCGCGCAGCGCCCGCTCGTCGCGCGCCGCCAGCCTAGTCGCCAGGGCCCGTGTCGCCGTCTCCTGCACCAGTTCGCGGGCCCGGTCGCGGTCGCGCACCAGGCTCACGGCATAGGCCAGCAGACGCGGCAGCTCGTCCGCCACCCGCTGGCGAACATCGAAAGGGATCGAACCGGCCCGCTTCAACGCTGTTGTTGCAGCTCGATCATGTTGCCGAAGGGATCCTCGAAGAACACTTGGCGCGAGCCGCTGCCGACCAGGCTCTCATAGACCCAGTGCTTGATCCCCCGCTCGGCCAGCGTCGCCTGCGCCTCGTCCAGGTCGGCGACGGAAAAGGCCAGGTGCGCGCGCGTCGGGTCCTCGGTGGCGGTGCGCGCGGCGGCCGACTTGCCCTCGGCGCACATGATGTGCAGTTGCCGGCCGCGGTCGCCCGTCTTCACGTTGACCCAGGCGCCGGGAATGGTCGGGATATGGGGGCGTTCGCCATCGCGCTGCATGCCGAGCAGCCCGACATAGAAGCCAAGCGCCTTCTCGACCTGCGCTTCGCCCATCGGCACGCGCAATCCGGCATGCAGCAGTTCGACGATCCTGATGGCCATCTTCGGGGCCTCCTCCTGGAAACCGTGGCGCCGCGCCCGCCCGCCGAGTTTGCCACAGGCCAGGGAAAGCGCTAGAGTGCCTGCAATGAAGGCGATTTTTTGAAGGCATAGCCGGTGGGCCAGCTGACCGTACGCAACGTCGACAAGGAGGTCGTTCGCGCGCTGAAGCAGCAGGCGGCGGCGCATGGCCGATCGGCCGAAGCCGAACACCGCGAGATCCTGCGCCGGGCGCTGCTGCGGGGCGAGGCCGATTTTGCCGCGCGAGCCAAGGCGCTGCGCCAGCGCCTGCGGTCCCGCATCGACAGCAGCGAATTGATCCGCGCCGACCGGGACCGCGACCACGCCCAATGACCGGTTATGTCATCGACGCCAGCGTGGCGGTCAAATGGCTCGTGACGGAAGCCTTCTCCGAACAGGCGGCAAAGCTGCTCGATGCCGACGTCACCCGGATAGCGCCGGAACTCATCTATCCCGAGGCCGCCAATGCCCTGTGGGCCTTGGCGCGGCGCGGCGAGATCGGCGGCAACGACTTCGCGGAAGCCATCGAACTTCTGAAGACGGCGCCTGTCGCGGTTCCCCTGTCCCTGCGCCAGCTCGCCGCCGCCGCGAGCCGCTTGGCGATCGACCTCGACCACCCCGTCTATGACTGCTTCTATCTGGCGCTTGGCATGCACGAACAATACCCGGTGGTCACCGCCGACCGGCGCTTTCACGACGTGGTGCGGGCGCATCCCTATCTTTCGGAGCGCATCGTCCACCTGCGGGACTTGGCCTAACCGCGCGACGCGCTTGGCGCTGCCGGCGATTTTGCAATTGCCGGTGGCGAACCGCAGAATGGTGGGCAAGGACTTTGTCAACCTCAGGGGGAAACCATGGCGGACGGCTTCACCATCGCCAACTTCCGGCACGTCGCCGACGGCCTACAGAAGGGCCAGTTCGCGGTCGGCGAGCGGCGCAAGGTGCGCTCGCTTCAGGACCTCGACCCGATCTATCGGCAGTTGCTCGACCTGCCGATCACCGTCACGTTGGGGCTGATCGGCCCGGACGGCCGGGTCAACCTGACGCCGATGTGGTTCGACTACGAGGGCGACAAGATCCTGGTCAACACCGCCTCGCACCGCGCCAAGTGCGGCTGGATCCGCAAGCAGCCGCGGCTCACCATCCTGCTGGTCAATCCCGCAAACCCCTATCACTGGCTGCAGGTCAAGTGCACGGTGGAGAAGGAGATGCGGGAGTGGGAGGCGGGCGGCGAGGCGGTGACGCGGCAGCTCGACAAGATCTGGACGAAATACACCGGCAACCCGCCGCCCTATGGCCTGCGCGATCCCGGCATCGAGGAAAAGCGCGTGCTGTTCGTCTGCGGCATCGACCGCATCGCCACCTTCGGCAAGCCGTGAGGCGCGATCGCCGTTAGGCAGGACGGTCGCCTTCCACGGTCACCCGGTGCATCTCGCGCCGCCGGCCGTGATAGTCGTTGATGGCGTAGTGCTGGGTGCAGCGGTTGTCCCAGAAGGCGACCGAGCCGGCCCGCCAGCGGAACCGGCAGGTGAATTCCGGCCGCACCGAATGCCGCCATAGATATTCCAGCAGCGGCCGGCTCTCCGCCTCGCTCATGCCCTCGAAGCGGATGGTGAACACCTCGTTGACATAGAGCGCCTTGCGCCCGGTCTCGGAATGGGTGCGCACGACCGGGTGCACCGCTTCCTGCCGGGCATCCGGCCGGGCGACCGGCATGGACCCTTCCTCGCCGATATAGCCCGCCTGACGGCCGCCATCGCCATAGGAGCGGGCGGTCGAGTGCACCGCCTTGAGCCCGTCCAGCAGCCGGCGCAGCCCGGCCGACAGGCTCTCGTAGCTGAGATACATGTTGGCGAACAGCGTATCGCCGCCGAATTCCGGCACTTCGCGCGCGCAGAGGACGGAGCCCAGCGCCGGCTTTTCCAGGTAGCTCAGGTCGCTATGCCAGTCGCCGCCGAAATTCTTGTCATCGCCCGCTTCCTTGACGATGCGCAGCACCTCCGGATGCTGGTCGTCGAGCCGGATCATCGGATGGCGCTGCAAGGAACCGAATCGGGCGGCGAAGGCCTTGTGCTGGGCCGGCGTCAGGTTCTGCTCGCGAAAGAAGATCACCTGGTGCTGCAACAACGCCCGGCGGATGTCGGCGATGGTGCCCTCGTCCTGCGCCGCCGCCAAGTCGACACCCCAAACTTCCGCGCCGCAGGCGGTCGCCAGCGGCGCGATGCGCAATCGGTCGTTTCGCATGTCTCGCCTCGCGTCCCCGGCACGATCTCTACACCGCGCCGCGGCGGCGCGCGAGAGTTGGCCGCCGCACCTCTGACCCGCGATCCGGCGGTCGGGCCCGCTGCACGGCAGCGCTTGCGCCAGGACCAAGCTCGGTCCATACCGATGGCATGACCAGGGAAATCCTGCTCAACGCCTTCCACATGAACACGGTCGGGCACCAGTCCCCCGGGCTGTGGGCGCATCCGCGCGACCGCTCGCGCCACTACACCGACCTCGACTATTGGCTCGACCTCGCCAGGACGCTCGAACGCGGCCTGTTCGACGGGGTGTTCCTGGCCGACGTGCTGGGCGTCTACGACGTCTATGCCGGCACGCCCGACGCGGCGCTGCGTCACGCCGTGCAGGTGCCGATCAACGATCCGCTCATGCTGGTGCCGGCGATGGCGAGCGTGACCCGCCATCTGGGCTTCGGCGTCACCTGCGCGCTCAGCTATGAGCCGCCCTATTCCTTCGCCCGGCGCATGTCGACCCTCGACCACCTGACCAAGGGGCGCATCGGCTGGAACATCGTGACCGGCTATCTGGCCAGCGCCGCCAAGGGCATGGGCAAGCCCGACCAAGCCGGGCACGATGTGCGCTACGACATCGCCGACGACTACATGGAAGCGGTCTACAAGCTGTGGGAAGGTAGCTGGGAAGACGTCGCGGTCGTGGCCGACAAGGCCACGGGCGTGTTCACCGATCCCGCCCGCGTGCACCGCGTGACGCATGACGGCCCCTTCCACAAGGTCGATGCCATCCATCTCTGCGAACCCTCGCCGCAGCGCACGCCGGTACTTTACCAGGCCGGCGCCTCGGGCCGCGGCCGGACCTTCGCCGCGCGGCATGCCGAATGCGTGTTCGTCAACGGCCCTTCGCGGGCGGTGGTGAAACCGCTGGTCGGTGACCTGCGCCGGCTTGCCGCCGCCGCCGGCCGGGCGCCGGAGGACTTGCGCATCTTCGCGCTGGCCACCGTCATCCTCGGCCGCGACGAGGCCGAGGCGAAGGCCAAGCACGCCGACTATCGCCGGCATATCAGCCATGAAGGCGCGCTCGCGCTGTTCTCCGGCTGGAGTGGCATCGACTTTTCCGGTTACGCGCTTGACGACGTCCTGCGGCAGGTCAGGACCGAGGCCATGCATTCGGCGATCGACAGCTTCACCGCCTCCGACCCCGGCCGCCGCTGGACCGTGCGGGAACTGGCCGAGAAGGTCGGCATCGGCGGCCGCAGCCCGTTGATGGTCGGCTCGCCGGCGCAGGTCGCCGAGGAGATGCTGGCCTGGGTCGACGAGACCGGCCTCGACGGCTTCAACCTGGCCTACGTGGTGATGCCCGAAAGCTTCGAGGACATCGTCGACTTGCTGGTGCCGGAGTTGCAGCGGCGCGGCCGCTACAAGCGGGCCTACCGGCCCGGCAGCTTGCGCGAGAAGCTGTTCGGACAGGGCGCGCGCCTGTCCGCCAGCCACGCCGCGGCCCGCTATCGCCGCGCCGCTTCGACCCGCGACCCCGCCTGCGCAATCTGCTAGAACGGCGGCGGAACCTGACGGCGGGGAGCGGGGCCATGCTGACGGCGGCGCAGAAGGAGCAGTTCTGGCGGGACGGTTTCCTGGTGGCGACCGACGCGGTCAGTCCGGCCGAGCTTGCCGCCATGCGCGCCGATCTTGCCGGCTGGGTCGAGGAAAGCCGCGACCATGCCGTGCCCTACGGCCCGCCCACCATCGACGGCCGACCGCGCTTCGACATGGGCGCCGAGCACACGGCAGAGCGGCCGGCGCTGCGCCGCATCAACAACCCCTCTGACCTTTACCCGGCCTATGACCAGGTGATGCGCAATTCGGCCATGGTCGACATGGTGGCCGACCTGATCGGTCCCGACGTCAAGTTCCACCACTGCAAGATCAACGTAAAACTGCCCGGCAGCCACACCGAAGTCGGCTATCACCAGGACTTCGCCTATACCCCGCATACCAATGACGACATTGTCACCGCCCTGCTGTTGCTCGACGACATGACACGGGACAATGGCTGCTTGATGGGCGTGCCCGGCAGCCATCGGGGGCCGATGCACACGCTGTTCGCGGGCGAACGGTTCACCGGCTGCATGACCGCCGAGACCGTCGTTCGCATGAAGGCGCGCCAGGTGCCGATCACCGGCCCGGCCGGCGCGGTCTGCCTGATGCACACCAAGCTGGCGCACGGCTCGGAAGCGAACCGCGCGGACCGGCCAAGGCCGCTCTATATCTGCGTCTATACAGCGACCGATGCCTTCCCGCTCTGGCGCAACCCGATGCCGAACCGACACGAGGGTTTGTTGGTGCGCGGTGCGCCGAGCCGCCTGGCCCGGCTGCAGGCCGGAGTGGTGGAACTGCCCGACCAGCCGAAATCGGCCTCGTTCTTCACTGTGCAGGGCCAGCGTTCGGCGGCGGAATAGCACCGGCGCTGGCGGAGGGAGGTAACCTAAAATTCAACGGTCTCTGTAAATTGCGCCAATGACCTTCACTCGGTGACGGCTAGAGCCCGGTCCGGCTATGCCGGATGTGCCGCCCCGGGGCATGGAGCTTCGGACCGGCTCGGCGCGGGACAGGTCCGCACCTAGACGCGGCGGCGCGCGCCGGGGTCTTCCCCTTCGAGCGTATCAGCGAAACCGAGCGGTTCGAGGACCGTCACCGGTGCCGCGCGCCCTTTGACCCTGATGCGATCGATCTCGCGCCACGCGACCGTCGGGCCGCGGGCGGCGTCGGCACGCTCGCGCACGCCGCCGGTACACAACACTGTTGAGCCGAAATACTTGTTCGCGCCTTCGAGCCGCGAGGCGAGATTCACCGTGTCGCCCATGACGGTATAGTTGAAGCGCCGCTTCGATCCGATGTTGCCGACCAGCGCTGGGCCGCTGTTGAGGCCAATACGTGCCTTGAGGACGTTGCCAAGGAGCGGCCGCGTCGGGTCGGCGTTCATCGCGGCGAGTTTCGCTTTGCAGGCAAGGGCTGCCTCGACTGCGTGGCGCGCGTGGGCCGGGTCGTTGACGGGGGCGCCGAACACCGCGACGATCGCATCACCGATATATTTGTCGACGAAGCCGCCATGACTCTCGACGATCTCGGTCATCGCCGAAAGATAGACGTTCATAACCTGGACGAGCTGCGTGGGCGTCAGCCCCTCGGACAGCGCGGTGAACCCTGCGACGTCGGAGAACATCACGGTAATGTCGCGTTCCTCGCCGCCGAGCTCCGGCGGCGTATGCTCGGCCATCAGCCGGTCGACCATCACCGGGGCGAGATAGAGGCCGAAACTTTGCCGCAGGAGCCGCTTGTCCTTGTCGGCGACCGCGAAGCGGTAGCCCTGCAGGGCTGCCCCCGCGGCGGCGGCCGCGACGAGCGCGGTGAGGAACGGCCA
>Ga0194132_10004051_pt1 | contig 25345 bp, 31 predicted proteins | sample TA2KigOf80mmetaG_FD_148612 | JGI IMG/M metagenome (GOLD analysis project Ga0194132, IMG submission 148612) | Freshwater microbial communities from Lake Tanganyika, Tanzania - TA2015054 Kigoma Offshore 80m | ecosystem: Environmental > Aquatic > Freshwater > Lake | place: Tanzania: Lake... | reverse complement strand
AATTTGAGGCTCTGGTTGAAAACATTGATGCTGTTGGAATATTCTTACACAATCTAACAATAGCACTACCTATGTTTATTCCTGGATTTGGAATAGCTTGGGGATTTTTTGCATCATGGCAAACAGGGATTGCTTTTTCTGCGTTTAAAACAATTAATCCACTACTAAACCAAATTCCATCACTATCGATTCTTTATTTAACCCCATTTGGATTAATGGAGCTAGCAGCGTATTCAATAGCAATGTCACGAAGCTTACTTTTAGCACAAAAACTCATTAAAAAAATTCCAATAAAATTAGATGGTAGAGCTACTAGTATTGAAATTGGCATAGTTGTAGCACTATTGTTTGCTGGCGGACTAATTGAGGCATATATGATTGAATTATTTGAAAAAGGCGAACTCCAAGTACCAAAGATCTAGGCGTGTCTATATATAATACATAACACATCTAAAATAATTTAGTAGCAAATTATAAACTAAATAATTTCAAACTAAACTAATGCAGCAGACTAAAATTTTGATAATCATGACTATAGGAGTAACAATTAGTTTATTGACACAACAAGCACATGCACAAATTGTTTCAAGCAGTGCATACTCACTAGAAGGTGCAGGTTTTGCCGTTACAACTAACTCACTTCAAACATCTCAACTAGATCTGTTTCTTTCTACAACTTCAAAAACAGCAAGAGATGCAAATTTTGTTGTTGATGACGGCATAGTCTCATTAGATAATGAAGATTTTATTGCAACTGATCTTAGTGGAACCATTCTCAGAGATGGCCGCTTTATCAGGTTGCAGGGAACAGCTGAAGACATATCAGGTAATGAAGTCTCACTACAATTTTTTGGTAGATTAATCGAAAAGTCTACTCAAGGCTCTGTTTATGGTTTTACAGGAAGCTTGACACAAGATGGCACTTCTTCTAAAGTAATTTATACAACTAAAATCTCAACATTTGAAAAAGTTACAAAGACAACAACACCATCTAAACCTAGTAATGTTATAGTACACATACTAAAAGGCTCATCAGATCCAAGTGGTGTAACATATAAAGAAAAACTAGGACAAGCATACACCACTTTTAGTTATTATTCGACTTCAAGAATCTCTATCGCTCCTGGAACTACTATTACATTTGTAAATGATGATATTGTTTCACACAGTGTTACAAGTGGATCTGGGTTAGGACAGAATAGTAGATTTACAGAGGCTTCAGCTAGCGGTAAGCAATTTGCATGCGAGGGCGATACATCAAAAACCAGAGATTCAGGATATAGCTATGTTCAAAGCGATTGTATTTTTGTAATTGATGGAAGGGTAAAGAGTGGCACTATATCACCGGGAGGCCAGTGGAGTATAACAATAAACGAAATGGGGTTCTACAGACTAGTTGACCTCGACTATCCATGGATGGATCTAGTTATCTACGCATTTCCTCAGTCTAGTTCAGTTACTATAGGAAATCCTGATCCAGACGATGCTAGGAAAAACTAGCATACGATTCTAATCTAGTTTGATTAAAAACCATAACAGATAGATCAGAAAACGTTTTTCTTTCTAACTCATTTACTGTGCCAATAAACGATGACTCATCTGAATTTGTTAATGATTCAAAAATATGCACTCTCATCTTTGATGTATTAAAACCATTCTTCTTTAGATAAACTGCAATTTCTGATGGCATGAAATTTTTTTCTTGATTTTTTGGCCAAGGTCTTGGCACCAAAACTACACTAAAACCATCTAAAAGTGCCTTTTGCAGCTCAAGTTTTTTTCCCTCTATTGAGGTTGTTATATGCATTGTAATCACCTTGGCCTTATCAAGAGGAACTTGTGCCTTAGCAGCTGCTACTTGAATGGAGCTTATCCCAGGAATGATCTCTACATTACCGAAAATTTCGAATAATCTATCAACAACTTCAGATTCTGAAAAATTCACATCACCAGTAAATGGCACCACAAGTGTTTTGTTTCCAAGTTTGGTCTTAATTTTCTGATAAATCTCTTCTTGCGAGTTCATTGTTATCTCATAAACTTCTTTGTTTGAAAGAAGATCTTGAATTGTTTTTAAAGTATATTTGTAGCCAGCTATAACATCAGAATTTCGAATTATCTTTCTAACAATATCAGTAACATAGTCTTGTGAACCTGGACCTACACCAATTGCATAAACTATTCCCATTTTACTTCGTGATCTTTTGTCTTTCTTTAATATATTGAATAAAAGGTGACCAATCTACTCTCATGTATTTGGTAGGATCTTTTACTGGATATTTTACCCAATCTAAAACAACAGAAAATTGATATTTTTTTGGTTTACCGTCTTCGCTTAGCTCAACATTTAACACACTGCCCCATGACTTTTCTTCGCTATCTATACTCAATATATTATCAAAATCTACCTCCAAGTTTTTTTTATTTTGTAAATCTAATCGCAAACCTTCTTCGTTATACCCATCATGACAAATCATTACGTTTTTTGACTTGAGCAATGTTACAGCTTGTCTTTGTACTGCAGCTTGCCACCATTTCATTTTTGCTTCTGTCTTTGTTACAAAAATCAAATGCCTGTCAGTTAAAAACAACATTCCTTCACTACCACTAATTGAGAAAAATTTCTTTGTCTGTCGCCACACTGACAGGAGGTGAGCTTGTATCCGCTCATTAGTATCCATGATGACAAATCATGCACACTCGTTAAAAACCAATGTTTACATAACTTTTATTTGAGGTATGAATCGAAACTTGCAAATGTACTTAAAACTAATTATTATCTTCTCACTACTGTTCATTCCACTCCAAACATTTTCGGAGGAAGATAAACTAGTCATCTTTCATACCCCTTCTGGCAAGCTAGTAATTGAACTGTTCTCAGAAGATGCTCCAAAAACAGTTGAAAATTTTTTAAAACTGGCAGAAAGCAAATTCTATGATAGAACAATCTTTCATAGAATCATCAAAGATTTTATGATACAGGGTGGTGACCCCTTAACAAAACCTGGCGCCTATGAACATACCTTACAGTGGGGAACAGGTACAGCAGGATATACAATTCTAGCCGAATTTAATGACATAAAACACAAACGAGGTATTGTCTCAATGGCACGCGAACCAGACGACCCAAACAGTGCAAGTTCACAATTTTTCATCGTACATAAAGACTCACCACATCTTGATGGAAAATACACAGCGTTTGGTCGTCTTGTTACTCAGGAAAGCTATGAAACACTTGATAAAATAATATCACTTGAAACTGCGCCAAATGGAATAGCATTTCAGTGGGGAGAAGGCGAGATACTCAAAAGTGAAGTTGTTAGTAGATCACAGATACCAGATCTGCTTGAACTAGGTAATCCAGAAAGAATGGAAAAACCCACTGGCGAAATTTCTGGCGCTCAATATCTGAATAAAAAACTGGGATTTTCATTTACAGCACCAGAAGGTTGGATACTACAACAACCTCAAAAGACACAGCCTACAATCCCTGATGTAGCAGCAGTTGGTCCAAAAGTAAATGGTATTCCTCCTGCAATTTACATATCTGTAAATGAAAAAAATGGCAAATCCCTTGATGACTATATCACCGAAGTAAAGAACTCGCTTCAAAAATCAATAGAATTAGGCGAACTTGTGATCTTAAGTGAAGATAAAACGCTGGTTAATGAAAAAAATGCGTATGAAATCAATGTCATACAAGCATTTGCAAATGACGCAAGCAACATTGTAAAGATGAAATTAAGATCAGTTATCGTCTCAGGACCTGACAAATTCTATACCATAGGATATGCAAACAGTGAAGAAAATTTTGATTCTATTCTTCCTCTTTTTGAAGAATCAGTAAACTCATTTACCATACTACAAAATGAGACTAGCTTACAAACAACACCAAAATCAGAAGATAATGGAGGTGGATGTCTTATTGCCACAGCAGCTTTTGGGACAGAGCTTGCGCCTCAAATTCAACTACTAAGAGAGATTCGTGACAATATAGTATTTCAAACAAACTCTGGAACTGTATTTATGACATCCTTCAACTCTATCTACTATTCATTTTCTCCTACAATAGCTGACCTTGAGCGACAAAATCCGATATTCAAGGAAACGGTAAAGATTGCCATAACCCCATTACTATCCACAATATCACTACTGCAATATGTTGAGATTGATTCAGAAGCAGAGATACTAGGATTCGGTATTGGCATTATTCTATTGAATATTGGAATGTATTTTGTAGCACCATTGGTATTGTTCTATAGATTTAAGAAATAATTTACCAAACGTCATCAACCTCATCAAGTTCCTTGTATTCTTTTGAACTCTCACGTTTGAGATATCTTAATCGTGAAATGTCTCTGTCAAAAAATAAGTCAATCGTCCAATCAAGTAAGACTCGCACTCTTTTTTCTAGTCTTGATATTTTTGACAGATAAACACTTCTCCAGAGCCACCATGCCAGAAAACCATGGACATTAATCCCAAAAACAGATGCAATCCCAGAACGTTTTCCAATTATTGCCATCTGTCCTTTTGTTCTATACTCAAAACTCTTTTTTTGTTTATTTCTAATCAACGCATATAGATTATGTGCAGCAATCTTTGCATGCGCCTCAGCTAGCTGAGCTGTTGGAGCATATGGATTTTTTGTAATTGGGTCTATTGTCTGACAACAATCTCCAATTGCAAAAACATTTGGAAAATCTGGAATTTCTAAAAATTCGTTAACAGCAATTTTTCCTTTCTCAGTTTTGAAAATCGAATTTTTTATTGTATCAACAGGTGTAACACCGGCAGTCCAGATGACTGTCTTTGTTTGGATTGCTTCTATGTTTTTGTTTTCATTATCTTGTAGTGATTTTATGAGAACTTCTGTACCATCGAAACTAGTAACTGCAGTATTAATTCTGATATCTATTCCTCGTTGAATTAATTTTTGATGTGCAAACTTTACAAGTTTCTCACTAAAACCAGGCAAAATACTTGGAAGAGCTTCTAGTATTATTACATGAATATCTTGTTTACTTATATGCGGATAATATTTTCGCGCATCTAAAACAAAATCAATCAGCTCACCTGCAGTCTCAATTCCTGCAAAGCCAGCTCCTACCACAATAAATGTTAAAAGACTTTTTTTCAGAATCGGGTTTGTTTGATTTTCTGCCTGCTCTAGCATATCGATTATTCTGTTTCTTAAGATCATAGCATCATTGAGGGTCTTCATAGTGTAGGCATGTTGCTCGATACTTGCCATACCAAAAAAATTTGTCTGACTACCCAAAGCTATAACAAGATAATCATAATGTAATGAAATTCCTCTTTTTTCAGCTGTACCACTTAATGTTACAATCTTGCCAAATGGATCTATGTTTTTTACTCTATCTTCATAAAAAATTGTTTTTTCTATCATAGCTCGAATCGGCATTATGATATGTCTTGTTTCAATCATTCCTGATGCAACCTGTGGTAGCATGGGAGTAAAGAGAAGAAAATTATCTTCATTAACTAGAATAATCTCTACATCAAGGTCTCTTAGAAAATAAGATTCTAGTTTTCTAGTGCATTCTAGACCAGCAAAGCCACCCCCCAAAACAACAATCCGCTTTTTGGTTTTTACCATATGTGGCCCTAACTAGTCAATGAATATAACTTAGTTGTTAGATCATGGAGCTAGTAAACAAAAATCATTTCCATTTGGCAATTTTTATCTTGATATTTCTGCTCTTAACAATTCATATGCTCTTGATGCATCCTTTTCATTTAGTACGACAACTATGTCATCTTGACTAAAGTACGCATTAATTAACTCAATGCCATTAGTATGTAAAATCTCGGCAACATAAGATACTGCATCGGATCGGTTTTGATCCTGTGGCATTCGTATCTTTATTTTTGCCAAACCAGTACTAGAGAAATTTTTACCTCCTGGAAACGATTCAATTAACTGTCTTACATCAACTAGATCTTCAGTTAGCAATCTAAAGGAATCTGCCAATCTAAAAAACTCATAATCAGATTTTAACTCTGAAAACTTATTCATCAAGTTAATTGCCTCTTGCTCACCAAACTCATCTAAAGAAAATTTTACATCTAAAACTCCATCAGTTAATGATAGTCTTGCATTTTTTAGGACAGACTGTTCTTTTACATCCTCTTTTGTCTCAAAAGAATCGGCGTATCTTTTTATCGCAACAACTATGGTGTTTAGGTTTACCGGATTCCCAAGATGCCTTTCTACTTCTGGCTGTATCTTGACTGCAAGGGCTGTATAGTTTATCACATCCATCTTCATGCAGTCAGAGATTGAGCGATTTCTTGTGATGATCTCTCGTACTACATCAGGTACAGACTGGGTTGCCAGGCGCATGAAATTATTATATATAGTCACTTATAATAACATTATGTAATATTTATTAATAATAGCGATAATATTTATATAATGTAATATTCATTACATATAGTAAGTGATTATGACAATGTTCTTCGATGACGAATTCGACAGAATCTTCAAAAAAATGTCAAGATCCTTTATGGATATAGACGAGATCTTTGAAGACAAAAATATAGACAACCTCCAGACATTTGGGCCGTTTTATTATGGTTATACCATGACTGTAGGACCAGATGGAAAGCCAATAGTAAAAGAATATGGCAACATCAAGCCTGGGCTTCCAACATCACAAACAAGAGAACCACTAGTTGACACACTTGTTGATGAAAAGGAACAACTAGTCAAGCTAGTAGCCGAGATGCCAGGCGTTGAAAAAAATGACATCAAAGTTGTGGTACAAGACAAGACAGTACAGATTGATGCCGAGCATGGTGAGAAAAAATACCATGTAAAGGTGCCAATAAAGCCCAAATTTGATGAGAACACAGCTAAAGCCAACTATACAAACGGAATACTAGAGCTTGTTTTCAAGCTAAAAGAGGAACCAAAACCAAAAGGAAAAACTGTGGAGGTTGAATAAACCTTCTTTTTTTATGGTGATTAGATGAAGGAAATTACACTAAAGATAGATGAAATCTCGCAACGACATGTTGGAAAAGCAATTGCCATTATAGATCCAAAGATAGTAGAAGAAAATAACCTACAAAGCGGTGATATCTTAGAGATCATAGCCAACAGAAAAAGCCATGTAAAGCTATGGCCTGGCTCTACAGAAGACTATGGGACAGGAATTATTAGAATAGATGGTTCAACACGACACAACATTGGTGCCGGTATAGGTGAAAAAGTTACAATAAAAAAAGTTGATGCAAGCGAGGCCGATGAAATAACCATTTCTCCGACAGAAAAACTTGCAATAGAAGGCCTTGGTGAATATATGCTTGCAAATTATGAAGGACATGTCTTTACAACAGGCGATACAATTAATGTAAACACACTTGGTGGCAAGATACAGCTAGTCATTACCGGTACAAAACCATCAAAAGCAGTTATCGTAACAACAGATACTAAATTCAAGCTTGGTTCTATGACAAAAGCAGTAGAAACCTCGATTCCTCGAGTTACTTATGATGATCTAGGTGGTCTTAAAAAAGAGATACAAAAGGTTCGTGAAATGATCGAGCTACCAATGAGACATCCTGAGCTATTTGAAAAAATTGGCATTGAAGCACCAAAAGGTGTTTTACTGTATGGTTCACCTGGAACTGGCAAAACACTACTGGCAAAAGCAGTTGCAGGTGAAACAAACGCACACTTTACCACAATTAGTGGACCTGAAATAATAAGCAAGTATTATGGTGAAAGCGAAGAAAGACTACGTGAGATATTCAAGCAGGCAGAAGAAAACACTCCAAGCATCATATTCATTGATGAAATCGACTCAATTGCGCCAAAACGTGACGAAGTAACTGGCGAAGTTGAAAAACGAGTAGTGTCGCAACTTCTTTCACTCATGGATGGAATGAAAAGTCGTGGAAAGATTGTAGTAATTGCTGCAACAAACAGACCAGACTCTATCGATCCTGCACTACGCCGACCTGGTAGATTTGATCGCGAAATTGAGATAGGAATTCCTGACGAGGAGGGAAGATACGAAATTCTCAACATCCATACCCGTGGAATGCCAATTGATGACAAAGTTGACCTAGGGCAAATCTCAAAGATAACACATGGATTTGTAGGAGCTGACCTTGAAATTCTTGCAAAAGAGGCTGCAATGAGGTCCTTGCGAAGAATCTTGCCGGAAATTGATCTGGAACAAGACAAAATTTCTTCAGAAATCTTGCAGAAAATCAAAATAACAAAAGAAGACTTTAGGGAGGCGCTAAAAGAGGTAAGGCCATCTGCACTACGCGAGGTCCTAGTCCAGGTTCCAAACATTACATGGGATGACATTGGTGGACTAGAGTCACTCAAAGAAGAACTACACCAAGCAATAGAGTGGCCACTAAAACACAAAGAGGCCTTTGATCATTTGGATGTTGCATCACCAAAAGGCATACTATTACATGGACCGCCTGGCACCGGAAAAACACTAATCGCAAAGGCTGTTGCAAAAATGACAGAATCAAACTTTATCAGCATCAAAGGACCTGAGCTCCTATCAAAGTGGGTTGGTGAATCAGAAAAGGGGGTGCGAGAAATATTTAGAAAGGCAAGACAGGCTGCACCATGCATAATATTTTTTGATGAGCTTGACTCACTTGTTCCAAAACGTGGCACAAGCTCCGACTCACATGCAACAGAAAGTGTTGTGTCACAAATACTAACAGAGATAGATGGACTAGAAGAACTTCATAATGTATTGATAATTGGCGCAACAAATAGACTGGACATTATTGATCCTGCATTACTGCGTCCTGGAAGATTTGATAGAATAATCGAGGTTCCAAAGCCTGATGCAAAGAGCCGTGAGCACATCTTTAGAATACACACAAAAAGAAAACCACTTGCAGGCGATGTTGATTTTACAAAACTAGTCGAGCTTACAGATGGTTTTACTGGCGCTGAGATTGCTGAAGTTTGCAACAGGGCTGCGATAATTGGACTCAAAAGATATGTTGGCGGAAAGGTAATATCAGTAAAAGACATCAAGATAACTCAAGCTGATCTGGCTGAGGCAATACAAAAGATCATGCCAACAGCGCAGATACTAGAACCTATAGAGATAAAATAAGAAAAAGAGTTTCTGACCGGACTTAATCGATTAGTTCAGTCCAGCCTTTAACGAATACGGAGTTTTTGTAGAGTGGTACTGGTTGACCTACGGTAAAGTCCATTGGTCTCATCCAAAAGATTGCCTTTGTTGGGCAAACACCAATGCATGCTCCATCGGAGATGCATCTTTCAGGATAAAAGACAAATGCCTTACCTCTTTTCCAGCCTTCAACCGGCTTTACTCTAAGTACATCTGGTCCCAGTGTTGTGCAGATCTCGACGCATAATGCGCAACCAATACACATCTGTTCACCAATGTCTGGTAAAATTGCTACTGGCATTCTAAACCAATTTTATTGTCGGATCTTAATATAACTTACCTAAAAAATGCAAATTATAACGGCGTTAGAATATTTCATAACACTGTTAATTTTTGATCTGTTTATCTTAGCTCAAAATCAATAGGAATCACACATTCCACATTTGTAGAATTACTAATCTTAATTTTTGAATTTTTCAACTCAAGCTGCATCTTTGTCATATTTTTTGCATCAATAATCTGTCTGCCTATCGTTTCTAGTACCCATACCTGATCTTCTTTTTTTGCCATGCTTGCAACAACTACACTAGAATCTGTTAGCTTTGCTGTTGCAGACAGCAACATTATGCAGGAATTGACAAACATCCCAACATCTTTTTTATTATAAAACAGACTGAAAAATCCATTTAGCGAATCAAAAATCAAAAGTGATTTCTGTTTAGAAATACTTGCAATTACATCTCTAAACAGATCATTCCAGTTGTCTCTGGTCGGCTGGAATACTTGTAATTTATCACATTCTGGAACAATCTTTGCTGTAAGATAGCCACTATAAAGCAAATCAAAATCAAGATAAACTATTGGCAAATCCATCAAATCAACTAGCTTGATAAAAAAAGCAGTTTTTACATAAGGATCAGAGCACATGACTGAATTCAACACGTTTTGCTCAAGAATTGTCTTTACATCAGAACTTTTTTTCTCTGAATTAGTCAACGCTGACATAGCCTGTATCTGATATAATAATTAATTTAAAATCAGATTTTGATGCTAGAATTTTTTCTTATAATGAAAACTATCTTTCTTGCTCCTCTATAACCATCATAGTCAGCGTGGACTGGACCTTGTTTATCTTTCTAATCTTGTTGGTTATAATAGAACGCAAGTGATCTGTTGTATCTGTTGTTATCTTTAGCACTATATCATAAACACCATAGACCCCTTGAATCTCAAACTGGATATTCTTTTCAGACGCAAGGATTTTTTTGGCCTCAGCTATGATTGACTCATCAGAACCTAGATCAGAATTAAGTAAAACATAAGCAGTTGGCACATTCGGAATTTCATTGGATGATATTTAACCTTTCATTAAATTCAAAAACTGAATAATTAGATCATATATTCTATAACATGATAGTAGATCTAACTCTTACAATATCGCAAACAATTCCAACATTTCCTGGATCACCAAAACCAAAATTCATCACTTGGTCAAAGCTCAAAAAAGACGGATACAACCTGGAGCTCTTGTTTTTTAGCTCACACACTGGCACCCACATTGATGCACCATACCACTTTGTTGAAACTGGCATGAAAATTCATGAAATACCGCTTGAACGGCTGATATCTGACGCTGTTTTAATAAAAATTAAAAAAGAAAAAAACCAATCAATACAAAAATCAGACATTACAAAGTTTGAAAAAACACACGGGAAAATTCAAGACAAATCAACTGTCATTTTTTTTACGGGATGGCAAAAAAATCTGGAAAAGACAAACTATTTCACAGAAAATCCCGGGCTGTCAGCATCAGCTGTCACATATCTAGCATCAAAAAATACAAACTTGGTTGGAATCGATTCACCTAGCATAGACTTGGGAAAAAACAAAAATTTTTCCGCACACAAGATTCTATCAAAAAACAATATCCTCATTGTTGAGAATCTGGCAAATCTTGAGAAAATATCTGCACAGAATTTTAAATTAATAGTTCTGCCGCTAAAGCTAAAAAATACTACAGGATCTTCGGTAAGAGCAGTTGCTATTCAAAGCACAAACTGAAATCTCTTTTGTTTGTACTTTTTATCTAGCGTTCCAGTGATTGGGAGTTGATTGCCACAGACTTTGCATTTGTTATTCTGATCTAAATTCCACTCGACTATGTCAAAGCCATATCTCTTCACAGCAATTTGATTGCAGCCAGAACAGTAGGTATGTTCAAGTGGATGGCCTGGCACATTTCCCAAATATGCATATGAAAGACCCTCTTCTTTTGCAATAGCGTAATGTTTTTCAAGAGTTTCAATAGGTGTTGGCTCAAACTCCATCATCTTGTAATCTGGATGGAATCTCAAAAAGTGAATTGGCATTTCTGGCCCAAACTCATCATAAATAAACTTGCACAACTTGCGCGCATAATCTAAATTATCTCCAACTTGCGGCACAATCAGATCTGTTATCTCAACATGGATCTTTGTTCTGTCGCGAATCTCAAGCAATGTATCAAAGATTGGTTTTGGATCAGGCACTCCAATATATCTTCGTGTAAACTGTGGTTCGGCACTTCCCTTAAAATCAACAGTAATGCAGTCCAAAAACTCATTCATCATGTTTACTGTTTCAGGCGTATCATATCCATTTGATACAAAAATATTGTACAATCCATTTTTTCTTGCAACAACTCCGCAATCACGTGCAAACTCGATAAAAATTGAAGGCTGGTTATAGGTATAGGCAATACCATCCGCACCATATTCCAGTGTGGTCTTTACCACTTCTTCTGGCGTCATATCTTGCCCCTCAACCTTTCTTCGCTGGCTAATGTCATAGTTCTGGCAGTACTTGCATAGCCAGTTGCATCCTGTTGTAGCTATTGAAAAAACACTGGAGCCTGGCCTGTAATGAATCACAGGCTTTTTTTCTATTGGATCAACATGGCCTGTAATGACTTTTCCATACACAAACAACTCTAGTCTGCCATCTACATTGCCCCTGATCCCACACAAGCCGATTTGGTTTTTGCCTACCTCACAGTATCTGGCACAGGCAGTACAACGAACCTTGTCGTTTGGTAACTTTTGATATAGAATAGCTTCCTTATTCATCGGACTAGTTAGCATCTTTTACCAATATAAGCACAACATAGCAAAGCTAAAAGTAGAGAAAAAGAACAAGAGCAAACTATGAGCAAGGCAGGAAACCTCTGGAGAAAAGTACACGGCAGGCTAACAAAAAAGCCGACAAACTTTTCATGGCTCTTGGATAATCAACTGGCTGGGTGTGGCATGCCAACATCACTTGAAGAGCTAAAATGGATACAAAACCAAGGAGTCAGATCAATTGTCACAATGACTGAAACTGCACTGCCGCAGTCATGGATAAAAGATGTCAACTATCTGCATATTCCAACAGAGGATCTTAGCGCCCCTGACATGGAAAAAATTGATTCTGCAGTTGACTTTATTCAGCAAAGACTGGACTATGATGAGCCTGTCATGGTACACTGTGCAGCCGGTGTAGGACGGACAGGAACAATTCTTGCATGCTATCTGATAAAATATCACAAGTATTCTACAAAAAAAGCAATAGACCAAGTAAGAAAAAAAAGACCAGGTTCTATCCAGTCAGAGTCACAAGAAATCGCAATTAGTCTTTACGAAAAATATATCTGCGGTTAGCTATTCTGGAATGGATTGTGTTTCTAGCTTTCCATTGACTACTTTGATAAACATGTACCTGTTGTCCTTGAAGATCAATGTTATACCGCCTTCCTTGTCAGGATCTTCGACTTCGAGCAGCTCCTGCCCCCTCAAGCCGTCATATTTTGCCATATCAGATTTTCTTCAAAGCGGTCCTTATATCCCTAATTGATCTTTATCTCAATTTCATTTGCGTGCTCTTTTACATTGTCTGGCTCTGCATAGTCATGTTTTTGCCAGGAAACATAAACCTCTGCTCCAATTTTGTGGTTGCCAGAACCAAGCTCAGATGCCTTGAACACTAGATTTTCATCAAAATCAAATAGCTCCTGCTTGACCTCATCTTCGCTTAGTCTGATAAAAGGCTCAAAATTTTTGGCTACCTGGACCCAAACTCTTTTTTCCTTCATAGGATTGACAAGCTTTGGGTTTCTTGTCCAAAACAAAGATGCTTTTCTGTATGTATCAACTACCTTAACCTCATGTTTTCGTAGTCCTCCAGACACAAGTTTTATGCCATATTTTAGCTTGAAGAGATTATCATATTTCTCATATGCCTTTGTCCAATTCTCTTCAGTAAAAGAATCACGCAAAGCTCCCTTTAATGAGAACTTTACATTAACAGAAACATCGTCATTTTTTGCAAAATCATTTTTGCTTTTTGTTAGTTCTAAATTTGAAATGAAATTCTTGTTCACGCTTGATCGTTCATAATGATTTATATCTACAATAAGTTCCTTTTCGAATGCTATGCATGCTCAAGTAATAACTTCAACATCCAAGGAAGTAAATCTTTCAATCAAAGAATCTGATATTGGAATGTTATACATCATTCAGCATGAACTGCTCAAAAATACAAACATAGATTTTGCAGGAGTCATCCTAAAGCACCCACTTACCAACGAGTGCTGGATTAGAGTAAACTCTGCAAAAGAAAATCCAATAAAAGACATCATAAAAGCAACAGACTCTGCAATAGAATCTGTCAATGAATTAAAGAAATTATTTAATTCAAAAATTAAGGTAAAATAAATGAAATTTTGTCCCACATGTGAGGTACGCCTAAAGAAGAGCGAAGCTAGTTCAGTACTTAGCTGTCCTAAATGTGGTCATAGTGAAAATGAATCCAAGATAGTAAAAAAAGTAGAAGAAACTACAAAGCCTGACTTGAATGTTCTTGATGATGGTGACGGAAAAGAAGCGTTGCCTACAATTCAGATAGAATGTGAAAAATGTGGCAACAACCAAGCTGTCTGGTGGATGCTGCAAACACGCAGTGCTGATGAGCCGACAACGCAATTTTATCGTTGTACTAAATGCAGCTATACATGGCGCAACTACGCATAACGTTTAACTTGAACGTTTTTCACATGTGATTAAGTTTGGTATTCTCAGCAAAAACTAGCGGATCGGATGATCTTAAAGCAATAATATCTGCCATATCGACACTTGTTGAAGAGGCAACCTTTGTTTCTACAGCAGAGGGAATCTCTTTTCGTGGCATGGACCCATCCCATGTAGCATTAATTGACATATCATGGCCAAACTCCGCATTTGAAAAATACGAGTGTGACAGCGATATCAAGTTTGGAGTACGTATAGATGAATTTTCAAAGCTGATAAAACGTGCTGACAAAAAAGACAGCATAGAAATCAGCATATCTGATGATAATATGCTACTTGTAACAATTGGCAAGAACAAAAAATACAAGATGAGACTAATTGAGAGCTCGGCAACAGACACACCACTCCCAAAAATCCCCTACAATGCAAAAATTAGCCTGACAAACACCGAGTTTGACAAAGTCTTAGGAGACGTGCAGGTAGTATCAGACTATCTGACAATACGTGCAACGCCAACAACAGCAGAGTTTTCAGGCAAGGGAGACTCAGGCGAAGTAGTAATAGAGCTGGAAAAAGGCTCAGAGCAGCTAACAGAGCTGTCAGTTAAAGAAGAAAGCACAGGAACATACAGCCTTGAATATCTTAATCCAGTTGTAAAGGCAGTTGGCACATCAGTTGGGTCAATAACATGTGAGTATTCTAGTGCAAAACCACTTCGAATAGAATTCAAGGTTGCAAACATAGGCAGAATCCACTTCTATTTGGCTCCACGCGTAGAAAGTTAATGCATTTATGTTCAAAATAATTGGAGATAAGTTAAGTTGAAGATTGTATTAAAATTTGGTGGAACATCAATCTCTACTGCAAAAAACATACGAAAGGTTGCAAGCTATATCCACTCTTTATCAAAACAAAATCAGGTAGTTGTGGTATGTTCTGCAATTGATGGCATAACAGATGATCTCATCCAGACATCAAGATTCATACAAAGAGGAAACAAGGAATCTGCAAATCGACTTACTGCAAAAATAATTTCAAGACACAAGCAACTTGCAAAAGAGACCATAACAAAACCACAAAACAGAAAAAAACTTCTTGACGCACTAAGCTCTGATCTAGCTGAGCTTGAAGATCTATTACACGGTGTAATCTTGCTTGGGGAGGTATCATCACGCTCACTAGACTACATAGTATCGTTTGGCGAGCGACTTTCTATCAAGATAATAGCTCATGCTCTACTTGATCTTGGGCGCAAGTCAGTTCCTCTTACAGGAAAAGAGGCTGGCATTGTAACAGACTCTAATTTTGGCGAGTCAAGACCACTAATGGACACAACACGACTACGTGTCATAAAAAATGTTGATTCACTTCTTTCTAAAAAAATAGTACCTGTGATAGGCGGATTTGCAGGAGCTGATCAATATGGAAACATCACAACCTTTGGGAGGGGAGGCTCAGACTATACTGCAACAATAATTGCATCTTGCATAAAGGCTGACGAGATATGGCTGATGACTGACGTTGATGGCCTTATGACAGCAGACCCAAAGACTGTCAAAAACGCAAAGGTGCTTAAAGAGGTTTCATATGCAGAGGCAATTGAGATGGCACTCTTTGGGGCAAAACAGATACACCCACGTACCTTTGAACCACTTTTATCAAAAAAAATTCCAATGAGAATTAGAAATACATTCAATACAAAAAATCTTGGAACGATGGTAACTGCCTCACCAGGTGAGGCTACCAAAAAAACTGTAAAATGCGTAAGTACGATTCGTCATAATGGCCTTATCGATGTACGAGGGGGCAGTATGGTAGGGGCACCAGGAACTGCTGCAAAAATATTTGCTACGCTGGCAAAAAGTGGAGTAAACGTAATGATGATCTCACAAAACCCTTCTGAATCTAGCATATCAATAATTGTAAAACAAAGCGATCTTGACAAGGCTGTCAATGCACTAGAGATGGAGCTTCTTGGCAAAATAATCAAGAAACTAGAGATCACAACAGATGTAGCTATAATTGCATTAATTGGATCAGGCATGCGAGGAACTATTGGAGTAGCATCTCGAGTCTTTGGTTCTGTAGCAAAAAAAGGCGTCAACGTAGTAATGATAGCACAGGGATCATCAGAGCTTAATTTAGCATTTGTTGTAAAAGACTCTGACTGCAAAAATGTGGTACAAGCCTTGCATGATGAATTTGAGCTTGCAAAAATAAACTAGCCTTACAACAACCTGGCAGAAATTTTCGAAAAAGGGATAAATTAACTCAAAAACACTCTTCTCATACATTGACAGGAAAATTATACATCGTAGGTGTAGGACCGGGTCATCATGATCATATGACATTTGGTGCAAAAAAGGCAATTGAGGAAAGCGATACTATAGTAGGATACGAGACATATGTCGGTCTTGTTGAGGACCTAATACAAGGAAAAGATGTTTACAGATATGCCATGACCCAAGAAGTGGAGCGGGCACACCAGTGCATCGAGCTTGCAAAGCAGGGAAGAATAGTCTCACTTGTTTCAAGCGGTGATCCAGGAATTTATGGCATGGCAGGACTGATCTATGAAATCCTTGCAGAGTCTGGGTGGGACCCAAAAAACGGACTGCCAGTAGAAATAATCCCGGGAGTCTCTGCACTAAACTCTTGCTCATCCATAGTAGGTTCGCCTCTAATGACAGATTTTGCTGTTGTCAGCATGAGTGATCTCTTGGTTCCATGGGATGTTATAGTAAAGCGAGTAGAGGCTGCTGCACAAGGCGACTATGTCATAGTAATTTACAATCCATCAAGCAAGAAACGAATCCATCAGCTGCAGGACACAAGAAAAATCCTGCTAAAATACAGAAAGCCTACAACACCTGTTGCAATAGTAAAGGGCGCATACAGGGAATCACAAACTGTTGTCCTAACCGATCTTGAAAACCTTGAAGCACACTCTGACAAGCTTGGCATGATTAGTACAGTAATTGTTGGAAACTCGTCAACATACAATTACAAAAATTTAATGATAAATCCACGTGGATACCAGTCAAAGTATAATCTCCAGGAAGAAGAAAGTCCGGAACTAAAAGTAAACTAGGCGCTTTTTTTAATAATTTCAACCAGCTCTTGGCTTAACGCTAGTTTTTCTCTAATCGGATGTATTATCTTTATCAAGTAATTTGTAACTGCCTGTTTTAGATCTGTTGGATGAAGCTTTTTCTGCGCAAAATCTGACTCTAGCTGAGAATAACCAGAATATGTTACATTTCCACCAAACTTTGCGGGGCGCTCTATACTCATCTCATCAAACTCATGATAGATGACATGTTTTGCAATCTCTAACAGAGGATTATTCTTTGTGTTGCCTTCCTCACACCATGCTTTTTTGAGCTTTGTCCTTATCTCATCATCAGAGTCATGTACAAAAATGCCAGACGATGGAGTTGACTTACTCATCTTACCTGCTTCCGAATCTGTCTTCGTCGGTTCTGATAGGCCAGGCAAGAGTCTGTGGTGGACAGCAACAGGAACCTTCCATTTCATTTTTGGAAACAGCTCTCGTGCAAGCATGTGTATCTTTCGCTGATCCATTCCTGCATGGGCAATATCAATATCCAAAAAATGAATATCTGCTGCCTGCATAGGTGGATAGAGAAGCTTTGCAAGATCAATCTTTTCCTCATTTTCTGATCTTCCCATAATTGTCAGCGTTCGCATAGTTCGTGCAAGCGACATGTGCTTTGTCAGCCTGACTAGCTCCAACCAATATTCTTTTTTTGAAGAATAAAGATCTGAACCAAGAACAATCTCAACACCAGGACACACTAGCTTAAACGTATCTGCATAATACTTTGATACCTTGGAAATTGTCTCCCAGTCTCCACCAAGCTTGTCGTTTATCAAAGTGTGCCAGTCGGCAAGAAAAACAGTACATCTTACACCTGCCTTGAGAAAGTCATTTATCTTAAAGCCAGTACTGATCAGGCTGCCAAGATGTAAAAATCCAGAAATTTCTAACCCAATGTAGTGTTTTGGTTTTGAATTTGTTTTGAATAGATCAACTAGCTCATCACGAGTCACAACTTCTTCTGTTGGAGGTCTTTCAATTAGACTGACTTTTTCTTCAACATCCAAGCTAAAACAAGCTTTGGGCTAAAACCCTATAAAGTTACGCATCTGGACTTTTTCTTGGTCTTGTACTAAGATAAAATGCGTGTGAGCTAATAATGAATGCAGCAAGAAATATCTTTGTTGCAAAAATCAGATTCCATGGTCTGCTGGGATCCGGATATGCAATTGTTAACGAGTCTATGTCAGGAACCTTGCCATCTACAATGCCTGCTGTTATCTGTGCATTAAGCACAGTAAAATTATACATAGTCTCATAAAGACAGATGATTGCAAAACCTAGCACCATTAACTGAACAAGTGCCATCTTCCATGATCTCAGGTTTGTTGTCTTTTTCCAACCTATCCTTGTTACACAGTACCATCCTATTATGGTCGAAAAAAACAACCACGTTGATAGTTTTGCAAAATGTTTGTATGGAAACTCGGTCTTGACTAGAGCCTCACCCATAACATAGGTTCCAGTTTTATCCCACTCTGTAAGCATTGCATAGATTCCATATGCAGTAATTGATGCCATTATGAAGGCACACCCGTAGAATATGTAAAGAAAAACCTTGTAGGCTGTATCGGTCTCTTGCAGATTATGTACTTGCATTTAATACGAGTACCAATTTTTGCGATATAAAAATTGACGGTAGATTGAGACGAAATTTATTAGAGCAAGCAAAAGCACCAGACCTATTGCAAATCCCAATAAACATTCCAACGCTTGGAAGAGAAGAAATCAAGGCAGTTTATGCAGTATTACAGAAAGGACAGCTTACTTCATCTGCAAGCCAAGGCGGAAAAAACGTGCAGGAATTTGAAAAATCCGCTGTATCTTTTGTAAAATCAAAGTTTGCCATCGCTGTTAATTCAGGAACTGCAGCACTACAGGCAGCACTATACGCACTAGATATTAAAAAAGGAGATGAAGTTCTTTTGCCTTCATTTACATTTGTTGCCACTGCAAACTCTGTTGTATCAGTTGGTGCAAAGCCAGTCTTTGTTGACATACTAAAGGAAAACTATACTATTGATCCTGATGATCTGAGAAAAAAGATCACAAAAAAATCAAAGGCTATAATCCCTGTTCATCTGTATGGCAATGTTGCATTCATTGATCAAATAATCGAAATAGCAAATAGATACAACCTAAAAATTATTGAAGACGCAGCACAATCGCTTGGCTCTACTCTAAAAAATAAACATACTGGAACATTTTCTGATCTTGGATGTTACAGCCTTTATCCTGCAAAAGTTGTAACAGCAGGAGAAGGGGGCTTTATAGTAACTGACAATGAAAAGCTATACAAAAAACTGCAAATGATACGAAACCATGGCATGGTACATGGATATGACACACGCATAATTGGAATGAATCTTAGAATGCCTGAGATCAATGCTGCAATCGCAAAAGTACAGATGAAAAAACTAGGAAAATTTCTTGGCATACGAAAAAAGAACGCTAAAATTTTATCTGAACTAATTTCTGATCTTGACATACAAATACCACAGGAAAGAAAAGGTGAATACGTAAACTGGTATCTATACACCATTGCAACCAAAAACAGAAACAAGATAATGAAGACACTAAACTCTACTGGAATAGGTGCTACAGCATACTATTCTACTCCAGTTCACAAGACACCATTTTATCACAAAAAAATCAGACTACCTAATACAGACTGGGCTGCATCAAGCGTTTTGTCGCTACCAGTCCACCCACAGGTATCGGAGCAAAACCTGTCGTTTATCTCAAAAATACTTCACAAGGCACTAAATTGAACACGCTAGGAAACGCAATCGGAAAGCTATGCAAAGTAATACTTCCAATTAACGAAGAGGTATTTTTTGGAAATCAAAAATCAACCATAGCAATCTGCACGCTCTCAAGCATATTACTCCTAAAAGAGATCTCAAAATCAGATATGATGAAAAAAATTGCACTTTCAGGAAGATTATTGTCTGAAAACAAGGGAATTGATTCGCTAGTTAGATACGTTATTGCAAATAATATAGACACCATAATTGTGTGCGGAAAAGATGTAACAGGCCATAAGGCAGGTCACTCTCTTCTTGCATTATACAAAAACGGAATTGATGATGACAAGAGAATAATTGGTTCACATAGCCCTGATCCTGTTCTGACTATAACAAAAAATGAGATTACAACGTTTTGCAACAAAGTAAAGCTGCTTGATATGATAGGAGAAACAAGCATGGAAAAAATTAATCAGGCAGTTGACTCTAGCTAGTAGCCGTTTTTTTGTCTGTCTCTATTAATCTGGTTTTTTCGTTTGTACTCGTCTAGAATGTCATCTGGTGTCAGGCCAAGCTCAAGTGATGCCTGTACAACAAAGTGCCAGACATCGATAAGCTCTTCTTTTGCGTCATCTTGATTAAACGGAAGCGGCTTTTTCCACCACTTCCAGTTTGTTGTGCGCTGTAACTCTATTGCCTCATGAATTATCGCAGTACACAGGGCAGCGACTCTGCCTTCTGTGTCTTTTGGATATCTGTCAAGATTCATCATGTCTGCTAGTCCTTTTTGCAAAGCAAAAATAGATTCCAGCTTGTCTTCAAATTTTTCTGTAATCTCTTGAGGCAATTTTATTCGATTTTTAGCGGATCCTTTAGAACTTAAACTTTTCAGAGCTGGATCATTTTTTCATAATGTTTTATTCTTTTTTCAATTTTTGATTTTGTAAGAGCAAGCAAACCATCTAAACCATATTTTTCAACTGCAAAAGAGCCTACGACATTTCCGTAAACTACTGCCTTTTTTATTGCAGAAAGCGCAGTGTTATTCAAGCTTGCCAAGTATCCTATCATCGCACCAGCAAACGAATCTCCAGCACCTGTAGGATCCAAGATAGTTTCTAATGAAAATGCAGGGGAGGGAAAAATCACATCCTCAAAGAAAAGAAGAGAGCCATGCTCTCCTTTTTTTATTATTACATAATCTGTTCCCCAGCCCATAATTTTTCTTGCACACCTTATCAGGTTGTACTCTTTTGTAAGCAGCTTTGCCTCTTCGTCATTTATCACAACAGCATTAACTCCTCTGATCATCTTGATAACAGATGATCGCTTTGTAGAAATCCAATACTCTATTGTATCACACATTGAAAACTTGACTCTGTCAAACTCTCTTATCATTGCGACATTCTGGTCTGGATCATTATTTGCCAGATAGACATATTTTGATTTTCTGTAACTTTCTGGTACAACAGGTGTAAAATCTGCAAGAACATTAAGCTCAGTCTTCAGTGTCTTTCTGGTACTGAGAGTATTGTCATATCTTCCATCATATCGAAATGTCTTCCCATTTTTCACAACAAGACCCTGCAGATCCAATCTCTTTGAAAGAATGTTGTGATATTTTTTGGGAAAGTCGCTTCCTACAACCGCAATCAAGCCAGTATCTACAAAAAAGCTGGCGGCAATGCCTGCAAACGTTGCAGCACCACCAAGTACATCTTTTAGAACTTTGGACGGTGTTCTTATCGTATCAAGGGCAGTTGAGCCAAAAACAGTAAGCACATTCTGTGAAACTAGTTTTGTTGTATAAATTCTCTGGCTTGGTCTTCTGTTGGATAGTAAACAAACGGAACATCAAGTGATGTAAAGAGCACATCATACTTTGTTACCCCGCTAATTTTTACAACAGGAGCATTCTTGTCATCAGAATACTTTTTGTCACTCTTGTAGACGCCATCAACTAGCGCCTTACTCATGGCTGGGAGAATAAATGGTTCCAGAACACCATCGCCAATTTTTTCATCTTCAACTGATATTATAAAATCAGTCTTGCCGGCAGTTAGTACAAGCAGTGATGGATTGTTAAACTCTAACTGCATATTATAGGTGGACTCGCTGCCATTTTTTTCAAGCAATTCGTTTTTAGCTATTGTTACTCCTATCTGCGATGCTGAAGCATACTGGGAGAAGCCAAAAATCCCTGCTATGATGGCAAAAATAATTATGGCTTTTTTTGCAGTTTTCATGCAGTCTACTTCCTAAATTGCTTTTTAATACAAAGGGAAAAAAAAACGACCGCTGTGTGTAAAAGTTTTAATCTTTTCTTAAAGCTACTTAGAGCTAGCAGAATAAATCAAAAGTGGCAAATTCTAAGTTAGTTGGCAAGAATAAAGGTAAAAACAGGCGAAAACGAGATTGAAGTCGACTCTAGAGACTTTTATGTCGATAACTATTCCGTAGGCGAGGTAATTGAGAACATATCAAAGTACATGCCAAAAATCAAATCAAGAATAATCTATGATGAACCAGAAGAACTGCCAGCAAAAAAATACCATGAAAACCTAAGCTACATCAAGACACTAGACGACGCTGAGATACATGAACCAGAATTCAGCGAGCCGGTAACTCTTCATGAAGGCGAAATCAAAAACAAGCTGCAGATGCTAGCTAAAACATCATTCTTTAATGAACCAAGAAATGTTGCAGAAACTGTCAGTCAGCTACGCGAGTATGGATGGATTGCAAGTCCACTGGATGTGTCAAAAGCACTTACAAAAATGGCATTCAACAAACAGATTCTGAAAAACTCTCGAGAGAATCTTTGTTATTATTTTCTAAAAGAGGCACTCGTAACTAACTAGTTTTGTAATTACAGACATTACAAGACTCAAAAATATTTCCTTCTAGATGATCAAAATGTGTTGTACATTTTTTACATGTATGATGCATGTCAAAATATCCGTCATCTTCGGTTTTGCCAACCTGTCTTGACTCAAGATCTACACTACCACAGCTGATGCAGTGACAACCACAACCCATCAGTAAACAACCAAGTCAGGCGTTAATCTATGTATAGCTGTAATTAGCTTTAATGCCATTGAAAAAAGAGCGGGAAATTCCAATAGAAATTGATGATCATTTTAGACTCTATGGAAAAGAGCCATGGGAGATAGACTATGGCGAAAAATGTCCTCTCTGTAACACACGAATAGACGAATATGGTCTTTGCTCATGTGGTTCTGGAAGCGAGTGACTTTCTAAAAGCCAGCACCATAACCATAGACATTCCTAAAACAAGCGGAACAAACAATGGAAACTCTGGCACTACAGATGTGCCTATAATCCGCACATTGCCTGCAGTCTCTGGTCGTATATTTAGCTGGACATATTTATCGTCAACACGATATTCATGTCTCAAAACTTTTTCCTCATCAGCTAGTACGCCAAGTGGCTCTTTATCCAGGTAGACCTGATATGGATTCCATAAAAGCTCAAGCGGAATTAATAATGTAATAAACTGATGATCGTTTTTTACATCAAAGCTAATTGTCCTTGTTGGCTGATTAAAATTAAATGAATCAATCTCTGCCAAAGTTTTAATCTCAACATCAAAGGATCTGTCTTCCCACTTGACTTGTTGTTTGATAACTGGCTCATCGATAATGTATTCTAAAATCATCTGACAGCCATGGCACCGTATACCCTTTGCACCATTATATTCAAGGTTCACAGGTCTGTCGTTTGCAAAAATTACATCAACACTTTCAGGAAAAAGAAACATCGTACTCTGAAGATAAAAAAACTCCCATGTCCACACCCCATCTTTTAGCTCTAGCACATCAGAAAGATCATACTCGACAGTGACTCGTTCCATAGTAGGAAATATGGTGACACCACTCACATCCTCGACACCAACTTTTGCAAACTCTACATCATTGCCCTCTTCATCTGTAACATTTAGATCTGATACAGTTCCCTCAATCAAATCCAGACTCTGAGCTTGTGTGCTGCTTGCTATTTTGTGAACCACATGCACATGCCCGTCTTCTGTAATTGTAACTCTGACATCTTCTTGAGTTGCAGGAACCCCCAAAGAAATCTGTGCAAAACTCTGTGGTACAAATGACACCAGTGCAAACAAGACTAGTACAGAAACTATAATCTTCAAGCTAGACATCTACTCGGATAGTGTTACCCTGTTCATCTTGGCATCTTCCAAAGGACAGTCATTTTTGTTTCTTGGTAAATTGACGATCTTGTCGGCAACATCCATTCCCTCTGTTACTTCGCCAAATACAGTATACTGCCTATCAAGAAAGCCGCTATCTGTTGTTACTATAAAAAACTGCGAGCCTGCGCTATCTGGGTCCATCGCCCTTGCCATAGAAACAATGCCACGAAGATGGGATCTGGAGTTAAACTCTGCTTTTATGGTATAGCCAGGACCACCCATCCCCCACCTGCTTTTGTCTGACTGTTTTGTATTTGGGTCTCCTCCCTGTATCATAAAGCCGGGAATAACGCGATGAAATAATGTACCATCATAAAATCCAGACTGGGCCAATTTTGCAAAGTTTCTTACTGTCTCAGGCGCAATGTCAGGCAATAATTCAAACACAATCTTTCCAAACCTAGTTTCTATCGTAGCCTTGGTCATTTCGAACATTTGTTGCTATAAGCATAAGAGTCTTGCTGAGAAATGAGTTTCTGAAAACATTACGTACTGGCGTTACGAATAACTGACTCGTGCATCCCAATGTTATAATTAAATTTTTAAGATCTTGCAAATCTGTGACAGCGACTTTATCTATAACTCATCGAATTTTTTAGCAAAAGAATTTCTTAAATAACAATTACAAATTTTTTCTCATAAAATAATCTTATATAGAACGACTAAAACTTAGAATCTGTGAATCGCACAAATCAAAGCACGGTTATTAAACAAGCAATTAACGCTTATCTGGACAAGGGACTAACCGACAAACAAGATATTTACAGTAAAGTTGTAGACGAGCTAGGCGTTCCAAGACCTACAGTAAGACGCGTTGCACGAGATTTACGAAACGAACTGCTCGCAAAAATAAAGATCTTACAATCAGAGACAAATAATATAGCTCCAGCTACAGAAGACACAGAAAAAGTAGAATAACTCGATTTTCGCCTTTTCTCTTTTTAATTTCAAACATCGATATTGACATTATTATTTATATTCAGCCAAATTTGTGAAAATAAACATGGGCTACTTGAGAAATCAGCTGGCAACCGTAGTAACTGGTTCATTTGCCG
>Ga0194132_10004050_pt1 | contig 25347 bp, 26 predicted proteins | sample TA2KigOf80mmetaG_FD_148612 | JGI IMG/M metagenome (GOLD analysis project Ga0194132, IMG submission 148612) | Freshwater microbial communities from Lake Tanganyika, Tanzania - TA2015054 Kigoma Offshore 80m | ecosystem: Environmental > Aquatic > Freshwater > Lake | place: Tanzania: Lake... | reverse complement strand
GCAGCGCCCCCGCGAGCAGGAGCGTCGACTTCCCCGCGCCGTTCGGGCCGAGCACCGCGACGGTCGCGCCGGCGGCGACCTCGAGCGCGTCGAGCCGCAGCACCTCGCGGCGGCCGCGCACCACGGCGAGGTCGCGGCAGGCGAGCACGGGCGCGCCCGCGGGTGCGTTGCGTCGGGTCGTCGTCATCGCCGCTGCGCGCGCTGCTGCACGGCGCTCAGCACGAGGCTCACGCCGATCGTGACCGCGACGAGGATGAAGCCGAGCGCGAGCGCGGTGCCGAACTGGCCCTTTCCCACCTCGAGCACCGAGGCGGTCGTGAGCACGCGCGTCGACCCGGCGAGGTTGCCGCCGACCATCATCGAAGCACCGACCTCGGAGATCACCGCGCCGAAGCCGGCCATCACCGCGACGAGCAACGGCAGCCGCGCCTCGCGCGCGACGAGCCAGAGGTACTGCGAGCGCCCCGCCCCCATCGCGCGGATCTGCAGGTGGAGCGACGGCGGGAGCGCCATCACCGCCGCCGCCGTGAGCGCCGCGATCACGGGCGTGGCGATCAACGTCTGCGCGACGACGATCGCGGCCGGCGTGTAGATGAGCCGCAGCGAGCCGAGCGGGCCCGAGCGCCAGAGCAGCATCGCGACGATCAGCCCCGCGACGACCGGCGGCATCCCGGTGCCGGCGTTCGCGAGCGCGACGAGCGGGCGCCGTCCCGGGAAGCGGCCGAGCGCGAGCGCCATGCCGGCCGGCATCCCGATCAGCATCGAAACGAGCGTGGAGGTGCCGGTGATCGCCGCGGTGCGCGCGGTGATCCCGTAGACGTCGGCGTCCCCGGTGGTGAGGAGGCGCCACGCCTCCGCGATCGCCTCGAGCAGCAGGTCCATCGCGCTACCGGGGGTTCGGGGTGAAGAGCGGCTGGCCGTAGCGGTCGCGCCCGAACTCGCCGATCTGCCTCTGCGTCTCGGCGGCGAGCAGGAACGCGCGGAGGCGGCGCGCGCCCTCGGCGTTCACGCGCGGGTGTCGCGCGGGGTTCACGACGATCACGTGGTAGACGTTGAACAGCCGCTCGTCGCCCTCGACCATCAGCGGGAGGCGCTCGCGGTCGGCGACGGCGAGCCAGGTCCCGCGGTCGGCGAGCGTGTACGCGCTCTTCTCGGTGGCGATCGTGAGCGTCGCGCTCATCCCCTGGCCGGTCTCGAGGTACCAGCCCTCTCCGCGCGGCCGGGCCACGCGCGCGGCCTCCCAGAGCGCGAGCTCCTTGGCGTGCGTGCCGGATTCGTCGCCGCGGCTGGCGAAGGTCGCGCGCGCGTTCGCGATGCGCGCGAGCGCCGCGGCGGCGTCGCGCCCGCCGCGGATGCCGGCCGCGTCGCCCGCGGGCCCGACGATCACGAAGTCGTTGTGCATGACCCGCGCACGCTCCACCCCGCCGCCGCCTGCGACGAACGCCTCCTCCGCGCGGGGCGAGTGCACGAGGAGCACGTCCGCGTCGCCGCGCTCGCCCATCGCGAGGGCCGCCCCGGACCCGACGGCGATCACCTTCAGCCGCAGCCGGCTCTCGCGCTCGAAGCGCGGGATCAGCTCGTCGAGCAGCCTGCTGTCCTGCGTGCTCGTGGTGGTCGCGAGGATCAGCTCGCCGCCCGCCGAGCCCCCGCAGGCGAGCCCGAGGAGCGCGGCGAGCGCGACGAGACCGATCAGCACGCAGTCGGACGCTCGCCGCACGGCACCTCCCGGGCGTATTGTCGGAGCGTGCAAGACGGTAGCAGGGGTGCGCGGCTGAGGGCCACACGCATGAGCGACGAACGAGCGAGCGGGACCCGCGACGGCCTGCGGGTGCGCTCGAAGGTCTGGGTCGAGCGCGACGGCACCGTGATCATCAGCGAGTACCGCGCGCGGCTCCTGGCCGCGATCGCGCGCACCGGCTCGGTCGCGGGGGCCGCCGAGGCGCTGGGGCTCCCCTACCGAACCGCCTGGAAGAAGCTTCGCGAGATGGAGGCGGCCGCGGGGGTGGGGCTGGTCGAGTCGGACTCGGGCGGCGCCGCGGGCGGCGCGAGCCGGCTGACCGCGGCCGCACACGAGCTGCTGGCCGCTTTCGAACGCGTGAGCGAGCCGGTCGCCGGCGAGGTCGCGGCGCGCTTCCGGGAGGAGCGCGCGCATTTCGGCGCCTAGCGCTTCTCTTTCTCCCCCGTCGCGCACCGTTCTCGCGCCGTCTCCGGGTTCGCAATCCCCGGTCCGGGAATTGCTCATGCGCGTAGCGTGTTAGGCCGAACCCGATTGATGCTCAGCACAGCCGGGTGTCGAATTGTGCATGAACATCCACCCGCACATACACTACGTATGTGTGGGTGGAGCCGAGGCGGCGGTGACCGAGCGGTCGCCGAACTCACCGGCAGGGACCGGTCCCGGGCGCCGAAGGCACTTCCAGCGCCGGGAGGAGGCAGGAATGCGTATCGTTTCGTGGCGCTTCTTCATCCCGCTGCTGCTGATGGCGGCCCTCGTGGCCGTCGCCTGCGGCGGCGAGAAGAAGGAGGAGGCCGCACCGGCCCCCGCGAAGGCGGCGGCGACCGCCGCGCCGAAGGCCACCCAGGCCGTCGCCGCGCTCGACCGGGATCAGACGCTCCGCGTGAACCTGGGCGGTGAGCCGCAGTCGCTCGACCCGCAGCGGGCGACGGACGTCACCAGCATCACGATCCTGAAGCAGATCTACTCGACGCTGGTCAAGGTTGACGAGAACCAGAAGATCGTGCCGGACCTCGCGAAGGAGGTTCCCACCGTTGAGAACGGCGGGATCTCCAAGGACGGCCTGACCTACACCTACAAGCTCAAGGACGGGATCAAGTGGAGCGACGGCAAGGCGATCGTCGCCCAGGACTTCGTCAACGGCGCCAAGCGCCTCTTCGAGCCCGGCACCGGTAACTACTACGTCGACTTCTACCGCGTCCTCGACGCGAAGGGGAAGAACGCCGAGGTCGAGAAGGCCCTGGCCGCCGGCAAGAAGGGCGACGAGCTCAAGGCGCTCGAGCAGGAGGTCGCCGCGAACCTGCAGGTGACGACGCCCGACGAGAAGACCGTCGTCTACAAGCTGAGCCGGCCGAGCCCGGTCTTCACGCTGCTGACGACGATGTGGCCGCTCTACCCGGTGCGGCAGGACGTCGTCACCGCCAAGGGCGACAAGTGGACCGAGGCCGGCAACCTGATTGCCAACGGTGCCTTCACGCTCAAGGAGTGGAAGCACAACGAGAACATCGTTCTCGAGAAGAACGCCAACTGGTACCAGGCGGCCGACGTCAAGCTGACGACCGTCAAGTTCGACATGATCAAGGACTCGGCGGTTGCGTTCCTCGCCTACCAGAAGGGTGAGCTGGACATCGTGACGCTCGGCCCAGCCGAGCTCGTCCAGGTCCGCAAGGACGAGAAGCTCAAGAAGGAATACGTCTTCTACCCGCAGCTCACCACGATCGGTGTCTACTTCAACCTGAAATACGAACCGTTCAAGGACGTGAAGGTCCGCCAGGCGCTGGCGGGCTCGTTCAACCGCGAGGAGTACGCGGAGACCGTGCGCGAGGGCGCCGTGCTGCCGGCGTACGGCTGGGTGCCGCCCGGGATGCTGGGTCACGACGACAAGGTCGGGCTCCAGTACAAGGACGCGGTCGACAAGTCCAAGAAGCTGCTCGCCGACGCGGGCATCACGGACCCGAAGAAGATCACGGTCGAGATCCTGACCTCTGACTCGAGCGTCTCGAAGCTGACCGCCGAGTGGCTGAAGCAGCAGTGGGAGAAGAACCTCGGCATCTCGGTCTCGATCAAGGTGCTCGAGCGCGCGACGTACTTCTCCGAGCGCGCCGCGGGCAAGTACCAGGTGGTCACCGGCGGGTGGGGCGCGGACTACCCGGACCCGCAGAACTGGATGCCGCTCTTCAAGTCGGGCGGTCTGCTGAACTCGGGCGCCTTCGCGGACCCGGAGTTCGACAAGTTCATCGACCAGGCCGACACCGAGCTGAACAACGAGAGACGGATCGCGCTGTACAAGCAGTCGCAGGTCCGCATGCTCGACCAGATGCCGTTCGCGCCGCTGAACTACAGCCGGCGCAACGGGCTGGTAAAGCCATGGGTCAAGGGCCTGATCACGAACTCAAAGGAAGGGGACGTCCCGGGGGACCAGTTCCTCTGGAAGATCTCCATCTCGGGCCGGAGCAGCTAGCGGGTCCTGAGCGGTAGTCCTTCGCGGGGCGGGTGGATCGCCAGATCCCCCGCCCCGCGTGCCTGTGCGCGGGCGCCACGCGGCCGACGAGTCTGAGGGCAGCCTGGGTTGACGCGCTATCTCCTCGGTCGGCTCCTCCAGAGCGCGATCACGCTGTTCTTCATCGCGCTGATCACGTTCACGCTGATGCACGAGGTGCCGGGGGGTCCGTTCGACGCGCTCGCCGGCGAACGCGTGCTCTCCGTCGAGTTCGTGCGCGCGCAGGAGGCCTACTACGGGCTGAGCGATCCGTTGCCGCAGCAGTTCGCGCGGTACATGGGCAACCTCCTGCGCGGCGACCTCGGTCTCTCATTCGCCCAGAAGGGGCAGAAGATCAGCGACCTCATCCTCGACAAGATGAACGCCTCGCTCCTGCTGGGCGCGATGTCGTTCACGATCGTCTTCGGGTTCGGCGTGCCGGTGGGCGTGGTGTCGGCGATCCGCCGCAACACGATCTGGGACTACCTCGGACTCGCGCTTAGCACCTCGCTCGCCGCGGTGCCGGCGTTCGTGACCGCGTTCATCTTCCTGATCGTGTTCGCGGTCTGGCTGGGGTGGTTCGACGTCCGGCTGGGGAAGGACTTCGGTGACAGCCTGGGCAGCGTGCGCAACGGCCTGCTGCCCGCGCTCGCGCTCGGCGCGCCGTCGATGGCGCTCGTCTCTCGCCTGACGCGCGGGGCGATGCTCGAGGTGCTGGACCAGGACTACATCCGCACGGCGCGCGCGAAGGGCCTCTCGCGGGGCGGCATCTACGTGCGGCACGCGCTTCGCAACGCGCTCATCCCGGTGGTCACGCTCACGGGGCCGATCTTCGCGGGGCTCGTCACCGGATCCATCATCATCGAGGAGATCTTCGGGATCCCCGGCATCGGCTCCGCCTTCGTCACGTCGGTCTTCCAGCGCGACTACGGGATGATCATGGGCACCACCCTGCTCTACGCCACGATCATCATGCTGATGAACCTGGTCGTCGACCTGCTCTATCCGCTGGTCGACCCGCGCGTCAGGATCGCCTGATGGCCGTCCGCACCGAGCCCCTGCAGGCGTTCCCCGCTCCGAGCGGGCGCTCCGGGTTCCTCTGGGACGCCTACAAGCGCATGCGGCGCAACCGCGCCGCGATGATCTCGATGGTCGTGATCGGCATGCTGGTCGTGACGGCGATCTTTGCGGACCTCGTCGCGCCCTACAGCCCCTCGGAGCAGTTCCTCAAGAGCTCCGGCGGCGTGGTCGAGAACCCGCTCGCACCGCGGCGGACGGGCAAGTTCGAGCGGCCGACCGCCGATCACGTCTTCGGCACGGACCAGCTCGCGCGCGACATCTTCAGCCGGACGGTCGTGGGCCTGCGCATCTCGCTGTCGGCCGCGTTCTTCGCCATCGTCGTTGTGACCGTGATCGGTGTCGTCGTCGGTACGTTCGCCGCGAGCGGATCGAAGTCCTTCGACGACCTGCTGATGCGCGTCACCGACATCACCTATGCGTTCCCCGATCTGCTCTTCATCATCCTGCTGCGGTCGGTGTTCGCTGACTCGCTCTTCGGCTTCAAGAGCGTGCTCGGCATCGAGGCGAGCGTGCTCCTGCTCTTCCTCGCCATCTCGCTCACCGCGTGGCCGACGATGGCGCGCATCATCCGCGGCCAGCTGCTCACGATCCGCGAGATGGAGTACACGATCGCCGCCCGGGCGCTCGGCGCGCGCCAGAGCCGGATCGCCGTCCGCCACTGGCTCCCGAACGCGGTGGGCCCCGCGATCGTGGAGGCGACGTTCCTCGCCCCGCGAGCGATCTTCGCGGAGGCGGCGCTCTCCTTCATCGGCATCGGCGTCAACCCGCCGACGCCGAGCCTCGGCGTGCTCATCAGCGAGCACTTCTCATGGCTGCAGATCAACTGGACGGGGGTCGCCTTCCCCACGGCGACGCTCGCGGTGCTCTTTCTGGCATTCCAGTTCTTCGGCGACGGCCTGCGCGACGCCTTCGACCCGCGCTCGAGGCGGTAGCACGCTGCCGCGACCCGGACACGCCGCGCGCGGGCGGAACAGGCGCTGTGCGCACCGCGGGTGCGGACCTCACGCCGACCACGGGTAGCTTCCGGCGCGCAGGACGCCGTCGACCCAGCAATCCGCGAAGACCTCGCTCGCCATCACCGCCGACCGCTCGAGCAGCGCGTCCACGGAGGCGAAGTCGCTGCCGGTCGCCGAGCTGAGCCCCGGCCGGATGTGGACGACCGAGGCGCCGTGCAGCGCGTGCTCGCGCGTGCAGGTGGTACGGCTCTCCGCGAGCACCTCGAGCGAGCGCAGCAGCACCTCGACGACGTTCCGCGGCTCGCGAGCGCGCAGCTCGCCGCTCAAGTCGATCGCGATCACCACGGTGGCACCGAGCGCGACCGCGGCGGCGATGTCGGTCGGATCCGAGACGGCCCCGTCGACGAGGAGCCCATCGCTGATGCGCACGGGCGGGAACACTCCCGGGATGGCGGTCGAGGCGAGCAGGGCGTCGGTGAGCGACCCGTCGTGCAGGACGCGGCGCTCGCCGCTGAGCAGATCCGTCGCGGTGACGGAGAGCGGGATCCGCGCGGCGGCGAAGTCGTCGGCGGCGAGATGCTCCGCGAGGAGCGTACGCACGAAGGTGTCGAGGTAGAGGCTCATCCGCGGGCGGAGCAGGTGCATCGCGATGCGCGGGACGTTGCGGTGGACGAGATGTTCGCCGGCCAGGCCTCGCCAGATCTCGGTGAGGCAGTCGTGATCGGCCGGTTCGTGGAAGGCGACGTGGGCGGCGTTCAGCGCGCCCACGCTCGTGCCGACGACGAGGTCCACCGGGATCGCGAGCTCGCGCAGCCGGCGGATGAACCCGACCCGGGCGGCGCCGAGCACGCCGCCGCCTCCGAGGACGAGCGCGGTCGGCATCGTGACCCCCCTCGCGTGCCCGGCGGCCGCCGTGGTGGCGGAAGTCTCGCGACGCGTCTGCGTCCGGTGCCGTGGGGGGGGGCACGTCCGCGGCGCCACGCGGCGACCCACCTCGCCCGGGCACCCGCTGGACTCCGCGCGAGCCGAGGGGGCGCGCATGCCGTGGGTCGAGGTGCAGGGCACCGACGTCTCCTGCGTGGAGGAGGGGAGCGGGCCACCGCTGCTCTTCCTGCACGGCAACAGCTCGTGCGGCGAGGCGTGGTTCCAGCAGTTCGCCGCCACCCGCGACCGGTACCACGTGATCGCCCACGACAGCGTGAATCACGGCCACTCCTCCAACTCGCCGCGCGACGCGGAGGAGCCGGACCGCGTCGACGACCTCGAGGGGGTGATCGCGGCGCTGGGGCTGGTGCGCCCCGTGATCGCGGGCAACTCGATGGGGGCGAACACGCTGCTGCGCTGGGCGACGCGCCACCCGGCGGAGGCGACGGCGCTCATCCCCTCGGGGATGGGGATCATGGACGCCGGCGCGACCGCGCCGCGCGCCCCCGATCCGCTCGCCGCCGAGACGCTCTTCCTGCCGACGGGCGACTCGCTCACCGAGGGCTTCAAGGTCGCGCAGCCGCGCATGTACGAGCGCTACCTGCGCATCCGCTCGACCGCCACGCGCATCGAGGCGCTCTGCCACCCGCGACGCCCCTCCGCGCGCACGCTCGCGGAGCGCGGCGCGCTCGACGAGCGCGCGGCCGCGATCCGCTCGCCGATGCTGATCGTCGTGGGGACGCTCGACCGACTGCTCGAGCCGGCGCGCCGGCTGCACGCGGCGGTTGCCGGCTCGGAGCTGGTGGAGATCGAGGGCGCGCCGCACAACGTCTACTACGAGGCCGCGGAGGCGTACAACGCGGCGGTCGCGCGCTTCCTCGCCCGCGTCGCCGCGCCGGCGGGAGCGCGCTGAGCCACGACCCCGCTACGGTCACTGCGGACGCGCGCACGGGCCGCCTCGGTACAATCGAGATGGCCCGTGTAGCTCAGGGGACAGAGCAGCGGCTTTCTAATCCGCTGGCCGGAGGTTCGAATCCTCCCACGGGCACCAGCCCTCCCACCATCCCGTGCCACCAGGCACCCGAGCAACGGCAGCGCGAGGAGCGTGGCAGGTGGACTGGCCCGAGGCGCTGGTGCGCCTGCGCGAGGCGTTCTCGAGCACGATCTTCAACCTGAACCAGACGCCCGTGACCGCGGCCTCGCTTCTCGCGCTTGCGATCGCGCTCGTCCTCACGGTGATCGGCGCGCGCCTCCTCGGCCGCGGCATCGTGCGGCGCCTGCTCCGCCGCAACCGAGCTGGACGAGGGCATCCGCTACTCGCTCGTGCGCGCCGTCGAGTACGGCGTGATTGCGCTCGGTGCCGTCATCAGCCTGCAGATGATCGGGCTCGACCTCACCACGCTCGGGCTCGTCTTCGGGCTGCTCTCGCTCGGCATCGGCTTCGGCCTGCAGAACCTCGCGGCGAACTTCGTCTCGGGGTTGATCGCCCTCATCGAGCGTCCCGTGAAGATTGGCGACCGCGTGCAGATCGGCGACGCCGAAGGCGACGTGATCGCGATCGACATGCGCGCGACCGTCGTGCGCGGGCGACAACGTCTCCCTGATCGTCCCGAACGCCGATCTGATCTCGTCGACCGTCGTGAACTGGTCGCACCTGGACCGGCGCATCCGGCTGAGCGTGCCGGTCGGGCTGTCGTACGGGTCGGACGTCGACGCCGTGCTCGAGACCCTGCTCGAGGTCGCGCGCGCACACCCGCAGGTGCTCTCGAACCACGCGCCGCACGTGAGGGCTCGTCGAGTTCGGGGACTCCTCGTGGAACATGGAGCTGCTCGTGTGGCTCCCCGGTGCGCTCGGCTACCGCGACGTCCGCTCCGAGCTCAACATCGCGATCGTGCGGTCGTTTCGCGCGCGCGGCATCGAGATCCCCTTCCCGCAGCGCGACCTCCCCGTGCGGAGCGGGCTGGCCCCGCTCGGCTCGGCCGCCGGCGGCGCGGGGGCGTAGCCCCGGCGCCCGCGCATCACGGCTCAGGCCTCGATCGCAGCGGGCACGCTCGCGCCGGCGCGGCCGCAGCAGGATGCTTGCTCCGTCTTCCCGCGAGGAGCGGTGGAACGGAGCACGCGATGGTTCACATGCGGTTCCACGAGCGACACGCGCACCTGTCGTCGCCGTTCGGTTCAGATGCGTTCGGTCGGAGCGCCGCGGCGTTCGCGCGCGCCTTCGGCACCCCCCAGTGCCTTCTCGCGCAGAGCGCGGTCGTGCTCACCTGGATTTCCGTGAACGCGGTCGCGCTGACGCACTGCGACCCGTACCCGTTCATCCTCCTCAACCTCGCCTTCAGCACGCAGGCCGCGTACACGGCGCCCCTCATCCTGCTCGCCGAGACCCGTCAGGCCCGATCGCGATCGTGTCGCGACGGAGGCCGACGCGCTGCACCGCGAGGAGCTGTCGCGCACGGCGCTCGACCTCCTCGAGCGAAACACGCGGCTCACGAACGAGGTCGCCGAGCTGTCGAGGCGGATCCACGAGCTGAGCGAGGCGATCCACGCGCACGTGGTCCCGTCGCGCGATGACGCCGCCGCGCCTCACCAGGTGACGTCCATCCACCGGTGCTCGATCCCCGCGTCCAGGAACACCTCGCCGCGCGCGACGTACCCGAGCCGCTCGTAGAACGGGATGGCGTGCAGCTGCGCCGCGAGCGTCACGCCCCCGTGCCCGCGCCGGCGTGCCTCCCCGTGGAGCGCCTCCATGACGGCGTTCCCGAAGCCGCGCCGCCGGTGCTCGGCGAGCACCGCCACCCGCCCGATGTGCGGGAAGCGGTCGCCGAGGTCGAGCAGCAGTCGCCCCGTCGCCACGGGCCGCCCGTCGAGGCGCCCGAGCACGTGCACGGCCGCCGTCACGGTCGCGGGTTCGGCGTCGTAGCGGTCGGTCTCCTCCGCCTCGGGCACCCCCTGCTCGTCGATGAAGACACGCCGCCGCACCGTGAGCGCGTCCTGCATCTGCTCGCGCGTGCGGATCACGTCGACCTCGATCTCGGCCATCGGCGGCCTCCCCCCGTTCCCGTGCCGTCCGACATACTGCCGCATCCGCGCGCGCCGCGGACCGGCACGTCGCGCGCGGCCGGTCCGGCGCCGCGTTCATCCGCCGCGCCGTCCGCCGCCCCGCACCCGCCCCCGCCGCGCTGACCGTCGCACCGCGCCGCGGCCGCCCCGCTCGCCCCCTCCGGCCGCGAGCGGCTACATTCCGGCGACCGCCTCGACCCCGCGGCTCGCGCCCGGGCCGCCGCAGCCACCGGACGGGAGCCCCCATGCCCGGCGCGATCGACTGGCCCGCGGTGCAGGCCGAGGCGCTCGACGTGCTCGTGCGCTACCTGCAGATCGACACCTCGAACCCGCCCGGCCGCGAGAAGCCGGCAGCGCGCTTCCTCGGCCGCCTGCTCGAGGGCGCGGGGATCCCCGTCGAGTACATCGAGACCGCCCCCGAACGCGAGGTTGTGATCGCCCGCCTCGGCGGCGACGGCTCGAAGCGCCCGCTGCTGCTCGCCAGCCACACCGACGTCGTCCCGGTCGAGGCCGAGTACTGGGACGTGCCGCCCTTCGCCGGCGTCGTGCGCGACGGTCGCATCTACGGGCGCGGCGCCATCGACATGAAGGGCACCGGCGTCATGCAGCTCTTCGCGATGCTGCTCGCGCACCGCCAGCGCCTGCCGCTGCGGCGCGACCTCGTCTTCGCCGCGCTCCCCGACGAGGAGGTCGGGAGCGAGTGGGGGATGGCGTGGATCGTCGCGAACCGCCCCGACGCCGTCCAGGCCGAGTTCGCGCTCAACGAAGGGGGCAGCGGGATCGCGGAGTTCGGCGGCCGCGACGCGCGGCTCTTCGCGGTCGCCGTCACCGAGAAGGAGATGTGCCCGCTGCGGCTCACGACCGTGGGCACCCCGGGCCACGCGAGCCGCCCGCACGCCGACAACTCCGCGGTGCGGCTCGCCGAGGCGCTCACCCGGCTCGCGCGCTGGGAGCGCCCGCTCTCCGTGAGCCACGAGACGCGCGAGTTTCTCGAGCGGCTGCACGCCGGCGGCCTCATCGAGTCGCTGGAGGATCGCGAGACGCTCGAGCGCCTGCTGCGCGCGAGCCCCGACACCCAGGCCGCGTTCCAGGACACGCTCAACGTCACGATCGTGCAGGTCGGCATCAAGCAGAACGTGATCCCCGCGAAGAGCGAGGCGATCGTCGACTGCCGGCTCGTGCCGGGGCAGACGCCGGAAGCGTGGCGGCGCGCCGTCGAGGAGCGCATCGCCGATCCGCGCGTGCGCGTGACGTTCGTCTCGGAGCGCGAGCGCTCGCGTCCCGCGGTGTCGAGCTGGGACACCGAGCTCGCGCGCGCCATCGAGACCGTCGTACAGGAGGCCTTCGAGGACGCGGTCGTCACGCCGGGGGTCTCGACCGTCGGCACGGACAACCGCTTCCTCCGCTCGCTCGGCATCCCCGCCTACGGCTTCATCCCGTGCCTGCTGAGCCAGGAGGAGCGCGACGGCTTCCACGCGAACAACGAGTTCCTCACGGTCGACAACCTGAACATGGGCCTCGAGCTGATGTACGAGATCGTTCGGCGCGTCTGCTCGTAGCGACGCCGCGCTACGCTCGCTGCGACGAACGGGAGCAGAGGGGAGGTCCCCCATGCCACACCTCGCCGCGGAAGCCTCCGTCGACGTCGAGCGCACCCCCGAGGCCGTCTGGAGATACGTCTCCGACATCGAGAAGATGGGCGAGTGGGTCGACGGCGTCTCCGACGTCCGCCTCACCTCGCCGGCGCCGTACCGGGTCGGCTCGACGTTCGAGAGCCAGTACCACTACCGGGGGAAGGACTTCGCGGTGGCCTACCGCTGCACGCAGCTCGAGCCGCCCCGCGTCCACGCGATGGAGTCGACCTCGGGCCCGTTCCCGTTCAAGGGGCGGCTGACGCTCGAGCCGGCGGGCGCCGGAACGCGCGTCGTGAACCACCTCGAGGCGGGCTCGGACTCGTGGTTCACGAGCTTCATGTTCAGGGCGCTCGCGCCGCTCACGCGGCGGATGCTGCGCGGGCAGCTCGCGAAGGAGCTGCGGAAGCTCAAGGAGCGCGTGGAGGCGGCCGCGTAGGAGGACGGCCCGGCGGGTCGAAGCCCGCCGCTCGCCGGGGTTCGCGCCGCGTCAAAGCCGCGCGATGAACTCCCGGATCATCGCGTTGCACTGGTCGGGCGCCTCGAGCTGCAGGAAGTGCCCCGCGCCGACCACGCGCGCGAACTGCACCTGGGGGATGTGCTCACGCAGCGCGTCCCAGCGCGCGTTCCCCTGCGAGGCGGCGATGTAGAGCGCCGGCTGCTTCACCTGCTTCGCCGCCGCGGGCAGCGCGTAGCGCACGAGCGCCACCGTCGACGCGGCCGCCGCCGCCTGGCGCGTCCGCCCCGCGTCCTTCGTGATCCGCCCGGCGAGCCGCTTGTCGCGGGTGTTCGTGAAGAACCGCGCGTAGAGCTGCTCCACGGCGTCGGGCCAGGCGCCGTTCACCATCGACTGCGCGAGCGGACTCTGCCGTGCCTGCGCCGACGAGAGCCCGCCGACGCCCGCGGGCATGTCGACGAGCACGAGCGCCTTGAACAGGTCGCGGTGCCGGCGCGCGGCCTCGACCGCGACGAGGCCGCCCATCGAGTGTCCGAGGATCACCGCGCCGCGCACGCGGCGCGCACGCGTCAGCGCCGCGACGTCCTCGGCGAACCGGCGGATCGAGTAGCCGCGGGCCGGCGCCTCCGATGCGCCGTGTCCGCGCAGGTCGGGCCGGATCACGCGGTGGCGCCGCCCGAACGCGCGCGCCTGCGCGTCCCAGTGGCGCGCGTTCGAGCACAGCCCATGCACCATCACCAACGCGGGCTGTCCGCTCCCCGACTCGAGGTAGTTCAGCTTCACTCCGTCGGGCGTCGTGAAGGTGGGCATCGTTCGTGACCTCTCGACCCGCATCCGCCTAGCGGAACGCCGGCGCGACCTCCTCGATGAAGCGGTCGTACGCCTCCTTGCGCTGGCCGACCTCGCGGCCGAGGTTGAAGTCCGGGACGATCAGCTCGTCGACCCCGGCCTCGACGTAGCGGCCCATCGTCTCCTGCAGCTCCGCGACGTTCCCGAAGATCGCCTGCCGCCCGCCCCGGGCGCGCGCGGCCTCGAGCGCCTTCGGGTCGTCCATCAGGAAGACAAGCGCGTTCGCCGAGCGCCTGATGCTCTTCGGGTCGCGCCCCACCGCCTCGCAGTGGCGCTCCAGCACCTCACCCTTCTGCTTGAGCACCTCGGGCGCGCCCCACACGTTCCACTCGTCCGCGTACTGCGCCGCGAGCCGCAGCGTCACCTGCTCGCCGCCCCCGCCGATCAGGATCGGCGGGTGCGGGCGCTGGACGGGCTTGGGCGCGAGCGGCGCGTCGACGAGCTCGTAGTAGCGCCCCTTGAACGTCGTCTGCTCCTCCGTGAAGAGGCTCTTGATGATCTGCACCGCCTCCTCGAGCCGCCGGAGCCGCCCCCCGACCGTGTAGAAGGGGATGCCGTAGGCCGTGTGCTCGTTCTCCTGCCACGCCGCGCCGATGCCGAGCACGAGCCGGCCGCCGCTGACGATGTCGACCTGCGCCGCCTGCTTCGCGAGCACCGCCGGGTTGCGGTAGGTGTTGCCCGAGACCAGGCTGCCGATGCGGACGCGCGGGACCGTGGCCCCGATCGCCGCGAGCACCGTCCACACCTCCTGCACCGGGCCGCTCGTGTCGGCCTGGTTCGGCATGAAGTGATCCGCCACCCAGAGGCCGTCCCAGCCGGTGCGCTCGACGTGCCGGCAGAGGTCGAGCAGCCCCTCCCACTTCGTCGCCGACCCGGGCCAGGCGCTGAAGCGCATCGTGGTTCCTCTCGGTGCCGCGGGCGTCGCCGCGCGGGTTGGGGTGCATCGGACCGATCGTGCGGCGGCCACCCTACATGATCGACCCCGCGCGCGGGTATCCTGCCCCGCGTGCCCGACGCCATCCGCATCGTGATCCCCGGCGACGAGCCCACCCAGATCGGCGACTCGCCGCACCTCGCGCGGCTCTCGGCGGTCGGCGAGGTCGCGCTCTACCGCGACCGACCGGCGTCGGTCGACGAGCAGCTCGCCCGCGTCGCCGGGGCGACCGTCATCATCAACTCGCGGAGCAAGGTGCGCTGGCCCGGCGAGCTGCTGCGCCGGCTCCCGGACCTCAGGCTGATCTCGCTCTGCGCGATCGGTACCGACGGGATCGACCTCGACGCCGCGCGCGCGCTCGGTATCCGCGTCTGCAACCAGGGGGCGGGCACCGCGCCGATCGTCGCCGAGCACGAGTTCGCGCTGATGCTCGCCGCCGCCAAGCGGCTCGCCTTCCACACGGCGCAGCTGCGCGCCGGCCGCTGGGACCCGGGCGAGCACCTCACGCTGCGCGGGAAGGCGCTCGGGGTGGTCGGGACCGGCAATACCGGCGCCGCGATGGCCGCGCTCGCGCGCGCGATCGGGATGGACGTGATCGCGTGGACCTTCCACCCCTCCGAGGAGCGCGCCCGCTCGCTCGGCGTGCGGTACGTCGAGCTGGACGAGCTGTTGCGCACCGCGGACGTCGTGAGCCTGCACGTCGCGCTCACGCCCGAGACGCGGCACCTGATCGGCGCGCGCGAGATCGCGCTGATGAAGCGGGGGGCGATCCTCGTGAACGGAGCGCGGGGCGCGGTGGTCGACACCGGCGCGCTCGTCGCGGCCCTCCGCGCCGGGTTGATCGGAGGCGCCGGGCTCGACGTCTTCGAGGAGGAACCGCTCCCGCGGGGGCACCCGGTGCTCGACCTCGACAACGTCGTGCTCACGCCGCACAACGCGGACGCGACGCCGGAGGGGATGGAGCTGCTCAACTCCGTCGCGGTCGAGAACGTGCTCGCATTCCTCGAGGGCCGCCCGCAGAACGTCGTCGTCTGAGCGTGCGCGCGGCCGCCCTCGCTTCAGGCGCGGCCCGCGCGGCGTCCGATGTGCCGTGCGACGGTCGGCGGTTTGCCGAGGGACCCGGCTCGCCTAGACCATCCCGCGGTGCTCGAGCGCGGTCCGCACGATCATGCGGTGCAGCTCCGCCCGGCGCTCGGCGGACTGCCGGTCCTGGCCCGTCTCGACGAGCACGGGGGTGAGCCCCGGGACGTAGTTGCTGGGCGACAGCGGCGAGGTGCCGCCGATCGCGACGCCGGGGGTCGCGCCCTCGGTGTTGCGGCCGAACCCGCCGCGCATCGAGATCTGCTCGCGCGGGGCGATGCGCGCGTTCACGGTCTCGACGACGCGTTGCACCTCGCCCACGGTGTCGAACCCGCCGCCGCTCGCGACGGTCTGCCCGATGAAGGCGGTGCCGCCCTGCCCGGGCGCGCGCTCGTTGAAGAAGCCCCAGGACTCGTGCAGGTCGTAGAGGAAGTCCGCGCCGACGTCGCGGGCCAGCGCGATGCTCTCGCGCGCCATGCGGGACATCGGGCCGCCGGTCGCCGAGCCGGGGTAGGCGCGGTTGAGGTCGCCGAGCCCGGGCAGCGTGCGCTCGAGCGCGAGCGTCGCAAGGCCGTTCGCCCGCGGCACCACGACGAGGCTCCGGCGCGTCACCGTCCACTGCGCGATCGCCTCGGCGGCGATCCAGCCGCCCGGCTCGTTGCCGTGGACGCCGCCCGCGATCGTCTCCAGCGTGGAGAGGTCACCCTCCGGCAACCCGAGCTCGCGAGCGCGCAGGAGCCGGCGCATGATCTTCCCGCAGCGCGTGCGCGGGAGGTTCGCGTGGAACGCGAGCTCGCGCGGCGCGAGCTGCGCGCCGAGCCGCTGCCGTGCCGCCGCCTGGATCTCGCGCGCGAGCTCGTCGCTCGGCTCGAAGCCGGGCCGGAGCGCGACGAACGCCTTCACGAGCTCGCCGAGCACGGGATCCGGCTTCCCGATCACCGCCGCCTCGGCGACGGCGGGATGCTCCATCAGCGCGCTCTCGACCTCGAACGGACCGACGAGGTGCCCGGCCGACTTGATCACGTCGTCGGCGCGGCCGACGAACCAGAAGTAGCCGTCCGCATCGCGCGCCGCGAGGTCGCCGCTCAGGTACCAGCCGTCGGCGAAGCAGCCTGCGTAGCGCTCGGGCTCGTGGTAGCTGCGGAACATCGAGGGCCATCCGGCGCGCAGCGCGAGCTCCCCGCTCGTCCCGGGCGCCTCGACCGGATGGACGCGCCCATCGTCGCCGCGCTCGACGATCGCGGCCTCGATGCCGGAAGGCGCGCGCCCCATCGAGCCGGGACGGACCTCGCACGCGACGAAGTTGCCGATCATGATCCCGCCGGTCTCGGTCTGCCACCAGTTGTCGAGCACCGGGCAACGAAACGCGCGCCGCGCCCAGCGCACGACCTCGGGGTTGAGCGGCTCGCCGACGCTCCCGACGAGTCGCAGCGCGGAGAGGTCGAAGCGGCCGGCGAGCTCGTCCCCGGCGTGCTTCAGCAAACGGAGCGCCGTCGGCGCCGTATACCAGGCGGTCACGCGCTCGTCCTGCAGCACGCCGTACCAGCGCGCCGCATCGAAGTCGGCCTCGTCCACGACGCTGGTCGCGCCGAGGACGAGCGGCGCGGTGATCCCGTACGAGGTCCCTGTGACCCAGCCCGGGTCGGCGGCGCACCAGAAGACGTCGTCCGGGTGGAGGTCGAGCGCGAACTTCGCGGTTCAGGAGTGCGCGACGATGGCGTCGTGCACGTGCAACGCCCCCTTCGGCCGGCCTGTGGTGCCGCTCGTGAAGTGGAGCAGCGCGGGGTCCTCGGGCCGCGTACGCGCCACGGGCTCGGGCGAGGCGGCGTCGACGAGCGCGCGCCAGGCCGCGGTCCCCTCGGGCACCTCCTCGCCGAGAGCGGTGATCACGAGCACGGGCTTGAGCGCCGGCAGGCGGTCCCGCACCGGCGCGACCTTGCGGCGGTCGAGCGACGGTGTCGTGACAAGCGCCTTCCCCTCGCCGAGCGCGAGTCGCTGCTGCACGGGCTCGGGGCCGAACGCGGAGAACAGCGGCGAGAAGACCGCGCCGTACCTGAGCGTGCCGAGGACCGTCGAGTAGAGCTCGGGGATGCGACCGGTCAGCGCGAAGACGTGATCGCCGCGGCCGACGCCGAGCGCGCGCAGCGCGCCCGCGAAGCGGGCCGCTTCGTCGGCGAGCTCCGCGTACGTCAGCTCGCGGCGCTCGCCGCGACGGCCGAGCCAGCGAATCGCCACGCGGCCGGCGCGCTCGCCGGCGGCGTGGCGGTCGACCGCCTCGTGCGCGATGTTGAGCCTGCCGCCGGGCAGCCCGTCGAGCGCCCGCCGGGCCTCCTTCCACCGGAAGTCGCGCACGGTCGCCTCGTAGTCGACCAGGTTGGGTTCGAGCGTGCGTGCCTCGAGCGCCGTGCCGCCCCGCCGCCCCGCCGGTGGTCGTTCATCCTCCGCTCCCGAGTCCGGCGCCGGCACGCGGCGCCTCCACGTCCGCCGTCCGTTACGGCGCGTGCTCGACCGCGCGCTCGGCGAGGAACTGGTCCATCGCCTCGACCACGTGCGTTGCGTAGATCGCCGACGGCTCGCCGCCCATCAGCACGGCGACGCCGAGCGCGTCGGAGATCTCGGCCTCGCTCGCGCCCGCGCGGAGCGCGTCGTGCGTGTGAAACGCGATGCACCCGTCGCATCGCGAGGCGACCCCGATCGCGAGCGCGATCAGCTCGCGCGTCGTCTGATCGAGCGCGCCCTCACCGGTGAGCGCGGCACGATGCAGGTCCGCGAACCCGCGCATCGTCTCGGGAGCGCCCGCTCGCAGCCGCGCGAGGGCGCGCTTGATCTGGGCGAGCTCGGCCGGGTACCTGCGCTCCGTCGCCGTCATCCCGCACCTCCATCCGCACGCCGCGCGCCGCGCGCGCCGCGCGCGCCACCCGTCGATGTTCGCGCGGCTTGGGTGGAGCGACCGCGTCCGGGACGTCCCGAGATGGCCGGGACCAACGCCAGCCGGGCGGTCGTGCTGGTTGCCGGTGCGCCCCCGGCGGGCGCCCGAGGGTGCCTGACCCCGCCGGGGGCGCCGGCTAGTAGGTCGAGACGTCCATCTGCGGGAGCATCCCGGTCACCGTGAAGACCGTGCGCTCCGCGATGTTGGTCGCGCGGTCCGCGATCCGCTCGAGGTTGTGCGCCACCCAGAGCAGGTGCGTGCTTGGTTCGATCGTCGTCGGGTCGTTGACCATGACCTGGACGAGGTCGTTGTAGATGCGGTCGTAGAGCTCGTCGACGGCGTTGTCCGCGGCGCCGACGCGGTAGGCGGTCTCCACGTCCTTCTCGACGAACGCGCGCACGCCGTTGCGCAGCATCTCTCTCGCGCGCTCCGCCATCACCGGCAGGTCGACGAGCGGCTTCACGAGCGGCTCGTCCTGCATCAGCAACACGATGCGCGCGATGCCCTCGGCGTGATCGCCCATCCGCTCGAGCTCCGAGACGATCGAAGTGACCGAGACGATCACGCGCAGGTCCGTCGCCATCGGCGCCTGCTGCGCGAGCAGCGAGAGGCACATGTTCTGGAGGTGGAACCCGGTGGCGTTGATCTCGACGTCCTCGCCGGCTACGTCGCGCGCGAGGTCGGAGTCGCGGTCGATGAGCGAGCGCATCGATCGCTCGACGGCGCGGTCGACCATCGACCCCATCTCGAGGACGCCGTCCTGGAGCGACTCGAGCTGGCGGTGGAACTGCTCTCGCGGCACGCCGCTCTCCCCTGCGGAACTCCCGGCGGTGCGTCGCCGCCGCGGGACGGCGCCGTGCCCGCGCCGCGTCCGCCGTGCAACCGAACGGTACCCGATGATAGGCGTACGCGTGCCGCGCCGGTCGCGCGACCCGGGCGGCCGCGGCGTCGGCGTCAGCGCGCTCGCTCGCCCTCGCGCTCGCCGTCGAGCGCCAGCGGGAGTGTGAAGCGGATCACCGCGCCCCGCTCGCTCGGCGCCGCCCAGATGCGACCGCGATGGCGGCCGACGATGTGCCGGGCGATTGCGAGGCCAAGCCCGCTGCCGCCGGTCCCGGGCGTGCGCGCGCGGTCGCCCGTGTAGAAGCGCTCGAAGACGCGAGGGCGGTCGCTCGGCAGGATGCCGGGTCCCTCGTCGCGTACCTCGAAGCGCACCTCCCGGTCGTCGAGCACCGCGCTCAGCGTCACCGTGCCGGCGGGAGGGCTGAAGCGCAGCGCGTTGTCGAGCAGGTTCGCCAGCACCTCGAGCACGCGCTCGCGGTCCGCGCGCACGTCGGGCGCCTCGGTCGGCACGACGACGATTCGTTGCTCGGGTCCCGCGATCGGCGCGATGCGCGCCGCCGCGGTCGCGAGCAGCTCACCCGCGGCCACGCGCTCGATCGTGAACGGCTCGTCGGCGGACTCGATGCGCGAGAGCCGCAGCAGCCGGTCGACGATGCGGCCGAGGCGCTCGACCTCGGCGGTCAGCTGACGGTGGAAGCGCTCGCGCCGCGCCTCGTCGGAGACGCCGCCCTCCAGCGTCTCCGCCAGCGCACGCGCCGCGGCGATCGGCGTGCGCAACTCGTGCGAGACGTTCGCGACGAGGTCCGTGCGCGCCCGCTGCGCGGCGCGCAGCTCGGTGAGGTCCTCGAGCGTGAGCACCGTGCGCGCCTGCCCCGCGCTCACGCGGCGCGCCACCGCGCGAATCACGCGGCCGTCCTCAATCGTGACGTCCTGCGGCCGGCCGGCCGCCTCGCGCGCGACCTGCAGGAAGTGGTGGTCGCGCGTCACCCGGATGAGCGAGCGGCTGCGCGCCTCGGCGGCGGTCGTGCCGAAGAGCTGCGCCGCCGGCTCGCTCGCGGCGACCACCGCGAACAGGTCGTCCAGCAGGAACACCGGCGTGCCGAGCTGCTCGACCACCGCCTCCACCGCCGGGGCGGGCCGCGTGGCGGGGGGGCCCGCGCCGCGCTCACGCGCTGCGCGCGCGGGTGACCGCCGCGCCAGCGCCATCGCGATCGCCGCGAGCGCCAGCACCGTGAGCACCGAGACCGGCGCTGGCAGCACGACCGCCGCGACCGCGGCACCGGCGACGAGCGCCCCGACGACGGCGGCGAGTCGCAAGGGGCGCATCGCCGTCAGGGCGCGAACTTGTAGCCCACCCCGCGCACGGTGAGGATGTGGGCCGGGTGGCTCGGGTCGTCCTCGAGCTTCTCGCGCAGCCAGCGGATGTGCACGTCGACCGTGCGCGTCTCGCCGGCGTACGAGAAGCCCCACACCGCCTCCAGGATCAGCTCGCGGGTGAGTGCCTGGCCCGGGTGGCGCATCAGGAACTCGAGCAGCTCGAATTCCCGCGGGCGCAGCGTCACGAGCTCCCCCTGGCGGCGCACCTCGTGCGCCGTCGCGTCGAGCGTGATCCCGGCGGCCGCGAGCACGGCCGCCGGCTCGCGCTGCTCGCTCCCCGCCTCGCGCGAGAGGCGGTCGCGCCGCAGCAGCGACGCGACCCGCGCGCGCAACTCGCGCATCGAGAACGGCTTCGTCACGTAGTCGTCGGCGCCGAGGTCGAGCCCCTGCACCCGGTCGGCCTCGCCGGTGCGCGCGGTCAGCATCAAGATCGGGACCGCCTGCTCGTCGCGCAGGATCCGGCAGACGTCGAGCCCCGACATCCGCGGCAGCATGACGTCGAGCACGATCAGGTCGGGCTGCGCGCTCCGCGCGGTATCGAGGCCCGCCACCCCGTCGGCCGCCCGCAGCACCTCGTGCCCGTCCGCCTCGAGGTTGTAGGCGACCGCGTCGAGGATCGCGGCGTCGTCCTCGACCACCAGCACCCGCGGCATGCGCCTGCCCTCCGGCGGAGCAGCGTAGCGGACGCCCCCGGGAGCGTCGCCCCGGCCCGCTACGCCGCGCGCAGGCGCTCCACGCGGGCGCGCGCCCCGAGGCCCGCGGCGCGCTCGTCGAAGCGCCGGAACTCCGCGGAGGCGAGCCAAACCTCCTCCGCCGCGACCCTCGAGCAGTGCGTCGTCAGCAGCACCGAGCGGCGCGACAGCCAGCGATGCGCCACCCGCAGCCGCGCGCCCGCTTCGTCGCCCGATCGAGCCGCCGCACGTCGAGCAGGACGCGCGCCCACGCCCGCATCGACGGGAGGTGCCACGCGGTGATCAGCACGAGCGCGGGAGCGGGCGACGCGGACCCTCCCGCTGGGGGCTCCTCGCGCATCCGTCCCTCGCCTCCCCCGTGGTCGCGCGCGGCACGCCCGCGCCGACCCCGCGCGATCCTACGCGGTGACGCGCGCGCGCCGTCCTACACTCACCCCATGTGCGGGCGCTTCACGCTCACCTCGGACGATCGCGGCTGGCTCGCGGCCGAGCTCGGCGTCGACCCTGCGTCGCTCGAGGAGCTCTCCGAGGTTGTCCACCCGCGCTTCAACATCGCGCCGACGCAGCCTCACTGGATCGTGCGGGCGCTGCGCGAGGATCGCGTGGCGTCGGCGGCGACGTGGGGGCTCGTCACGCACCCCGACCGCGCGCGCGAGGCCGCCCGCTTCATCAACGCGCGCGCCGAGGACGCCGAGCGCCGCCCCCTCTACCGCGACACCTTCCGCGAGCGGCGCTGCGTGGTCCCCGCGGACGGCTTCTTCGAGTGGGTGGCGGGCCCGGCCGCCGCGCGCCGACCGTTCTGGTTCCACCGCCCCGCCGGCGGGCTGCTGCGCTTCGCCGGCCTCTACGCACCTGAGGGCGCCGGCGGGCCGGGCGCGCCCGCCACCTTCACGATCCTGACGACCGCCGCAAACGAGACGGTCTCGCCGGTGCACGACCGCATGCCGGCCATCCTCGCCGACGACGGGGCCGCGGAGGCTTGGCTCCGGGCCGCCGACGCGCGGGAGCTGCGCGCGCTGCTGGCGCCGGTCCCCGGGGCCTACCTCGTTGCCCGCGCGGTCTCGCCGCGGGTGAATCACGTGTCAAATGACGACCCCGCTTGCCTCGCGGAGGTCGACCGCGCCGTGCAGAGCCGCCTCCTGTAGCGGCAGCGACCCGGTCCCCACGATCGGGGTTTCCCTCATCCAGGGGGCCCCCAGAATCGCCGAGAATCGGTGCGAACGATGAAGAACCCGCTCGCGGTCGCCGGGGTGCCGTCGACCGATCTGGTGGCGGTGCCGATCGCGGTCGTCTCCCACGTGCGGCGGCCGAACTTCCCGGTGTTCGACGTCCGCGGCGCCGTGCTGAGCCCGGGCAACCGCACCGTGCGCGACACCGAGATGGTCTACATCCTCGCGGACGGTCACGCCGACCTGCTCGACACGCTCCGCCAGCACCTCACCCAGCTCGTCGCGGCGCCGTCGCTGCCCGAGCTCCACCGCGCCTGGACGCTCCACTTCGTGCTCCACCACGAGGTCGAGCAGCTCGTCGCCAGCGTCCGGGAGTCGGAGCCGCCGCTCGGCCTGCCCGTGGCGCTCGAGGCGCTCACGGTCTTCCTCGCGAAGACCGGACGGGCGCCGCAGTTGCTCCTGCAGATCATCGAGGACGACCCGGCGACGCTCGCCACGGTCGCGTTGCACACCGCGATCCACGTGCTGATCCTCGCGCAGGCGACCGGCGTCCGCCGCGTCGAGCAGCTCAGCGCGCTCGCCTTCGGCGCGGTCTTCGCCGACGTCGGCGTGCCGCGCGGCGACTTCGCGCGCTGCTCAACGAGCAGCCGAGCATCGAGGAGCTGAGCCGGCTGCGCGCGCACCCACGCCGCTCGCTGCAGGTGATGCGTCGCATGGGCCTCACCCCGCAGGCCGCGCAGGAGGCGGTGCTCCAGCACCACGAGCGATGGACCGGCGACGGCTTCCCCGAGGGGCTGTCCGGGGAGGCGCTCCCGTTCCGCGCGCGCTGTGGCGGTCGCCAACCGCTACGCCCTCCTCACCGCGCAGCGCATGGCCAGCCGCAAGCCGCTCCCCCAGACGCCGATCGGTACCCTCGCGGCGGTCCAGGGAGACTTCGACCCGAGCCTCAGAGCGTCCTCGTGAAGCTGCTGGGGCAGCACGCCCCCGGCCAGCGCCGCCGCCGCTAGGCCCGCAGCACCGCGCCGCGTCGCCCTCCCCGCGTCACGCCCTCGCGCGCGTGTAGACCTTCCGGATCCCGGGCAGCAGCGTGCGCGTGCCGACGAGCTCGACCCGATCGAGGTCGGGGCGCGTGGTGATGTAGCGCTGCACGAGCCGTCCGATCGGTTGCGCGATCACGACCCCGAGCATCGCCGCCGTGAAGGCGTTGCCGAAGCGCCGGCGCACCGGGCCCGTCGAGAGCACCGCGGTCGCCGCGCCGGCGGCGAGCAGCCCCGCCACCGCGATGTTCGTGCCGCAGAGCGGGGAGACCGCGAGCGACGCCTCGCCCCTCTGCAGGCGCGCGAGCGCCTCGCGCGCGCAGCGGTCGAGCTCGGACTCGTCGACCTCGCCGAGGATGAAGAACCCGTCCCCGCTCGCGCGACCGGCGAGTCGCGTCGGCCCGTGGCGCGCGAGGAAGACGGCGACCGTCGCGTGCTCGAGCGCGTGGTTGCGACGAACGGCGTCGATCCAGCGACAAGGCATCACGGCTCCTTCGACGGCCTGGCGGGTGTCGGTGGGGGCGGCCAGTATAGGCCGCTACCGCGCCCGGCTCGTCCCAGGTGTCCCCACTTCGAAGTCTGCGACGACGAGCACGTTGATCTGCACCGGCGGGCCGGTCGCGTTCGGCGACTGGATCGTGATGGTGCCCGTGCTCCGCGCGCGCGGGAGCAGCGTCGGGTTCACCGTGACCGCGAGCGTGCCCCCGGGGCAGAGGGGACCGGAGCAGCTCAGGTCGCCCCCGACGGCGACGCCGGCCGGCGGCGAGAGCACGAGGAAGTGGTCGCTCGTGGTCGCGTGCCACGAGAGGATGCCGGTGCCGGCGTTGCGGATCGAGACGGTCGCGGTCGATTGCGCCGGCGAGCCGCGCGTGAGCAGCGTGATCGAGCGGTCGCCGGTGACCGAGAGCGCCGGCGACCCGAGCGCGCGCTGCGCGAAGTCCGCGGCCACCACGGGCGGCACCGCCACGTTCGCCGGCTGGGGAGTCGGGATGTCCATTTCCGAGTAGGGGAACTGGAAGCGCGCGGGCGCGAGCGCGTTGAAGAAGACCGGCTGCGTGAGGTCGGGCAGCGCGGCGGCCACCGGGGTCCACAGCAGCTGCTGGTTGCGGCTCGGCGGGTTCGCGAGGCAGCCCCAGACGAGCTCCTGGTACGGGTAGCGGTTGCGCGCCTGGGTGCCGTCGCAGCGGAACGCGGGGCGCGGCCAGCCGAGCGACGGCGCGAGCGGGTGGTTGCTCTGCGAGGAGCCCGGCCCGGTGAACCCGTTGTAGGCCCAGACCGCGAAGTACCAGTTCTCGATCAGCTGCGGGTTGCCGCCCGTGTCGGTGCCGGCGATCGGGCGCATCTCGGGCGACTGGTTCCACTTGTCGGCGAGGATCCACGCGCCGCGCGCGATGTTGCTCACGTAGTGGGTGGCGACCCGCACCTGCCGGTCGGTCGGGCGGTTCTGGTCGCCGAGGGGAATCGTCATGCCGGTCGTCACCTGCATGACGCCGTGGCCGCAGTCGAACGAGACGAGCGCGTCGCCGACGGCGTGGAAGGCGACCGAGCGGGAGGCCATCGTCAGGTCGGACTCGACCCAGCCGATCGCCTTCAGCAGGGCGGCCGGGAGGACGGCGGGGCCGTCGGCGCGGCCGCTGCGGGTGCCGATGCGCACCGGGGGCAGCCCGAAGAAGGTATCGCCGGGGAAGAGGCGGTTGACGGCCGCGGCGTCCATCGCGGCGAGGTACGCCTGGCGCTGCTGGTCGGCCTCGTAGGTGTGCGGCCGGCGCGGGTCGAAGGCACACGCCTCGACGTGCCGCCCCGCCCCAAGCGTGACGGCGGCGAGGATCGCGATCAGCGCCGGCGGAGCCCACAGCCAGCGCCGGCTATGCACGTCCGATCCAGCCGATGAAGATCAGCTCCGTGGCGCTCGAGAGCGGGATGCGCTTCCCCTCGTCGGTGGCGACGATCACCATCGAGGCGTTGCCCGGGCGGTGCGAGTTCGTCCCGTCGAACGACCGCACGACGAGGTAGGCGCCGTCGGCGCTCCACGCGAGCGGCACGTCGAAGCCCCGCGCGGGCGGTGGCAGCGCGCGCACGCGGCCGTCGAGCCCGAGCACGGCCGCCGGTTGGCGCGG